>Ga0007813_1000238_pt1 | contig 19931 bp, 18 predicted proteins | sample CryBogCBE29Jun09_FD_71194 | JGI IMG/M metagenome (GOLD analysis project Ga0007813, IMG submission 71194) | Freshwater microbial communities from Crystal Bog, Wisconsin, USA - CBE29Jun09 | ecosystem: Environmental > Aquatic > Freshwater > Lake | place: Crystal Bog, Wisconsin, USA | collected... | reverse complement strand
AAAGACCGTCGACTATGAAAACCTTTGAATTCAGGCTTAAGTCGACGGTCTGTGTATTATTTTGTGAAAGATCATTTATCATTTCTGCATATCTACTATTCATATTATAGATTTAATTTTTTTTATTTTTTGTAATTTATTTAAAGATTCCCATTCGGCCTGCCAAATTACTATATATCTTATATTATTACTTATAGCATGCGCTTTTCTATTATCATCTATGGTCCACTGTTCTGGTGTAAGTTCTAGATCTTCTTTCTTAGTCCAGAATTTCGCATCTTCTTTTTTCTTTAATATAAAATCTTTTAGCGTCATGTCTGTATTTTATTCTTCTGAATTATCTATTATGCTAGCATTATCATCTTCCTCTTCTGTAATATCAAAATCACCACTTCCAAGTATTTTAAGCCACTCATGAGCATGCTCTTTTTTATATTTCTCAATATCGGCTTTATTAGTTTTATCATCATCTATAAATCCGTGTACAGTTACAAGTAATTTTCCAGCAGCAGTAATCCCAGTAATATGATTTTTATCACAACTCAATCTAGTTCTTTTAGCAAATTCAACAGTTTTACCGTTTTTAGTAGCGCTAATTTTATTAGTACCCGCTTTACTTATACCTCCAAATGTAATTACTAATGAAGAATCAAACCACATTGTATTACCACCTTTATTTTGTAAAGTGGGCTGTCCCATTCTCACTTCTGGTTTTGCAACCCATACTTTATTTATAGCTACAAGGGTATTAGTATATGGTTGACTTTCTTTTCTAGACATGGTAATTCTTTGATTAATAAAATTACCAAATTGAGTCGACATAGCACCAGCATTCCATTCATTATTATTGGAATTAGACTCTATACTTAGTCTACATGGTATTGATCCTACAGAATCCCAAAAGAAGCAAATATTATATGGTAGATTGCCTTTCTTTTGTTCATCTAGAACATCAGATATAAATGCAGCAACATCTTCTACACAATTCATTTTTTCACGATCTACATAGATAAAAAATCCGCTATAATCTACTACTTCCCCAGTCTCTTGATTAACTACTTCATCAAATTGCAAACCCATTGTCTTAGCATGATCCCAAGACCACTTCATCTCAGTAATTATAAACACTGGTAATATTCCAAGTCTTTGAGCACTAACGGCCGCTTCAAGTAGAGCGGTTGTCTTTCCTGTATCACTATGACCTCTAAGCAGAGTAATATGACCCATAGGAATACCTGGAATTTGTAATGTGTCTTTAAAAGCACTCGAGAGTGGAATCCACCTAGTCTCTTTAAACTTTACTGATGTTGATGTGAGGTTTTTTGACTTTTTAAATTTGTCAAGAGGTGATATATTACTATCTGATTTGATAGCATCTGAGAGCGCTCCAGTAAGCCCCTCTTTTTTCTTTGTTGTTGCCATTAAAACCTTTTATATTATTATATTTTAAATAAATCATCTATCTCTTTATCTACATCTGTCTTCTTTGTACTTAAAGAGTAGCTCTTTTTTGGCTTCTGCTCTTCTGTTTTTTCCCAAGGTAAATCTCCTACTGTAGAATCTTCATCTGATTCTTTTACGGTTGGTGTTTCAGTCTCTTCTTCTGGAGTAAGATGAGATTGTAGAGCTGACTTCATTTCCTCATAAGTGTATTTCTTAAATTGATCAAGTGGATTTGGTTGATTTGAAAGCCAATCTTTAACTTGAGCTGCATTATCAGAAAGTGGGGTTGATTTACCGCGAACACGTACTTTAGATTGATTGTAATTTGTACCATTTGTTTCTGGTGCAGTTGTTTCTATAGTAATATCACGACCAGACATTACATCTGTATAATCACCTACGTCCTCATCTTCTGCAATAGCGAGTAGTTCCATAAATACTTGCTTACCAAATTCCCAAAGACGTACGCCTTTATCTTCCTCACCACGTACAATTACAGGCACAAATACTCGCATTTTTGATTCAAGTTTTTTTGCAATCTGCCAATCTTCTTTGTTTCCACTCTTACGTAGCTTTTGAGTAAATTCAACAATCGGATCTTTTTCTCCAAAATTCACTGGAGAGATCATTGTCTTGTTATTAATCCCGTAATAGATTAATACCTCTTTAAATGGATTTGATTTGTCATACGCGCTAGGTAGGATCCTAACTGAATGTTTACCTACGGTAGGTCTCCAAAGAGTCTTGTTTTGCTCTTTATTACCACCACCTTTTGGATTTTGTAGAGCCTGAAGACGACTCTTTAATGCATCAATGTTCATAAATATAACAGTTTATTTTAAAAGAAAATAATATTAATCCTCTAGATAGGAAAATAAATTTATAAAGTCGTATTAATTATCTTATGTACGACAGTATTTAATTTCTTAAAATCTTGCCCTTGAGTAAGTAGAACGCTATTTTTATATTCTGTCCAGTTTATAGGATATTTGGTATCTAAAACTCCAGAATTAAGACTTGAAATTAATATATTGAGAGCGTTGATTGTATATAGGGTGTTTGTTTCTTTTTTTCTGTGGAGTAGAATTGTATTTGATAATACTGTAGCTTTACCCCCTTCAATCTCTATATTATAAGTACACATATACTCATCTATCTCTGGAGAAGCTAATATAAATATTTTGCCATACATGATTTTATATTGAGAATTTATTTCTCTTAATCTCTCATCAAGTAGGTCTTTTGATGTAAAGCTACAAAATAATCTATTTGCCAAACTTTGTGGTGTTATTGTTACTATTTTATAATTCTGCATAACCATTTATGTTTATAAATATACTAATTATTTTATATAAATATCTCCTTTAATATCTCCACCTTGTTGAATTATTATATTTTTAATTTCTTCATTAGTGTATTTTTTTGAGATAGGAGTATTATCTAAATCTAAATACCCTCCTACTTTTAAATTATCTGGTAGTGAAGTTATTTTAGTACCACTTAAATTTAAATCCCCTCTTACTTCTAAATTATCTGGTAGTGAAGTTATAGGAGTACCACTTAAATATAAACCCCCTCCTACTTCTAAATTATCTGGTAATGAAGTTATAGGAGTATCATTTAAATCTAAATTGCCTTTAGACCCATCTTTTATATACTGTTGTATTTTCTTTTGAATTGAAATTTTATAATTCTTTTCACGTTCTTCTGAGGAACGTCTTGGAATTAGTATGTTTTCCTCTTTTAAGAAAGAAATTAATTTTATCATTATTTTATTATTTATATATCTATAAATATATTAATTTTATTAAAAATTATAATTTTTAGAGTATTTATGTTTTACTGCAAAGCCATTTTCACATAGTATTTTTTTTATCTCTATTAAAAATTCTTTGCCATCATCTATAGAGTAATCAAAAAGAAATGCATCATAGGTAATTAGTACTAATTTACTTTTACATTTTTTAGATTCGATAAAATTTTTTATTTTTTCTATTTTAAAAATATTATTTTTAGTCTCTAGATTTTGTATAATATAATTAAAAAGCTTAAGCTTATTTATTTCTTGAGATTTTCTTAATAATTTTCCAGTAGGTAATATATAAGAACCATTTCTTTTATAAATATTCCAAGAATTCTCTATAAAATAGTCTAATCTAGAAAAAAATTCTATATTTTTATATTGATCATCAATACCCCCATATAGTTGTTTAAATGAAATTTCTTTAGATTTATTATACTCCTCTTGTGTAAGTTCATCTTTTGAAAAGTATAATTTTCCTAATTGAGTATGTATAGACTCTTGAGGATTTGTAAATTTATAGTCTATTAACTGCGCTATTAGCCTAAGATGATATGCATCAAAATCAAATTCTACTAAATAATCAAATCTAGGAATAAAACACTCTCTAAATTCTGGAGTTTTAGGTACTGCTACAAAATTTATATTTGAGAATGAATTTGATGGTCTACCAGTAGTATTATACATATTATAATATGAATAGACTATATTATCCTTTATTAGCAGATTTGGAATAGTAAGATGATACGCGCTAATTAATTTAGAATTGTCTACTGCAATACCCTGAGTCTCAACCCAATTATATAAATATGAGGCCTTATTTAATATTTCATAATCTCTTTCTAAATCAAATAAACTTTCTACTTTCTTATATAAACACTCATATTTTTCATAATGCTTTGTGATTGGTATAAGTTCATTTATATACTGTGATGGGGCTCTATTATAATAAAAATCCCGATGTATTACTGTATCACACTCAAGCTTATTTTCTTCTATCCCCTGATCTAGTCTTATAAAATTTAAATCTACAGTATTATTAAGATCTAGAAAGTAAGAGTGGAATTTTTTATCGAGTAAATAGACTTTCTTGTGTGAATTTATAAAAGATTGAATCTGGGCTATTTCTAAGCTAAATCCTTCGCTGTGGTTTACAGGGAATATGTAACCTTTGCTGCCATTATTATAATAGACCAGTGAGCATCTAGTAAGCGCAGGATGACTTTTTTCTGAAGAGGGTATTACTTGAATAAAACAAACATCACTTGATTCCAGCCTTGAAAGCTGATCAGACGTTTCTATAATAAAATACATACATAACCTTTAATAGAATTTACATTATAATATCAAATTTTATCTATCTATCTCTTAAGTTGTTGGTCTAGCATATTTATCATACTTTCCATTTATAAAATCTTTTATACCTAAAAACGTAATATCTAAAGTCTCTGTTAATCTTTTATTTGTATCTATGATCCCAGCTCTAGAATCAAATTGAGATATTCTTATAGTATTAAGTGGTCCAGTTAATTTCCAAAAAATAGAAGCTGTCTGCCACAAGGTTATATCATATGGAGTAGTACCATTATTTATAGAGCTGTACTCTTCTGGTGATATTTCTATAACATAGCCCTTATTATTTATTTTCTTAGCAAAATATCTAATAATATAACCTCTTATATAATCACTATCTAAAATATATGGATAGTATGGCACTGGGCCATTTGCATTTGCATTAGACGTCTGAGTTGGATTTATTGTCTTTGTAGATGAATTAGTAGACGATATTGCATTTATTACTGATTGAGGTGTATTACTACTCGCAAGATTTAATAGAGCTGGAGAGTTTAATATTTGCGTTTTAGGAGTTAATTTCTCGCCTGGTCCTGTGAGAGGATCTGGTCCTGAATATGCTGAGCCGTCATATGTTAAATAGTACTGACCTACAAAAGATTGACCATTTAGAATAAAATCTCCTCCAGTAGTCTTTTGATTTGGTATTACTCTTGCAGATGGATAATATCTTAGTGGCATATTATATTAAATTATTTATTTGTTGTAATGTAGTATCTTTATCTATATTATTATATCCTTTAGATTTAAAATACCCAATAACAGTATTAGTATATGATACAGGATTATTTTTAGGATCACTTGGGGGCGCGTAGTAAGATAGATATTGAAATAAAGTCATATTTGATGTATAGATCCTTGATGTATTATTTAAAGCTCCTTTTAATACCTGATTCCATTGTGCTTTTATACCATCCTCTAATGTAAGATATGATGTTATAGTACCCTTACTAGTATCTGTGCGTACATTACCTGGATTATTTGTTTTATAAGCTACATTAGTTTCATCTCCAAATCCTTCAACTTGAGCTTGAGCTTGCATTAATATTCTTATACCTTTAGAAATATTAGGTAGCGCTTTATCTTGTGCTGGAATATAGATAGTTCTTATAATATCATTTACACTTACATTTGATGCAGATACTATATTATTTTGAATAATAGCAGTCTGTTTTTGAAGCGGTATTGTACCAGATTTAGATCTTACAGATGTATATGCATCACTATTTCTAAGTATAGTCATAAATCCATCTATAGTAGTAGTCCACTCACTATTTTGAAAATTATGAGATATTCTGCCTATTGAAAATGCAACTCTTTTTGGAAAATTTTGAGTACTTAATTTTGATCTACTATATCTATATGGCAGCAGCCCCTCATCTATAGTAAATAATTGAAATGGATATAGACTTGATATTCCATCCATAGTTATATTTACTCTTACTGGAATTATCATCGCATGTACATTACCAGACTCTTGATTTCTAATATGCGCCATTTTTTCTATATAGTAATTTAAAGCCCTATTTTTTACATCATCTGTTAAAGAAAATGGCTGATTATCATTACTATTTACTTTAGCTCCATATATAGTTCTTACTACTTTATCAAAATTTATTGCTAATTCTGCTCTGCTAAATCTATCAGTAGGTTGAGTATTACTATTTAAATTTCTTAAATTTTGAGCATCTCCAATTTCATTTTTAAATCTATCCCTCGTCCCGTAATTATATATCCCAAAATCTGAAGTATCTTTTGAAAGACTTACTTGACTCCCTGGCACTGGATTTGCTGCAATGGATATTAAATTTGAAATTTTATTACTTATATCAGTTCTTAATTCAAAAGATCTAACTATTGAACCAACTCCATAAATTGGCAATTCAAATGCAGTATCATTATTTTTATCATAATTTATACAAATACCGTTTGTAGTTATAGAAGTATCTGCTGCGCCATTTACTTGATCATCTACTATAATATAGCAATTAGCATTATCATTATACGCTAATCTAAATGCATTTATTCCTCCAAGATATTTATTTAAATCTACTATTATAGTCTGTATAATAGACTGAAAATACACCTCATGATTATCGCTTGCTTTAGCATATCCTGATATAGTTTTTAAAAGATAATTAATATCAACTAAAATATTCATGAATTTACCAACATAACCATCTGTTTGAAGCCCGCCGTATTCGCTATTTTGTAATGGTAGATATTGATTTATAATATTATCAGTCTCTGGATCAAAGATTGTCTGATTAAATTCCTGCTTTTCATTTTCTCCATTAGTATTTTGTATAGTTTTTTTATAGTATATAGTTCCATTACTTGAAAGAATATCTTTATCAAATAGACTATCATAGTCACTTTTATCTCCTGTAAAACGTATTAAAAATTTTTCTGGGTCTATCGAAAATTGTTTTTTATTACTTAAAAAGAAATTAGTCTCTGGATTAAAATCTATATATGCCATAGGAGTTATGACTTCACTATTATAATTTGATCTATTATAAAGAATACCAGTGTGATTTAGCATCATAAGAAAAGATCCTAAGGTAATATAAATAGACTGTTTAGTGTCTTTATCTGGCACTTCCAAATTTAAAGATTCATTATATCCAGCAGTAAAAAGAGTAAATAATATTTCAAAATCTACTGGTTTTATATAATTATAATGATTTTTTAATGTTGGATTATTTCCAGTTACATTAAAAGCATTTTCTCCACTCATTAAATATCTGCTATTTCCATAATAGGTATTTATTTTTAATCTCTCTTTTTCATCTAATCCTCCATTTATGTATTTACTATATACATCATCAGTCAATTCAGCTTTTATTTGATCTACTGTAGGGAATCTTCCATCAGGAAATATAGTTGAATATGCACCTTCAGAAAATAAATCTTTATAAAATTGATCTTGTATTTCTTTTTTTATAGTACTTTGATTTGGATTATTATATACATATAGCATTATTGATTTAAGCATAAGCTCAATAGCAGATTCAGATTCTATAGCGCTTTTAAATTGATCTATATTATATTTAGCATTTATAGATTTTTTTTTATCTTTTATATCTTTATCATAATCTTGTTGTGCGGCTGAAATAGATTGATTATATTTATCTACTGGTTTATTCTCTGATAAAGGCTGAGGTCCTTCTACAGTTTTTATTAATGATAAATCGGCTAATGCTCTTAATTGATATTCTGATATATCTGCTCCTCCTAAATATATTTGTAATTGAAATTTATTAATTGGTTCAATAGCTGATAATTTTATATAAGAATATAAATCAGATGTAGATTTCCCATTTATATTAGAATCTATAGCTTCAATTTTATATTTTGTATTTGAATTATTATATGCATCATAAATACTAGTAGGATTATTTATACCTTTTGGTATAGCAATACCTATAGCATACTTATAATCTGGACCATATTTTATAGCCCTTGTATAATAATTACTAGTTAATAAATCTGATAAAAAACCATCTATACTATCTCCAGATTTTCGAATAGTATCTGTAAAAGCATTTGCATTAGGACTAGTTACTTTTAATAATTCAAGTAATCTAGGAATATCTAAAGTTACATGTATATCACCTATATCATCAGATGATAAATGTGATAAATTAAATTGTTTTGGTGCTATATATTTACCATTTATATCATTATTTATATTTTTAAAAAATATTGCATTATTTGTAGTAAATGATGACCCCCCTTCTATATAATATGCTATATCTTCATCTGCTGTAGATGATTGATTATTTGCAGGTTTACTAAATTCATATTTTGAGATCCATGTATCTGTATCTGTTTGAGCTGATGATTTATATAATGTTAAAGCTTCATCAGATTGTACATATAATTTTCCTAAATTACGTATAGCTTGAGAATATCCAAATTGTTTATAATCATTATTAAAAGTATTTTGATTTTTATTATAAAAATCGACTGCTTTTCTTTCAACATCTGGGGTATTAATATAAGAATGATCTCCTATCTTGATATGACCTGTATTAAATAATAAATTTTGAAAAGGGTCAGATATTTGTAATTGAGCCCATAAATTATTCGTATTATTCAAATCACCTATTGCTTGTGTGTAAATACTTTGTCTATTAGCATCTGCTTGCGCTTCTGCCTGAGCTACCTCTCCTTTTCTTCTTCTATCTAAATAATCTTTAAGTTGATTTTCATAGGCTCTTGTCATACCAGGATGATTAATTTTCATATTATCCATAAGCGCGCCTAATGCAAGTGCTTTTATAGTACAATCATAGCCACCCTCTGAAGTCATGGCAAAATTAAATTGAGTTATAGTTGCAAGAAATCCGCCGTAATTCCCTAAAGATTTTTGAGTATTTGTATTTATTTTGATCATTAGCTCCTCTTTAGTCCAATCAGATTTAAAAGGATTTCCAATCATAAACATCTCTGATGAATTTAATTTCCCTAAATTATCAAAATATTTTGTATGACCCCACTCTATAAGAATTGTAAAACCTGGTCTAAAGTATAGCGCATCTATAATATCAAGCTGTGATTTATCCCAAACTTTAAGATTTATATTTACAGTCCTAAGCGATCCCATTTTACCAGTAGACTCCACTGTCATACTAGTAATACCTGGCATAGGTCTATAACCATACTTTTTAATTTCACTATCTCCAAGCATGCCATATGATCCACCTAGACCATATCTAAGATTCATAGATCCATCTGTAAGAGATGGTTTTATTGTATATTGTGAAGTACCTCCATATAATACAAATTTTTCAGCAAGACTGCTCTCATTTGGTAATGTGTCGCCTATTATATCTTCATAATTTTTATAAAGAGGGGATTTTTGTTGAATAGTAATAGAGGCGCCTGGATTATCGACTGATTCATTTTCAATTAAATCAACTGAAGACACTACTCTTATCCAAGAATTTTTATTTGCAAAATAGATTAGATCTTCTTGACTTCTATTCTTTTCAGAAAGTTTTTCACTTCTTTTTTTAAGCTGATTTGCAGCCCAGGGGTATATTGAATAACCTGCAATATTACATATTTGCTCTAAATCTGCTGTAGGCATAACTTATCTTACTGTGTTTATTTGATTATAATTATTTACTATTGATCTAATATCTGAAGGAAGTCTTAATTGTACTCCTATTGGAGGAAAAACACTATCGCATGATAATGAATTTGCAGATGCAATTACCCACCAATATCCAGGATCTCCATAGATATTATTTGACATAACATCCATTCTATCTCCTAATACAGTAATAACATAAATATCATTATCAGACAGAGGAATATCTGGATATATAGCATTTACATATATAGATTTTGATCTAGGATCTACTGGATCGCTCTTTATTGTTAATATATTTTGATATCTATTTATCATTGTTTTATATTAATTATAGGTAATTATAATGGTATTTCTGGAATAGGAGTTTGAGTAATAGGAGTAGGAGTAGGGGTTTGTTGATTTATTTTAGATATTGCATCATAAACACGTAATTTAGATTGTAAAAATCCCTGTTTTGTACCATTTGTAATTAAATTAGTAATAGAATCTGGCGTTGATCTACTTGGTAATATATCATGTATAGGTTTAAAAGTTATAGATACATCTAAAACATGTGGTAATTCTTGTAAACTAGGATTATCATCTATATTTATTTCCCAAGGTATACTATTGTCTACAGTGATATTTACATTTTCTAAAAATCCAGGTACTCTATATAAATAGTCCCCTAAAGTAATTTTTACTAGAGGCGCTCTCATAGTCTGATTTCCATTAGTAGAGTAATCTGGGTAGACTTGAGATATTAAATAATTAAGTTTATTATATAGAGGTTGTAGTTCACTTGCACTAAATGCTGCTACTTTAAAAGAAAATGATATACTTCTTGAAAATCCTTGATAAGTATAAAATTCTTCTCCTCTACCATAATATCTAAAAGAATTTAGTACTGCAGAATTTGAGTCTGTAAATCCATTAGATAATAGTACTCTAAATATAAGGGCCACATAGTTATTTGGATGATCATTATCTACACACTCAAATCCAAATTTTATACTATCAGTCTTTGGTATTTTTAATATACTAGCCATTATTTTATAAGGATCATCTCCATTTATAGGATTTATAGCTTGTGGATATAGTGAATTTATAACATCATTTCTTGATCCTGAAGGCGCTGAAACATTATATACTCCTATGCGATTTTGCATAGATTTTTTATTAGTATAAGGTTCTGTTTTAGTAAAATCCTTGCTGCCTTTTACAGGGGTCTGTTGTGCAATTTGAGCATATGTCATATTACTACCTATTAAATTTATAGTAGTATCAAATGCTCTTTTTATTACTGTATTTCCAGATTGATACCCTGAATTTGGTCCACCCGGGTAATTAAATAGTGTATTTGCAGTTGTAGAAATACCTAAACTTTTAGCAAGTGCTAGATCTATTATTGGCACACTAAATACTGTAGTAGGTGCAGTAGTCATATTACTAATCTTTAATTTAGTAAGTAATAATAATCTATTATTTACTGCATCATTAGATATATTTTGAAATCCTACTGTATCTGCATAGTATTGATCTCTAGCGCCAAAATTAACACTGCCCACTCTTGTAAGATGTCCTCCGGTGCCCTGTATTTTAACTTGACCTAAAAGATTATCTACACTATATACTCGAGTATTTTCTACAATTCCAGGCAAAATTTGTGAATTATATGAATCTATAAAACTAGGACCAGTTTCCATTTTAGGATTTGTAAATTGTAAAGTTCTCTGTTTATCTAAAAATACTTTACCTTTTACTGGATCATTTAAAAATGCCTTAATCCTCTGCGTGTCTATTTCTCTTGAAGGGTATGTACCTCCTCTAATAGGAAAATCTACTAATGTCCCAATATCCGCTTTTATAGTAACGCCTCCAACATCAGCAGAGCCGCTATTATTAAATTTCACATATGGCTGTCCAGAATAACCTCCTCCTTTTTGATCTTGTGAAAATTTTAAAGATGTGTATTTAGTTTGTAGATTTATAAGTGCCATTATATTACTATTATTTTGTTTGAGATGCGCCTGTTTGACCTCCAGTATGATATGGATGAGTATTTGTACTATCTGCTGCTGGTAAATTATAATACACGGTCTGATTAGCCTGTCCTACTTTATGACCTTCTTGTTGTATAGTACTATTTAATTGAATTGTAACCGGTTGTACTCTATTTTGAGTAGGCGTAGTAGATGGTGTGGCTGCTGATGTATTATCTCTAAAACCTACTTGATTTGATATAGCATTTGGAGATACCTCTTCTGGCTTAAAAAAATCTGAAACTTTTCCAGCCGCAATATCTAATCCGGCTCCTACTGCAAATGATTTCGCAGCACCTATACCTAATCCAACAGCCGCGCCCTCTGCACCTGGTACAAATGCTAATGCGATCGCAGCTATTGTTTGAATTGCTCCTAATATTTCAAAAAATGTGGCAGCTGCATGCATTAATCCTGATATAGCTTTAGGTAAATTTACAAAAAAATGAGCTATTCCTTTTATTATAGGTTCTATTTTTTCCATTATGGTCTTAAATCCACCTGCTGAATTTACCATATTTATAAAAGAATCAATTATTGGACCTAGATACTTTTCAAGTACTATAGATAAATTATCTTTTATTTTCTCTATTACACTATTCCACTTATCTGCTATGGACGCTGATCTATCTTGAGCTGCGCCTTGTTCTGTTAATATACCTTCTATTTGTTTGTATGTATAACCCTGTTTTACTAATTGATTATATGTTTCACCGGCAGTTGCATTTTCAGCTATTCCATATTTTCTTACTAATTCTTGTTTTTTAATTATTTCTGCTAAACTATCTTCAGACATATTTAAGGCTTCGGCATACGCCTGTCTTTCAATAGTATTCATTTTTTCAAAATCTAGCATACTAGGAATTCTTTTTCCTATTTCTGCCATAAGCCCGGCAGTATCATGAGTTAAAGATAAGTATCTTAATCTTTGTAAATTAAGATCTTTTCCTGTAATAAGCTGAGCTTCAAATTCTTTACCTATGCTAGTTTCAAAATCAAGAAATCCATTTGCTGTAGAATTTACTTGATCTAAAGATAATCCTAAAGCATGCGCTTTTACAACTGCTGCTGTTAAAGCTGGAACATTACCTTTAAAATTTAATAAAACAAGGGAAGATACTTTTGATATCTCTCCTACTATTTGTTTTTGAGATAGTAATGATTTATTTCTACTACCTTCTATTTGTCTAATTGAATCTATAGTATAATATGTATCTTTAAAAGATTTTCCACTTAAAGCAGAATTTTCCATTATAGATCCTAAATCAGCTGCAGTAAGACCAAATTGTCTTTGAAGAATAGCGGCCGTCTCTGTAGTTTCTTTATTATTTTTTAGAAAAAGACCAGACGCTTCTGTTAATGCTGAATACGCCTCTCTATACTCTTTAGTAGTAAAAAATAAATCTTGAGATGAATTAACCATGCTAAGAAAAGACTCTTGTAGTCCTTTAGCTGCGACGGATCCTATTCCAAGATTTTTACCAAATTCAAATATAGCGGTATTCCATCCAACTATTAAATTTAAAGTCTCTGTTGCTACTTTCTTAATAAAACCAAATACTGCTTTTATTCCACTCCAAATAGCACTTTGAGCCTTCATTACAAGACTAAATTGAATTGCTGGGTCAATTAATGATTCTTTTATGCCGGCTTTTAATCCAGCTAAAAATATTTTACTTCTACTTTGATTATCTTCAAAAGCATCTTCCATAGCTTCTAAAGCCTTGGTTCCAATAGAAATATCAACTCCTAATTTTTTAAATAGAGCTCCAGTTATTCCTATTTTTGAACTAAATTCTTTTGCTGTGCTTAATTGACTTTTTAATCCAGATTCTATATCTTTATTAGCATCTGATATTTTTTTATATACTAAATATTCAGCTTCATTTATATCTAAATTATGTTCTTCAAGTTGTAATTGAGCAATTTTTTGATTTATAATATCAGCTTGAATCTTTAATTGATTTTCAGTAGTTTTATCATTTGATTTTAATCTAATTAATTCTTTTTGAGATTCTAAAATATCATTATTTAAATCTAAAATTTTCTGTACATTTATCTTTTGTGTATTTGATAATTTACTTTCTTTTTCCTCAAATACACCCTGTTGAACTTTTATTTTATAAAGTTGATTATTTATATCTTTTATATTAAGTTCACTTGCAGTAGTAACTTTTAATTTTGCATTTAAAACTTCTGTATATTTACTAGTATTCTTAAGTGCTGTTTGTGCTTCTTTTAATATATCATTAAAATCCCCAGTAGCTTCTGTTATGCTTCTGAGTATAGTTTTAATACTATTTAATTCTTCTGTTGTTTTACTAAGTTGATTTGTAATATTAGCTTTGCTAGGAATTTTAGCCATTGTCTATATGGTATTATAGATATAAATATCAGACATAACTACTTTTTAGCTCTCGCTTTAGAAATAAAATCTGGTGGTTTGATTGCTGCCTGCTTTGTATCATCAGACATTTTGAATTTCTTCATGTCTGTATTTTCAGTTATTATTTGGGACTGCGTATTGCGCTGTTCTTCAACCTTTTTTAAGAATTCATTAATCTTCTTAAGACTAAACTTTCTATGCGGAATTGGCATATCCCAGACATCATTCCAGCTAAATCCACCATTACCATGATAAACTAATTCAAAAATTTCTGTCATAAAGACAGCTCTATATTCCCGCCCCGGGAAAAAAGAATTCTGCTGTGATTGGTAGATCAATCTCGGCCTCCTCTCCGTTCTTTAAAGTAACTGCTGTTTTCATTACTATATCTGGAGTGATTTCATTAATATATCGCCTTAGCGCTGAAGCATCACGAGCCATAAGAGCAGTATCTACAAATTCTCTTATTGTTTTATTTGATCTATCTCCATTTACTGATTGTATTTGGAATTTAAGTCTTAAACTCGCACCTGGATCTTGATTTAGTGCTTTCTTTAGACCTTTAGCCTCATCATCGATCTTTTTATCATCTCCTACTGTAAGTAGCTTAAATGTCACAGTATTTTTTGAGAATGGAAGTTCAAATGAAAATTCATTAGAATTAGTATAAAGAGTCTCATTAATCTTTTTATATTCTAATTTTTGAAGATCTGCTGTTACAATTTCTTCTTCTTCTGTATCTGAATTTACATATTTGAATTGGTAATCTTTACCATATGCTAAAATCCTTGCTGCAATTAGTAGACCATTTCTATCTCCTAGTATTAAATCATCATAATTAACATCAGAAGAGATCAAGGCCTTAAGAGTCTTCTCTATAGCCGTGCCATTCTTAAGATTATTAATATTTGTAAGTATGTCTTCGTGTCGAGCTGTCATATATTTCATCTCTATTTGACCTGAAGATAGTGGATTTTCTTTAGAATAAACTAATCCTTTACTTGGTAATTCTACTATTTCTGTAGGTACTACAAATTTCTGTTCTGCCATGTGTAACTTTGTTTATTATATATATTGAGGTTATAAGTTTTCCTCTATCAAAAGAATATAATGAAACTTTTTGAGATTAAAAAGATTATGTATTAAGTTTATAATATATCTCATGATCTTGGAGAAATTGATAATATTTACTGGATTTAGTCTTGGGTTTAGAAGGATTTGTGTGAGTATCTTTATTTAATACATCATGAAGTACTGAGTAATGTATATTTCCTAAAATCTTTGATAATTGCAATGCAGATCCAGCTTCTATTTTCTCTCCAGTAATTTTATTTTTGCAAATCACCGAACCCTTACTAGCTCTAGAATCTTCTCCTATTTTACCTAATTTTGATAGTGTAGCAGATTTTGATATATTTAATCTTTGCTCGTCTGTAGGAATCCAATCTTTTTTACACCCTATTCCATTTTTATTCCCTTTTAGCTTTATTGCTATATTTTCTCTATGAGATTTAGACTTTTTTCTTTTCCATAGTTTCATAAGTGCTTCTCTAGCCACTGCATATTCTTCTTCACTAAGTTCTAAATCTCCGCTATACGTCATTCTATGAAATGCCCAAAGAAATTTATACTTATATAGTGGATGTTCTTTATAGCATTCTGCAAGTATCTTATGCACTCTATAATGTTCTTTAGCGGTTAGTAGTACTGTAGAGCTTTTTTTACCATACTCGGCTAAACATTCTGGGACTATGTGATGTGCTTCATAATATATATCACCACCTTTTTGTCTATTTTCTAATAAAGCCTGTCTTATTATTTTAAAGTAACTTGTAAGCATGAAAAATCCTCCTTTATTATAAATATCGGAGGATTTAGTTCGTTAGTAATTTAGAATAAAAATATTCTAGTAATTGAGGATTAATAATTTAAAATACAAAAATCGCAACCGAGTGTCAATGTCAATTCTGTAGGATCTGTTGTACTCCAGTCATAATTACCAGCTGAGAATGTCTTAATAAATGCACCTTTCACAATCCACTCGCTTACTATATCTCCAACTGGACCGATAATATCTAGAGTAATATCTTTCTTATAGAAGTCAGAATAACCATCGCGTCCAGTAACTGATTCATGATGTAATCGCACCCACTCCATGCATGCCTGTTGCCCTGAAGGAGATATTGGATTGTAAAGAGAAAGTTCAATATCTTTCCACTCTGCTTTTCCCTTTATCTTGAAATACGTATTCATGTGGTCCAGCTTGATTTCTCCCATTTCAACACTAGGAGCTGACGCCTTTTTAATCATGTATGAGGGAATACCGTCTATATACATGATGAACCTGTTACTTACTGTAGGTTCAAATGCCGTATAAAAAACTTCACTCGGATCCAAAAGTCCTGCCATTTTATTATAGTTTTATGTTGTTATTTAATTATAAATATGCTTACTTTGTGTTTTATGATTTTTTAAATCTAGACTGTATATCTTTTTTTACTTTAGATAATATGCTGTCTGAATCTGATTCTATTGTTGAAACCTTTCTATAAGTATAATCATTAACTGAGATGGTTGCTACTTGTTTTGTAGGTTCGAAATTTTCTACACTATAAATATAACTCATAGGTCCATTACTCACTTTTATGCCGCCCTTATCTCCAGAAGAAAATTTAAGATGTTTAAATTCTTTAGCTAAACCACTTATAGCATTAGTAACATCTTGTTTACTCTGATATTGCGTATCAAAAGATAATGCTTTTTTAATTGAAGAAAATGCGCCTTCAGTTACTTTCTTTTTTGCCTGTCCTTTCCACATTGCAGCAGCTGCAACTTTCTGTCCTGATTCTTTTGAGCCGTACTCTTTGGCTGCTTTTGCTGCGACCTTCTCGAATCCTTTGCCTTTCTTGCCTATGTCCTTGCCAGACTTTGCCTTTTTGACTACAGCTGATTTCTCCTTTTTGGTGAGACCTGCTGATGGTTTCTTTTTGGCTTCATTCAGTTCGATAGTAATATCTCCGTCTGGGCTAACCTTTTTTACTGTGCCCTTTTTGGTTTCAGATCCACTTTTTAATTCAATAGGATCGCCTTCTTCATGATTATGATATTGAGCTGTCCACAGTTTACCATCTAATTTTGTCTTGAAATTATCTCCACTAGCTATATGTATCATGACTTCATCTAGATCATCTCCAATAAATTCTTCATATGCATATTTCATAGCCTCTTCAGCTTCAGATCCATTCATTACATTTCCAAGTATATACTCTAGAATTTTAATATCTGATACTCCAAATTCTCTTAAAGTTTGTAATATTCCAAAAGCCTCTTGTCTTGGATTTGGAAATGCCTCATTTAGTATTTTGTCTTTGAGAGTCTCATATAGTGCAACTGGCACTTTAACTCTTACGATTGTATTTTTATTCATATTTATTTTTTATTATGCAAAGCTTGCGCCAGTTGGTAATATATTAAATGTAAGTTGTATAAATTCAGCAGTTCTAGTTGGTTGTATGTATATAGTACCCACTAATTCATTTCTATCTACTACATCTGGTGTATTATTAGTTTCATCCATTACTACAGAGTAACTATAAAGACCTTGACGCTGTTGTACTGAAGCTAAATATGGATTTACAGCATTCAAGAATTTATTACGAGTTACTTGCGTATTTGGTTCGAATACTAGATTTCCAGAAACTTGAATAATATATCTTTTAAGAGCAATCAGTAGTCTACGTACATTTACTCTATCAAGAGCAGATGCAGCAGCTTGAAGAGTCTTTTGACCATATATCACTGTTCCCACTGTAGGGAAATTTGCAATTGGATTTACTTTAGAAGAGTATAGTGTATTTCTATCAGTAACTGAAAGTTTTCTTTCTGGTTGAAGTACTGTAGTTAGACCGCCTCTTGTAAAACCAGCGGGTGCAAACCACTCAGCAGCAATCTTGTCATTATATTCATATACTGCTGGCACCATAGTAGAAGCAGGTACCCAGTTGATCTTTCCAGTCTCTTGAGATTTTACCTGCACCCATGGCCAATATGTAGCTCCATACGAGCTATCAAAAGTTTTAGCTTGAGTCGTTACTGTATTGATATTCTGACCATAGCCTACCATATCAACTACTGCAATATTATCGCCTCTAGTTTGAGCTAATTGAAGTAGAGATGATATTTCAGAAGAGGCATTTTGAGATGTTAAACCTGGAGCAAAAATAGCATTAAAATCATATGCATCTTTGTTACCTAATAGATTTATAATATTATCATAATCAGAAGCATGAAGACCTTGTATATTACTATTTGGAGTAGATACTACTGAGTTTACTGTAGGTATACTCTGGAACATATTTACTGCTTCTATTCCATAAGATCCATAGATTGCTCCAGTTGATCCTCCAAATGCACCATTATTTGATCCTGAACCTATAAGTGGCAGAGATGAAGTGTATTGAGATTGTGGAGTACCATATGGTGTAAAATAATCTGGAGTTTTTAGATTCACAGATTTTACTCTTACATATGCTGATTTATTTACATAAGAACCAGTAGTTTGTATGTAGAAATTACCTGTACTAGGATCTGAAGTTAAATTTTGAGCTTGATCACCAATTACATAAGTAATATAGTTATTCTGATTTGGATCTAGAGATAGTCCATTCCAAGATTCAAGTATTGTTTTACTATTTTGATAATCATCACCTCTACGAATATTCAAATTAAATGTACCAGAGCCAGTATCAGAATAAGTAATTTCATATCTGATATTTACAGAAGATCCTGATGGCAGAGCCCCATTTACAGCAGAAGACGCACTATAAGAATTATCCATTATAGTACCCTGAGATATTGTCTCAAGTACAAATGATGGAATTGATCCAGAAGCAGCAATACTTGCAGTTGCAGAAGTATATGATCCAGATACTACACGAGTTACTAGAAGTGATTGACCTCCTTGTTGGAAATATCCTAATGCAGCAATACTAGTAAGATATTCATAAGGTGTAGCTCCAGAAATAAAAGTAGAACCAAATAAACTCTTATATTGAGAGTATGTAGTTACTACTGTTGGAATGTTTACAGGACCGATAACTGTAGGACCTATTATAGCCGCACCTGCAGCAATAGGACCTTGTGTTATTTGACTCTGATCATTTTCTATGGCAAATACGCCAGGACTTATTAATGTTTCAGCCATTTATTATATGTGTTTTTATAACAATAAATATCATCATTTTTTTATGAAATCTCTCCGGACTCTATATTTATCATAACATTTCCATATTTTGATTTAATTTCATCAAAAATAGTGTTTTCTTTTTGTTTTAGGGCTTTTATTTTAGATTTTTCTTCATCTATTTTTAGCTCTATTGCTATTTTCTGAAATTGTAATTCTCCTAAAGCAGATGCTATTTCTAGAGCATCTTGTCTTATTAGATTTATAATTTTAAGTTCCTCTTCTGTAAGTTTATTCATAACGTTTATTTTATTATAAATATGCTTATATTTTTATAAACGTCAACTATTTTTTAAAAAATTGATACGACTGTTCCAGGGTTTACTAGTGAGTTCCAGTTTAAAGTATTTGAAAGTGTGGGTTTCCATACCCATATAGTTTGTCCTCCAGAACTATCTATATCTGTTACTGTAACATAATGACTACTTTGTGTAGCTCCACTAGAAAGAATAAATGTAGCTTTAGTACCAGGTGTACCTGATTTGATAATATTAGGGTTTGCTATTGAAGATGTAAGTAAATTTAAAGAAGTACTTACTGTATATGTAATACCTGTAGAAAGTATCATAGTTACATTAAAT
>Ga0007813_1000210_pt1 | contig 21088 bp, 20 predicted proteins | sample CryBogCBE29Jun09_FD_71194 | JGI IMG/M metagenome (GOLD analysis project Ga0007813, IMG submission 71194) | Freshwater microbial communities from Crystal Bog, Wisconsin, USA - CBE29Jun09 | ecosystem: Environmental > Aquatic > Freshwater > Lake | place: Crystal Bog, Wisconsin, USA | collected... | reverse complement strand
CCAGATTGGACACGAGCCACGCGCCAGCCGCGGTGTTGGGCTGCTTGAACGACGAGGTAGTCGAGGGTGCCAACCACGTCACGAGCACGTCCACCGAGGGGGACGTAGGCCGAGATGGCAACCGTCGCCGCACTGACCTTCCCCTCGAGGAGTCCTCGGAGGAACGCCGATCGAGCTTCAGCGGGGAGTTCACGATCGCCGAGCGCAGCGCGCACCGAACTCGTGGTGCTGATCAGCCGAGCGACTTGGAAGAGTTCACTGCCAACCGTTGCCAGCTCGTCAATGGACAGGTTGGCGAACACCGCTGCAGCGAATCCACCGACGCGACGGCGGGCAGCCATGGCCGAGAGCGGCTCTTCGAGGTAGGTGCGGTCTGCAGAGAGACGTGAACGGTTGGACACCCAGGAGATCGCCATCGGGACCTCTTGAGCGGGGACCACCGTGATGGCCTCGGCGACGAGGCGCAGGCTCACGGCGCCAATTCGCGTTGCGAGGAGGTCAGTCGCCACAGCACGACGAACGGCTGGGGCGAGACCCGTGTCGGTGAGGGCAGCGGCCAAGGCGGGCTCGGACGCCACGAGGCGCTCGAGCGATGCCAGTTCAGCAGCGACCGAGGCGACGCCAGCGGCATCGAGCTCCGACAGCACTGCTGCGGCGAACCCTTGGAGGGCAGGAATCATGCAGAGGTCCCGGCGTTCGCTTCGGCCCGCAAGGTGGCGATTGCCGCATCAATGAGGTCACGATGCGCTGCAGCGTCGACCTCCCGGCCAACGATCTTCTCCACGACGTCGAGGACAATCTCGCCCATGCGCTGGGCCGCTTCTTCGACCGCACGCTGGCGAGCCATCGCAACTTCTCCAGCCGACAGCGACACGACCCGGTCGTACTCGGCTTGGCCCTTGGCGTGCATGTCGGCGAGCACCTGATCAGAGGTCTTCGTGGCGGTCACCACGATGTCTCGGGCCTGACTCCGTGCCTCTTCGAGCAGCTGGCGACGAGCGTCGTCGGCTTGCGCGGCTTCTTCAATGGCCGAGTTCGCAGCCTCGAGCGAGGTGCGAATGAGCTCTTGACGGGCCTCGAGAGCCGTGTTGATCTTCGGGATGGCCTTCTTGGCGAGGAACCACAGCACGACGAGGAAGACGCCGAGTTCAATGAAGAACGTGCCGTTGGGTAGGAGGAAGAGGCTTGCAGTCATAGGTGACGGACTCCGGTTGGGTGGTGAATAGGACCTGAAACTGTCCTCGCCCCAGTGTGGGGCGAGGACAGATCGGGACTACTGCTTCGAGAAGACGTACACGAAGACGACGCCGAACACCAGGTTGATGATGTACGCCGCTTCGACCAGGCCGACCGTGAGGAAGAACTGGGTACGGGCCTTCGGCTCTGCCTCGGGCTGACGGGCCACGGCGGCAATCACCTGGCTACCGGCGAGGCCGTCACCGATTGCGGCGCCAGCGGCACCGCCACCGAGGGCGAGGCCGGCACCGACGAGGGCGCCAGCGGTACGGACCGCGTGCTGCATGTCATTTGCTGCCATTTGATGTTCTCTCCTTGGTTACGGGTACTGCGTGCTGGGATCTTGAGTGTTCAGTGCTCGCCGGTGTCGAGCGCCATACCGAAGTAGATGATGGTGAGCAGGGCGAAGATGAAGGCTTGGATAGCGCCGATGAACATGTCGAATAGCTTCCAGCCGAACTCGAAGGGTGGGTAGATGTAGCCCGGCAGAAGGGCAACCATCACCGACACCATGAGGCCACCGGCGAACACGTTACCGAAGAGACGGAACGTCAACGTGATGGGCTTGGTGACTTCTTCAATGATGTTGATCGGGAGCATCAGGATCGACGGCTGGGCGTAGTGCTTGAGGTAGCCACCAATGCCACGAGCTCGCATGGACGTCACGTGCACGGAGATGATCACGAGCGCAGCGAGGGCCAAGGGCAGGTTGATGTCACCGGTTGGCGAGGGCAACCACTCTGGGTTGTGGCCCGAGGGGATGAGTCCCAGCCAGTTGGAGAACAAGATGAAGGTGAATAAGCCGATGCCGAGCGGGACGTACTTGCGTCCCTGGGGCCCAATGGCAGAGTCGGTCAGGTCTTGGACTTGCTCGACGACGAGTTCGTAGAGGAGCTGACCCTTGCCCGGGACCCCGCTCGTGGCCTTGCGGGTGGCGAGCCATGCGAGCAGGCAAACGAGGAACGCCACGATCAGCGTTCCCCACACGGTGTCAGCGTTGATCGTCATGCCGAACAGCTGCCACGTCTGGGCGTGGTCGCCCACCGTGATCTTGCCGGTGTCGATGATCACCTCGTGCATTCGTTCACGAACCCTTACTCAGTCTTCCCCGACGCCAACGAGGCGCGGCTCAGATTAACGATGAAACAGAACTGGAACACCATGAGTCCGACGAGTGCGCCGAAGCCAAGTGGCCTAGAGAGAATAACAAGTCCTAGGACCACTGCGGTGAGAATTGCCAGACGGAGCGTAACCCCTCCGCGGACCCTCTTGCGCAAGACCTTCATCGGTTGATCGGGGTCGACTTCGAGCTTTCCAATTGAGCGGTCGAGGAAGCGGATGTTGTACCACGCACCGAGCACGCCAATGGGGAGACCAACGGCAGACAGCGGCGGAAATTCAGCCAGTGCCACGAGCACGAGGCCAATGCCCATGAGGGTTGCCGAGATCACCGTTCGCCGCATCGTCGTCGCCATCATGATGACCGCGGGATCGGGCATTTCACTCACTGCTTCGCTCCGCCAAGTCGGGTGGCTGCAGCTTTCAACGCAAACCCAGCCGCGGCAATACCGAGGAAGAGGCCGAGGAGGAGGAAGAGCGGTGAGGTGCCAGCTTGACTGTCGAGGAAGAGGCCGAGGAGGAGTCCCACGATGATGGAACCAGCGATGGTCGATCCGAGCGTGATGACCGTTCCGAGCGTTGACGGCTTACTGCTGCGTGGCGTCTCGGAATGGTCAGGGCGTTGCTCCACGGTCATAGTCTCGCAGAACTCATGATTCGTCGTGCACGACGAGCGCCGGCGCCAGAGGCTCAATCGGCTCCTCAGTTGCTCGGGATCGCTGATCGGGCCAGAACAAGAGCACCAGGCCAATCCCCGCCACGATGGCGGCGAAGGGGACCACCGTCGTGAGCGACGGGATGAACAGCGGGGTGAGCACCAGACTCGAGAGCACCGCAGTCCACGCCCACAGCGTGAGCACGGCCCGACGGTGTCCGTGACCGAGTCGCAAGAGTCGGTGGTGAATGTGGTCCTTGTCAGCCGTGGAGAACCCCGTCCCCTTGGCAGTCCGCCGAATAAAGGCCATCACCATGTCGAGGATGGGGATGCCGAGGATGAAGAACGGAAGGAAGAGGGGCGCGAAGAAGAAGTAGGTGATACCACTGGCTGGTGGCGTCCTTCCCCCAATGACCATCGTCGATGCCGACAGCAGCAGGCCGAGGAAGAGGGCACCAGCATCACCCATGAAGATCTTCGCTGGATGGAAGTTGAAGACCAAGAACCCGAGGCAGATGCCGCAGGCGATGATGGCGATGAGGGGACCGATGTTCGACAGCGGCAACAGACCGAGACCCTCGAGCTTCAAGCCGTAGAGCGCCAGCGCTGCTGAGCCAATGGAGACGATCCCCGAGGCCAGCCCATCGAGACCGTCGATGAGGTTGACCGCATTCGTGAGGGCGATGACCCACACGGCCGTCACCAGGGGAATAATGCTCGGGCTCAGGACCACGAACTGGCCCGTCAAGGGGATGTGGAACTGGTACATCGTGGCGCCGCAGAAGTAGAGGATCGACGCCGCGAGGACCTGTCCAGCCATCTTGGCCGGCGCAGACATGTCTCGGAGGTCATCGATGAGGCCAACGATGAAGATCGCCGTGCCGGCGAACACCACGCCGAGCGCCTCTGACGATGCGTGGAACAGCGGGCGAAACTGAGGGATGGCAGCAGCGGTCGCCATGGCGACGCAGAACCCCACGAACATCGCCGCTCCCCCGCCGTAGGGCGTCACCCGTGCGTGGACCTTGCGGTCCTTTGGGACATCGACGTAGCCAATGGCGGTGGCGAGAGAAATTGCTGGCCAGGTGGCGAGCGCCGTCGTGATGACTGCCACCACGAAGACGACGGCGTACCACCCGAGGGGAAGCACGTCCTCAGTGCGTCCCGTAGGGCTGGAAGCCTCGGCACAGCTCGGCCACCTCGGCACGAGTCGCTGCGATCTGCGCATCGTCGGTGCGGTGCCTGAGCGTGCGAGCGATGAGCTGGGCCACGTGCTCCATCTCTGGCGCCCCCATCCCAGTGGTGGTCATCGCCGGCGTACCGAAGCGAAGCCCCGAAGTCACGAACGGCGAGCGAGGGTCGTCAGGGATCGTGTTTCGGTTGCAGGTGATGCCTGCTCGATCGAGCACCTCTTGGGCTTCCTTGCCGGTCAACGCTGCGTCGAAGGTCCGAAGGTCGACGAGCACGATGTGGTTATCAGTCCCACCGGCAACGAGGCGGAACCCTTCAGCGCTCAAGGCTGCGGCGAGCACCTTGGCGTTGGCCACGATCTGGTGTGCGTAGACCGAGAACTCGGGGCGAAGCGCTTCGCCGAACGCCACGGCCTTGGCCGCGATGGCGTGCTCCAGCGGGCCTCCTTGGAGGCCGGGGAAGATGGCGCTGTCGATCTTCTTGGCGAATTCGGCACTCGACAAGATGGCGCCACCGCGCGGCCCTCGGAGGGTCTTATGGGTCGTAAACGTCACCACGTCGGCAATACCCACCGGTGAGGGGTGGGCGCCACCAGCGATGAGTCCCGCCGGGTGCGCAGCGTCGAACATGAGGAGTGCACCAACCTCATCGGCGATCTCTCGGAAGATCCGAGCATCAATGGTCCGCGAGTACGCCGTCGCGCCAGCAACGATCAGCTTCGGTCGCTCGGCAATCGCACGGTCGCGCACTTGGTTGAAGTCGATCCGCTCACCTGAGCCATCGTCTGCGGCCGGGGTGAGTCCGTAGTCGACGAAGCGCCAGATCTTCGAGGTCACGTTGGCGGGAGAACCATGGGTCAAGTGCCCACCGTGGTCGAGCTTCATCGCCAGCACTGTGTCGCCCGGCTCGATGAGCGCCATGTAGGCCGCCAAGTTGGCGTTGGCCCCGGCATGGGGCTGCACGTTGGCGTGTTCGGCGCCGAAGAGTTGCTTCAGGCGCTCTCGGGCGAGGTCCTCGACCTGGTCCACGATCTGGTTCCCGCCGTAGTAGCGGCGACCGGGGTAGCCCTCGGAGTACTTGTTGGTGAGCACGGTGCCCGAGGCGGCGAGCACTGCCTCGGAGACGAAGTTCTCACTGGCGATGAGCTGCAAGGTGGTCTGCTGGCGGTCGAACTCCTCGCCGACGAGACGACCGATGTCAGGGTCGGCAGAGTTGAGAATTGCTGACGTTGACGGAATGAACGACACGGTGCTCCTCGTGGGGCTAGTTGGTGGGTGAAACGTCGAGCGCAGCGATCTTGGCGATGCGCTGGAGGTGGCGGTCGCCACCAGGGGTGGCGGCGAGGTAGGCGTCAACCGCTTCCAAGATGACGGCCTCGCCGGTGAGGCGGGCGCCGAAGCAGATGACGTTGGCGTGGTTGTGCTCTCGGCACAGATGCGCAGCGGTCACATCGGTCACGGTTGCAGCTCGCACGCCGGGAACTTTGTTGGCAGCAATGGCGATCCCAATGCCGGATCCGCAGACGCAGATCCCAAGGTCAGCCTGACCGGCCACGACCGCTCGACCAACGGCGGCGCCGAAATCGGGGTAGTCCACCGATGTCGTCCCGTCGGTCGTGCCGAGGTCGACCACCTCGTGCCCGCGCTCCATGAGGTGTGCGGCAATTCGCTCCTTGATGGCGAAGCCTGCATGATCGGCACCGAGGGCGAGTCGCATGCCTTCACTCTAGTAAGCCCATTTGCCCACCGGTGAGGCCCGTGATCCGGGGGTGTACGCTCGCCCGATACGCTCGTTTGCGTGAGCCTCGACCCACGGACCCCGGTCCTCGTTGGCGTCGGCCAGGTAACTACCCCGCCGACTGCCTCCCTGAACCCCACCGAACGCCCCCAACCGCTTGACCTCATGGTCCGTGCAGTGGCTGCCGCCGCCGAGGACTGCGATGGCGTCGCACCCGGTTCTGCAGCGACTGCTGGTCGGGCACTCTTGGAGCGAGCCCAATCGCTTCGGGTCATCGCCTCGTTTGGATGGCACACGTCGAACCCAGGAGCGCTGATCGCCGAGCGGCTCGGCATCGACCCCCAAGAACTGATCTTGACGTCAACGGGTGGGAACACACCCCTCGCGCTCCTCCACGACGGAGCGCTCGCCATCGCCCGAGGAGACCTCGACGTGATGGTCGTCACCGGCGCCGAGGCGATGTACACGAGGAACTTGGCCCGACGCTCCACAGAACACGGCACCTTGACCTGGGCCAGTCAACCCGCCGAGTCAACACCGCCAGCGACCAACTTCGGTGGTGCCGACCGCGCCGGCACCACCGAGCTCGAAACCAGTCGTGGCGTGCGCCTGCCCATCGAGGCCTATCCGCTCATAGAGAACGCCATTCGTGCGAGCCGCGGATGGACCATGGACGAGCACCGTGCCGCCATCGGGTCGCTGTGGTCCGAAGGCTCGCGGGTTGCTGCCACGAACCCCTACGCCTGGATCCAACAGCCGAAGACTGCTGAAGAACTCACGACGCCGACGCCGCAGAACCGCTTGATTTCGTATCCCTACACGAAGATGTTGACGGCCAACCTGTCAGTGGATCAGGGTGCGGCGTACATCTTGTGCTCCGTCGAGGCGGCCGAGGCCGCAGGGGTGGACCGCGATCGATGGGTCTTCCCTCTCGCGGGAGCCGATGGCAACGACCACTGGTTCATGAGCCACCGCGAGAACCTCCACTCCTCGCCAGCGATTCGCCTCGCTGGCGAAGCCACGTTCGCCGGTGCCGAAGTCATCGCTGATGAACTGGCCCTCGTCGACCTCTACTCGTGCTTCCCTGCAGTGGTGCAGATCGCCACGTCCGAACTCGGTCTCGCCGGGCACCCAGAACGTCCGTGGACGGTGACGGGAGGCCTCACGTTCGCTGGCGGGCCGGGGAACAACTACGTCACGCACTCCATTGCCACCATGGTCCAGCGCCTCCGGGAAATGCCGGGCGCGAGCGGCCTCGTGACGGGGCTCGGCTGGTTCTCGACGAAGCACTCAGTTGGGATCCTCGGGAGTCGTCCTCCACGGCACCACGGTGCAGATGGCTACCGCTACACCGACGTGCAGTCGGCGGTTGACGCACTGCCCCAGACCCGCGTCCAGGGGAACTACGTCGGCGAGGCGACGGTGGAGACCTACACGGTGACCTACGACCGAACCGGCGAGCCGACCCTCGGCATCATCTGCGGACGCACGAGTGACGAGGCGAGGATCTGGGGGCAAATTACCGAGCCGTCGGTACTCTCCACCGCCGCAACCACCGATTGGAACGGTCGCACCGGCACTCTGGCCGAGAACGGCACCTTCAGCTTCAGCTGATCACCGAGCGGTCCCACCGATACTGCACGTCGGGGGCTCCTTCCTCGTTGTCGCCATTTGTCATCGCCACTGCTTTGAACCCGAGGGATTCGTAGAACTGGCGGGCCGGAACGTTCGACTGGAAGGTCGACAGCGAGAGGGTGCCCACCGACGCGACCTTGGCGTGGGCGACCATCTGGGCGCCGACGCCCATTCGATGCGTGGCGTCGACCACGTAGAGCTGCTCGATGGAGGTCTCGGTGTGCACCATGACGGCGCACACCTCGTCTCCTCGACGAGCGAGAAGGAGCCGTGCTCCGGCGTCGAGTCGAGTGGCGAGGTAGGGAGCGAGTTCCACGTCGTCATCGTGGACGCTCCGTGGAATCAGAGGGAACGCATCCCGTCGGCTACGAGCAATCACCGCTGCGGCGACGTCGAGGTCGGCGTGGCTCCCCACCTCGAGGGTGACCGCAGTCGTCACTCCCCGAGCGCAATCGGGCCCTGCCGGAGCACGCTCACGACCCCGTCGAGCACCTGCACCACGGTTGACGATCGCCCACCACCCGCTGCACCGGCGAGAACGACATCGCCCTCGCCGAGCAACGACGCTGCTTCTTCGGCCGAGGTCACCGGGGGCTGACCGTGGAGGTTGCAGCTGGTCGTGGCGAGCGGGCCCGTGGCCTCGAGGAGAGCGAGCAGGCGGGGGTCGTCGGGCATGCGAAGGCCAACGGTCGAGGTCGCACCGGTGAGCATCGCGAGACCCGGAGGACAGGTGACCACCACCGTCAGCGGCCCGGGCCAGAACCGCGCCATGAGTCGCACGGCCACCTCGTCGAGTTCTCCGACGAGGGACTGTGTCATGACAGGTGACGCCACGAGCACCGGGAGCGCGACCTCGGGCGGACGCTGCTTCACCGCGAAGATCGCGGCGATGGCGTCGGGTCGGTCGAGTCGAGCGGCGATCCCCCAGACGGTGTCGGTCGGGATGGCGGCAACGCCTCCCGCATCGAGCACTCGGGCAACGGCATCGAGTGATGCGGTGATCAGTCCGGGCATCGGATGACGACTCCTCGGTTCTTTCCTGCGAGGTCCTGCACAATCTCCACGGTACCGAGGGAGCGAGCGAGTTCGGCCAGGTCGTCGCACTGGTGCGGGGCGCACTCGAGCACGACGACGGCCCGAGGGGCGAGGAAGGCTGGAGCACCATCGATGATGCACTCGAGATCGGCGAGTCCATCGTGCCCGGCTCGAGACGGACCGGCCACGAGTGCGGTCCGGGGCTCGGCGTAGAGCGCTCGATCGAGGGTGGCGTACTCCGCGTCCGTCACGTAGGGGGGATTCGAGACGAGGAGGTTGACCGCTCCGTGGAGAACGTCGGGAACTGGCTCCCACCACGACCCGAGGTGGAATTCGACGGCGGAACCAGTGCGCTCGGCGTTGCGTTTGGCGAGGCTCAGCGCTTCGGGGGACGCGTCGACTGCATGCACGGTGACGCCGCCGATCTCGGTGGCGAGTGCGCAGGCAATGGCGCCCGATCCCGTCCCGAGATCCACCGCGATGAGCGGGCGATCGAGGGTCGAAACCGCTGCGATGGCGTACTCCACCATCTGTTCAGTCTCAGGTCGCGGAATGAGCGCCCGCTCGTCGACGAGGAGGTCGAGGTGCCGAAATCCCCATGAACCGCACGCGTACTGCAAGGGGTAGCCCGAGGCAACGGCGGCAGCCTTCTCTCGGAGGATGGGCGCTGCAGCGGCAATCTCGTCAGCGCCTGCGCTCGGTCCAACCACAGCGTCGATGAGCCAGGTTGCCTGCACCGACCCACCGACGAGCGACCCTAATTCGGCGACCAGGGAAGCCCGGGTCACCGGAGGCCCTCGTCCTCCCCGGCGAGTTGACGAGCGCGAGCTTCTGCGAGGAGCGCATCGGTGAATTCATCGAGATCGCCAGCCAAGACCGCTTCTAAGTTGTAGCGCGTGAGTCCCTCGACGCGGTGGTCGGTGACGCGGTTCTCCTTGAAGTTATAGGTGCGGATCTTGTCGGCACGACCACCGGATCCAACCTGGCTTCGACGCTGCGAGGACAACTCGGCCTCTTGGGCATCTTGCTTGGCCTTGAGCAGCCGTGATCGCAGCACCACCATGGCGCGCGCTCGGTTCTGAATCTGGCTCTTCTCGTCCTGCATGGCCACCACGATGCCGGTCGGCAGGTGGGTGATGCGAACGGCGGAATCCGTGGTGTTGACCGATTGGCCACCAGGCCCTGAGGATCGGTAGACGTCGATCTTCAAGTCGTTTTGGTCGATCTCGATGTCGACCTCTTCAGCTTCAGGGAGCACGGTGACGGTGGCCGAAGAGGTGTGGATCCGGCCCTTGGCCTCGGTCTCGGGCACCCGCTGGACGCGGTGCACCCCGCCTTCGATCGACAACCGCCTCCAGGCATCGTCACCCTTGACGAGCATCGAGGCTTCATTCACGCCCTGACGCTCGGACTCGTCGAAGCTCAAGACCTCAACCTTCCACCCACGCCTGGCGGCGTAGCGCTGGTACATCTCGAAGAGGTCACGGGCGAACAGGTTCGCTTCTTCCCCACCTTCAGCACCACGGACTTCCATGATGACGTTGCGCCCATCGTTGGGATCCTTGGGCAACAGCAAGGTCTGCAGTTCAGCCTCTAATCGCTCCATGGTGGCCGCTGCGCTGTCGACTTCCTCGCGCAGCAGCTCGCGGTCATCGCCGGTGGCGTCTGCCAACATCTCGGTCGCCGTCGCCCGGTCCTCACGAGCCTGCTTGTAGGCACGCCATGCATCCATGATGGGCACGAGGTCACGGTGTCGGCGAGACAGGTCTCTCAGGCGACCCCCGTCGTTGTTCGATGCCGCCTCGGTGAGATCGGCTTCGACGACGGCGAATTCCGCCTCGAGCGCGTCGAGTCGCTGGTCGAGGGTTGGACGAGCCATGGTGGTCTGCGCAGCCCGACGGGCTGGCCGTTCCTACTTGGTCTTGCGGACGCCGTAGCGACGCTGGAAGCGCTCGACGCGGCCTCCGGAGTCGACCAACTTCTGCTTCCCCGTGAAGAACGGGTGGCACTCGTTGCACAGTTCCACGACGATCTCAGACTTGGTCGAGCGAGTGGTGAAGGTGTTCCCACAGGAGCAGCGGACTTGTGCGGTCTCGTAGGTGGGGTGAATGTCGGGCTTCATCGGTACTCCAGTGCCGTTGCTAGGGGCGTTAGCCTAGTGCCTCGGCGGGCACAGGCCAAACGGGATTGGTTAGTTCGTGGGGGTTGGGCCCTTGGCGATCTCGGCCAAGAACTCATCGTTGGACCTCGTGGTGCGGATCTTGTCCATCAGCAGTTCGAGACCAGGGGCGGAGTTCCCCTCTGCGGCGAGGGCGTTCAGCACCCGGCGGAGCTTCCAGACTTGCTGGAGCTGACCCCGGTCGAAGAGCAACTCTTCATGACGGGTGGAGGACGCGTTGACGTCAATGGAGGGGTAGAGGCGTCGCTCCGCCAACCGCCGGTCGAGGCGGAGCTCCATGTTGCCGGTGCCCTTGAACTCCTCGAAGATCACCTCGTCCATCTTCGAACCCGTCTCGACCAGTGCGGTGGCCAGGATGGTCAGCGAACCGCCCTCTTCGATGTTGCGAGCAGCACCGAAGAACTTCTTCGGCGGATAGAGGGCCCCGGAGTCCACACCACCGGACATGATGCGTCCCGTTGCTGGGTGGGACAGGTTGTAGGCGCGGGCCAGACGGGTGATGCCGTCCAAGATGATGACGACGTCGCGCCCCATCTCCACGAGGCGCTTCGCTCGCTCGAGGGCGAGTTCGGCCACCTGCGTGTGCTCATCGCTCGGACGGTCGAACGTCGAGGCGATGACTTCCCCGCTCACCGACCGCTTCATGTCGGTGACCTCTTCGGGGCGCTCATCGACGAGCAGCACCATGAGGTGAATGTCGGGGTTATTCGCTTCGATCGAGTGGGCGATCTGCTTCATGACCGTGGTCTTTCCTGCCTTGGGCGGGGAGACGATGAGGCCACGCTGACCCTTCCCAATCGGGGCGAGGAGGTCGACGATGCGAGCAGTCAGGTTCTCCTTGTCGCGAGCATCCCCGGTCTCGAGCACCAACTTGGAGTCGGGGAACAACGGGGTGAGATCTTCGAACTTCGGCCGGAGCTTGGCGACCTCTGGGTCGAGACCGGACACGGTGTCAACCCGGACGAGTGCAGCGAACTTCTCGTTGTTCGCTGCTGGACGGTAGGCGCCTTCGATGACGTCGCCCTTGCGGATGGCGAACTTGCGGGCCAGGTTGATCGGGACGTAGACGTCCTTGGCTGATGCCAGGTACCCCTTCGTCCGCAAGAAGCCGAAGCCTTCATCACGGAGATCCACGGTGCCGCGCACCTCGACGACCTCACCGTTGTAGGGGGTTTGGTCGTTACCTTGACCCTGGAAGTCGCGCTCAGCGAACCCGCTGCCGTCACGGTCGCGACCACGACGGCGACGGTTGCGGCGGCCGCCAATTTCGTTCCCCGGCTGAGGTTGGCCGCCACCTTGACGCTGCCCACCTTGGCCATTGCCCTGACCCTGCTGGTTGCCACCATTGTTCGGTCGCGGACCACGGTCTGGGCGGTCGCCGCGGTCTTGGCGCTCTGGACGGTCGCCGTTCTGGCGAGAATCACGGGGAGCAGGTGCCGCCCCGTCGATCTCCGGCTCAGGGAAGACGGCGGGCGTCTTCGACGTGGGCGTCTCGGGACGCGTGGTGACCTCGGGGAAGTCATCATCGAGGTCAACAGAAGCGCTCGGTCCCGGGTCGTTGGGGTCGAAGGAGAACACCGCTTGGGGCTTTGGTCGCGGGCCACGCGCCTGGCGAGGTGCCGGACGACTCGCCGCAGGAGCGTCGGACTCCGCTGTCGTCGGAGCAGCAGCGGGGGCCGCAGTCGGAGTTGGCGCAGACGCCGTTTCGGTCACGCCGGTTGCCGCCAAGATGCGATCGACGAGGTCGGCCTTCTTGGTGCGACTCGTGACCTTGATGGCCATGGACTGGGCAATGGTGTGGAGCTCTTCACGCTCTTTGGACTCGAGCATGGACCGCTCAGCCTGGGGACCAGACGCCATCTAGGAACCTCTTCTCGTAGGGGTGCTCGTCGCGAGGTGCCAAGGCACGCCCGACGGGCGGTGAACGAAAGGGGGGCGCTTCGCTGCGCACCTCGTCGTGTCCGCTCGGCCTACGCCGTTTCGGGCGGGAGCGGGCGGGTGGAACCGACGAAGGTGAGTGTAGCGGAGCGCGGTCGCTCGTGGCGACCGGGCAGGTTAGGCCTCAATGCCGAGAACGCCGAGAATCGCCGAGAAGGTCGGCTCCACGACGACGGGGAGCGCGATCTGGGAGATCGCAACGTCGGGATCCTTGAGGCCATGTCCGGTCAGCGTGCAGACCACGGTCGATCCTTCGGCGACGCCGTACTTGATGAGTCCGGCCACCGACGCTGCCGACGCTGGCTCGCAGAACACCGACTCTTGCTGCGCGAGGAATCGGTAGGCCTCGAGGATCTCCTCGTCGGTCACCGCGTCGATGCGACCACCAGAGTCATCTCGTGCGGTCGTCGCTCCCGTCCAACTCGCCGGATTGCCAATACGGATGGCGGTGGCAATCGTGTCGGGTCGCTCAATCGGGCGCCCCATCACGATGGGTGCAGCGCCTGCGGCCTGGAAGCCGTGCATCTTCGGCACCTTGGTTGCGTGGCCGTCGGCCAAGTAGTCGCAGTAGCCAGCCCAGTAGGCCGTGATGTTGCCGGCGTTCCCGACGGGAATGCAGTGGACGTCGGGGGCATCGCCGAGCACCGAGCAGATCTCGTAGGCCGCCGTCTTCTGTCCTTCGATCCGGTACGGATTGATGGAGTTGACGACAGTCACCGGCGCTTTCGAGGGAAGGTCTCGCACGATGTCGAGGGCTTGGTCGAAGTTCCCCTTGATCTGAATCACCGTCGCTCCGTGGATGAGCGCTTGGGCCAACTTGCCGAGGGCGATGTAGCCATCGGGGATGAGCACGGCACAGGTCATCCCAGCACGAGCGGCGTATGCCGCCGCTGATGCCGAGGTATTACCCGTCGAGGCACACACGACGGCGGTTGCGCCGTCTTCTTTTGCCTTGGAGATCGCCATGGTCATGCCGCGGTCTTTGAACGACCCCGTCGGGTTCGCCCCTTCGACCTTCAGGTAGACCTCGGCGCCGACGCGAGCGGACAACCGTGGCGCGGGGACGAGGGGCGTGTTGCCCTCGAGCAGCGTGACGACCGGCGTGGCGTCGCTCACCGAGAGGTACGGTCGAAACTCCTCAATGAGCCCTCGCCAGCCAGCCATTAGTTCTGGTCTCCTTCGATCACCCTGAGCAGAGTCCCCACCCGATCGACAACTCGACACCGGCGCAAATCCTTCACGGTTGCCGCCATCGCGCCCTCGAGGGCGACGTGGGTCACGAAGACCAGGCGGGCTTCACCAGCCAGATCGAGCTGCTCCATGGATCGGATCGAGACGCCGTGGCGACCGAAGATGGCCGTCACCTCGGCCAAGACTCCAGGGCGATCTGCGACGTCGATGGTCAAGTAGAACGCGCTGGCGATGGCTGCGAGGGGTCGGCGCGGGCGAACCTTGGGGGCCAGGGGGACATCGGGGATTCCGCCACGACGCATAGATCGAGCGACTTCAACGAGGTCACCGAGTACGGCGGACGCCGTCGGACGACCACCAGCGCCGCGCCCGTACAGCATGAGTTCGCCGCAGGACGCACCTTCGACGAAGACCGCGTTGAACGCCCCATCCACTGCGGCCAAGGGGTGGTCGAGGGGAACCATTGTTGGGTGCACCCGCACCGAGAGCTCATCGCCGTCGAGGAGTTCGCACACCGCCAAGAGCTTGACCGCAAAACCGAGGTCACGGGCGAACGCGACGTCAGCAGCGGTGACTTCGGTGATGCCCTCGCAGTGCACGTCCTTGGTCGTCACCTTGCAGTCAAAGGCCAACGACGCCAAGATCGCCGCCTTGGCCGCTGCGTCGGTGCCGAGCACGTCGGCCGCTGGGTCGCGTTCGGCGAGTCCCAAGCGCTGGGCTTGCTCCAATACCGCCGCGTAGTCGCCGCCACCAGCAGCCATGGTGGACAAGATGAAGTTGGTCGTCCCATTCACGATGCCCATCACCCGGTGGACCTGCTCGCCAGCGAGCGCATCGCGCAGCACCCGGAGGATGGGGATCGCTCCGGCGACCGCAGCCTCGTAACGGAGGTCGGCGCCGTGGTCGTAGGCGAGCTGGGAGAGTCGTCGACCGTGAACGGCGAGGAGCGCCTTGTTGGCAGAGACCACCGAGGCACCGGAACGCAGCGCTGCGTCGAGGAGATCAACCGTGCCATCGATGCCACCCATGACTTCGACGACGACGTCGACGTCGGGTCGCAGGACGAGCGATGCAGCGTCGGTCGTGAGCAGCGAGGCGTCGAACCACGGCGCAGAACTCCGCACCGGTTTCGTGGAGGTCACCGCAATCCCCACCACGTCGAAGGTCAGTCCGGTCCGCTCAGCGAGTGCAGCGCGCTGGACGGGTTCGGTGAGCAGTTCGTAGAGCGCAAGGCCGACGTTGCCGCAACCGAGGAGGGCGACCCGAAGCGTGGTGCTCGCTGGTCGACGCCGTGCCATGTTCCCTAACCTACTCCGGCCAACGCGAGGTCCTTCTCAGACCTCGAGGGCGAGGAGATCCTGATCGGTTTCTCGACGGAGCACGAGACGGGCGCTTCCATTCTCAACGAACACCACGGGAGGTCGCCCGACTCGGTTGTAGTTCGACGCCATGGAGTACCCATAGGCCCCGGTTACCGGAGTGGCCAACAGGTCGCCCACGTGGAGGTCATCGGGTACCCAGCCAGACTCCACCAAGACGTCACCCGATTCGCAGTGCTTCCCCACGAGCCGAATGGAGCGTGGCCGCTCTGCTTTCGGTGCACGCACGAGGAACGTCTCGTATCCCGATCCGTAGAGCACGGGACGCGGGTTGTCGCTCATCCCACCATCAACCGCCGCGTAGGTTCGAAGGCCCGGCAGGTCTTTGATGGTGCCGACGGTGTAGACCGTGATCCCGGCTCGAGCGACGATGGATCGCCCCGGTTCTGCGGTGATCTCGACGTCAGGACCGACGCCAGCGTCGTGCAGCGCATCGATGGTCGACGCCGCCCACGCAGCGATCGACGGGGCGGACTCGCCAGCGACGTAGGCCTCCCCGAGCCCACCGCCGAGGCACAGTTCCGCCAAGCCGAGTGGGGTGAAGAACGCCGCCACCACGCTGGCCGCCTGGGCGAAGTTCTCGAGGTTGAAGACCTGGCTGCCGATATGGGCGTGAATGCCCACGAGGTTGAGGAGACCAGTGGCTTGGATCTCGGCCACCGCCGCAGCTGCTGCCCCACTGGCCACGGAGAATCCAAATTTGGAATCTTCTTGACCCGTTTGGACGAAGGCGTGGGTGTGGGCGTGCACCCCAGGCGTGACCCGGATCCACACCTTCGGCGTGACTCCGGTGGCCGCAGCCAAGGTCTCGAGTCGCGCGATCTCATCAGCGGAATCGATGATGATGCGCCCGACACCAACCTCAAGCGCCGCGGCCAATTCCGCCACGGACTTATTGTTCCCGTGGAAGCGGAGGCGCTCAGGGTCGATACCCGCAGCGAGCGCGACGGCCATCTCGCCGCTCGTCGAGACGTCGATCGACATTCCTGCGGCACTTGCGATCTTCGCCATTGCGACGCACCAGAAGGACTTCGACGCGAACGCCACGCCCGGTCCGAACGCCGCAACCGCCTCCTCGCAGCGAGCACGGAGATGCGCTTCGTCGTAGATGAACACCGGCGTGCCGAACTGCGCAGCGAGTTCGGCAACCGAAACGCCACCCACCGTGAGTCCCCCCTCGTCGTCGAGGCCCGCGTTGGGCGGCAGCAACGACCACGGCACAGGGGCTGCAGGGTCTACCGGGTTCTCCATGCTTGCACGATACGACATCTCGAAATTGGGGACTGCGCTTGTGCCGACGAGGTGCGCCCGTCCAGATTGCCGAGAGGCGTGGGCTAGGGTGAAGGCACGCAAGCGGGCGTAGCTCAGCGGATAGAGCGCTTCCCTCCGGAGGAAGAAGTCGGGGGTTCAAATCCCTCCGCCCGCACCACTCTGGATCGTTTGCTCCCCGGATCTTCGGCTTTCCGTGGGGCCTTGAGGCCTCAGTATCGTGCCAACCACGGGACGATTCCCGCCGCGGTCGCCATGGAGCCGACGATCTCGCCGCTTACCTGACTGCTCGCCGTTGCGAGCACCCCTCCAGCTTGCGCATCGACCGGACGGAGGGGCCGGACACTCCTGAGCGCGGTGCCAGAGAGGTCGGCCACGAACCCTTGTGTCGAGCCACCACCGCTCCTCGTCGTCACGAGAACTGAGCAGTCGCCCTGCGGCCGACAGAGCACGGTAGAGGCGGTCGGCACGACCACCGTGGAGGCATCGGTCCACGATGCGGCGATCACCGGAGCCAGGGTCAAAGCGGTGGTGAGGGGGATGACCGCAACGGAGGTGCCTCCGAGATCGGCTCCGGCGACGAGCCCTGCACAGGTCGACGCTGCAGCGCAGGAGAGCCCGAGCACTTGGGCTTGCCCGCCGCTGTTGTGCGCCTGCGTTCCGTCCACGACCTGCGCACGCCCCCAGCCGCCACCTCCGGTGCGATCCAGTACGACTTGGCGATGGCCGAACCGGTCGATGGCTGTCCCGAGGATGAGGCAGTGTCCAGGTGCCGGACAGGCCAGCGCGTCGATCGAGGCCCCGAGGGTTCCGTGGGCACCGGCGTTGAGCGTCTGCCAGCCAGGCACCGGCTGCGCCGGTCCCCATCTTCCGTTCGCGAACCCAGTGACGAAGCCTTGCGTGAGACCAGCCACGTCTTCGTAGTTCCCTGCGATCACACACCGTTGCGGCGTGGCGCACGCCATGGCGGTCGCCATTGATCGCACCGAGAAGTTGGTCGTCCCCATGACCGCTTGCGTGGCGGCCTTGGTACCGGTCAGCGTCATGGCGAAGGACGTCGCGACTGCGTTCGTCCGGTCCCACGTCCCTGCACCGATGCATCGATTCGCCGAGCATTGCCAGGCCACGACGTCGACGTGTTGCCCAATGACGGACGCGTTCGGATCAGCGGCTAAGAGATGGAGGCTGCCGATCATGCCGCCGAGGATCGAGACGGTTCCAAGGCTCACCTGCCCACTTGGTGCCGTCATCGCGAGGAGTGCCGTGCAGCGCGTGGGCGCACCGCAAGAAAGGCCGTCCACCACCGAGGACCATCCACTGGTCAGACCCGACGGCGCCTGCAGGACGCTCCAACCACTTGGGAGTTGCACCGCCACCGCAGCGGCAGGTTGCCCAGATCTCGAGACTGTCGTTCCAGCGATGACGCACTGGCCTGACTGTGGGCATGCGAGCGCCGTGGCGCTGAATCCGGTGGTGAGGGTTGCCCCAGCGTTCACACCAGACGCTCGGGAAAGGACAATTGCTGGGGCAGCAACCCCGTGATCGATCGTGGCAACGAATCCTTGGAGCGTGCCACTGGCATCGACGATCTGACCGGCGACCACGCAGGACGTCGGTGTCGCACAGGACAGGAGTTGCGGATTCCCCATCACGTGGCTCAGGGCGCGAATCACGGGGGCGAGCCCCGTCGTGCGAACCGGCGCGCCCCACACACCATCGCGTTGCTCGATGACCGATCCCCTGCCAAGACTCGGGAAGGGTGGAGCTGCGACGACGGTGCAGTCAGTGAGGGCGTCGCAGGAGAGGCGGAGTGCGTTGAGGCCGGGATCCACGCCCGGCGACAGATCGAGTGGCGAAGCCACTGCTGCTGCATCGGTGGCGACCGGAGCCACGAGGAGCGTGGTGCTCGCGTTGGCATCGGTGGCGACCATGATCGCGGTGCAGGCATCGGATTGGGGGCACGACAGCGCTTCAGGGATTGCCCCGTTGCTCCCGACGTCGTTCTCGGTGACCCCAGCAACCGGAGTGATCGTTCCCCAGACACCGTCGACCATGGTGTCCGTTGCCACACCCTCAACGCCGAGCGCCGAGTAGGTGGCGACGAGGAGCGCACACGAGGTCGCCGACGAGCACTCGAGGTCAACGGGGTTCGCTCCTTGTGGGGCGCTCCCATCGAGTTCAGCAATGGCCACCGCCGGTTCCCAGGTCCCGCCTGAGAAGGTCGCGCTGAAGACGTGGGCGGTGCCCCCAGCATCCATTGCCGTCCCGACGGCAACGCAGGATCCGTCGTCGAAGCAGCGGAGCTCCCTCAAAACGCCACCGTCGTTGTACCGCGTGGCACCGACGTTCAGTCGGTCGACGCCGGGGAGTCGCTCCGGTGGCGACCAGACACCCGACGTCGCCACCGCCACGAACGGCTGCACCGAGATCGCAGCATCGATGAAGGTTCCCGATGCCACGCAGGTCGATACGCCGCCGCAGGTCAGCCCACTGAGCACCACCGACCCGCCACCGGTGCCACCCGGCACCCGATCCGTGGCCAGACCCGTTCCCCACGCTCCACCGCTGCTCGCGGCCACGTAGACGCCCCGAGTCGACCCTTGGACGTAGGTCCCACCAACGGCACAGGCTCCACCTTCGCTGCAGGTCGCCGTCGAGACCGTGATGGAGGGATCGGTGGGAAGCCCGCTCACCACCTGCGCGTTCGACCACGCACCGTTCGACCACGAAGCCACGAACACCAATGCCTGCGATGGCGCGACCAGTGCGGTTCCCGTTGCGATGCAGGCCGTTGGTGACGAGCAGGCAGTCGCGTCGATCGACGCGTTCGTCCACTGACTGGCTTCCTCGACGGCGTCCCCACTCGGCGGCGCCACCGCGGCAATGGCGCCCCAGGTGCCGTTGACGGCACTCGTGACCATGGCCTCGCGCTGACCACTTGCCGAGGTCATCCAGCCACCGGCGATGCAGGTGCCTCCTGTCGGACAGGTCACCGTACTGAAACCGGCTGGCGGACTCGCCCGGGTCGTGGGTGGCACGATCTGCGGGGCGGTCAACTGCCCAATTTCCACGGGAGACGCCCAGGAACCATTGGTCATCGTGGTTGCCACTGCGATGAGGGCACCGGACGCGTCGGTTGTGACTCCGACTGCTGTGCAGGACGCTGCATCTGAACACGACTCGTCCTGCCACGTGATCGACATCGTGACGAGCGGCGGCGTCGTCAACCCAGGGATCTGCACCACGGACACGACGGGTGCAGGCGTCGTCGCACCTGCCAAGGGCACTCCAATGAGGAGGGTGATCGCAGCGAGGAGTGTGGTCGCCAGTGGTCGCATCACTCCCACTCTCGCAGTCGCCAGCACCGTGGCGAGCGCGTCAGCCCTCAACGAGGCCCGATGGCGCCTTCGGGCGGCGGGGTAAGAATCCACTCGTGGTGGCAACGTACTCGTCGTAGCCCGCCCGGGTCTTCGTGAGCTTGGCTTCGAGCAATGGCTTTCCAGAAATGGAGGTGAGCAGTCGCGTCATGGCCAGCGGGGACAGCACGCTGAGCGCCCCGAGTCCGGTTGACGCTGCAGCTGCGTAGATCCCCCACCACAACACGGCGTCGCCGAAGTAGTTGGGGTGGCGGGTGTATCGCCAGAGTCCCGACCGCATCGTGGTGCCAGCGTTCGCTGGGTTCTTCAGAAACGCACGCAACTGGGCATCACCCACCGCTTCGGTGCCGAGGCCGATCGCCATGACGCCCGCGCCGATGATTCCCAACGCCGTGACACTGGTGCGCGCGGTGGCGATGGTCTGCAGAGGAATGGAGATGAACCACATGAGTGCCATTTGGAGGCTGTAGATCTTGGTGAGGGCGTAGAGGTGGGGGTTGCGCCCACGAGCGCCCTTCATGATCCAGACATAACGGGAATCCTCACCGTGACCGCGCTGACGAATGGCCAAGTAGATCGAGAGCCGAAGGCTCCATGCGACGAGGGCGAGGGCGACGAGGAGCCGAGTGAGCGGAGCACCGGTTGCGCCGAAGACCGTGAAGCCCGTGCCGCAGTGGTGCGCAGCGGTGAGGAGCGACACGCCGTAGATCACCGAGAAGCCGGAACTCCAGAAGATGTCGATGGTGGCGTGCCGCTTCGTCACGAAGCTGAGTGCATAGGCCACGAGGAGCCAGAGGACCGCCGTGGCGGCAGCAACGAGCAGATTCCAGAAGAACCAAGAGTGGAGCATGGTGTTGGTCTACCAGCATCAGCACGCAGATGCAGGGAGTGACCAGCGGGTTTGGAGGTTCGCTGAGGCGTCGGTATGGTGGCGCCATGAGCGGAGGAACCGGGTCAGATCACCGTCGTTGGCACTTCTTGACCCACCACAGCCGCGTGCTGCTCGCCGTGCACCGTGACCCCGAGATCAAACTGGCCGCCCTCGCTTCGGAGGTAGGGATCACCCCTCGGGCGACCCAACACCTCCTCCGGGATCTCGAGCGCGACGGCGCGATCTCCCGAATTCGCGTCGGGCGGCGGAACCACT
>Ga0007813_1000196_pt1 | contig 22018 bp, 20 predicted proteins | sample CryBogCBE29Jun09_FD_71194 | JGI IMG/M metagenome (GOLD analysis project Ga0007813, IMG submission 71194) | Freshwater microbial communities from Crystal Bog, Wisconsin, USA - CBE29Jun09 | ecosystem: Environmental > Aquatic > Freshwater > Lake | place: Crystal Bog, Wisconsin, USA | collected... | reverse complement strand
TGAGGTGGAGTGGGACGGCCGGGCACAGGCCACCTTCATCGCCACCGTTGAGGTGCGAGCGTTCGACCGTTCACGACTCCTCTCCGACGTCACCCGGGTGGTCTCCGAGCACCACCTGAACATCGTGGCAGCGCGAACGGCAACCGCTGCTGACCGCACCTGTCGGATGACCTTCGACATCGAGCTCGTCGATCCAGGACACCTGACCTCGGTGCTCGGTTCGATCAAATCGCTCGACGGCGTCTTCGACGCGTTCCGACTCCTTCCTGGAAAGGTTGGCTGATGACCACCAGTACCCACGCCGAAGCGCTGCGCGCCCCGACGGGGACCCACGACGTCATGCCCGGGGAGTCCGAACGGTGGATCGCCCTGCTCGGCGTCTTCGCGTCGCTCGTGGAGAAGGCGGGATTCGGCCTCATCCACACGCCGCTGTTCGAAGACGTGCGGCTGTTCCGGCGAGGTGTGGGCACCGAGACTGAGGTCGTCGGGAAAGAGATGTACGAGTTTGAGGACAAGGGTGGGCGAGCGATGGCGCTGCGCCCCGAAGGCACCGCCTCGGTGGTGCGTGCCGTCATCCAGCACCACCCGACCATGCCGTTCAAGGCGTGGTACGCAACGCCGACGTTCCGCTACGAGCGGCCCCAAGCAGGCCGCTACCGCCAGCACCACCAGGTCGGTGTTGAAGTCCTCGGTATCTCCGACCCCGACCTCGACGTTGAGGTGCTCGAACTCGCCGTGGACTACCTGCACGCGCTCGGCCTCAGTGGGTTCACGCTTCGGTTGAACTCCCTCGGTGACCCCGCCTGTCGTCCGGCCTACCTTGACGAGTTGCAGCGCTACCTCACCGCACACGTCGGCGAGCTCTGCGACGAGCACGCCGGAAAGATCGACGCCAATCCACTCCGAATTCTCGACTGTAAGCGGGAGACCTGCCGGTCGGTGAGCGCTGCGGCACCGTCGATGGCTGACGCACTGTGCGCTGAGTGTGCTGCGCACCATGATCGGGTGCGGGCTGGTCTCGACGCCCACGGCGTTGCCTACCTGAACGACGCTGCACTCGTTCGAGGACTCGATTACTACACCCGGACCACCTTCGAGATCACCATTCCCATCGAAGGGTCCGAACTCACCATCCTCGGTGGTGGACGCTACGACGGCCTCGTTGCTGCGCTCGGCGGTGAGGACACTCCAGGGATTGGCTTCGGGTCGGGGATTGAACGCGTACTGCTCGCCTGTGACGGCCAAGGGGCATTCGCCGTCGCTCCGTCGGTGCCAGAGGTCTTCATCATCGATACCACCGACGGCACGATTGCTCGAGACGTCGTCGCAAAGCTGCGTCGGGCCGGCATCGCCGCTGATCGGGGGTACGGGGGGCGATCCATGAAGAGCCAGATGAAGAGTGCGGATCGCTCTGGTGCGAAGTTCGCGCTCATCGTTGGCTCCAAAGAAGCCGCCGCTGGAACGATTACGATTCGAGACTTGCGGGGCGATGGCACCCAGCACGAGGTCGACGCGTCGACGCTCGTGGCATCACTCGCCGCACTGACCACAACACCTAAGGACCTCCACTCGTGAGCAACGACGCCACCGCACCAGCAACCATGCGAACCATGCACTGTGGGGCGGTGACCACCGCCGACGTCGGTCGACGCATCACCTTGTGCGGGTGGGTTGCTAAGCGCCGTGAGCACGGTGAGCACCTGGCCTTCATCGACCTGCGCGATCACACCGGCATCATGCAGTGCGTGGTGGAGGGGACCGTTGACGTCCGCTCTGAGTACGTGCTCCAGATCGAGGGCACGGTTGCGCCTCGTCCCGAGGGAACGGTGAACCCACAGATCGCCACCGGTGAGGTCGAGCTCCAGGACTGTGTCGTGAGCGTCCTCAACGCCGCCGAGCCTCCGCCGTTCGCAGTGGATGACCGAGCAGATGTCGATGAGCCAGCACGCCTGCGCCACCGCTACGTCGACCTGCGCCGCCCGAAGATGCAGCGCAACCTGCGCCTGCGTGCCGCCGTCAACAGTGCGATCCGTCGTTCGATGGATACCCAGGGTTTCTGCGAAGTGGAGACCCCACTCTTGTGGGCCCCAACGCCAGAAGGCTCCCGTGAGTTCGCGGTGCCGTCGCGCCTCCATCAGGGCAAGTTCTACGCCTTGCCGCAGAGCCCCCAGTTGGCCAAGCAACTGCTGATGGTGGCCGGGTTCGACCGCTACTACCAAATCGCCCGCTGCCTGCGCGATGAGGACCTGCGGGCTGATCGCCAGTTCGAGTTCACCCAGCTCGACCTCGAGTGTGCGTTCGCCACCGAGCAGGAGATCCGGGCATCGGTGACCGAAGCGGTGCTCGACGCCGCGGAGGCAGCGACCGGCATTCGACCCGACAGCGTGCAGACCATGACCTGGAAGGAGGCCATCGACCAGTACGGCACCGACAAGCCCGACCTCCGGTTTGAGATGCGCCTGATCGACCTGAGCGAGGTCTTCGCTGGCACCGAGGTGAAGGCGTTCGCCGCTCCCTGCGTGAAGGCGCTGCGCGTCGAGGGCGGGGCGACGATGTCTCGGAGCCAACTCGACAACCTCGTCGACCGTGCCAAGTCCCTCGGTGCGAAGGGACTGGCGTGGTTCAAGGTCACGAGCAACGACGGGGCGCTCGGCCTCGAGTCGCCGCTCGATCGGTTCTTGTCCGATGCCGAACGCTCGCAGTTCCTGACGACGACGGGTGCAGCCGCCGGAGACCTCATCGTGGTCGTTGCTGATGAGTACCGCTTGACCTGCTCAGTGCTCGGGACACTTCGGGTCGACCTCGGTGGCAAGCCTGTCTCAGAAGGTCCCTACCGCTACGTGTGGATCATCGACTTCCCCCTCTACGACGGCGTCGACAGCGATGGACGCCCTGAGGCAGCCCACCACGCCTTCACGATGCCGCACCCAGAAGACTTGGACCGCTTAGAGACCGATCCGCTGTCGGTGCGTGCCCAGTCCTACGACCTCGTGCTCAACGGTTGGGAACTCGGTTCGGGTTCTATTCGAATCCACCGTGCCGACATCCAGAACCGGGTGTTCGCCGCCATGGGGATCGACGCCGAAGAAGCAGAAGAGCGGTTCGGCTTCCTGCTCGGCGCCTTCAAGTACGGTGCGCCGCCCCATGGAGGGTTCGCGTTCGGCATCGACCGTCTCGTCGCGATTTTCGCCGGGGAGAACAACATCCGAGAGGTCATTGCTTTCCCGAAGACTCAGTCGGGCGCCGACCTGTTGACCGGTGCTCCACTCGAGTTGCCAGCGAAGCAGATGACCGAGCTCGGCATTCGGACTGTTCCGAAGCCAGTGTGACGAACGACCTCTTCTCGGCCCGCGGCGCAGCTGCTCGAGCCGCACGAGGTCCACTCGCTGCACGACTCCGACCAACGAGCCTCGACGACGTCGTTGGGCAAGAGCACCTCGTCGCACCGGGTGCGCCGCTTCGTGTGCTCGTCGAAAGTGGTCGCGTGACCTCAGGAATTCTCTGGGGTCCCCCAGGGACGGGGAAGACCACGCTGGCCCGCCTCGTCGCCAGTGGATCAGGGCAACACTTCGTTCCCCTCTCGGCGGTCACCGCAGGGGTGAAGGACGTCCGTTCGGCGATTGACGAGGCAGAACGCCGCCTCGGCGAGCACGGGACTGGCACCATTGTGTTCCTCGACGAAGTGCACCGGTTCTCTCGGTCTCAGCAAGATGCGCTCCTCCCTGCGGTTGAAGATGGGACGATTACCTTCATTGGGGCAACCACCGAGAATCCGTTCTTCTCGATCAACGCCCCGCTCCTCAGCAGGGCGACGCTCTGGCAACTCCGCCCACTCGGGACCGCGGCGCTTGCCACCTTGTTGGAGCGAGGTGCAGCGACTGAAGGTGTGGTGGTGTCTGCTGCGGTCCGCGACGCCGTGATCTCGCTCGTCGATGGTGACGCTCGAGCCATGCTCACCACCTTCGAAGTCGCTGCAGCCTTGGCCCATGGTCGCTCGGGCGACGGTGCCGAGGTCACCATGGAGGATCTCCAAGCGGCTCGCAGTGGCGTACTCCACTTGAGGTCCGCCGATACCCACTACGACCAGGTCTCAGCGATGATCAAGTCCATCCGAGGCTCTGATGTCGATGCTGGGCTGTACTGGATGGCCCGGCTCCTGCGGTCGGGAGAAGACCCCGTCTTCATCGCTCGCCGCCTCGTGATCTTGGCCTCAGAGGACGTCGGTATGGCAGATCCCATGAGCCTCGTGGTGGCCACCGCAGCCGTCGACGCCGTGCGCTTCATTGGACTGCCCGAGGCGCAGCTCACCTTGGCCCAGGCGGTGGTGCACCTCGCCCTGGCGCCGAAGTCCAACTCGGTAACGGTGGCGATTGGTCGAGCGCTCGCCGATGCAGACCTCCCTGGCCACGAGGTGCCTGCTGAACTCCGTGACGCCCACTACCGAGGTGCAGCTGAACTCGGCCACGGTGTGGGCTACCGCTACCCCCACGACGACCCACGTGGGTGGGTGCCGGTCGCCTACCTCCCCGCAGGTCTCGCTGGTCGTCGCTACTACGAACCGAGCCCTCATGGAGCTGAGCCGCAACGCCAGCGGTGGCGAGCAGAACGTGAGGGAACACCACCGAACGAGCAGTGAGTGGCCGGTAGGCTGTGGGTATGCATGCGCACGAGCTCCGACGGGCATTCACTGACTACTTCGTCGCCAAGGGCCACGTGGAGGTGCCTTCGGCGAGCCTCATTCCCCATGATCCGTCGCTGCTGTTCACCATCGCCGGCATGGTGCCGTTCAAGCCGTACTTCACCGGCGACGAGGTCGCCCCGTTCCCTCGAGCAACCTCGGTGCAACGGTGCATTCGCACCTCAGATATCGACATCATCGGCACCACCCAGCGCCACGGCACCTTCTTCGAGATGCTGGGCAACTTCTCCTTCGGTGACTACTTCAAGCCAGAGGCCATCTCAATGGCGTGGGAACTCCTGACCGAGGTCATGGGTCTTGATCCTGATCGCCTCTGGGTCACCGTGCACGAGAGCGACACCGATGCCGCTGACCTGTGGGTGGACCGCTGCGGTGTGTCGCGGGATCGGATCCAGGTCATGGGCGAAGACAACTTCTGGCGCATGGGCGACACGGGGCCATGTGGTCCGTGTTCAGAGATCTACGTCGACAAGGGACCTGCCTATGGTGCCGACGGAGGTCCTGCCTTCGGTGGTGAGGACCGTTTCGTCGAGATCTGGAACCTCGTGTTCATGCAGTACATCGCAGAGGCCAACGGCGCCTTCGCCGATCTCCCGAGGAAGAACATCGACACCGGATCCGGACTCGAGCGGGTGCTCGCCATCCTCCAGGGCGTGGACTCCGTCTTCGACACCGATCTCTTCGCTCCCGTGATGGCTGAGGCGCAGTCGATGACGGGTGCGACCTACGGGGCTTCCGAGCGAGACGACGTTGCGCTGCGGATTCTCGCCGACCACGGTCGAGCCATGACCATGCTGGTCGGCGACGGCGTGACGCCCTCCAATGAGGGCAGGGGCTACGTCCTTCGCCGCCTGATCCGTCGAGCGATGCTGGCGGCTCGTCGCACCGGCGCTGAAGTCGCGGTGACCGAGCGCCTCGCTCGGGTGACCGCAGCCACGATGAGTGACGCCCACCCGTTGCTCAACCGAGAGATCGATCGCATCGTCACCGTCCTTGGACGCGAAGAAGAGGGATTCAACCGCACCATTCGCTCAGGGCTCACCATGCTCCAGGACGACCTCGACCGGGTCGGATCGGGTGGGACCTTGGACGGTGGGGCAGCGTTCCGCCTGCACGACACCCACGGGTTCCCCGTGGAGTTGACCGTTGAGCTCGCCAAAGAAGCCGATGTCGCCGTTGACCTCGAGGGATTCAGCGCAGAAATGGCTGCACAGCGCGAGCGGGCGAGGGCTGCAGCTCGTCAGCCTCGGCGTGCTGATGAGTCGGCCTACCGAGAGTTGCTGGCCAGCGAAGGTCAGACCATCTTCATCGGTCGTTCCGCTGATCGCTACCAAACTGCGGCCCGAGTGGTGGCGGTGTTCGAGGCTGACGAACACGGCGTCGCTGAGGTGTTCTTGGACCAGACCCCCTTCTACGCTGAAGGTGGTGGACAGGTGGGCGACACCGGCACCATCGTCACGGCGTCTGGGACCGCCACGGTGCTCGACACGGTGGCCGCGCTCCCTGGCCTCACTGCACATCGGGTGACCATCGAAGGGCAACTGCTCGTCGGCGAAGAGGCAATGGCCACCATCGAGGCCGCACGTCGCGATGCGATTCGACGGAACCACACCGCCACCCACCTCCTCCACGCAGCGCTGCGCTCGGTCCTCGGGGATCACGTCCGCCAGCAAGGTTCGCTCGTCGCCCCCGATCGCCTTCGTTTCGACTTCACCCACGACGCTGCGCTGACGTCCGAGCAGGTCGACGCCGTCCTCGCCATCGTGAACGGCGATGTCCTCGCCGATGCATCCGTCGACACCGTCGAGGCCACCAAGGCTGAGGCGGCGCAGATGGGCGCCGTTGCCTTCTTCGGTGAGAAGTACGGCGAACGAGTTCGGGTCGTCCGTGCTGGGGCCCACAGCCTCGAGTTCTGCGGTGGCACCCACGTCGACTCGCTCGGGTCGATTGGCACGATCGCACTGCTCAGCGAAGCCTCCATCGGCGCCGGTGTGCGCCGCATCGAGGCGACGACGGGCCTCGTGAGCATTGAACGTGCTCGCCACGCTGACGACCTCATCAAGCAGGCAGCAGCGGTGCTCAAGGCCGAACCTGACCAACTGCTCCCCGCAGTGCAGCGTTCAGCGGATCGCATCAAAGCGCTGGAGCAGGAACTCGGTGCCCTGCGTCGTGCTGGCCTCGCTGCGCTCGCTACCGATCTCGCTCAAGCCGCCAACGGTGGTGCAGTGGTCGCTCGCTGCGATGGCTACGCCAACGATGACCTGCGGACCCTCGTTCAAGAACTCCGCCAACGCGGCGTCGCTGTTGCGGTCATCGTCGCCGAGACGGGCGATGGCAAGGTTGCGCTCGCAGTGGCGAGTGATGGAACCGTCGACGCTGGAGCCCTCTGCAAAGAGCTCGCTGGCATCGTGGGTGGCGGCGGTGGCGGGTCGAAGGACCTGGCAGTCGCTGGTGGGCGCAACGTCGCCGCCATTCCCGACGTGCTCACTCGAGCGACGACGCTGCTCGGTTCATGACGATGGTGGGCGAGATGGCAGGCCGTGTGCTCGCCATTGACCCTGGTGCCGTGCGCATTGGGGTAGCGGTGTCGAACACTGCCCAAACCATGGCGTTCCCCCGTCCGGTCGTACTCGCTGGCAGCGACGCGGTGCAGCGGCTGGTGGCGATGGTTGATGAGGAAGAGGTGGTGGCCGTGGTGATCGGGCTGCCGAGAACCCTCACGGGTGGCGAGGGTGCATCTGCGGCAATGGCTCGTGGCCTCGCTGACGAACTCCGTGCTGCGTTGGAGCACCGCGCGGTTGCGGTCGTGCTCGTTGATGAGCGCTTCACGACCGTCCAGGCATCGGCAGCACTTCGAGCAGCGGGGTCGTCTGCGAAACAGCAGAAAGGGGCGATCGATTCTGCGGCAGCAGCCGTGCTCCTCCAGAGCGTGCTCGACGGGAGGACGCCGTGAGTGACACCACGTCGTTCCACGACGACCACGGTGGCCAGGAAGACCCAGCGTCTTCGCTGCACCCCGACCCTCCCCGACGATCCGTTCGAGCCGCTCGTCGTCGCCAGCAGATCCGTCGTCGACGCATCGTGCTGTCGAGCATCCTCGGGCTCTTCGTGCTCGCCGGGCTCTACCTCTGGAACGCCGTCGATCCGTTCGGCGGACCAGGTGCACCCCGGGTGATCGTCGTGAGCGAAGGCGAGTCCACCGGTGCGGTGATCGCAGCGATGTCGAAGGCCGGCATCATCAGTTCCCCGACGCTGTATCGACTCGACATGCTCGTTGAGGGGACACCACTCATTCAGCCGGGTGCCTACCAGTTCCACCAATCCTCAAGCTTCGCTGCAGCCACCGCAATCCTGCGGAGCGGCCCGAACGTGACCGAAGTGCTCGTTCGACCAGGAAATACCCTGCAGGAGATCGCGATGCAATTGGGCTCGTCGCTCGATTACCAACTCCCCGCCACTTTCAGCGCCGACTTCGTCAAGGCTGAACTCGACGGTTCGGTGACCTCGCCGTTCCAGTCGCATCCTCGAGCATCACTCGAAGGGCTGATCGCTCCGGGTTCCTACGTTGTCCCACCAACGATGTCGGCGCGAACGCTCCTCCAAGAAATGGTCGATGCCTTCACGGCCGAGGCCGCTGCCCACGGCCTCACGCCATCGACCGTTGTCGAGGGTCACCCGGCCAGAGACCTCGTCACCATCGCCTCCATTGTGGAGAAGGAGGGCTACTACCCGGTCAACATGCCAAAGGTTGCCCGGGTGATCTACAACCGCCTGGCCGTCCACTCGGTGCTCCAGATGGATTCCACGGTCCTCTACGCCCTCGGGCAAGACGGTGGCGTCGTGACGCACGCGATGTTGGAGAACCCCACGCCCTACAACACCTACCTTCACGCTGGCCTCACGCCGACGCCGATCTGCGCGTTCTCGGTCGCAGCACTGCTCGCCACCGTGAACCCACCTCCCGGCCCGTGGCGGTACTTCACCTTGGTGGATAAGGCGGGCCACTTGGCCTTCGCCACGACCTTCGCCGAGCAGCTCCGCAACGAGGCCATCGGCGCACGGAACGGGATCTGACGTGGCCGCTGGTGCCACCCGGTTGGCCGGGGTGATCGGTTGGCCGGTCGCCCACTCACTCTCTCCCGCACTCCACCAAGCCGCCTTCGACGCTGCTGGGTTTGATGCGGTGTCGGTTGCGCTACCCGTTGAAGCTCCCGCGCTGCCGCAGGCACTCGCGAGTCTGGCGGCAATGGATGCGCTCGGGGTCTCGGTCACCATGCCTCACAAGCACGCGGTTGCCGCACTGGCAACGTCGGTTGATCCACTCGTGCAACGGCTCGGTGCAGCGAACTGCCTGACCTTCACCGAAGGAGCGATCCACGCAACCTCCACCGATGGACGGGGGTTCCTCGACGCGCTCCTCGACGTCGCTGCATTCGAACCACAGGGCCAGCGCTGCGTGGTCCTCGGTGCTGGGGGAGCGGCGGTCGCGATCGCAGTGGCGCTGGCCGATGCTGGGGCAAGCGTGCAGATCGTGGCGAGGAATCAGCGGGCGGCAGCGGATCTCGTTCAGCTGAGTGGTGGCGACAGCATGCTGGCAACGATGGCGGACGTGGCTGGTGCTGCGCTCATCGTCAACGCCACGCCGCTCGGAATGGAGGGTACGGCGTTTGCGCACGACCTCGCCATTGATGACCCGAGTGTGCTGCACGCAGGCCAAGTGGTCTTCGACACGATCTACCATCCACGCCGCACGCCACTGCTCGCCGCTGGCGCAGCAGTCGGCGCCCAAACCATTGGTGGCCTTTCCATGTTGGTCCATCAAGCCCGGCACCAGCTCGAAGGGTGGCTGGGCTCTCCCGTCGACGTGGAAGTACTGTGGGAGGCAGTAGGAGGACGCCAACGAGAGGGTGCGACGTGGTAACCGCCAGTATCGACCGGTTCCAGCAGCGCATCCTCGGCTACGACCTCTGGCTCCTCGTCGCTCCGGCTATGGCTTCGGCCATCGGCATCGTCATGGTCTACACCGCAGGCCAGAACTCCATGCACTACGCCAGCCGACAGCTGCTGTTCAGCGTGCTCGGTTTGGTAGCGATGGCGATCTTCGCCTCGGTGGACTACCACCGCTTGGAACAGGCGGCGACACCTGCCTACGTGGCGCTCCTCGCCGGTCTCGTCCTCATCATGATCCCCGGTGTTGGTTCCTCACAGCTCGGTGCAACCCGGTGGTTCGCAGTAGGACCGTTGCTCATCCAGCCGAGTGAGTTCGCCGTCCTCGGCATCATCTTGGCGATATCGACCTACTGCGCTCGCCGTCCCGATGGGTTGACCTGGCGGGATCTGTCTCGAGTGCTCCTGATGACGGGGATTCCCATGGGGCTGATCTTCATCCAGCCAGATTTCGGCACCGCAGCCATTGTCTTCGTCACCTTGTTCGTGATGCTCGTCGGTGCTGGTGTGCCCTTGCGGGTCCTCCTCGGCTTGGCGCTCGCCACGGTGCTCGCCGTGGTCGCCGCCTTCCAGTTCCACCTCGTCAAGTCCTACCAAGTCGCCCGAATCACCGCGTTCTTGCACCCGAACTCGGCCGATAACTACAACACCCTCCACTCCATGACCGCCATTGGTGCGGGCGGACTCTTCGGTGCGGGTATTGGTCATGGAGCAGAAACCACGCTGGGCTTCGTGCCCTCTCAGCTCACCGACTTCATCTTCTCGGCCATTGGTGAGCAACTCGGATTCATTGGCTCGGTGGCCATGCTGGTGCTCCTCGGATCCATTGCCTGGCGGGTCCTCGTGATCGGTCTCGGTGCCCGTGACGTGTTCGGACGAGTCCTCTGCTCGGGAATCTTCGCCTTCATGGCGTTCTCGACCTTCGAGAACGTTGGCATGGGGCTCGGGATCATGCCGGTAGCGGGCATTCCGCTGCCGTTCATTAGCTACGGCGGTTCGGCCATGATCTGCTTCTACGCTGCCTGTGGCATTGCGCTGTCGATATCGAGGAGACGGGGACGATGACGGACGAATCGAACGAGGCAGGCACTCACGACGGTCCGTTCCCGACCTTCATCGTCTGCACGGTGGGGTCGGTCACGGTTGATCTCCCCGAGACCTTCGCTCGGGTCAACCTCCACGAGGCCGACCTGCCGTTTCGAGGATTGGCCATCCCAGTGGCGATCGCCGACGCCGCAGCGATGACGGCGGTGGTGTCGGAGCGTCCAGCCCCTCGTCCATCGAGCCAAGACCTCCTCGCCACCGTGCTCCAGCGCCACACGATCGACGTCGTGGCGGCCCGGATCACGAGCGAAGCGGGCGGTATCTACTTCGCAGAACTCGACCTCGTCGGGCCGAAGGGACGCATCGTCCTCGAGTGTCGACCAACCGATGCGATCAACGCGGCGTTGCGGCACCCCGGCGGCGCCCCAATCCTCGTCGAGGAGTCGTTGCTCGGGGTGTGAACGCCGTGCCGGCTGCTTGACGCTCGCGTTCAGTGAGCGGCGGGACCCCGGGTTCTTCATCGGAGATCCGCATCAAGATGCCGGTGAGGACGTAGTTGGCCATGAGCGTCGATCCGCCGTAGGCGACGAAGGGTAGCTCCACACCGGTGAGGGGGAGCAGACGGGTTACGCCGGCCATGATGAAGAACGCTTGGAGGCCAACGATCAAGGTCATGGCGGTTGCTGCCAAGCGACTGTAGGCAGAGCGAGCTCGCTGCGCGGTGCGTAGGCCTGCGCCGACGTAGAGCACGAAGCAGATCACGATGACCGATGCGCCGATGAGGCCGAGTTCTTCACCAATGGAGGAGAAGATCATGTCGGTGGTGATGTCGGTGACGTAGCGGCCAGAGAGTCCCTGGCCGAGTCCGGTTCCCGTGACGCCACCGGCCGAGAGCGAGAACCACCCTTGGACGAGTTGGCGACCGCTGCCTTGAATGAGGTTCGGCGACCATGGGTCGAGCCAGACCGACACACGGGCACTCACGTGGGGGAACAGGTGGGTGGCGACGTAGGCGCCAGCGGCGAAGAGGCCGAAGCCGAAGACGAGGTAGGTGGCGCGACCGGTCGTAACCCACAGCAAGGCGATGAAGACGGAGAACACGAGCAGGGCGAATCCAATGTCGTTCTCCCCACCAATCACGACCATGGCGAGACCCCACACCGCCACGATGGGGAGGAGCGGCCTCGGGTCGAGGACCAGTCGGTTGCCGATGCGTGCTGTTGGAATGGACAAGATGTCCCGGTTCTCCGCGAAGTAGGACGCGAAGAACAGGCACAGGAGAATCTTGGCGAACTCAATGGGCTGTACGGAGAACCCGCCGATGTTGAGCCACAGGCGAGCACCGTTCACGTTCTCGCCAATCCCTGGGATGAGCGGCGAGAGCATCAAGACAATGGCGAGGAGGAGCGACGTCGACCGGAACCGGTCGAGGTCACGTGATCGGCGAACGACGAGCAAGGTGGCGACGTAGAGCACGATGCCGACGGCGGTCCACACCGCTTGCAGCACGGCACGGTTGTGCCCGAGCGCTCCCGACAGCGGCCACCACCGGAGGATGACGATGAAGCCGACGCCGTTCAGCAAGGTGATGACCGGGAGGAACACGGGGTTGGCGCGTGGTGCGAGCCAGCGAGTGGCGCCGTGGAGGACGAGTGACGCACCGACCACCGAGAGCACTATGGGCATCCACGACGTCGGTGCCTGGTTGGTGACGCTGACCCGCAAGGTCCACCACAGTGCCAAGACGATGGCATCGACCATCACCAACATGCCGAGCTCGGCGCGTCGTCGAGGCTTCTTCCCTCGGGGCCACGGAGGCAGCAGGCTCGATCGCTCGAACGTTGGGGGTGATCCCATGGGCGTTCGCGTGGTCGTCACACTCTTGAGCGTAGTGGGGTCAACTAACCTGCGGCAGGAGGGTCACGCGAGATGCACACTGCACATTCGGAGCACAGCCACGGGGGTCGTCCATTGTCGAACCTCGAAGAGGCGTTCGGTCGAGCGCGCTTTTCCAATCGTGAGGTGTCGCGACTCGACTTCGCTGACCGACTGCTCGATCTCGCTGGCGACGCGTCGGTGCCGCTCCTCGATCGCGTCAAGTTCTTAGCCATCGAAGCAGACCTCCTCGATGAGTTCTTCCAAGTGCGCGTGGCCAACCTCGAGGATCAGATTGCCGCTGGGGTGACGACGCGTTCTCCCGATGGCCTTCGCCCGAAGGAGCAACTGAAGACCGTCCGAGCCAAGGTGCACGACCTCTACCGTCGCCAAGATGACCTCGTGGCCCAGATCACGAAGGAGCTCGCTCCAGCAGGTGTGGCAATCCTTCGTTGGGAGGACCTCTCGGCAGAAGAGCGTGCGGCGGTGAGCGCTGCGTTCGACCGGGACATCTTCCCAGTCCTCACGCCGCTCTCGGTCGACGTTGGCCATCCGTTCCCCTACATCTCGGACCGCTCCATCAACCTCCTCGTCCGGGTCCACGATCGCAACTCCGGCGAAGTCCGAGTTGCTCGGGTGAAGGTGCCCGATGTCCTCAACCGCTTCTTCGCGGTCGCCGCTGGCGAGCGATTCGTCTGCCTCGAAGACGTCTTGGCCGCCCATCTCGACCGACTCTTCCCCGGCATGAGCGTGGGTGACCACCTCGTCTTCCGCATCACGAGAAACGCCGACCTCGTCGTTGAAGAAGATGAGGCCGACGACCTCCTCGTCGCCTTGGAAGCAGAGCTGCGTCGCCGCAGGTTCGGCCACGCCGTTCGACTCGAAGTTGCGGGCCACCCCGAGCGGGGCCTCTTGTCGACCCTGCTCGATGAACTCGACCTCCGAGAAGACCAGGTCTTCGCCTCTTCGGCACCGCTCGGACTCTCGTCGCTGTGGGCGATTGCCTCCCTCGATCTCCCCGAGCTCAAATCAGAGCCGTGGACGCCGCTCCCTCCGGCCGGAATCGCCACCCCTGAGGGTGGAACGGTCGATCTGTTCACCGCACTTCGTGACGGGGACGTGCTCGTCCACCACCCCTACGAATCCTTCGCCATGTCGGTCGAGGCGTTCATCGCCCAGGCGGCCGCTGATCCTGATGTGCTCGGGATCAAGCTCACCCTCTACCGCACTTCTGGTGACAGCCCGATTGTGGCGGCGCTCATCCGTGCCGCCGAGGCGGGTAAGCAGGTTGCCGCCTTCGTAGAGCTGAAAGCCCGATTCGACGAGGCCGCCAACATTGGGTGGGCCAAGACGCTCGAAGATGCCGGTGTGCACGTGGTCTACGGCCTCGTCGGACTGAAGACCCACTCGAAGACCGTCATGGTGCTGCGCCGTGAAGCCGAGGGCATTCGCCGCTACTGCCACATCGGCACGGGGAACTACAACTCCAAGACGGCGCGCATCTACGAAGACCTCGGACTCTTCACCGCGGACCCCATCATTGGTGAGGACATCGGCCTGCTGTTCAACTACCTCACGGGGTTCTCCCACCACGTGGACTACCGTCGCCTCCTCGTCTCCCCAGTCACGCTCCGTCCATCGATCCTGGACAAGATCGAGCGCCAAGCAGCGCTCGGCGAGACCGGTCGAATCCGGATGAAGTTGAACGGGCTCACCGACCCCATGATCATCGACGCCCTCTACCGGGCCTCAGGTGCGGGCGTGGACGTGCAGCTGTGCGTGCGCTCGCTGTGCTGCATCCGACCCGGCGTGCCAGGACTGTCAGAGCGAATTTCGGTGCGCTCGATCGTCGGCGAGTTCTTGGAGCACAGCCGCATCTACAGCTTCGGCGGTGGAGACGGCGGGGTCGAGGAGACCTTCATTGGTTCTGCGGACTTAATGGAGCGCAACCTCGATCGGCGAATTGAAGTCCTCACCCCAATCCTCGATCCGCAGCTCGCAGCGCAACTGCATGGACTGCTCGACCTCGTGTTCGCCGACACCGCCTCGTCGTGGTTCTTGTCGCCTGAGGGCACCTGGTCGCGCAGCGCCACCGATCGGTCCATCTCGCTCCAAGAGACGCTGAAGAGCGATGCGCTCACCAAGTCCCGGCGGTGGCTGGACCTGGCGACGACCTCACTCGTCGAGCGCCGCCGGGTGTGAGGCTGACGAGGATCGCCGCTCGATCCTCGAGGGCAGTTGCCACGGCCCCATTCTGAGGGAGAGGTAGGCGGCGCCACCGACGGGGATGGGAATCCAGAAGTTCACGAGGCGGTAGGCGAGCACGCCGAGTGACGCGATGCCGGCGGGGACGTGGAAGCCCACGAGGGTCGGAATGAGGACGCCCTCAATGACGCCGAGGCCTCCCGGGGTGAGCGGGATGACGGCCAAGATGTTGGCCAAGCCGAAGGCCACGAGGAGGTCGACGGGGTTCACCGCCTTGCCGAAGGCCCAGAGGAAGACCCAGAGACTGGCGGCGTCGAGGAGCCAGTTGAGGCTGGCCCACAGCAGTGCACGACGGAGCACGTTGCGGTGGCGCAGCAGCACGTTGACGCGATCGGCGAGGTTCCTCGTGACCGCTGCGACGCTGTCGGCGCTCACGAAGGGGAGCCGATCAGCGGCCCGCATGAGCCAGCTGTCGGCGTTGCGGTCACCTCGAGACAGGAGGACCAGCGTCGACGCGAAGGCTGCGAGGAGCACGACACCCGCCAGTGCGGCGTAGCCGTAGAGAGGGTTGAAGCCGTTGATGGGAATGGAGATGAATAGTGCCACCCAGAAGATGAGGTTGAGGACGACGGCAGAGCCAATCGCCTGGACACCCATGCCGAACCCCGCGGTCGTTCCAGGAACACCAGCGCTCAAGAACAGGCGGTAACCAAGTGCTCCACCGGTCGCGCTCCCGGTGGGCAAGACGTGGCTCAAGGCGAAGGTCGAGAGGTTGATCCTGAGGGTCGTGAACCGAGATGGAGCGACGGGCGTGAGCACGCTCCGCGTGAGCTCTGCGTAGGCAGCGAGGGCTCCTGCTTCAGCGCAAATTGCTAGTGCCACGAGCACGACGTTCAGATTGCCGAGGAGCGAGAAGGAGTGGCGGGCCTTGGCGAAGTTCGGGAGCACCACGTACTCGCCCAAGAAGATGAGCACGATGACCGTGATGGTCTGCGCGACGGAACGACGTACCCTTGGGTGTCGGAGCCACGCTCGAGCCGTCTCCAGGGGGGAAGGACCACTCTGGACGCTCGTGTGCGCGTCCCGCTCGTCTCGTGGACGTTGCTCCCCGGTCGCCATCTCGTTATCTTCTCAGACGAGGACCCGCACGGGTGACCATCGAGAGCGAAGCGATCACCGTCTAGGATCTCGTGCCGTGCGCACCTTGGTGGTCATCCCGACCTATAACGAGCTGGACAACATCATTCGGATGCTCGACGCACTCGGCGACAGCGTGCCCGGCACCGACATCTTGGTGGTTGATGATTCGAGTCCCGATGGCACGGCAGCGGCGGTCGAGGCCTACGCGAGTGCCCATTCGACGGTGCACCTCCTGTCTCGACCGCCGAAATCGGGTCTCGGCGGCGCCTATCGAGCCGGGTTCCGTTGGGGGCTCGATCGTGGGTACGACCACTTCGTGGAGATGGATGCGGACTTCAGTCACGATCCTCGCCAGCTGCCCTCGCTCCTTTCGGCTGCGGCCTCGGGCGCCGATCTCGTCATTGGGTCTCGCTACGTCGCCGGGGGCGAGATCCCGAAGTGGTCATGGCATCGAACCATGCTGTCCAAGGGCGGCAACCTCTACGCCTCGGCCGTGCTCGGCCTGAAGGTCAAGGATGCAACGGCAGGGTTTCGCGTCTACGCCGACAGTGCACTCGCTGCGATTGGGTTCGAAGACGTCACCCAAGATGGCTACGGCTTTCAGGTTGAAATGACCGATCGTGCCCGTCAGGCTGGGGTGCAGATCGTCGAAGTGCCGATTCGCTTCATCGACCGTGAAGTTGGCGAATCGAAGATGTCGACGTCGATCGTGATCGAAGCATTCGCCATGGTGGCCAAGCGAGGGCTCAAGCGCCGCTTTGGCCGCTGAGCGCACCTCGGAGGTGTTCGGCTGCGCCGGGCACGATGACATCGAGCACCGCACGGAGCTTGACGGTCGTCTCGGCGAGTTCCTCTGCGGGGTCTGAGGCAGCGACGATGCCGCATCCCGCGTGCAAGGTGAGCGTCGAACCCGTGGCGTGGGCACCTCGAATGCCGAGAACGAAGGTTCCATCGCCAGCGGCATCTACCGTGCCGATGATTCCTGCCCACACACCACGATCGAAATGCTCGAGTTCGTCGATGAGCTCGAGGGCTCGATCGATGGGCACTCCTCCAACGGCAGGTGTCGGAGCGATCGCTGCAGCCAGGGCGAGTGCATCGGGAGCGTTCGGTCCTCGCTCCACGGTGCCGTCGATGGTGGTGCCGAGGTGGGCAATGGAGGCGAGCACCATCAGTGAGGGCTGCGGCGCTGCAGCGACGGACTGACACAACGGCGAGAGGCGCCACACAATGTCCTCGACGACCAATTGGTGCTCTCGTTGATTCTTCTCTGACGCCTCGAGCGCTCGGGCAGCGAGCTCGTCGGCATCGGTGCCATCAATGGCGACGGATCCGGCGAGGGGGTGTGATCGAACGGCTGTTCCGTGCTTGTCGACGATGAGTTCTGGCGATGCACCGAAGAACCGACCCGAGCTCGTTGGCACGGCATAGATGGTGCAGAGCGGCTCTCGGGCCCGCAGCCGAGAGAGCGCAGGGACGAGGGGGAGCGGTCGATCGAGCTGCACGGTGAGGCGACGGCCGAGCACCACCTTGGACACCTCCCCGTTCTCCATGGCCTTAGTGGCCGCCGCCACTGCCTCCTCGTAGCCGTTGGGCGTTGGACGGGCGATCGCAGAACGAACCGTGGGCGACGCAGTTGCTGCGGCGACGGACTCGCTCGGGGCGACCACTGAGGGCCAGGTGTCTTCTTCGGCAATCGATGTGGCAACCCAGGTGCCATCGGGGCGACGCTGGACGAGCAAGGCCGGTACCACGACCGCGCAGGGTTCGTTCGGGTTGAACGGGAGCGCCCCGAATGCCCGGAGCCCGGCTGCGCCGATGTCAGCACCGTCGTGGTGGGCAATGGACGCGAGGCTCGCTGCCACCGCAGCATCGGTGGCTCCTGCGAGGCCGTTTGGGAGGTCAATGGTCGCAGCCACACCCATCGCTGCCACGGCGTGGGTGGTTGACATGATGAGCCAACCCTCCTCGCCAGCGAGCGCCAACGGGTCGATATCGCCCTCGAGGGTGATCGAACGTGCGACGAGGTGCGAGAGGTCCATCACGATTCCCCGCGCCGCGTCCCAGTGATGCGTTGGCTCAGCCCCCCGAGAATCAGATGGTGGTTGACGCCGGAGAACCCGGCGTTGGCGAACAGTGCACAGAGAGCGTCCGTTTCGGGGAGGTAGGCCGTCGATCGTGGGAGGTACGCGTACGCATCGCGATCAGACAGGAGGCCACCAATCTTCGGGACGCAGTGGTCGAACCACATGGAGTAGCCGCTGCGCAGAAGGCGCGAGGACGGAGCGGCAACTTCCAAGATGGCGAGGCGACCACCAGGTCGCACCACTCGAGCCATCTCGGCAATCGCCCCAGCGAGGTCGGTGAAGTTGCGCAGTGCGTACCCGCAGACGAGGCCGTCGAAGGTTGCATCAGCAAAGGGCAGATGCGCGGCGTCGGCCTCTACTGCTCGCGTCGTGCCACGACCGGCTTGGAGCATGCCAATGGAGAGATCGGCACTCACGACCGTCATCCCGCGGTCGGTTGCCAGGCGGGTGAAATCGCCGGTGCCGGCAGCGAGGTCGAGGAGGTGCGAACCGCTCGGAAGGGCGAGGCGATCGAGCGTCGCGGTGCGCCACCGATGGTCGAGTCCGAACGTGATGAGTCGATTGACCAGCTCGTAGCGCGGTGCGATCGTGTCGAACATCGATCGAACGGCAGTGGTCTTCGCCTCCCCGACTGGGAGGGCGGTCTGGTCCTTCGCAGGCTTCGCCAATTCGATCAGGCGTAGTAGCGGTAGACGACCTGAGCCACGCAGTTGGGCTTGGCTGCGCCTTCAACCTCGACGATCACGTCGAGGGCAACTTGGACACCGCCGGCGATCTCGGTGACCTCAGCAACCGTGGCTCCTGCTCGAATCTTCGTGCCCACGTGCACCGGAGCAGCGAACCGAACCTTGTTCGTGCCGTAGTTCACGCCCATCGAGGTTCCCTCGACGCGGAGGAGCGAGCCGAGGAGGGTGGGAATGAGCGAGAGGGTCAAGTACCCATGCGCGATGGGTCCACCGAATGGGCCGGTCTTGGCACGCTCGGGGTCGACGTGGATCCACTGGTGGTCACCGGTTGCATCAGCGAACAAGTTGACTTGCTCCTGGGTGACCTCGTAGTTGTCGCTGTAGCCGAGGTGCTGGCCAACGAAGTTGGCGAATTCACTCAGGTGGACGGTGGTTGCCATGGGCTTCTCCTTGCGTGCGTGCATCCACGGTAGCGGGGGAGGCACGTGGGAACGGCCACTGACCAAGGTTCAGTCGAGGTAGATCTTGGCGTAGCGACGACTCGTGGGATGGAGCGCCCCGGCAACGAGGGCCACGGCGAACGCCACCTGGAGGAGGAAGGCAGCGCCGAACGCATAGAACGCCAGGAGTGCCACGATGAGGTTCACGATGCCGGCAGCGGTTGCGAGGTAGTAGCCAATCTTGCGCTCGTTGGCGATTCCGTAGGCGCCGCCGGCCCCGAACAGGGCGACGAGGCCGAGGAGGCCGAGGCCGCCTCGGAGGATGTCGAGGACTCCGTAGAAGCCGTTGATGTAGCTCAGCCAGAGCACGAGCTGCAGCGTCGAGGGGAGCATGGGGTCAAAGAAGCGCTTCTGGGCCATGACCTCATTCTCTCAGGAGCAGCCCCCTGCATGGGTCACTAGCCTGAACCTATGGCCATCCAACCCCCCGAGCACCATCGAGACGTTGCGAGTGGTGGAGTGCGGGCAGCGGTGTTCGGCATGAGCGACGGCCTGTTGACGAACCTCTCACTGATCTTGGGGTTTGCTGGCGCTCATCCTGCGCCATCGGTCGTGCGACTCGCCGGACTCGCCGGTCTCGTGGCTGGTGCGGGATCGATGGCCTCGGGCGAGTGGATCTCGATGCAGTCCCAACGGGAACTCTTGGAGTACGAACTCGGCGTCGAGCGCCGTGCGCTGACCCAGCACCCCGATGATGAGCAGCGGGAGTTGACCGAGCTCTACGTGGAGAAGGGGTTGTCGCTCGAGTTGGCGCAGCAACTGAGCGTTGAGATCATGGCCAATCCTGAGTTGGCCCTTGAAACCCATGCCCGTGAAGAACTGGGCATCGATCCCCGAGCGCTCGGATCGCCGTGGCAGGCGGCCATCGCCTCATTCGTGGCGTTCTCACTCGGCGCATTCTTGCCACTGTTGCCGTGGTTGATTGGTGGCGGTACCGCTGCGGTCATCTGGTCGATTGTGCTCGGGCTCAGTGCCGCCAGCCTCCTCGGTGCCACGGTCGCCCAATTCTCGGGACGGCCGATGTGGCGAGGAGCATTCCGGCAATTCGGGGTCACTGCTGTGGCCGCAGCGGTGACGACGGGCATTGGTGCGCTAGTCGGCGCTGGCTGAGTGCTGCGCAGTGTCGAGGTGGAGCGCTCGCACCGCTCCAACGGTTGTGAATCCGTGGCGGGCGTAGAGGGCGAGCGCAGCGCTGTTGGTGGATTCCACGAAGAGGTCAACCGTGCGGACGCCTCGGGATGCCATGGCTGCGCACCCGGCCTCTAAAAGACCCGAACCAAGCCGACGTCCTTGGTGGTCTGGGGTGACGCCGATGACGTAGATCTCACCGCGATCGGGATCGGTGGCGGTATCCACCTTGCACCAGCACCACGCGTCGACGACGTTGCCATCGTGGTGGACCACGAAGAGGCTGGGGTCGAACCACGGAGCACTCGAGCGCTCGGCGAAGGTAGCCCGCGTCCACACCCCTTGCTCCAAATGGCCAGCGAATGCCTCGTTGTTTGCGGCAATCCATGCGTCGAGGTCGTCGTCGTTCCACGAGGTGACCTGAAGGTCAGCCGGTTGTGGGGGGTGTGTGGCGAGGGACCGCTCAAGGTGGAGAATCGTCCGCTCATGGAGGACGGAACAACCCGCTCTGGCCGATTCGAGCCAAAGGTCGTCGCCGTCAGGTGGCAACCAGAATTGGAGGGCTTCGACGGCGAGCCACTCGAGGAGCTCCCCGAGCGCGCGGGCGCGGGCCTGGCGATCGCCGGCAACCTCGACGTTCCAGAGGTCCTCGTGCCGTGCTGCAACCGCCGCAGCGACGATGGTGCCATCGCTTCGGACGAGAACGACACGATCGCCGCGGCGTTCGAGGTTCATGAGTCCGAGCGTCTTGTGCTCACTCCAGGGCTTCGGCCCACCGAGACCCAGCGCCGAGGTGACAGCGTCGGCGCCAAGGGCGGTGCAGCGATCGACGGTGAGGGGCTCCACGGCGGTAGGCTACCAACTGTCCTCTCGGTGCCACCCGGTACGCTTCGGCCATGTCTGGACGTGCGGTTGCCAAAGAACGCGCTCGAGCCATTGCTGATCGCCTCGAGGAACGCTTCCCGGGTTCAGCGGCTGAACTCTGCGAGCTCGATTTCGACACACCGTTCCAACTCCTCGTCGCCACGGTGCTGTCCGCGCAGTGCACTGACGTCCGGGTCAACGCCACCACGCCTGCGTTGTTCGCGGCGTACCCGACGCCAGAAGCGCTCGCGGGGGCTGACCGAGCGAGGCTCGAGCACCTGATCTTCCCGACGGGGTTCTACCGAGCCAAGGCAGATCACCTCCTCGGGCTTGCCCACCGCTTAGTCACGGTCTACGACGGGGAGGTGCCGAGTCGCCGAGAAGATCTCGTCACCCTGCCAGGAGTCGGTCGCAAAACCGCCAACGTCGTGCGGTCCGTTGCCTTCGATCTGCCCGGTCTCCCGGTCGATACCCACGTCTTGCGGCTCACGAAACGTCTCGACTTGGCCCGGTCGAGCGATCCCGTGAAGGTCGAACATCGCCTGAACGCGCTCTTCGGAGAGGCCATCGGGGGAGCGATGAGCTTGCGACTGATCCTCCATGGTCGGTCGACCTGTACCGCTCGACGGACGGACTGTTCGTCGTGCATCCTCCTCGACCTCTGCCCGACTGGGCAGCGGCACCTGCCCTCCGACAGCGCTGCTATTTGAGGAGTCGGCGCATCCGACGGAGCGCCCCGGACAACGTGCGCTCGAGACTCACGAGTTCTCGAGCAGCCTCATCGTCGGTCGAGGTTGCCGCATCGGTCATCGCGGACACTCGTCGGAGGAGTTCTTCCAAGGT
>Ga0007813_1000194_pt1 | contig 22074 bp, 29 predicted proteins | sample CryBogCBE29Jun09_FD_71194 | JGI IMG/M metagenome (GOLD analysis project Ga0007813, IMG submission 71194) | Freshwater microbial communities from Crystal Bog, Wisconsin, USA - CBE29Jun09 | ecosystem: Environmental > Aquatic > Freshwater > Lake | place: Crystal Bog, Wisconsin, USA | collected... | reverse complement strand
CTCGGTGGCGGCTCCATCATGGATGACCACCGTCGCATTGACCATCCCGGTGCAGTCATCGACCGACAGCGTGGTCGCTCCGATGTTGCAGTTGGTAGTGATGCCTGCGTGAGCGAATCCGTCGGTGTACGTGATCTGGAGCCGGTAGCCACGCCGCCCGTTACCCCACGTGACGTAGCCCGGGGCGATCAGAATCGTCGATGGACCTGCAGCGGCCACCGTCGAGATACTGCCGTTGACTGTGCTGGTGTTCTCGATGTACATGGCGTCAGCCGGGATCGTCGTCCACTGCGGCGGGACAGCGTTCGATGCGCTGTACTGCCCGCCCGAGACGTCAGTGATCGGCCAGCGGGAGGGAAGGAACCTGACAAGGCCATTCGGCTGAATCGTCACCCGGAAGTTCGGACCGAGGATCTCCTCAGTGTCAAGAGTCGATCGGAGCGGCTGGTTGCAGTACTCGTCGATCCAGTGCGTAGCCCGCCAACAGATCCGGGTCTGCTCGGCCAACTGCTCGGTCAAGGTCGACTCGTAGTTGGGGATCGTCTCCCACGAGATACCCGTCGGAGCGTTGATCAAGATGTCCGGGGTGATGTAGGGAGTAGTCACCGACTCATTCTACAGCACTGCGTATCGGCAGAGCCTTGACACACTTGGTGCAGAGCCACGTGTCGTCCCGCCATCGGATGTGTTTCTCGCAGCACTGGCCTCGACAGCCGTCGCACACCTGCACGACGTACCTGCCGGGCCGAGCGCAGCGAACGCACTTCCTAGCGGGCTGACCCACGTGCCTTCGGCGTGTCGCCACGCAGCATGTCAGCGGCGGCACGGGCGTCCTCAGCGATCCTCATGGCCTCGAAGCGAGAGATGTTGTTCTGCGCATCCTCGATGTCGTGGACCTCGTCAGGGGTGAGAGGGATCTCTCGGGGGTTGCTCGACCACATCGGGTCATTGATGAGCCGGGGCTCGCAGAAGGCGCAGGTGATGGTGATGTTGCCGTCACCCTTCTTGCGCTCGTGCGTGTGGTCGGCGTCACCGATGCTGATCGAGTCGATGTCACTTCGTCCGTAAATCGTCATTGCTCCTCCTCAGGGGCCGTCATCTTGTCATTGCACTTGGGACAGGTCGTCTGCCACGTGAACCCTCGGAATGAGCAGTTCACGCAGATGTTAGACGCAGATCCGGGCTTGTCGAACGAGAAGGTGGGACGGGAGACAAGACCCATCCCAGCGGCGCTCGACTTGAGCGCCCACTTCTCGGCCTTGGGGTCATCGATGACCACCTTGCCGTTCTTGTCGGCGTCGTACTTCTTGCCGCCCGGGAGTTCAACCCCGACGACGTTGGATGGCACTGAGAGTGTCGTCATGTCCTCGTCCTTCCTTGTCTGGTTACGTTGACGCTGTCCAGACGATGTTGATGTCGGTCGAAGCCCCGGTGACCACGACGGTGATGCCCTTGCGGACAACGGCGTCGTAGAAGTACGTGCCGGTCTGCGTCGACGCATCGATCGAACAGATGACCGTCCCCGAGCCAGCCGTGTTGTCGTAGACGACAACCTTGGCGTTCACACTTCCCGAAGCACTCACGGTGATGTACTTGAGAAGCGCACCGCTTCCGTTGTGGACCGCATAGGTGCCAGCGCCAGTGATGCGAATGTAGTTGGGAGAGGAGTTGTTTGCCATCTGCAGGTTCCTTCTTCGGGTTCACCATCCGGCTGAGCGGGGCAGGGCTTGCGCCCCACCCCGCCCAACCGTCAAGTGAGTTGGTGTTGGCGTCAGCCTACGACCACGTGCTCGACGAACCCACGGTCTGCTGGAGACCCTGAATGACGCCGTTGTACTGGGGGGCGTAGCACACGAGTGCGCCGTACATGTAGATGCTGTACCGGAAGGACGCATCGATGACGGGCCACGAAACGCTGAGGTAGTCCTGCACCATCACGTTCTCCCAGACGTTGGAGACGTTGCTCCACGACATGGGGAGGGTGTACGAGTTCAGGAACGCCGTCCCCTGCTCAAGGTACGGGTGCACCACGAGACGGACCAGCGACCGAGTGATCGGGTTCTGGATCTCGGAGACAGCCGCACCGGAGCGGAAGCCACCGACCTCGTCCTGCGTGAGGAAGAGACGGTAGTTGGTGTTGGACCCGGAGGCGATGACCTCGTCCGCAAGGCGGGCGATGTCAGAACCCTCAGCCACGATCTCGGCCGGGTCGGCACGGAAGCCGATCGACGAGGTCTGGGCCGAGTTGGAGGTTCCACCGTTGGAGCCGTCCCACATCGCCTCGAACGCCTGAAACAGCAGGCTGTGGTTCAGCGTCTGCATGGCGCTCTTGTTGACGTACGAGCCGGAGAAGCCCGAGGGGTACACCGAGGCGTCCACCGAGGCGTGACCGTCGACGACCGAGAGCCAGCCCTCGTAGTCGGTAGTCGCCGAGGTGCCACTGTCCGCAGTCGGGGCAGTGGTACCACCGGTCGGAAGAGCACCCTGCAGGGTGAACTTCGCAGCACCGATGTTCGACGCCATGAGGTAGTACGAACCCGTGTTGGCGGTACCGGTGCTCACGTAGATGTTGTACGAGAACGCACCACGGACCGGGCTGATCGTCACGTCAACGACCTTGGTGGAGTTGTCCACCGCAGCAGCAGCCGAAGCCACCGACGCAGCGGTCTCACCGAAGTAGTTGAGCGCCGTCACCTTGACGTACACGTTGGTGGTCGCACCGCTGATGGCGGTCTCAGCCGAGCCAGCCGTACGAGGGGCCACCGTCGCAGCGGACGGAATGGCCAGAGCCTGCTTAGTGCCGGAGAGCATTGCGTACTCCTCAGCGAGCATGAACTCCTGCAGCAGGACGAGGTTGGCGAGGGCAGAGATGTCCTCGAACCCCTGACCGGCGAACTGCGCAAGCCACGAGAGCGACTCGCTAAGGCCGAAGAAGCCATAGGGAATCGTCATGTCGACGGCAGCCTGCGAGCCCGAGCCCGGGATGTTCATCGGCCAGTTGCCACCGATGCTCTGACCGGAGGTCAGTTCGGGGATGGAGACACGCTTGGCGTTTCCAGCCGAGCCACCAGTCAGCGAGCCGGTGATACCGGTGATCAACTTCGCACGGTGCGCAGTACCCTGTCCGGGGACACGAGGCACCTTGTTGCGCAGCGGCGAGTAGACCGGGTAGATCAGGCGGCTCGGGGCGACGAGGTCGAACGGAACGAGACCCGAAGCGAGCGGCGATCCACCAGTGCCGTTGTTGTTGGTGGTGTTACCGATGGTGATGTTCTTGCCCAGTTCTGCGGACAGAACCGAGTTGATCTCCGAGACGATGTTCCCGAGCCCGGTGGCGGGCGAGTTGTCGGTCAGGAAGAGACCGAACTGCGACGAGAACGCCGGGTTGACGGACTTGCGGACCGAGTCGGGGTTGTTGATGGCCGTGGAAACGGCCCCACGCAGACTCTGCTCGGCATCCATGGAGCGCTTGAAGATCTCAGCGTCGTCGGTGAGGGGAGCGTTCCCCCCGATCTTGGCGAAGCCTGCGCCCTTGACGAGGGCAGGCATCCGTCCAGCGATCATGTCCGACGCACCTGAGTAACGACCAGCGTCCGAGGCATCAGTGTGTGCCATGAGAACTCCTGTTCTTGGGGTGGGTTGGGTTGGGTTGCGTCTTTAGGTCAGTCAGCGGCCATGACGGCACGGTCGAGCAACCGCTCAAGTTGCCCCTGCGCACGCATCCGCAACTCGGGGTTCCCCGACTTGGTCAGCGTCTGCAGGTACTCAACCTGAGCCGTGAAGTTCCTCTCCGCCTCGTCACGCAGCACGTCAGCCTCCGAGACAGACTTGGTGACCACTGCTCGCTCGACAGCGACGGTACCCCTCACCGGGGCCTGCGTCGGGTCTGGCTCGCTGGCCATCTTCTGCACATCGGCCTGCACTGCGTCAAGCGCTGCCTGCATCTCATCGAACTTGGCTGCGAGTTGCTCAGCCATGATCGTCTTCACCAGAGAGGTGAGGACTTCGGTGTCGATGAGAACTTCCTGCCCGCCGTCGACCTCAGCGACGATGGCGTCGCTCTCGGTCGTCGACTCGAACTTCTCAAGGGTCGGCACTGCGGCCGTCGCCTTGAGGTCCCTGAGCGATCCTGCCATGTCCATGGCCTCCATTCCAGAGTGCGAGAAGCCCGCACTGCGAATACCGGTGTCACTCCCGTCGAGAGCGCACAGAGCCGGGTGAACGGCGGCGACACGATCGTGCAGGATGGTCATGGCGACCATGGCGTTGTCACGGGACATCGCCTGCAACTGCTCGACAGCGCTGGGCGAGCCCTCAGCCGTCGGGATCTCGGACGAAGCCGGGGCCGGGCGCTCGTGACCCTCGGTCAGGGCGCTGCGGTCGAACTCCTCAGCGTTGGCGGTGTTCTCGCCAACGTAGGGGATCCGGGCCCCGGAATCGCCACCGGTCGGCATGTTGCGCTCACGACCGGTCGCAAGGAACGTCCGCTGGAACTGGCCGGGGGACACGGACCCGGGGGTCACGTGAGCGGTCGGGTAGGCGTCGGCGAAGCCCTTGGCAAGGGTCTCACGGGCCATCTCGACCTCTGTGTACGGAGCGTCGGCGATCGACACGGCGGACTCCAGAGCGTCGGTCAGGTTGCGCACGATCTCCGGGTCGAAGGTCTCCGAGGTGGTAGCGGCCGTCAGGGCGCTGCGCACGATCTCCGGGTCGAGGACAGCCTTGAGGCCGTTCTTGGCGACAGCCGGGTGCACCGACTCCACCGTCGAGCGGGCGTAGGCCGGGCAGGTGGCGTCGTGGAGGCGACGAACGGCGTACGACAGGTCGACATCGAGGCTCTTCTTGGCCTCCTTCTCGTCGTCCTCATCCTCGGGGACCTTGACCTGCTCCTCGGGGGTGTCGGACTCGTGGCCAGCCTCGTCAGCGGCCTGTGCACGCTGGGCGTCGTGGATCGCATCGTCGGCCTCGGCCAACTCCTCGCTGATCTCCTCGTCGATGGCCGGGACCTTGGCCTTCTCGACCTCGCTCTGGACACCCTTGCCCATGCACTTCTCACAGTCCGCACCGTCGGCATCCTTGCCGCTGCCCTTGCAGACCTCACACTCAACGCCAGCCTTCTTGACCTCGGCGTCGTCCTTGACCTCGGCGTCAGCCATCGGCTCACTCCTCTTCTTGTACAGAGTCCCCACTGGCGTGAGCGACTTCTCCAATACTTCGATCTCGTCCTTGGCCCGCTTGACAACCTCGAACTTGGCCGTCGGGAGCGCCGGGAAGTCAACGACTGAGACCTCCGAGAAGACGCCATCGACCACACGGCCGTTCTTGGCCACCTTGTCTCTGATGATGCGGGGCTTGGAGATGCCAACGGAGAAGGCGGCGTAGACGCCCTCCTTCACCAACTTGACAGCGGTGGGCTCGACGATGCGGGCCGTCAGGTAGACGCCCTCGGGTCGAGTGGTGTCAACACTGATCGCCTTACCAGCAGGCGGCAGGTTGGTCGAGTGCATCTGGCGCACGTTGCCCCACGTGGCTCCCCACGTGCTCAGGCCCTTGCGGCTGAAATCGAGGTCGATGATCTGCTCATCGAGGTCGACAGTGTCGCTGGTGCAGAGCCCGGAGACGATGATGGATCCGTCGGCCTGCTCTTCGGCCTTGGTGATGGGGACGCCGAAGTGAACGTCCTGATCCCAAGCCTCTACGGTGCTGTCGTCGATGTGAGCCAGAAACCCTCCGTGCTACGCAAGCCTGTCGACCAACGCCGACCAATCAGAGAAGACCTGCACGCCCGACATACTACTACTTCTGCACCACGATGGAGTGTAAGTCCGATCTGGGATCCAGACATCCACTCCGAGGGGCGCAAGGCTGAGCGCAACCGAGGGGTCATCGTCGATGGCGACGAGGTTCCTGTTGGTCTTGGCGTAGTCGAGTTTCACCGTCGGGCCCACGTACAGTTCGTGGTGGTTGACGCCCCACTCGCTGAGCCAGTCCCGAGTCACCGTCATCATCTTGGCCGCTCGGCTCGTGACGATCACCACGTGGTGTCCCCGCTCGTAGAGCGTGTTGATGGCATCGATGGCGTGGAAGTCGGGCGGGATGTTCACGTACGTGATGGGTAGTGCGTACTGCTTCTTGACCCACGTGCTCTGCTCCAGCGGGAGGTTCGCCTCGAAGTGGTAGGCGTTGATGTCCTCCAGCCGGAGGTTCGTGTGGTACGAAGCGTTGAGCATCGACAGCGTGGTGTTCATCGTCCACGCCAGCGTGTTGTCGACATCGCACATCACCGTCGGCTTGGCTGCGCTCTTGGTGAACACGTCGAAGAGATCAGTCACTGGGGGGCCACGCCTTCTCCGGGTTGTGGTGCTTGACCGAGGGCTCGTGCCGGTGCTCGGTGTAGTCGCTGTCCGTCAGGATGGCGAAGGTTCGTGTGTCGAGCCGAGCCCAGTGTCGAGCCGGGGCCCACGGGTCACCCTTCATGCTGAGCCACTCGGGGAAGTAGGGGAGCGCAGAGACGAGTCCTTGGCCGAACTTGGTGCACCCAAGGGCCGTGGTGTCGTTGCCGCCGCCCATGGCGTACGGGAACGCACACCACTCCTCCTCGCACGAGAGAAGTTCGTCGATCGTGGTGGGCCCGACCTCGATGTCGTGCTCGATGAGGATGAAGCCTTCACCGTCACGCCAGACATCGCTCAGCATGTCGAAGTACGACTCGTCGCTCTCAGACACGTCGAAGTACTCAGCCTCAATGGGTGAGTACTTGTCGAGCGCCTCCTTGGTCTGAGGGCGCAGGTTGGTGTAGGGGACGACGACCCTCATTGACCGTCGGTGTCCTCAATGCCGTTGCGCTCGAAGAGCGCCTTGGCGAACGCCTGTCCCCACGCCTGCTTGTCCTCGTCGCTCATGGTCTTGAAGTCCGGAGCCTTGACGTGAACCTGTTTAGGCTCACTGCTTGCCGATGAACTCACCATTGCCTCCCGTGTCGATCTCCTCGAAGTTCTCGTTGTCCCAGATACTGATCTGGTTCAGGTCACCACCCAGAGCGATCGCCTCCTCACGATCCCTCACGTTCTTGCTCGGCTCGATGCACAAGTGCTCCGAGTGATTCTCGTCTCCGGGCTGGACCCATCCGCCAAGGTACATGCTCGGGTCGCTCTTGAACAAGTCCTGATGCTGCTCGACGTAAGCGACGATCTGAGCACCGACCTCGGCACTGCTCATCTTGCTCGACAACTCGATGCGCAGGGGCTCAGCGTGGCCACCGATCTGGAAGCCGGTCGTCGGCGTGTTGCCGTTGCGAGGGTCGAGCGAGAACCCGCCCGCACGTGCGTCTGAGACGGCCTCAGCGACACGCTCGGGGGTGAGGCCCCCGGTCACCGCAGCGAAGCGCCCGTGGTCGTCTCTGGGCTGGTCTGGGGAGAACTTCTCGACCTTGTCGTCATCGCCGTGGGATGAGAGGATCCCCTCGACCCATGACTTGGCCGGATCTCCGCCCCACGCAGCCCACGCCACTCGACCCGGACTCGGGTACTCAGGGTGCCCGGGGCTCCAGCCTGTACCGTGCTTGTCGACCTCGTGGCGAGCGAGGAAGGACGCCATGCGCTTGATCGTGTCAAGGCCGATGTCGTGTCCAGCGGCGAGGTCGCTCGCACGCTTGCGCCCGGTGTCGGTGAAGCCGTCGCCAGCGTGGCCCTGCTTGATCCACTCCAACGCACGCTTCGCTTCGTTACGCACGCCCTGCGGAGGGGAGAACGTGTCGTCAGAGCCCTTGGTAACGACCTTGCGGTAGGTCCCGCCTCGACGCTTGTACTCCTGCACGACCCAGCCGTTGGCATAGGCCGAGGGGTACACGTCGAACTTGCGCTTGGCCGCTTCGATGACCTCGTTGTAGAGGTTCCGGTCAGCGGGCTCACCGTCACCCTCGTCGATGATATCTTCGTACTTGGACTTGGTCGCCTTGTCCTCGGCTGCGTGCTCACTGGTGGTCTCGCCGGTGGCTGCCATGTGGCGCAGTTGGCAGTAGCCCTCGGGGTCGTCGAGGTACTGGCCAGCGATGGCGACGCACGCATCGAAGTCACCGGACTCGCCCCAGTTGATCTGACCGTCAGCACCCGACTCGTACCACGCCGCCAGCGCCTCAGGGTTGCCCGCCTTGAGCACGTCGTGGACGCTCTTGGTCAGCCGAGCGACTGCCGAGGCGGTCACGTCATCGTCAGCGCTGTAGAGCACGTTCGGGTCGTAAGAGTCATCAGCGGATCCGCCGTAGCGGGGCCCGCTCGGGTCGTAGCGGCCGTCGGGCCCGTAGCGGGTGTTCGGCACGCCGTAGAGCGCATCACGAGCGGCCATGCGTGCAGCGGCCTCCGGGTTGGTCTCGGCCACCGAGGCGATGTCCGCTGCCCGGGCATCGATCGCTGCCTGATCGTGCGCTGCCTCCTCGGCCGAGCGCTGGGCGTAGAAGCCGTTCGCCCAGTCCTTCATCGGGTTGACCGACACCTCGGAGTCACCGGCATCGTCGGTGTACTCAAGCCAGCAGTTGCAGTTCGCAGCACCGTCGCAGTACTCGCCGAAGCCTCCATCGCCGGGCCAGCAGGGCAGCGTATCCATCGTGTAGGTCTGGCCGTCCCGCTCAGCGCAGAGGTCACAGGGCTCGTACGAGTCGGAGCCTTCGCCTTCGGCGTGCCAGATGATGTACGAGCGGGGCTCCTCGTCGAAGGACCCGGGGTCATCACCCTCAGAGGTCCCGTCGTCGTTGAAGACACCGTCACTGAGCACGCTGCCGAGGCCGAAGTCACTCGTCACCTCTTCGAGGCTGTCGAGCCCGTCAGTGCCGGTGTCGGCTGCGCTGGTGTCGTCGGGCGTGGTGTCGTCGAGCGCTCCGCCAAGGACTGCACCAGCCCCGACAAGCCCAGCGCCGATGGCGACATCGTCAAGGGCGCTCAAGCCGTCGGTGGCTGTCGAGGGAACGCCCCCGGGAGCGATCTCCTCATCACTGAACTCGCCAGCGAACTCGGTGTCACCCTCTTCGTCGCCCATGTCCCCCTGTTCGGCATCCGAGTCGTCCGGGGTGTAGGTGTCGATGCTGTAGGGACTTGGCTCGTTTGTGGCCGACGCCCTAGTAGGGTTTGGTGCGCTCGCTTGATTGCCGATCGCCTGCCCTGAGGTCACCGTCAATCCGTATGCGTGCTCGTACGCCGGGAGCAGCGAGCGAGAGTAGAGCGCAAGCCGCTGCTTCATCTGCGCATCGCTGCGCCCCTCGACCACGTCCTGCGCCATCCCGGTCAGGAAGCCCCGCTGAGCCTCAGCCCTGTCGGCTGCGATCTGCTGGAAGCCGCCCGGGACGACAGGCGAGACGTTGGAGTGATCGTCGGCGGCGTGCTGCGCTGCACTGTTCATCACCTGCAGGTAACCGTCACGCAGCGTGTTCACGCCCTGATCGATGAAGTTGATCGGGCCCGTCTTGGCACTGGTGATGCCGCTGGCCAGCGAGCCGAGGTTGGTGACAACGCTCGTCGCCGCTGCAGTCATGGCGTCGTTGCGACGTGCAAGACGCTGGGACGCCTTCTCGATCTTCTTGCCCTCAGCGATCGCTGACGCCACGTCCTTACCCTCGTCGATGGCCTTGGCCACCGTCAGAAGCGCCTGCATCGAGATGAACTCGGCCTTCCAGCCATCGACGCTGCGGCCCTTCTTCAAGTGGCGGCGGAGTGTGTCGAACTCAACGTCGATCGCCTTCTTGACTGCCCGGTCCTTGGCGTTCTGCTTGGCGTCCTCGGGGTTGGACTTCTGGTTCCCGTGCAGCGGGGTCGCTGCGTTCGGGTTGTCGTTGGTCTGCACCGTCGGCGCAGTGCCGCCGCCCCCGGGCGGACGCCCGCCTGCGGCCGGGAGGCCGACAGAGGCATTGGGCTGGCTGGGTGTGGGCGAGCCCGGAGGCGTGCCCGGGGGCGCAGGCGGTGCAGCGGGCTGGCCCCCCTGCCCCACTGCAACCGGCGTGCCCTCAGCGTGCTGCGCAGCGACAGCCTCGGGCGAGACGATGGGCGGGTTGTTGAAGTACGCCTCGGAGGTGGCGGGGTCCACCGTCCCGAGGGTCGAGACGCCAGTGGCGGACATGTACACCGGGTCGCTGGTGAGCGGGAGACCCCACGGGCTCATGCCCATGCTCACTCGTGCCTCGTCGATCGACATGAGACCGACGCCGGTCAGCGTCTTGAAGTTCTCGGCCTTCGCCGCCTCGTCGTCCGCCGACTCCAGACCGAGCCACGCCCACTGCATGTCGGTCTGCTCGCAGATGTCTTGGAGCACGTGATCGAAGATCGCCGACTTGAGCCACGAGATCATCGGCTTGAGCGCCTTGCGCTTGGAGATCTCGGCCGAAGCCTGCGCCACCATGTTCGTCTGGTTGGGCGACTGGCCCCCAGAGCCCTGCATGATGCCCAGTTCCATCGGCATCACGTCGTAGGCCATGCAGACGCTCATCACCAACTGCTCGTCGAACGTGCCAGCCAGTTCGATGTTCTTCTGGTCCTTGGTCGACGAGCCACGGGGCAGCACGATGATCTTGTGCTTCCACGCCTGATCGCCAGCGATGGCGTTGAGGGTGTCCTGCAACTGACGAATCTGGGCCGGGGTCGAGATGTCATCACCCGGCACGACGAACTGGCCGGGGATCGTTCCCTCGGCGAAGTACTCCAACTGCCACTGCTGGCGACGGAGGCCCGTCATCACCGGGATGATCGCCCGCTCGATGCCGGGGAATCCGTAGGGGGTGAACGAGCGCCTCGTGTACGGCAGGTACATGATCTGATCGCCCCGGTACTGAGCGACCGGGTCGTCCATACCCTCAAGGTCCGACTGGAGGATGATGTCCATCATGTCGGTGCGGGGCACGCCGTAGAGGTACTGCTGATACGCAGGCGAGGGCGGGCGAGGGGTCTGGCCGTGCACGTCGAGAAGCGGGCGGATGGTCGTACCGTCAAGTAGTTCGAGCGCAGCGAGATCGGAGCCCAGCAGGCCCTTGCCCGGGACCCGAGTCGGGTGGAGGTAGATGCTCAGGGCATCGACGACGAAGATCTCCTCCAGCACCGCACCGAGCCAGCCGACGAAGTCGTGGTAGTTGGGGTCTGGCCGTCGGAAGAAGTCGAGGACCTCCTGTCGGCGCTTCTGGAAGTCGTCGTGAGCATCCGGGTCACCACGCATGTCCCGCTGCGCTTGGTCCGTCGGGACGATGTCCCAGTCAAGCCCGAGGATCTCCTCCTTGCGGACTTGGATGCACGCACGCACCACCGAGTACATGTCGGCGTAGAGCCGGAGGTTGGCGAAGGTGACAAGTTTGAGACCCTCGGAGCCCGGCTGGCCAACCGGCATGTTCCATCCGACTGGGTACTGGAACCGTCGTGGCTTCGGGCGACCGGAGTCCTCGTCAGGTACGTCGATGCCGACAGGGTTGATCGGGGTCAGCGGGCTGAACGCACCGGACATGAACGTGTCCTGCGTGCGTGGCAGCGAGTTGGCGAACGAGGTGCCGTAGTTCCACGCACCGTAGGCGGCGAGCGAGCCCATACCGGTGACGCCAGAGGCAGCGCCCTGCGTCTGCGGGGCTTGCGTGGCCTTCGTCTTGATGGCTCTGGCGATCGCCTTCTTGTTGTCCATGGGCCGTTAGTGGCTCGGGCTACTTGGCGGCGGGAGCGTCAGCGGCGGGAGCCTCGGGGTCGGCCTTCTTCTTGGTGATGACCTTCTTGATCTCCGACTCGACCGTCGTGACGACCTTCTTGACCTCGTCCTCGGCCTTGGTCAACAGACCCTCCGCTGCGATCTTGGCGTGCGCCTCGATGGCGTCGATCTCAGCGCTGAACTCCTCGGTCAGGCTCGGGCTCATGTTCTCGATCCGCTTGACCGCCTCGTCAACGACAGGGATGACAGCCGACGTGCCAGCGGACGCAGCGGTCAGCACCTCAATCTGCTTGAGTGCGAGGTACCCGGTCTTCTCGATCTCCGTGGTCACGTGCCTACTCCTCTTCCTCGATCTCTTCGGGCCAGATGACGTTCGTGGTCTCCCACTCACCGTCTGCCCAGAACTCGATCTCTTGGATGCTTCCCGTCTGGTTGAACGCCATCCGCCTCACCCGAGGACAAGCCCGGAGGTGGGCCCCGCCGCAGTGCATGCACTGCATCTTCTCGAACTCGCTCCTCGTGAGAGCGGGCTCCTCGACCGTCACTTCTGGCTCAACCTTGCGCTTGAACATCATCATCCTATCTCATGGTGGCACTGTGGACATGCCTTGTGCCCGTTGTCCACGAACGTGTGGTTGCAGTTGCGGCATGCGATCACGCCGTAGGCAGCGCCCCAGTCTTGGTCGTCGTTACGCCCGAAGGCGAGGGCGATGGCGTCAGCACGGTCAGGCGAGTCGAGGCCCCGCTTCTTCATGTCCTCCTTGGACTCCAGCACGATGCGGCCTCGGGTGTCGATCTTGTACTGGAGCCCGGCCATCTGCTCGATGAGTTCCTCATCCTCAGGATCGAGGTCCAACTCCCCGGCCTCCAGCATCTCCCGCACCGTCCAGTACCACTCGGCTCGGCAGTTGGCGTAGGTCATGTAGTCGACAGCCCGGGCTGCAGCCTGCATCGAGATCACGTTCTCGTTGTCCTCGACCATGCGGTCGAACACACCACCACCAACACCAACGGTGTCGATCGCAGCGAGGTTCGCCTTGTGCCTGCGCATGTACGCCTTGACCTTAGCAGCGGTCTCCATGGTGTCGGAGCCCATCACCGAGAACACGATGCGACCTCGCTGGCCCTCACGCAGGGCGAACACCGTCTTGTCAGTACCGAACCGGGCAACGTCGACGCCAAGGATCCGGGGGTCCTCCTCGACAGGGGTGTACTCACGCCGGGTAGCGTCGAGCAACATCGAGAGCGGGAGAAGCGCCGTCGCACTCTGCTGGGGGAACAGCCCGAGCACCTTGCTCTGCCAGAACGGGTGGTTCTCTGACCACTTCTTCTTCTTCTCCTCGACCCAGACCGGCGAGACCAGCACCTCACGAACAGCGTCGGGGATCTTCTCCCCGGTGAAGTTGGGCGAGTCGTAAGCGGAGATCCGGATCTTGTGCCAGTCCGTGTTGGGCTGGCAAATCTTGGCGAACTCAGAGGTCGGGTCGTCAGGGTTCCCGATGGCGAGGATCCGTGAGGACTCGTTGGTGATCAGGGTGTCGGCTGCATCCCAGAGGGTCTCGGGCACGCCGCACGCCTCGTCGAGCACGACGAGCACGTAGCGGGCGTGGATACCCTGAAACGCCGTCATCGAGTAGTCGCTCGGCTTGCGGCCGAAGCCCACCAGTTCCTTGTTGATCTTCCACTCGGTCTCGGTCGTCTCACCGATGAGGTTGCCCTTGGCGTGGGCCTTGTTGATCTCACGCCAGAGGATGGCACGGACCTGCTGGAAGGTCGGGGCCGAGGTCACGACGAACGCTTCCCCGGGCGGGTGCGCAGCGATCCACCACGCCACGATGCGGGACGCCACGAAGGACTTGCCAACGTCGTGGCAGGACTGGACAGCCGTGCGCCGGTTGTCCCGCACGCTCCGTGCGATCTCCGCCTGCTTGGACCAGAGGGTCTCGCCCAAGATCTCCTCGACCCACGTCACCGGGTCCGAAGCGATCTCACGCTGCTTGCGGTCCCAGTCCATGCGCTCAGCGGCGATGTCGAAGGCCGATACCCGATCGGGCATCGTCTCGATGTCCATCGCAGCGAAGGGGTTACTTAGCACGACCGAGGGCCTTCAACTCCTTGATGGCGACCTTCTCGACAGCGGCCCGGGCATCCTCGCTGAGTTCTGCCGCCATGAGCGACCGTCGAATCACTTCGAGGATGGCCGTAGCCTTGGCCTCCTCGATGCGTGCGAGTCGGTCGTCGATGTTGAGCCGAGACCATTCGATGAGCAACTTGCCAGCCCGGTCAAGGCTCCGCTCGTAGAGCGCAACCTCGGCCCGCAACTGCTCGCCGCCTCGTCCCTCGTAGCGCTCGTCGCCCCGCAACTTGGCGACCTGCATAGCGCAGTAGTCCTTGTAGGTCAGGACCTCGGACACCAGCAGGGCCAACTCCTCCAGCGGGTTCGAGACGTACCGGCCCCGGATCTCGCTGAACGACACGTCCTTGCCACGCACCAGTGCGATGTCCTGCACCGAGGCGTTCTTCAAGTGCTGATAGCAGAGCGGGTAGCCCTCGATAATCTTCGCAGCGCAGAGGGTACCGTCATTCTTCACGTGCTTGCACGTGCCGGGCTCGGGCGTGCGATCGATTACCACAACCTCGTCGGACATGAACTCCAGTCTAGGTCGGGTCGATGTCGAAGCGGTCGAGGGTCTCCGGGCTCAGGTAGTCAAGGGCAAGCCGTCGGAAGATGTAGTCCCCAACACTGGACACGATGCGGACCTGCTCGTCGTTGGTGATGCCGTTGGGCTCGAACTGCTGGCCAACGTACTTCTCGACGTAGGACTCAAGCGGCACGCCGTGCTGGAGGCCGAGGCTGACAGCCGTCGCCCACGCCTCGTACACTCCCCGCAGCGCTGAGCCCTGCTTGGCCACGTAGATGAAGATCTGGCCGAGCCGACCGTCGTCGTAGTTCGACGTGATGACGTGACCCTCGACGCCATCGATCTTGAAGGCGTAGATGTGCCCCGGGCGCTTGGCCGGGAGCCGCTCGTGGTGCGGTGCGTTCTCCCGACTCACTGGACGTTGGGGGTCCCGGTGAGTTCCACACGCAGGGCCATGCCCAGTGCGTCGGCGATCTTGTCGAGCGTCACCCACGTCGGGATGTGCGTGCCCCGCTCGATGCGGGTGATGGCTGGCTGGCGCATGCCGATCCTGTCGGCCAGTTGGCGCTGGGTCATACCGGCGAGCGTGCGGGCCCGCTTGATGTCAGCCCCGATCTCGATGGCGCTCTGCTGAACGTCCTCGATGCTGTGTGTCATGTTCTCCTCCGTCGATCTTCTCGATTGCCTTCTTGGTGATGCGGTACCCGTAAGTACGGGCCGGATCCAGATCCCCGGACTCAAGAAGGTCCGGGTTCAACTCACTCAACTCGTCCAGAGCGTACCTCAGGTCGTCGATCCTCTTCACGATCGCCGAAGCCTTTCGGCCCTCAATCCCGAACATGGTGTCGACCAGTTCGTTGAACGACATGAAGCCACGCTTGGCGCAGATCCGACCGAGAGCCCTGACCACAAGCGGGTCAAGGCTCTCGTCGTTGATCAGTAGCCTGAGGCCGTGGTATGTACGCTTGGGCACGCACCAACAGTACTCAGTCCGCCTCCACCTCGGAAAGGGACTCGACCAGCCGCTGATCGGTGTCGATGAACACCGTCGCTGGCTCGTCGATGTTGGTCAACTTGATGAGCCACTCGGTCCGGAACGTGGCGCAGTTGTCGAGCATGTACGAGCCCACGAGCACGTGGATCCCGTCCATGTCGATCAGGTGCTTGGTGAACGCCTCGGGGTCGAGACCCCTGTTCAGGCCGTTGATCACGGAGACCTTGTTGATCTCCTGCAACTGCCGGGTCGTCGCCACCTTGTACTTGGTCGCTGTTGCCATTGCCTACCTCCCTGTCATCGGGTCTTGGTGCTGATAACAGCATAGCACGTGTGTGCGGGAGGTAGACACCGGGGCTACTTGGTGTGCGGCCTCCACTGCACACCATGGCCGAAGCCGTGAGGGTTCCCCGACTGCTTGTCCCGTGCGGCCTTGACTCGCTCGGACTCTTCGCTCCCGTCGTCCGGGATCCCCGGGAGGATCTCCTTGACACCCTTGAAGACTGACTGCTTGTTGTCTGCCACTTGCGCACCGTCCTGTCCTAGCGCCATCGGCTTCTGGCCGATCTCCTTGTTGAACTGCTGCATGTGAGCCAACAACTCGTCGTGCGACATATCGACCCTGACAACGCCGATCTGAGCGTCGGGGTTGGTGGCTGCATCAGCCAGCATAGCGCTGAGCCTGTGGTGCCCGTCAATGACGTATCCGTCGTTCGACACGATGATCCGGTCGCTGCTCTTCCAGCCGGAAGGGGAGTCAGGGTCGTGCCCGAGGTTGGCATGCTCCAAGATGCCAGCGGTCTTGGCCAGCCCGGTCTCGTTCTGCATCGGCTGCAGGGTTCGAGGGTCGACCTCGGCCTCCTCGACCTTGACGCCCTCACTCCGCAACTTGTCGAAGTACTCATCACGAACACCGGGTCGGTTGTCCTCGTCGAGTTGCGGCATGCCAGCGAAGTCACCGGAAGCCCCTCGTCCGTACAGACCATCGTCGAACCGGGAGAACGTGTCCTTGCCGTCCCCGTAGTGGAGGTAGTTCATCTTCGCTTCGGCGTACGGGTTGTCGTTGCGCCCAAGGCTGTCGACGTGACTCATCAGGTCGGGGGTCTGCTCCGGGTTGATCCGGATGTGCTCGCCAGCCTTCATGTGGTCAGCGATCTCGCCCGGCGACATCTTCGTGCCGTCGATCGGGTGCTCCTTGGTGCCGTCACCCTTGGTGTCGCTGTCGCTGCTGCCGCCTCCGCTGCCGAAGCGCCCGTGCGAGTCACGAGGCTGGTCGGGGCTGTACTTGGTGAGGACCTCAATGGCCGCTTGAGCACGGAACCCTCCGAGGATCACCTCCTGCTCAAGTCGCTTCCGCAGTTCGGGGTCGAGCGTGGTCATCGAGGGTCCTCCTTAGAGTAGAACGTGTGCTTGCGTGTCCTGAGGTGGTCAGGCAACGAGTAGGCCGGGGCCTTAGGGGGTCGGGTCGGGCCGAACTTGGCCTTGGTCGAATCGGCGATCACCTGCTGCAGGATCTCGGTCGCCGTCATGGCGACGTGCCCGCCCTTGGAGATGTCGCTCTCCAAGAGCACGAGGTAGTCCGGGTCGATGTCGCCGATCTCCAGCCCGTACTTGGCGAGGATCTTCTCGCCCGGGGAGATCGAGGGGACCTCGTCGAGCACCTCGGGTGCGGGTGCGGGGGTCTCCTGCGACTTGGTGATGGCTTCGATCTGGGGTGCAGGCTCGTGGTCGACGAGGTCCTGCATCTTGGTCAGGTTGGCCCTGAGCCGGTCAGCCGGGTTGACGTAGCGGAGGGCCATACTCAGAGCCCTCCGAGGTGCGGCATGCGAACGCCCATCGATCGTGCAGAACTGACGAGGTCACGAGCGCCTTGGTTGGCGATGAACGCTCGCCCGCCACCTCCTCCACCACTGGTAGTGCTGGAGCCGCCCGAGTAATGGGCCACCGCCCCCTGCAGCGCAGTGAGCGCTCGCATGAAGGGACCGTCGGACCCGCCCTCCCGCATGGCCTCACCCTGAATGAGAGAAGCGGCCTGCCTGTACATCGAAGCCGCCTGCGAGTTGCCCGGCTCCCTCTCGTAGAGATCGGCCGAGAACGCAGCACCCTTGGCGCTCTGGGCGGCTGCAGAATCTGGGTGCGCCTCGACGAGATCGTTCACCGCCTGCCTCGCAGGGGACGATCCGGAGGCTCCACTGGAGATCCACCGGCCGTGCTCACCACGAGCCTCGTCCTCGGAGTACTTGATCAGGATCTCCTTGGCGATCATCCCGACGAAGCCGCCTTGATCGACGTACTTGTGGAGCAAGTCAAGTTGCTTGACAGCGTCGGCGAAGATCTTCGACTCCTCGTCGGCCCGGGTGGCGAGTTCGTCGGTCGGGCCTTGGAGGTGGTCCATGATGCTGTACCCGATAGCGTCACCGGCCGAGGTCTGGGGCATGCGCATGGCGGCGTCGCTGTACTCAGAGGAAGCGCTCATGTAATGATCCGCCGCCTGCCTGTAGGCATCGGAAGCGCCCTTGTAGTCGTTCACCGACTCCGCCGCCTGAGCCCGCTCCACCGCAGACCGGGCCCTGTCCATGTGGCTCTGGGCCATCGACATGTGCGCACCTGAGGTCGGGTCCCCGCCGCTGGCACGCTCAACCTTGTCGAGGATGTTCATGTGTGCGGACATGATCTGGTCGTGCTTCGTGTTGTCCATGGACTGCGTGTCGTTGCCGCTCCCAGCGAACCGGCCGTGATCGTCACGCTCTTGGCTGGGGCTGTACTTGGCGAGGATCTCCTCGGCCCGAGCACCAACGAAGCCACCGAGGCTGACCTCATAGCGCAACTTGGCCAGTTCGGACTCGTTGAGGTGGAGGGGCATTACCTATCCGTGCCTTGCCGCTCGTGCGTCCTGCATGTCGAACTCTGCATTGGCCGCTGCATGATAGGCCCGCCCCGCTTCGCTGCTGGTCTCGGTTGCAGTGCGGGAGTCCTCATTCTCGTGCGCAGCGTCCTCGTAGCCTTCCGCCTTCTTGGCGTGCTCCTGCGCCATCGTCAGGTGGAATGATGCCTCGCCGCTCTTGCCGTTGGCGAGGGATTCCTTCATGGCCTCACGATGCGCCTCGGCAGCATCAGCGTGCAACTTCGCCCCGGTGGTGTTGTTCTCCGTGCTCGGTTCACCGTGGGCGTTGGCCGCTTGTGTGGCACTGGCAGCACGTTCCTGTGCGTGAGACGCCCCACCCCCACCCCCGCCTCCGAACCGGCCGTGGTCATCTCGCTCTTGGTCGGGGCTGTATTTGGCGAGGATCTCCAGAGCAACCGCACCAACGTGCCCGCCCTGCGAGATCATGTAGCGCAACTTCTTGACGGCCGACTGCTCAGCGTCGTACTTGGCCTGCATCCGGGCGCAGTCAGCCTCGCTCTTGCAGGGCGGGTCGCCGTGCGAAGCGTGCCAGTCGTCGTGACCTTTGTCGTGACGCAAGATGTCCTCGATGGACTCAGTCTCTTCTGCCATGGGTACTCCAGATTCGTGCGGCCGTTGACCCCGAAGTCTACTACCTACGACAGTGCGTCCTTGGCCCTGTCCTTGACTTCGTGCGCCGCTGCGTAGAGTGCGTCGAGTTCGTCGGCCGCTCGATGCAGCATGTCGGGCAGGCAGTCCAGACAATGCACGTTGGAGCGCTTGAGCATCGCCAGCGCAGCGACCACCAGCGGGCTCCCGAGGAGCGCACGCATCTCGTCGGCGAGGGGGCTGGTCACTCGAACCGGTTCCTGCGCAGCAGCATCTTGACATCACCCTTGTCGTACGAGGTGGCGCACGTCGTGCACATCTCCCCGGGCGGGCGCACCTGCGTGGCGGGCTCGTTGCACACGAAGCACGTGGGCGGGGTGAACTGGGGCTCAGTCATCGATATGCCTCCACGTGTCGGTCTTGATGCGCTCGATCCTGTGTCGACAGATCACGCACCACCGGGAGTCGTCCTCGGGCTGGGGCTCGTGATCGTTGCGCTTGGGGGCACCGTCCCCGGGGCGAATGACCTCCATGGCCTGCCTCCTGTCTACACCAGTCGTGTGTGCGTGGGTTGAAATGTTGGACAGGCCGGTGCCGAGGAGTGGGGAGATGTACACATCTAGGGAGACTTTCAATGAGCACACACTCGACTCGGCACCGACCTGCTGATGGATCATAGCACCTCGGGACGTGTTTACACCAAACGTATGGGAAATCTCATACTCCTCACGTAACCGGGGCTGCGTTGCGAAGTTGGTGTAGGAAGGTCGAAGGGTTTCGCCTCATGCACCCCCCTCGTGCACCAAGGGGCCTCATGCACCATCCCCCCGGGGGGGTCGACTCACGATCGAGCGCATAGCAGCCGGGGCGAGGAGGGTACCCCCCTTCGTAGTGATGCCTTGCTCAGCCAGCGCCTCACTCACCTGAGCCCACGTCATGCCTGCGCTGCGCATGCTCCTGATCTCATCGCCCACCTCGTCCCCATAGCGCACTGGTGCGCCCAGCCTCGTGCCCTGTGCACGTGTGACTGCCAGCGCCTCTCTGATGCGCTCCCTGATACGTGCACGCTCCCACTGGGCGATACTGGCCATGATGCCCACCACAAGCGCTCCTTCGGGCGTAGAGGTGTCGATACCAAGATCTAGGGCTATGAGTGCCCAGCCCTCAATGCGTGCAGTGTCGAGCAATGTAGCCACGTCTGAGACTGATCTAGCGATCCTGTCCAACTTGGTCACTGCAATGGCATGGGCCTCCCCTGTGTTGAGCGCCTCAAGCGCCTCACGTAGGCCGGGCCTCTCACTGGGGCGCTTCCCCCCTGACTGCCCCTCATCGATGATGATGCGTAGGGCCCAGCCCCTGAACTCAGCCTCAGCCTCAAGGCGCTTGCGCTGGGCCTCGATGCTCAGCGCCTGCTCCTGAGTCGACACTCTGATGTAGCCAATCACTCGCATGAGGCCAGTCTAACAGATCGTAATCATTTGATTCCAATCCGCTCGAAGCGGAAATGGCCTCTGACCTGCGCTTTCATTGTTGCGCAGTGCAACAAGGTGTGCTAGGGGCCCTTCGTCATGTGCAGGCATCGAGCGCTGGCCGGGCCCGGCTTGGCCGGTCTGGCGGCGCTCAGATCATCCTTAGAATCGTGTTCTATTCAGTCACTGGCCCCATCGGGGTCTGGCTTGGGACGTGTCCGATGGGGCTCTGGCGCTGCTGGCCCTGCTGCATGGACAGTGCGTCACGGTGGAAGGTCTGCGCAACGGGCTTCGTGACCTCCGCCAAGTCGAGGTGCTTGATCTCCGGCTTCGCTCCGCCCGGCGTGATCGCCGTGTTCGGGTAGCGGAACCGTCCGGTGTTGGCGTTGCGGTTGTTAGCCATTTGAGGCTCTCCAATCTTCTTCCCACGTCGGCAGGCCGTTGGCCCTCCGTCGCTCATTTGCCTGATCTCGCATGTCCTCGATCGCTGCGTCGAACACGGCTCGCAACTGGCGAGAGGTCAACACGCCGACCTCTTTCGCCAGCGCCACGAACTCGTCCCTCTGATCGTTCGGGACACGCAACGACATGACCGTCGAGTTGTCCTTGCTCAACCTGCTCATGGGGCCCTTCTATCGAGAGGTGTTGCGTAGCACTTTAGCCGCACGCTCAGCCATGACGGTTGCGTCGGCGTCGACGGTCGGCATGCGAAGTGAGAGGTGCCAGTGGCACCACAACGTCCCCGTGTTGCGTGGACGCTCGCACCAACCGTCGACCCACCGTCTCCGCTCGCAGCACTTGCCGGGATTCTCGATCGCCGCCAGCCGGAGGATCTCAACCTCGTGCTTGCGGCGCTCAGCCTCAAGCATCCTGAACCGTTGAGTCCGTGACGGGATGCGGCGGAACTGAGGATCGTTGCCGAGCCACCGGTCCTCAAGGTCCCACGGTGTCTCGTACAACTCGCTGGTATGTCCGAGGTACGTGCGGTTCGGTCGGCTGCACAACGTACCGGGCACCTCGACCTCGATGCCGTCGCTCCGTGTGATCACGTAGAGCCGTGACTGCGCAATCTCCAGATCGTCGATGCGCTTGGGGTCCTCGTACTTGGGCGTCTTTCCGTCGTCCCGGGGAGCCGACCGTGGCTCATCCATGCCGGGGAAGAAGTACGTCCTCACGACTCGACGAACGTCTGGGCCTGCTCCCTCAACTTGGCTGGGGCAGCCTGCCAGAACGGAAGCGTCATGCTGTGCCTGACGAAGCGCTTGGCTCTCGTCGACTCACGGTCGAGACCGTTGGTCGCAAGGTAGGCGTCGAGATCCGTGACACCGGGGAGATCCCACCTCCGTGCCTTGATCCAATCCGAGCCTTCGATAGTGCTGTCCGGATATAGCATCGGTCGCTCAGCCATGGTCCCTCTTCCTCTCGACCGTGATGTCACCATCGTTCCACGTGAACCGTGTGCCGGTCGTCATCACTGCCTTGGTCACCGTGCCCGTGCCATCGTCCCGACCGATGTAAGTCAACTTGAACGGGCCACCGGATGATGCGTCCTGATCGACACGGAACTGGGAGCCTGAACTGAGGATGATCTCCGACTCGCTCCTGTCGTCGGACCTGAGCGCACCGACACAATGCGAGCCCTCGGGGACCGTGATCTCGGCAATGTTGTCGCCCGTCGTGGTGAAGATCTCAGCGACGGACCTGAGCACCGATGTCGAGATGAACCCACGGTCGCTGATGATGTCACCCTCGTGTAGGTCCGTGAGTAGCCTCGGGGAGATCGTCCGGAAGACGGTCACCGGTCGGTCGATC
>Ga0007813_1000187_pt1 | contig 22343 bp, 20 predicted proteins | sample CryBogCBE29Jun09_FD_71194 | JGI IMG/M metagenome (GOLD analysis project Ga0007813, IMG submission 71194) | Freshwater microbial communities from Crystal Bog, Wisconsin, USA - CBE29Jun09 | ecosystem: Environmental > Aquatic > Freshwater > Lake | place: Crystal Bog, Wisconsin, USA | collected... | reverse complement strand
GATCTGCCAATCATGCCCTGTCTCGATCGGTATTCAATTTAGGAGGCAGGCTGTTGATCACTCCTTCCACAGCGATGCCAAGCTATTGCTCCGGGGCAACTTATCTCGTCTTTCTCAAGGTGATGGCAACTCTGCAGTCCAGGGGTCAACTCATGCTCCCCCCGCAACTTGTTAACATGCTGAGACCATCGGGACAACCAGATGGAAGAGGTGTCTGGGGGCACTGGAATGCGAACGGCCCGGGAACGGCCCGCCTCTTTTATGAACTCGGTCTTGGGGAGAATTTTACCGATCTCTCTCGGGCCAGGGCGGGCGACTTCCTGAAGATATTCTGGAACGATGGCATCGGGGCGAGCGAGCACGGACACTCGGTCATCTACTTAGGGAAGGAATCGAAACAAGGTAGCGACATGGTGACTTTTTGGTCGAGTAACATCCCCGGTGGATTTGGGAGGAGATCAGTGCCGCTGGTCAGGATACATCGGATGCTCTTCTCACGGCTTGAGCATCCGGAGGCGATCCTTAAAGCCACTTCGATTCCCCTCAACGACTCCTACCTGGCCTCGCTCGAGCGCCGCTCCTCAACATCAGTCGAGATGGATCACCTCTGCGGGCTTGGCACGGTGGAGAGCATACGCCATGAAGAGAAGTCCGGCAGCCATTAGGTAGCCTGTGGCGCTCCAGACAATCGCACCACTCATCCTTTCCATCTGGGTTCCCCTCCCGTAACTCGAGAAGAGGCCCACCATAAGGGTTGCTACAGCCCCGCCAACCCAACCCAGCGTATTCATGAGTCCGGCCACCGAGGAGCGTTCCCGAGGAACAACAAAATCAAAGACCGAGGCAAAGATCCCCGCGTCATAGGCTCCCTTGCAGATTCCGAAACAGATCATGGAGGTGAGGAGTACCCCCATATTCCCGGCCTTACCCACCGCCACGACACAGAGTGATCCAAGCAGAAGACCAACTGCCTGCACGATCATCCTGGCGCCTCTGATGGAAACCGAAAGTCTGTCCGCCAGAATCCCGGAGAGAGGGGCGCTCACGGCACTTGCGATTTGGATGGCCGCCACAGCCGAGAATCCGGCCATCACAAGACTCAGATGAAACTTCTCGAAGAGGAAGGTTGGCGCCCAAACGAGAAATATCGCAGCCACTCCGTTGGCGCAGGCAAAGGCAGCCATCAGCAGCAGGACACCGGGTTGGCGGAGAATTCTTCCCAGCGTCTGAAGAAACCCCTCACGCAAGATATTCTTATCGTCCTCGGAACCTGCCGAAGCTTCCGGATCGTGTGATTCCTCACCAGAAACAGGAAGATATTTACCGATCAGAAGAGCCGTAAGGATCCCTGCTATCCCAAACCCGTAGAGAGCCCAACGCCATCCGTATCGTACAGCCAAGAACGCTCCGAGAGCCCCCCCCGCAATGGTTCCGATATAGACGGCGGACTGGTGGAGCGAGAGGGCCGTGGAACGTGTTCGTTGCCCGTGCCAGTCACTTAGTAAGGACGTGGCAGCCGGAAAATAGACAGATTCCCCAAGACCAATCACCGCTCGGGTTGCGATGAACTGCCAACATTTTCCACACATTCCCGAGACCCCGGTCATCAGGCTCCAGAGCAGGCATCCTCCGATGATCAACCCCTTCCTTGGGTACCTGTCACCGGCAAATCCCGCAAAGGGGGAGGAAAAAGCGTAGACCCACATGAAGGCACTCCCAATGAGTCCCAACTGTGCCTTGGTAAATCCGAAGTCATGCTCCAGAATGGGAAAGAGCGAGCTAATTACCTGCCTATCGGCATAGTTCAGGAAACAGACCACCCAGAGTAGCCCCAGCACCAGCCACTTTGACCGCGGTTGCGTTCTGCCGGAGGAGGAAAATGACACGGGAAGAGCCTACTCGTGGGAGAAAGACTTGTGAAGCAGCGTGATACCGAGCAAAAGCCTTTAAACAGTCACTCCTCTATGAGTTGGGACTATACTTCAGCGTGCTAGCAAGGAGATCTTAAGGGGTGCGTTTCTTGATGTAGATTCCAGCACCCCAAGCTGTAGCACTCGCAATTTTACCATCGGCGGCCAATTGCACGGATGTCCAAGTATTATAGGGAGCATCCGTGAGGGCCCAGGTGTTCCCATAATTTGTTGAATAATAGATGCCGCCAGTATTTGGGACAGGCATGTTGTTGGTGTCTACCTGTTGATAGGTAGCGCCGAGCATATAGCGACCATCATTGGAGACTGAGAAATACAACCAATTAGCGGCAGTCCCCGCAATATTGGTAAAATGCACGCCATAGTCGTAGGATATATAGATAAAACCCGGATCTGCAGGAGCATTATTACAATTTTGATCACCTACAACTTGAATGCGACCATCTGCTGACATGGCAGATGATGTATAGTGCTGAACGGGTATCGTTGTATTGGGAGACCAAGATCTTCCGTAGTCATAGGAATTGAAAATCCGCCCTTCACGTCCATCAAGGTCCATCGTACCGTCGATCTTGAACGAGACTGCAGTCTGGATGCGACCATCTGCAGAAACCGATACTCCCTGCCAACTATTGAAGGAGAAGGTGTTTGTTTTCCAAGATTTTCCATAATCTTCGGAACGATAAATTCCCACGCTGAAGTTATTGGTGTCATCATAACTATTGGCAACTGCAGTCTGATATTTCCCATTAGCAGACATAGCTATGGAGGTCCAATTAGCTAGGGTGTTCGTTTTTTTTACAAACGACTCTCCAAAATTATCTGATACATAGATGCAATCTCCTTCGGCAACAGCCGCTTGATATTTACCATTGGAACTCATTGCGACCGATGACCAAGCAACATTGAAATTCATGGCTGATGGTTTCCAACTCTGACCGAAATCGTGTGAAAGGTAGATATTACCTCCCACATCTGTTGATGCTGTGCCTGAGGGGTAGGCTTTGACCACGGCAGTTTGATTCATGCCATCCTGAGAAGAAGCAATTCGTTCCCAAGCGTAACTGTTTGTAGCCCCCCCCTTGGTCAACAAGTTGCCAGAATTGAGACAAATTGCTTGAGGCTGGTTTGGCATTCAGAGAAACGCCGGCAATTGAAACGATTAAGATAAAGATGCTGACGATCCTGTATTTCATGACTCACGTGTAGTGTATCGCATTGATGCGGCGAGGCAAATAATGGAAACGCCTTCACAACTACTTCCGGAAGAGACCTAACACGACCCTAGGAAATCTCGCGAATATACCCACTTGGACTTTCTGAATTTTAAAAAGGCTTAAGGAACGAGAAATTATCAGTGGTGATGCTGTTGCATTGTACAGAGAGCACCTTCCTGCCAAGAATGAGCAAGATGTTGCATCTGATCGGCCGCAAGGCGCTCGACATTCTTTTTGGACTTGGCGACTACGCCCTCTTTACGGGCAGATCGTTCCATGCAGTGATGCATTCCAAGAGGATCTGGAGACGCCTTATCCGCTCCATTTACGAGCAGGGAACTGTCTGCCTGCCGGTGATCCTGATCGTGGGACTCTTTACGGGACTTGTACTCGGTCTGCAGGGCTACCACATCCTGAACCGCTTCGGATCCGAGGGACTCTTGGGAGCGATGGTCTCCCTAAGCCTTGTTCGGGAAATGGCTCCTGTGCTCGCCGGCCTCATGCTCATCGGACAGTCAGGCTCGGCTCTAGCAGCGGAGTTGGGCATCCAGCGCAATAGCGAACAGATCGTCGCTCTCGAAACAATGGGCGTCGAGAGCCATGGCTACCTAGTCACTCCGCGACTGATAGCTGCCCTCCTTGTTTACCCATTCCAGACCGCCCTCTTCGTTGTTATTGGCTTTTGGGGAGGGAGCCTCTCCGGTTCCCTCCTTCTCGGTGTCGACTCCGGCGTCTATTGGTCCTCCATCCAGAGGGCGATCGAATCCCGCGACCTTAGGGAATGCTTCATCAAAGCCGCTGTCTTCGGCATCCTGTCAGTCACCATCTGTGCCTACCAAGGCTTCCATGCCGACCGGAATCACTCCGACACCGGAGCCAGAGCCGTTAGCGCGGCCACCACCAGGGCCGTGGTGATGTCGAGCATCATGGTCCTGGTCGCAGACTACGTGGTCAGTTCCTTCTTCATCTAATGAGCCCCTCCTCAACAGAGCCCCTCCTCAAGATCGATCGGCTTACCAAGAGCTTTGGAGAGCGTCCCGTGCTGGAGGGTGTCGATCTCAGCATCACCCGCGGGAGTGTCTTTACGGTGCTTGGCCCTAGTGGCACCGGCAAGTCGGTCTTCCTGAAGTGTCTGGCCGGCGTCATGCAGCAGGACTCAGGCATGATCAGCTTCGAAGGACGACCCCTCGTTGCATCGGACAAGGAGACCCTCACCGACTTTCGCAAGCGCTGCAGCTTCCTCTTTCAGAACAACGCCCTCTTCGACTCCCTCTCAGCCTTGGAAAACGTCTCCCTGCCGCTCGAGCAGACCACCGATCTCAGCGCCCATGAGATCCAAAGCAGGAGCCTGGATGCCCTCTCCCAGCTGGAACTCGAGAGCTACCGTAACCGATATCCGAGCCAAATGTCCGGAGGAATGCAGAAGCGTCTTGCTCTGGCCCGCGCCATCGTGACCCGTCCCGAGCTGGTTCTTTTTGATGAACCCACGGCAGGGCTTGACCCGTTGCGCCGCAATGCCGTTTTCTCAATGATCGTGAAATACCAGCGTCGATTCAACTTCACTGCCCTCATCGTCACCCACGATGTGCCGGAGGCGCTGGTTGCTAGCAATCGCGTGGCCCTTCTCAACGGAGGGAAAATTTGTTTCGAGGGGACACCGGATGATTTCTCCTCCTCGTTGGATCCAGTTGTCACCGGATACCGCGACAGCACCGATGCCCTGCGAAAGTCGCTTGCATCGATCAGGGGCCAGGTCCAAGCCAGTTAACTTCCTATGAAAAACACCAAACTCCAATTCTTTGTCGGACTCTTCGTTGTACTCGGAATCGGTGCCATCACTTATCTCACCCTCAAGGTCGGAACCGGCTCCCTGATCCAAGGGGAAACCTACCAGATAGAGTCCCGGTTTTCGAATGCCGGCGGTCTGCACTCAGGAAGCAGTGTCCTGATGTCGGGGGTCACCGTAGGACGTGTCGAGGATGTCAGGATGGAGCCCTCGGATTTCAGTGCGATCGTCACCATGAAGATCACTTCCACCCTCCACCTGCCGACCGATTCCATGGCCTCCATCAAGACCTCCGGACTGATTGGGGACAAGTACGTGGCTCTCTCTCCGGGAGCCGATGAGACAACCCTAAAACCCGGTGAACGGATTACCCTGACAGAGTCGGCTGTCGACCTAGAGTCCCTGATTGGAAAAATGGCCTTCGGTTCCCTTGACAAGGATAAGACAACAAAGGAGAAAGAGACATCTTCCAAACCATGAAGCGCAGCTACTTCCTCATACTTCTCGCTTTCCTGACACTCGTCATGAAGGCCCCCTGTGCTGCGAATGATGATGCTGAGAATCAACTCAAGCAATGGGTCAACCAAGTTACAGCCATCACCTCCAGTTCCAAGGAACGTGAAAGTCTCCGGAATAATGTTCGTCCGATCCTGGAGCACATCATCAACTTTCAATCCATGACACGTCGGGCAATCGGTCCCGGATGGCGTCAGTTCACACCTGACCAGCAGAAAGAAGCCATCAGGCTCTTCACCACCCTGATCATCCGCACCTACACCGCAAAGTTCACTCCGGGAGAAATTCCTTCGGTGACTTTCAAGGGAGTCACCTCTCCCACCCCGGGACGTGTCGAGGTCTCAACAACAGCCCTTTACAAGGGTAGCAGCTACGACGCCATCTATCGCATGGAGCAGAGTAACGGATGGCTCATCACCGACATTGTGGTTGAGGGGGTGAGCATCGTAGCCAACTACAGATCACAGTTTGAGTCGGAATTTCAGCAAGGAGGCGCGGCGGAAGTCCTGAAGTCCCTGAACCTTTCCGTAAACACAAAACAATGAGCCTCCGAAAATTCCTGATTATCCCTATCTTCGGAGTGCTGACGTTTTCAGTCTCCTTCCATTGCAGCGCGGCGGATCAGCCTCAAAAAGAGGCTCATGTGAACTCAGTAACCGCCAATGACGACCTAGACGAATATAAAGATGTGGGAACGATCCCTGACCCGTTCCAACCATTCAACCGCGGCCTCTTCTGGTTCAATCACCAACTTTACCGTTATGTCATCAAGCCGATCTCGCGCACCTACGACACCATTATTCCAAGCCCGGTGCGCACCGGTATCTTCAACGTCTTTGATAACCTTGAGTATCCAGACCGCGTCGTGAACGACCTCCTGCAGGCCCGTTTTTCCACGGCTGGTCTTGAGACGGAAAAGTTCATGGTCAACTCCGTTGCCGGTGTCGGTGGTATCGTCAAGGTCTCCAACCATATCCCAGCAATTGCCAACGTACCCAAAACCGACACAGGGCTGACCTTGGCCAAATGGGGATTTGGTCACGGCGTCTACCATGTCTGGCCCATTATCGGACCCAAGAGCACCCGCGACTTCGTCGGTTTTGCGGGTGACACCGCCTTGAGCCCCCTCACCTGGATGTTCTTTATCCTTCCCCACGCGGCTTGGACCACAGCCTTTACGGCACCCGACTCCTTGCGGAACTTCCACGGCCACATGGCGACCTATGACGCCGCTACCGAGAACACACTCGACCGTTATCTGGCGCTCCGCAGTTCCTATATTCAGAACCGTAAACACGCGGAAACGAAGTAAGCCTCGAGTCCGGTTGGGATCTTTTTGACAAGGCGATTTTTTGGCCAAGACGATCGATCAAGGCCTACCGTTTTCACGCTTCGCTCCGACCCACCAAGTCATTACCCCCTCCTATGATCTCATCGGACTCTTTGGTAGGAGAAAGGCGAGTGCGGCGGCAAGCAGCAGTCCCAGTCCCAGTGCTGTGAAGGGGACAGCAACACCCTGATAGGCCGTCTTGAGCCATCCGACAATATAGGGTCCGGCAAAGCCTCCCGTATTGCCCAAAGCGTTCACCAATCCGATCACCGGACCGAAGACTTGCAAGGGGAGTGTTTCCGTAGGAATCGCCCAGAACGGTGCCAGGGCGGCAAAGGGGCCGGGGATTGCCAAGCACATGAATCCATAGGAGAGCCAAAAATGCTCGCGTGTCAGCACGCTAAGCATCAGGGCCACTCCGCTCATGGCATAGACCACCGAGACATGACCGCGCCGATCGCCAGTTTTGTCGGAGTGCCAGGAGTTGAGCACCATGATCACCGCAGTGAGTGCATAGGGAGCCGCGAAGAGCCATCCATATTGGACAGCGGAGAAATGCTTCCCCTTCAACCCCTCGGTGAAAAAGGTCATGCAGCCGTAGGCCGCCGAATTGTGGAGGAAATTCATCAGGATCATCACAAGAATCTCCCATCGGAGAAGCCTTCTCCAGAACGCGATCCTGACTACTGGTTCGAGGGAGGAAGCCTCCTGCTTTAAGGTGTTCTCAAGGAACGATTTCTCAGAAGGAGAAATCCAGGAGGCCTCGCGCGGATGGTCGCTGATGAAAAACCACCAGATTGGCAGCCAGATGAAAGGGAGAAGGCCCTCCAGGATAAGCATCATCCGCCAGCCATAGGCACCGAGAAGCCATCCGGTCAAGGGAGCCGAGACCATCACTGCCAGCGGTTGGCACAAGTTCCAGTAAGCATTGGCCCGGGCCCGCTCGGCTCTCGGAAACCAATGAGCCAGAAGCACCACGGTGGCCGGATAGACGCAACTCTCGGAGGCCCCAAGAAGAAAGCGAGCCAACTCAAACTGATGAAAGCTCTTCGCAAGCCCGCAACCCACCGCACAACTCCCCCAGAAGATAAGGCAGAGGGTGACCAGTCGCTTTGCACTCCATTGCCCTGCCAGATAACCGCCGGCCATTTGAAGGAGGACATACCCGAGAAAAAAGATACCGGCCGCCTCCCCCTTCATCCGGTCATTCATCCTCAGATCGTGCATGAGGGAAGAGATCCCCGGGTCCAACGCCAACGAGACATTCGTCCGGTCAACGTACGAAATTGTATACATGACCAATGCAACCGGGATGATGCGAAGCCAACGCTGCTGGATCATGTCGGATTGGTGTAATCTGTCTAACCTACTCCCAAAATTGGGGAGTGGAGCGGGCGAAGGGATTCGAACCCTCGACATCAACCTTGGCAAGGTTGCACTCTACCAACTGAGTTACGCCCGCATAACTTACTTTTATCACTAGTGTAGTGGTTCCGCAGTGTCAACGCGGTTTTTCAGGCTGAATAAGATGACTGCTTGCGAAATGGGGCAAGCCTCGGCTTGTCGGGAGGTTACCTATCAGCTAATCCGAAAGGATGTGGACATTAACTTTACCTTGGTGGGAGTTCGTCCTTCGCGGTCTGATCGTTTATCTCTTCCTGATCCTGATCCTGCGCCTAACAGGGAAGCGTCAGATCGGCCAGATGAGCCCATTTGATCTGGTGCTCCTGCTGGTGCTGAGTAACGCGGTGCAGAACTCCATGAATGGGGGTGACAACTCGGTCGCCGCCGGACTCATCCTCTCGGTGACCCTGGTGGGGGCCAACTGGCTGACAGGTTACCTCACCTACCGTAGCAAGGCAGCGGAGCGCCTGATCGAGGGATCCCCCCAACTTCTTCTCCACAATGGAAAGATTTACGAAAAGGCACTCAACGACGCCCAACTCACGCGCGAGGAACTCCTCTCTGCCCTTCGCATGCAGGGGTGCTCCGATATCGCTGGCGTCCGCGCCGCCATCCTTGAAACGGATGGTACTATCAGCGTCATCCCCTACCATAACAGCCCATCGTGAATCTCCCAAAACGTCCTACGCTCATGCATCGCTTGAAAAAGGAGTGGGGTCTTCTTGTCAGTTACGCCACCACGGCAGCCTTCCTTTTTGACAAAAACCTGCTGGATGACGATCCCGGCGCTCTTGGTGGCATCCTGCTTTTTGCATGGCTTTTTGTAGTGATGCTAATGGCCTCATTCTCGGTACTGCGACACGCGGACCATCTTGCGGAGAAGCTCAAGGAGCCTCTTGGCACGCTCATCCTGACACTTGCTGTCACGAGCATCGAGGTCTTGATGATTTCGGCCCTGATGCTTCATGGAAACAACCCGGCCCTGGCAAGAGACACAATGTTCTCGGTGGTGATGGTGGTGCTTGGTGGACTATTAGGTATTGTTCTACTCACGGGGGGGCTGAAATTCAGCGAACAGAATTTTAACCTCAAGGGGGTCAATTCTTTTTTGGGGCTCATCCTCCCACTCTCCCTCTTCTCGCTTGTTCTGCCGAATTTCACTCACTCCGGTGGGGATGGCATGTTCTCCACCCTTCATGCCGTGAGCCTGATTCTCATGTCGCTGATCATCTATGGGGTCTTCCTCGCGGTTCAGACACGGGTTCACCGAGGTTTTTTTAACGAAGCGGGCTGGAGTCCGGAGAGTAGTGAAAAGACCGATGCTCATGAACCAATCTGGATGGATTCCGTTTTTCTCATCCTCCACCTGATTCCGATTGTCCTGCTCTCCAAGCAACTTGCCCACCTGCTCGATTTCGTTGTTCACAAGAATGGCCTGCCGATTGATCTGGTCGGTATGGTCGTGGCGATCCTGATCCTTGCTCCGGAAGGATTGGCCGCCATTCAATCAGCCTCCAGAAACCAGATGCAGCGATCGATCAATGTCCTCCTAGGATCCGTCCTCGCCACAATCAGCCTCACCGTCCCGGCGGCACTCGCAATAAGCGTGATCTACGGCAAACCCCTACTCCTTGGACTCTCACCCTCCTACACGACGCTGTTAGCTGTCACGCTGGGGAGTTGCATCGTCACCTTCGGACAAGGCCAGACCAATATCCTCCAGGGATTCGTCCACCTGCTTCTCTTCGCAGCCTACATTGTCCTGATGTTCGACTAGGGAGTCCCGGGGGATAAAAAAACACCCGTGGATTCTAGTCAGATGCACGGCGGACCGACACGGAGACCCAGTCCGTCTGTGGAAGGATAAACTTACGGATGGTGACCTCGATCCAGCGGAGCGCAAATTCGCTGATCAGCCTGCCGGCCAACTCATCGGCGAGAGTCTCGATAAGCTGCCGGGAGCACTCGGAGGCAATTTCAGCCACCCTGAGGCTCACGGCGTGGTAATCGACGGTGAGGGTGATATCATCGTTGAGCATCACGGGCTGTGACTTCGCCGCAAAACTCAGGTCGATATGGAGTGTCTGCGGTTCTTCGCGCTCACAGTCAGGAACTCCAACGTGGGTGCTGACCTTGAGACCCTTGATGGCGATGACACGCTCCGTCTTCACAGGATAAACTTGATGTCGGCGATTACCTTCTGGCCGAAGGTCTCGCGGAGTTTCCTTATGATCTCAGGCTTCCAGACGCGATCCAGCTCATAACGGACACTCGGCTGGATAACCCTGACCATCAATGTGCCGGCAACAAGGCGCTCGGGTTGTGAATGCTTCGCGATAAACTCCCCCACAATCTCCAGCCAAGCCGACTGGATATCCTGTTCCTTGATCCGGGTCTCAAGTCCGAGTTTGGGGAGGAGCTTCCCCAAGACTTCACCGACGGATGAATCTCTGTCGCCCTTGGGCGCACCGGGCAGGCCCCTCCACTCCTGAAGGATCCTTTTGCGGAGAGCAGGCGTCATGATCGGGAATAGCAGACGGAACTCCGGACCTCCCGAGGATCTCCCCCGGCCGGAACTAAGCGTCGTTACCGATCGCCTCGACGGGGCAGCCTTCCATGGCCTCCTTGCAGAGAGCCTCCTCTTCGGGAGTCTCAGGCTGCTTGTAGACATAGGAGTGTCCGCCGTCCTCGTTACGCGTGAAATTAGCGGGAGCTGTCTCGCGGCAGAGATCGCAGTCGATGCACTGGTCATCGCAGTAGAAGGCACCGGCTACATTCTCGGGATATTTATTGGATACATCAGCCATAGTGTGAAAATGTTAAAAGCGCTCTCTTTGAATGCAACGGTTTTTTTCACTGCGTTGCCAAAATCTCTAATTTGTTCACAATTCCATTCATGAGCGACACCAGCACTTCCCTCTTCCCTATCCTACCGACCGAGGGACTCCATGTCGTGCATCTCTTCTACCGAGTGGAACAGGAAGCATGGCAGTATCTGGAGATCGCCGATCGCCGCAAACGCCGTGATCAACTCGCCAAACTTGTTCGAGAGATACAGGGACTCCCCGGCACCCAACTTCTCCCCTACAGTGTTGTCAGCCCGAAGGCGGATCTCGGCTTCATGCTACTCACTCCTGATCTAAACGTCGCCGATCGCTGCTCCAAATTGCTCGGGGAAGCACTGGGGGCCGGGATACTCACTCCCGTATTTTCCTGGCTCTCGATGACCGAACGGAGTGAGTACACGACATCCGAGGAGGAATACGCCGCCGAACTGAAGCAAGAGGGACTGGAGCCGGGATCCCCGGAGTTCACGACCAAGATTGCGGAATTCCATGACCGCATGGAGAAATACATGCGTCGCCGTGTCTTTCCGGAACTCCCGGAGGCTCAGGAGTGGCCGGTCTTCTGCTTCTACCCGATGTCCAAACGTCGCCAGCACCAGCTGAACTGGTACGCCCTCCCCTTTGAAGATCGCAAGCGTCTCATGGGAGGCCATGCGAAGATCGGACGCACGTACAGCGGTCGTGTCCTCCAACTCATCACGGGATCGACCGGGCTCGATGACATGGAATGGGGAGTCACCCTCTTCGCGAAGACCACGAGCGAAATCAAGGCCATCGTCTACGAGATGCGCTTCGATGTCGTTAGCTCCCACTACGCGGAGTTCGGCGAGTTTTTCATTGGGATCCGTATGGATATACCGGATCTATGCAATCGCCTGAATCTGTGATCCGGGAATCTCTAGAGAACGATCTCTCAATCAAAGAGGAGGCCCTCGGGGAGCTCCTCCGGCGTCATGCTCCCCTGCTGATCGCCTACTCGGGAGGGGTCGACAGCACGCTCCTTCTGGCGATCGCTCACCGGACCTTGGGTGATCAGGCCACGGGAATCATTGCCGACTCTCCCAGCCTTCCACGGGCCTCCCTAGCCGAGGCCATCCGGGTAGCGGAGGAAATTGGTGTTACCCTCGAGGTAGTCGTCACAACGGAATTGGATGATCCCCGCTATGCGGCCAATCCGATGAACCGTTGTTACTTCTGCAAGGCGGAGCTTTTCACCCGGATGGATGAAGTGGCCAGAGAACGGGGATTTGCCGCGATTGCCTACGGGGAGAATGCTGATGATCCCGCCCACCTCAGGCCGGGGTCGTTGGCGGCGAGCGAGTTCTCCGTGATTGCTCCCTTGAAGGACGCAGGCCTAAGCAAGGCCGACGTGCGCGAACTTTCCCGTAAGCTTGGTCTCCCAACTGCCGATGCTCCCGCCCAACCCTGCCTGAGTTCCCGGATCCCTCACGGGACGCCGGTGACTCGCGAGGCGTTAGAGCAAGTGGAGCAGGGTGAGGCCGTCGTCCGCTCCTTTGGATTCAAGGTCTTCCGGGTCCGCTACCTTCCACCAGGGAGCGGGCAAGATCTCTCTAACGGTAGACCGGGAGCCAAGATTCAGATCGCTCCCGGGGAGATGGGAGCTCTGGAGGCCATCAGGGAGAAGATGATTCTCAAGCTTACCGAGATCGGTTTCGAAACGATTGAAATCGATCCGGAGGGATACCGAGGGCCGCAGTAACCTTCTTATCGGGGCATACTGAACGTCGTCACGCACGTCCAGCAGGTTTCCCCATACTCCTCGGCGATCTTTGTCTTCAGGCTGAGGAGCAGGTCCTCGGTTACACGAGCCTCCATGACCGCCACCATGGTGGAGCCCGATCCTGTCATGAAAGCAGACTCGACCCCCGCTTGCTGGCGCAGCCAGGACTTCATGACCGGGAGCAGGATATATTTCTCGAAGACGGGTGCTTCAAGGTCATTCGCGATCTCGAGCTCCCCAAGGGATTGACGTTCGGCTTGCGCCGGCAGCCTGCCCGATTCCTTGAGCTCGGCATACTTCTTGTAGGCCCACACCGTGGACACAGGAAAGGGGGGCTTGATCAGGAGGAGTTTGCGGTGGGGTAATCCAGCAGCGGGCTCAAGGAGCTCACCCCTCCCCCGGCACCATGAGGGACCATCACCCAGAAAGAAGGGGATGTCGGACCCGAGTCGGGAGGCGATCCGGTGGAGCTCCTCCTTGACCAAGGGATGATCGAAGAGCTCATTGAGGCCTTTGAGCACGGCAGCAGCGTCACTACTCCCCCCGCCAAGTCCGGCCCCGTAGGGAATTCGTTTCAGCAGACTGATGGTGATCCCGTCGTTCAAGCCGACCTCTTCACGGAATGCCTCAACGGCCTTCACACAGAGGTTATCGGATCCCGTGGGAAGATCCGGATCGTTACAGGTGAGCATGACCTCCTTTCCCTGCCCGTGGGCGATCTCAATCTCATCGGAAAGGGTAAGAGGAACCATGAGGGTCTCCAATTCGTGGAATCCGTCGGGACGTTTCCCGAGGATCCGAAGAGAAAGGTTGATCTTGGCCGGTGCCGCGAGTGTGATGGAATGATTACCACTGCTCATCTCTCCATCGTGTGAAACTCTCCTCCCGACCCCAAGACAAAATCATCATCGCCCTTGATGTTCCCGATACGGATGGAGCACTGCGCCTGCTCGATTCGCTGGGCGAGGCTCCTTCCCTTTGCAAGATCGGGCTTGAGCTCTTCACTGCCGAAGGCCCCAGTGTCGTGAAGGCCATCAAGAGCCGTGGGAGCGCGGTATTTCTGGATCTCAAATTCCACGACATCCCAAATACCGTCGCACATGCGGTCCGATCTGCAGCCGGTCTCGGGGTGGCGATGACGACTCTGCACGCTTCCGGAGGACCCGTGATGATGGAGGCGGCCGCAAAAGCCGCCTTGAAGGAGGGTGAGGATCTACTCCTTCTCGCTGTCACCGTGCTCACCAGCATGGATGCTGACCAACTTGCCTCGACGGGCATTGATGTCGATCCCGAAACTCAGGTTCTGCGACTGGCAGGCCTCGCTCATCAATCGGGAATCGGTGGCATCGTCTGCAGCCCCAAGGAAATCGGTACGGCCCGCGCGTCCTTCGGTGAGGGACTGAGAATCGTCACTCCGGGAGTCCGCCCCAGTTGGGCAGCAGCCGGAGATCAAAAACGCGTCATGACTCCGCAAGATGCCGTTCAGGCAGGCGCCGACTGGCTTGTGATCGGCAGGCCGATCACCGCTGCTGATCAACCGAAAGAGGCTTATGCTCGGGTGATCGCGGAGCTTTCTTGATTCAGGCTGAGTTGCGTTGCTTGCTTTCCGAAGAGAATGACCTCCTTCCCGAGCAGTTTGTTCAGGCTTTGCCCGTTTATGGCAACGGGCGCACTCCTCTGGGTCTCCTCCCCGGCCAATGGTGCAGAGACGAATGTCTGCCTCACACCGAGCACACGGGTGTCTCAGATGATTGGAGCTAAGGGGGCAACTTCTCCTGATGCTCTTTCACCACAGGCATCGGATGGAGTGAAGTCCTCCCCTTCTCGGAAGGGAAAGGGCAATGGGCCGGACACCTCTCACTGGCCCCCGAAACCATGGCCGCATGGCATGGTCTGGGTCCCTGCGGGGGAATTTATCATGGGAGGGATCGGAGCGGATGCCCGCAAGGATGAGTTTCCATTGCATCATGTCAAAGTAGATGGCTTCTGGATGGGCACCACCGTTGTCACCAACGCAGAGTTCAGGAAGTTCGTGAAGGCGACGGGATACCTCACCACGGCTGAAAAAAAACCAGACTGGGAAGAGATCAGGAAGACCCTCCCCCCGGGGACTCCCAGGCCCTCGGACGATGTGCTTGTGCCCGGCTCCCTGGTCTTCGTGCCGACGGAAGGCCCGGTTTCGCTTGATGACCCTTCCCTCTGGTGGAAGTGGACTCCCGGAGCCAGCTGGCAACATCCCTTCGGGCCGAAAAGTGACTTGGGCGCCAAGGATGATGCCTACCCCGTGGTGCACGTCTCTTGGGATGATGCCGTGGCCTACTGCAGGTGGGCTGGAAAGCGACTTCCTACCGAGGCCGAGTGGGAGTATGCCTGCCTTGGTGGCGGACCTCCCCGGCACTATCTCTGGGGAGAACAATCACCCTCCGACACCTTTCACCCTGCCAACCTCTGGCAAGGCGGGTTCCCTTATGAGAAAAAGCCTCTCGACGGCTATCTCTACACGGCCCCGGCCAAGTCGTTTGAGCCCAATGGGTACGGCCTCTACAACATGATCGGAAATGTCTGGCAGTGGTGCTCCGACTGGTACCGAGATGACTATTACAAGACCCTCTCATCGCAGCCCGAGCCGGCCGTTAATCCCACCGGCCCTTCCGATAGTCACGATCCTGAGGATCCAGTCACTCCGAAGCGGGTCAATCGAGGGGGATCCTTCCTCTGTAACTCGGGATACTGCGCCAGCTATAGACCGGCCGCACGGATGAAGTCCTCTCCCGATACCGGACTCCTGAATGTCGGTTTCCGGACTGTGATGTCGGATGATGATTGGAGAAAGCAGTCGTCAAAAAACAACAAGTAGTCACTTTCTTAAGAAGCCCCTTGGAGGGCATTTAAAGCAACAATTAGTGCCCTGCGGGAGCCTCAGGATTCAGAATTGCGTTGGTTATCGACACCGGAGTGTCACCGATTGCACTCGTCGAATCGAACCTCTTGCTCAGTACCTTCTTCGGCTGGACCATCGGTGCTTGATGAAAGAATTGGTAGGACTGGTGATTTGTTTGAGATTGCTCTTCGATCACTTTTTTATTGACCACATGCTGACCGCGTTCTTCCTCGAGTTTTTTGTTCATGGAATCAACATAATACTGCCCCGTGAGAATGGGGTCCTGTTGATCGACTTCGCGATTCCTCTTTTTATCAGGAATCTGCTTGAGGATCTCGGGAGAAAACGAGGCTTCAGACTGCTGATTACTAACCGAGGATTGAGAGGCACCTGCCAAGTGCGCATTGCTCATTGAGGTATCTCCAGGCGCATTGGAAGCATTTGTTGCGCTGGCGTCCTCCACGATGGCGATCTCACCATCCACTTGGGTAAGGTGCTTGGTGGGTTGTAATTTCGACTGGGGCGTGACACGACGCATCTTCAGAGCGAGATCCCTATCACTGAAGTATTTAAAAGTTAGAATTATACAAATCACCAGGAGGATCAAAAAAGAGACTCCCACGAGGAATCGATTGAAGACATCAGCACGCTTGGAATGCAGCGTAAACGTCGATTTAGGAGAAGCAGTGTGATGAATCGGGAAAGCGGGCTCCTCCTCAGTCTTAAATTCGAACTTCATCCTCCCAAGGGTCTTAGCGGGACGAGAGGTTGCCAATTCCTGATGGGCCACCGATTCCACTGACGGCGGAGTGATTACCGCCACATTCGATGGAGCAGGCTTCCTAGCCATGATCTTCTTGATTCCAGCCTCACGCTGTTGGATCAGGAAGTCGGTAGGGTGCTCTCCGAATCGTTGGGTAAAGTCCTTCTCCCAGCAAGCGATCATCTCTTTTGTTATCAGATCATGATCCTTTAGATCTGAGCCGCTATCACTGCGTGCATATGACTCCATGGACTCCTTCAGCAACTCATCAAAGTAATGACTGTCAGCCTCCATGATCGGATTGTTATCAAATGAACCGAATGCTGTAACGAAGAGATTCGAAGGAATTACGATTCACTCACTAAACCATGCCGATTACTCCTCAGAACGACTTTTCCGAGACGAACAATCAATTCATTGACAACGGCATTAGGCCAGATTTTTTCAGGAGGTTTTCCGGCGGCGAAAAACTTTGAACCCAACAATTACTAATCCTGACCCGATCAGTGCCCATGTGCTGGGTTCAGGGACGGGACTGACGGCCGTAACGATATTGAGGACGCTGGCACTACCGCTATTCGGGGTGAATGTATTGCCATTCCTATCACTCCAAACATCCGTTGGAGATCCGGGTGTAGTGTCAGTCATAGCAACTCCATTGAGAGTCACCGCATTATAGTCTCCAGTCGGAGTGGCGCTTGCGAAAGACATCATAGAGTCTGTGAATGGAGCAGTCCCAGCTGGAATGATCAAATTCAAAGTGCCACCAAAGGCAAGGCTAGAACCGGTGATAGTTACCTGGTCATAAGTACCATTAACTCCTGTGCCAACCCAGTCATTGAGGGTCGTAGTCGAGCCAGAATTCAATGTCAAAGAACCCATGCTGATTGCGCTGGCATTGCCAGTGACAGAAGCGGGATTAAAATAGGCTCCACTGTTGATCGTTGCACTTGCAATAGTTCCTCCACTACCGGCTAGTGTTGCTCCAGTGCTTACAGTAACAACTGAAGAGGCTGTTGAACCATTGATAGCGAGCGTTCCAGCACTTACGGTTGTAGGTCCCGTGTAGGTATTGTTACCTGTCAGTGTCCAGGTATCGTTACCTGTCTTAGTCACTGAATTTGTGCCGCTGACTGACACTAGCGCGCTTGCTGAAATATCAGCAGTAGTTGCCTTGCTGAGCGTTATCGTGCCGTTTCCCATTGCAGAGACCACAGTCCCAGAAGCAATGCCTGAGCCAGTCACTACGGATCCCACAGAATAGTTATTACCTGAAACAAGTAACTTGGTGGATCCGCTTGGCGTGGTTGAAGTATTAGTAACGGTCTGGGATACGGTACCATCGACAATATTTCCAGATATTACACCATTCGCTGTTCCAGAAAGAGTAAGTGTATTGAGTCCTCCGTTTGCAGTCGAACCCATCGTGGAAAGTGTCAGGACACCTGTACCATTGTTACTAACTGTTGCCGTGTTATATCCAGTTCCACTTCCAATAAGATTGATGGTGTTGGCCAGTGTCGCCGCTGCTCCAGTGTAAAGAAGTGTTTCAGAGCTTGAATTTGCATTTCCTAAACTAATGGGTCCGGTAGGCATGTTAGCTAAGCTTCCAAATGATACTTTACCTCCACCTATATTAAGACCGCCAGAAATCGCATTTTCAGTTCCGGCTAATGTTAGTTGTCCTGCGCTAGAATGTGAGAGCTGAGCACTGAAACCTCCGCTTTCGGTAATATTTGCGTTTAGTACAATTGTTCCACTGCCATCAAGATTTAGAGTACGATTTACAGTAGAAGCCCAAAGAAGGCTAGTTGATCCTGAACTTGCGCCAAGATTAACAGTCACGTTTGGTGAATTAGCAGCAATAATTTTTTGACTACTAGTTGATGTTGGCGGCGTGAGTGTATTAAATGTTATTGAAGCCTGAGAAGACTGTGATACAGGTCCAATTATTGAATTATTACCACCAATTATTAAGTTGGTCATGTAATAGTTTCCAGCACCTCCCAATTGTAGTACAGCAGTGTCATTCACGCTGCCGTTTCCATCACCCCAGCTTGCAACAGCAGATACAGTGGATACGGCACTGCCTAAAACTCCTGTCGATCCAAGCAATATTGTTCCTCCATATGAAAGGAGGGTAGGGCTTCCTCCTGCTGTCGCGTTAATTGCTCCTGTTCCGGTAATGCTTAAAGTACCACTGCCGATGGCCGTAATGGTCCCCTTGGAGGCGGTTGTGCCCGATGATATCGTTCCGGAGAGGGTCATTCCACCCGCACCCTGATCGACGTATGTAGACGCAGTCGTTGATGCGATGTTTCCAGCGTATAAGGCCGCGGATGAAGAAGAATTCTTTAGCGCTCCTGCGGTCAAAGAACCACCGCTGATGGTGAGTGGTTTTGCCCCGATGGTTTGACCATTAAGATCGAGGGCAGCAACACCAGCGCCACCTGCTACTGTGATAGTCGAAGCTGTAGATCCAAGAGCCGTCGCGCTACCTGCTTGAAGAGTACCCCCAGTGACATTAATTGATCCGGTGTAGGAAGTATTTGCACCATTCAAGGCAAGTGTTCCACCAGATACCGAAATGCCTCCTGATCCTGAAATAATTGCACCGATGGTGCTAGAACCAGAACTCGCAGTAATACTGGTGGGTGTTAACACCCCTGTTGTTCCGGTAATGCTTCCGCCAGTCATCGTAACAGCCCCGACTGACTCATTATTAGCACCCAGCACAAGAGATCCAGCATTTGTAAGAACGTTACCGGTACCAAGTGCACCCGAGGCACCGGAAGTCACGGTTCCACCGATACCAATGGAGATACCTCCAGAAAGCGTGTTTGCAGCATTCAGATTAAGATTTGCATTTATAATAGCAAGTCCACCAGTTATGGCGCTTGCACTACTGAGTGCCGCTGTTCCACCAGTCATTGTGATGCCGTTGGAGATAGTCGCACCATTGGCAACTGTCACTGATCCTGCAGAGACATTGAACCCATTATAGGAGCTTGGATTATTATTTAGGGCGACAGCACCTGCTCCACTCTTTGTAAAAGGTCCAGAAGGCGTGATTGCGCCTCCTGTCACTGTGATTGTGCCGCTTGGAGCGCTTACAGTGAACGTTCCTGGAGAAACTCCACCAGCATCAACGACGGGCGATGCATTAGCCAGGGTCGAGTCATTGAAAGTCACATTGTCTCCAGTTATGAATTTATCGGCGGAACTTGTTCCTGTATTAGTCCAGTTATTCACTGCAGCTGTGCTCCAAGCTGTCGAAGTAGATCCCGTCCAGACCAAATTAGCTGGTCCACCAGTAACAACTAGCTGAAGTATATTTCCGCTACTGGTGAACTGGTAAGTTGATCGTCCGACAGTCGAGGTAGATCCATAGGCCGTTGTCGTCCCGCCTGCACCACTACCGGCCAATGATACATTTCCACTTGCCCCCGTAATACTTGTTCCACCAATGAGATCATAGGTTCCAACGCCCAAAGCAGATCCTGTAAGCGTGATTGTATTATTACCTCCACTGAAAGCGAGTGCTCCTGAGGAGGTGATTGCGTTTGAGGCGGCACTAACTGTTGCCATAGCTCCACTGCCAAGAGAGAGATTAGCATACCCAGTAAACGTAAGGGCTCCGATGCCGATTCCTGAGGAAGTGGCTGTTCCTGCTACATAGTTCTGATTCCATGATGCCGTGTGCCCTGAGGTTCCTCCAAGACTCACAGCTCCGGTTCCTAGGGCTGCTGTAGTCGTCAGTGTTCCATTCGTACCGATCACAAGCGTGCCTGAGTTTGCGATCGTATCTGTTGAATCCGAGGAGAATATGTTAAGTACGCCACCAGAGTTGATAGTAAATGCCTTGGCAGAGCTTGGCGTGGTGTTTAAGTTAAGGGTTCCTCCACTGGCAACCACAGCGGTTGAAGCTGTTCCTAGCGCGCCTGCACTGCTTGCGTTGAGTGTTCCTCCGTTGACTGTGACTGCACCCGAAAAGGTATTGATACCACTCAAAGTCGTAACGCCACCCCCGTTAATAGCGACAGTTGTAGAAGCAGCAGACTCAGTGATTGGGAGTCCTATTGAGAGAGTTGATCCAGCTTCAACATAGAAGTTTCCTGACTGCATAACTTGAACAACATCTCCTGCAACAGATCCAGCGGATAGAATGTTCAACGTTGAGTTAGCAATGAGGGAAATCCAAGTATCTGTCTGCTGCCCTGAAGGTGCATTAATGTTTGAGAAATTACCTCCTGTTCCACTTGCTGTTTCTCCAAGACGCAAAACGGATGCTGACGTTGTATTAGCAGACAAATTTTCTACGATTGCCGTAGTTGCACTCAAGGACTCGAAGTGCAGAGTAGATCCGGTATAGGTAGCCCAAGTGGTAGAGGTAACGAAGAGATTATCATGATACGATCCTGAGCTTCCCGTGCTGTTGACAGAACCTGCTGACCAACTGGATTGAACACTAACAGTCCCAGTTTGGGTGCTAATAGTGCCTGCTTTTAAAGTCACGCCCAGAACGGGCACGAGTAAGATGAAACAAACGGTTCTCTTTACAAGATTACAGGGGGATTGCATGGGGGGTGGGGATTTTAATGTGAGTTAAAACATTTTTTTAGTGAGGCGAGCTGTTCTTGAACAAGAAATTGGAGCCTCATGAAATAGAGGCTTCACGAATACTTTTCCAACCAGGATTGAATATCCAATACAATTAAAAAACATCATGCTGGGGGTATGTTTGTTTTGTAATTCGGATATCTTTCTTTAATAGTCAAGACAATTTTTCCCCTATCGAGGATTGCTCTACCTTTTTGGTTACTCTTTTCAACCTTGAGTCTTTTATAGCAATTCTAAAAATCTTAGTGAAGCCAATGACGATCAGCAGATTGTCCAAGCCCCTTTGCTTTCTGCCATTTTCTTAATTTTATGGCGCAGAGGATTGCGTCCCCATTCTCTTGACATTGGATGACTTGCCTAAGGCAAGAGCCTCCTCATAACCCTGAATCGATTTGCCTAGTCTTTCCCACAGTTCATTGATCCCTAATGCTTTTGCCAATGCAGAGGCCTTCAATGCTGTCTGACGAGCCCTGCTGTAATCACCGATACCGGCCTGCGCCGCCGCCAATGTCTCTAAGACCGAGGGATTCTCACCACCCGTCGTATCGTTTGCATGCCGGGCGAGTCGCAGGGCGCGCTCCGGATCCCGCAAACCCTCGAGGCGTGTTGTTACGAGAAGCCAGGCCAGATTATTCTGAGCGGCTGCATTCTCAGGATCCAATCTTAACGCCTCATTCAGCAAGAGACCCGCCTCCTGATCCCTGTGAGTCTTTGTCGTCAATAACTCTGCGAGATCAAGGCAAACGTATGCTGACGGGGGTGGTTGACTATAGAGCCTGGAGAACTCGTCGAATGCCCCTTCCCTGTCGCCGAATTTCAGGAGAGCCAGTCCCAAACGCATCCTCAATTTCTTTGCCTGAGCGTCTTGGATTGGTCCCCACCCCTGGGAAGTATGACGATCAGACTGTAAAAGCACGTAAAGAACAGTTTTGCTTTCGTCATCACGTCCCTGACTGGCCAAAGCATCCGCGAGATTGATCATCGCATTTACAAAATCGGGAACAATCTCCAACGCCGCGCGACTTTGGAGCTCAGCGCCTCGGTAATCTTTGGATTCCAAGGCAATGGTGGCCAATGCGTTGTGAGCAATAAAGTTTCCCTGAGTACATTCGACCGCATGGGTCCACAGCCTCTTGTTCTCTCTCCATAGGGAGCACTGCCTGAAAGCAGCAAGCGTGAGGGCGAAAAGTAACACAACCGTAAAGGCCCCCATGACAATCCTCCACCCCGTGTGCCTCTGATAGAGATCCCCCAACCACCAGACCAGAGCAATTGATAATCCAATCTGCGGCAGGTAGGTGTATCGGT
>Ga0007813_1000177_pt1 | contig 22870 bp, 20 predicted proteins | sample CryBogCBE29Jun09_FD_71194 | JGI IMG/M metagenome (GOLD analysis project Ga0007813, IMG submission 71194) | Freshwater microbial communities from Crystal Bog, Wisconsin, USA - CBE29Jun09 | ecosystem: Environmental > Aquatic > Freshwater > Lake | place: Crystal Bog, Wisconsin, USA | collected... | reverse complement strand
AGAGGTCAAAAGATCAGTCTAGAGCGCGGTGTTGCAACTCGCTCCAAGAAAAATCCTGGCAAACGCAGCCGCAAAGGCGGTTGAGCTCTCCATTGAAGACCAAATATCCAAGATTGGGTGGGTCCTCAAGCAAAGGCTGGCTTTTGAGTCGGCCTTTCTTTATTGTGTTGATCCCTTTGTGTCTTGGGTTTGCTCCATTGGGTGTGATCGCCCAAGCACAGCCTCAGCCTCAAATTTTTGCCATGAACTGTGACGTTCAAGGTGTTTGGAGTGATTCGCCAGATCAAAAGCTCCCGCCTGCTGCTGTGATCATTGAGATTCAATCGATCGGTAAAAACATTTTCATGAACCTCAAAGGTCCGAAAATGTATGAGATGCGAATCAGCAGCCTTGAGACCGAGAAAAACCAAGGCAAGAATTTGACCAACTCCGCTCACATGGGCGTGAATTCTAAAAACACAGAAACGGGTGCACTCTCTGAAATCGTGATCGAGAGAAGCAAGATATATTTACAGGCCTACAAAGACAACCCTGTGCCGGGTCGTGCGGCCAGACTCAATTTTCAAGGCCCTTGTCGCTTACCGTGAGCCCTTTTCATGGGATGCGCGCTTTTAAGGGTTAGCCCTTAAGTGTTTTTTCAACACCGCTTGAAATAGTGCATCGATGTCTCGAGTTTTCATCTCCTGTGCAACACAATGAGAGTCCACCTGTGCCAATATGGCGGTACTTCTTGGGTTCTGGTGAAGTAATTCATAGAATCCCAATTGACCGTATGCGGTTTTTTAAAATTCCTTGAAAGCTTGGATCCATGGCAGACCTACAAACGCAACCAAACAACATCACCATTGGTGAGGGTGTCACCTTCACGGGCAGCATCACCGCGCCGGGTAAGGCAACGGTGAACGGAGTGGTGACAGGGAATTTATCAGCCGATGATCTGTATGTGGGTAAAAATGGACAAGTCTCTGGCGTGGTGCGCGCCAAAGAGATTGCCGTTCACGGCAAATTGATCAAAGACATCGTTTGCCAGCACCATGTGCTCATTCACTCAACGGGTTTGGTTTCGGGTACTTTGGAGTATTCCGAGATGGAGATTTTGCGAGGTGGGCAATTCCACGGTGTGATGAAACAAAAGAGCTCACAGTCCTGATTTTTTCACGCACCCAGTTGCCTGTGCTTGTGGCCGCTTCCAGCCCCTCTTGTGTGACTCCTTTCTTTGTGCGCCCCCTAAGCGCCACACCCACTCAATTCATAACGTTTTAGATTGAAAGGCCAAAGCATGGTTGCTTTTAAATTGAATGGTAAACCGGTCAAGAGTCAGGTCGATGCGAATGAGACTTTGCTGAGTGTGCTCAGGGATGACTTTGAGATCAATGGGTCCAAATTCGGATGTGGGAGAGCTCAGTGTGGTGCCTGTACCGTCTTGGTGGACGGAGACCCTATGCGCGCCTGTGTGGCACCTCTCTCCTCTGTGGTGGGGCGCTCGGTGGTGACCCTTGAAGGTTTGAGCGAGGGCACGCGAGCGAACCGGCTGCAGCAAGCCTTCATTGATGAACAAGCTGCGCAGTGCGGTTACTGCACTTCGGGCATGATTTTGATGTCGCAAGCGCTTTTGGAGCGAAACCCCAATCCCAGCGAGCAAGAGGTCAGGCAAGCCTTGGACGCAAACCTTTGCCGCTGTGGTGCTCACAATCGCATAGTGCGCGCTGTCATGCGCGCCTCAAGGAGCAAAGCATGAGCAAAGCGATCAACATCAATCGTCGCCAAGTCCTTAAAACCGCTGGCTATTTGTCTTTGAGTTTCGCAGTGCCCTTGCAGTCTGAGCTGTCGCAAGCGGATGATTTGGGGCAAGCCACCTCTTTGCCCGGAGACCTCAAAGGCACGCCAATGCTCAACGCTTGGCTCAGGATCAATGCAGACAAGACGGTCACTCTTTTGGTGGGCAAGGTGGAGTTGGGGCAGGGCGTTTTGACCGCTGTCTCGCAAGTCTGCGCCGAGGAGCTCGATGTGGACATCGCTCGAATCCGCTTGATCTCTGGCGACACGGCTTTGGTGCCCAATGAGGGTGTGACCGCTGGATCCTTTTCGATGCCCTATTGTGCAACCGCGGTGCAGTATGCAAGTGCTGAGGTGCGCTCTATTTTGCTGGGGTTGGCCAGTCAGTCCCTCAAAGTTCCCGTGGATCAATTGAGCGTAGAGGACGGACTCATCAAGAGCTCCACTGGGTTGTCCATCAGTTACTGGGATCTCGCCTTGGGACAGTCTTTGGAGAGGAAGGCCACTGGGGCCATTAAACCCAAGGATCCCAGTCAGTACAGATACATCGGTCAATCAGTGGGTCGACTCGATTTTCCTAAAAAAATGACGGGACAAGCGATCTTTTTGCAAGAGTTGCGTCCCAAGGGAATGTTGTTTGGTCACATCGTGAGGCCACCTTCCTATCAAAGTGAGCTGCAAAGCGTGGATCTCTCAGCGGCCCAAAACATGCCGGGTGTGGTGAAGGTTGTTCAAAATGGATCTTTCCTGGGTGTGATTGCCACTCGCGAGCAACAAGCCTTGGCCGCTGCCAAAGCTCTGCAAGCCTCAGCCCGTTGGAAGCAGGCGAGCGAGTTGCCCACCCATGACGGTATCTTTGAATGGTTGCAAAAAACACCGCCACAAAAAATCATTCCGACCAAACGCCAAGTTCGTGCCACCACTGAGGTGGCCAAGAGCGTTCATGAAGCCACCTATTACAGGCCCTTTCACATGCATGCATCGATTGGCACCTCCAGTGCCATCGCAACCCTTGGGGCAGATGGTGTATTGGTCATACAAACTCACTCGCAGTCGGTGTTTGAGACGAGTTTGGCGATTGCCAAGATGCTCTCCATGGAGCCCTCCAAGGTGAGGTGTCAGCATGTGCAGGGCTCGGGCTGCTATGGACACAACATGGCAGATGATGCTGCTGCTGATGCGGCTTTGTTGGCTGTGAACGTGCCGGGTCGATCGGTCAGGCTTCAATACACCAGAGAGCAAGAACACCAGTGGGAACCCTATGGTTCGGCAATGGTGATCAAGGTTCGGGCCGCTCTTGATGACTCGGGCAATGTGCTCGATTGGAGCTTGAACTTGTGGTCCAACCCACACGGCACCAGGCCATCGGGTGAGGCTGGCAATTTGCTGTCCTCGCACTATTTGGCCAAGCCTTTTGCGCTGCCTGTGCCTGAGAACGCCGGCGCACCCAATTACGCAGCCGATCGAAATGCGATTGCTCTGTATGATTTTCCAGGGCACGAGGTGCTCACTCATTTCATCACCGAAATGCCCGTTAGAGCCTCCTCCACCCGGGGTTTGGGGGCTTATGCCAATGTTTTCTCCATTGAGTCCTTCATGGATGAGTTGGCTCACTTGAGCAAAGTTGACCCCGTTGAGTATCGCTTGCGTTCCTTGAAAGACGCGAGAGCCAAGGATGTGATCTCCAAGGCCGCCGCTTTGATTGGTTGGTCAAGCTACAAAAAGCGTCCTGGCGCTGGCATCGGTATTGGTTTTGCCAGGTACAAAAACATTGCGGCCTATTGTGCGGTTGCACTCGAGGTGGAGGTCAATGAAAAATCAGGTCGAATTCGGGTTCTGAGGGCCGTAGCAGTCGCCGACACCGGTCAGGTGGTCAATCCAGATGGCGTGAAAAACCAGATTGAAGGCGGTTTGATTCAGTCTTTGAGTTGGACTTTGAAAGAAGAGGTCAAGTTCGATCAGCACCAAATCTTGTCTCAAGACTGGTCGAGCTACCCCATTTTGACCTTCTCTGAAATTCCAAACGTGCAAGTGGAATTGATCGATCGAGCAGGAATGCCATTCTTGGGAACCGGGGAGGCAGCACAAGGCCCAACTGCCGCAGCTTTGGCCAATGCGGTCTTTCAGGCTGTTGGTGTCAGATACAGAAGGTTGCCCTTGACGCCGGATCGGGTCAAGGAAAGTCTACCCAATTCGAAATCCTAAACCCTAAACCCTAAACCCCTTAGGGTGTTCAGTCTTTCTTTGGCGCAGTCGCCTCGCTGGGCGCTGCGACTTTTGGAGGCGAGCAATCAAAGCAGACAAAGGTTGTACTGCCCAATAGTCTCTTGAAAGAGCCGTGGCTTCTCGATTTGTGGATGCCGCATTTGATGCAACTCATCGTGTCGCCCGTTCTGCCCTCAGTGCCAAAGGGAGAGCCACCTGTCTTGGATTTGTATCTCAATCCATCGTTGGAGATTTTGGTTTTATCGTCGCGTGGCATAGTCTTCTCAGTGTCTCAGTGTGTCTTCAATGGAGTGGCGCAAATGCGATTTTCAACACTTGAACACCCGATTATCCAGGGTTTTAAGTGCAAATGTTTGAAATGGGTGAGTATTTTAAGGTTAATCTTTACAAATGTGATTAAATTGGTGCCTTGGGGCGGTACATCTTAAAGAGTTGCTCCTCTGACAGGGTGAAATAGTCCCCCGGTCCGCCGCCTCTCAAAATGTGATTGGCCTTGGAGGTGTTGTAGATGCCGTTTTCGAGCAAAGACTCATCGATGTGAACCGCCACCACTTCACCAAACACCATCCATGAGTTGATGGGCGAGCCGTTGGCATCCAGCAATTGGTGAATTTGTGTGCATTTGCATTCAAAAGTCACCATCGACTCGGCAACCCTTGGGGGGGAGATGAGGGTTGATGCTTTTGGGGTCAATCCCGCCAGTTCAAACTCATTGATCTCGGGTGGGACAGCCGCACACGTTTGATTCATGGCCTCTGCCAAGGGGCGGGTCACCAAGTTCCAAACGAATTCCCGAGTTTCCTCAATGTTTCGCAGGGTGTCTTTGCGCGTATTGCTGGAAAAGCCAATGATGGGGGGTATGTAATTAAAGCCGTTGAAAAAACTGTACGGGGCCAAATTGACCTGGCCATTTGCACCCATGGAAGATATCCAGCCAATTGGACGCGGGCCAACGATGGCGTTGAAAGGGTCGTGAGGCAGACCGTGTCCTTTTTTGGGTTCGTAGGAGTAGATGCTTTTTGACATTGAGGGGTTTTTTGAGTTAAATGGAGTCAGTTGGTAAAAAATAGACTCTCGTTGCTGTATTTTGTTGGATTATAGGCTCATTTTATCGATCAATGCCCTCAAGCAGTCTTTTGATTGATGCGCCGAACAATAAATTGTATACAATCGCATGCAAATATTAAGGTGTGTGCATCGTGAGCTCGAATTTTGCAATTGAATCGATGGCTGAAGGCTTGCATTTGAGTCGGCGCCAAGTCTTGAGGCATTGTGTGGGTGCTTTGGCATTGGGGCCGCTGGTCCAAGACTGTGCTTGGTCCGCACCTGCGTCCTTGAGCGATCATTGGCCAAGTAAGCCCATCAAATTGATCGTCCCCTTTGCGCCGGGTGGCGGCAATGACACGGTGGCTCGAGCTGTAGGGGATCGACTCGCAGGTGTTTTGGGTCAAAGGATCATCATCGATAACCGTGGAGGCGGTGGGGGCACTTTGGGGGCGGAGATGGCTGTTCATGCCGAGCCTGATGGGTACACGCTCTTTTTGGGAGGCGTGGGCAGTCTGGCCATCAATCCAGCAACGCGTGAGCATCCCAGTTACGACCCCATTCGAGATTTTGCGCCTGTCTCGCTTTTGGCTGTGGCACCCTTGGTTGTGGCTTTGCACCCTTCTTTGGGCGTGTCTTCCCTGCAAGAGTTGATTCAAAAGGCGAAACAAAATCCAGGCTCCCTTGCTTACGCATCTAACGGAGTAGGGAGTTCCTCGCATTTGGCCACTGAGCTCTTTTGTTCCATGGCGGGTATTCAAATGACGCACATCCCCTACAAAGGCCTCTCGCCTGCGTTGGCGGACTTGTTGGCTGGACAAGTCAAATTGATGTTCAGCTCAAGCGTGGCGATCTTGCCCCACATCAACACAGGTCGGCTCAAAGCTGTGGCCACCACTGGGGCCAAGAGAAATTTCCTCTTTCCCGACTTGCCCACCTTGGCAGAGTCAGGTCTTGCTGGTTACAGGGCGAGTTCATGGTATGGCATTTTGGCGCCTGCTCAAACCCCTTTGAAAATTGTAGAGCGACTCAATGCTGGCATTGAGAGCTTCATCTCCAAAGATGATTTCAAACAAGCCTTGAGCTCAGAGGGTGCCGATGCGGTGGGAGGAACTCCTGAGCAGTTTTCGCTCTTCATCAAAGAGGAGCTCGAGCGCATGAGAGTGTTGGTGAAAAAAATCCATCTCAGCATGGATTGAATGGTTTTGATTTAATTAGATTGGAAAATTTCAATGAGTGATGCAGTTCGTGATAATCCTTACACAAGGGAGTTGGCTCAATTTGTCTCTACATTAAGCTATGAGCAAATTCCTGGAGATGTCTTAAAGCGCATCAAGCTTTTGATGCTCGATTCATTGGGTTGTGCCCTGTATGGTACCCAATTGCCATGGAGTCGAATTTTGAGAGAAACCCTCAAGAGTGTTGACTCCAGTGCCGGCGCCCAAGTCTGGGGCACGAACGAGAGATTGTCCTTGCCACATGCGGCCTTGATGAATGGAACTTTGGTGCAAGGTTTTGAGCTCGATGATGTGCACCGCCAAGGCGTGCTTCATGTGGGAGCGGTCGTGTTGCCTGCGCTTTTGGCAGTGGCTGAATCCAGAAGAAACTTGGATGGCAAGGAGTTCTTGACCAGTGCTGTGGCGGGCTACGAGGTGGGGCCTCGAGTGGGGGTCTGCATGGGGCCGGAGCACATCGCTCAAGGGTGGCACTCGGGTGCAACTTTGGGTGTTTTCTCCGCTGCAGCAGGGGCAGCCAGAGGATTGCGCTTGGATCCACATAAAACGGTTCACGCTTTGGGTGTTGCAGGCACTCAAGCGGCGGGACTCATGGCGGCCCAATATGGCTCGATGGTCAAGCGCATGCATGCGGGACGCTCATCGCAAAGTGGCTTGTATGGTGCGTTGTTGGCTGAGAGAGGTTTTACAGGCATTGAGGCCGTTTTAGAAAGCGAGTATGGAGGCTTTTGCACCACCTTCTCTCGCTCACAAGATCGATTCCAACTTGATGAGTTGGTCAAAGGGCTGGGTGAGACTTGGCAGACCATGGGCGTTGCCTTGAAGTTCTATTCTTGTGTAGGCAGCAATCACACCACGCTTGATGCCATTCGCAACATGCAAGCCAAGCATCCCTTTGGTCCAGAGGATTTGGATCACATCATGGTGAGTGGCTCACAGGTCACCATGGATCACGTGGGTTGGACTTACAAGCCTGAGGGTTTGACCTCTGCGCAGTTGAATCTCCCCTACTGCGTGGCCACCTTGCTCTTGGAGGGAGAGTGCTTTGTGGATCAATTCAAGGAAGAATTGGTGGCCGATCCCGTGAGAATGAAACTTGCCAGTTTGGTGCGCGTTCAGCACGATGAAAAAATCACCTCCATGGGCTCTAAGTTCAGACACATGGTGCACGTAGAGGTCTTCCTCAAGGACGGCACTCGACTCAAAGACACCGTAGAGTACCCAAGAGGGAGTGAGCACAACTTTGCATCAGAAGCAGATGTCGTGCATAAATTTGAACATTTGGCTGCTCAATCTTTGCCCTCTGCGCAAGTTGATCAGCTGGTGGAGTGCATGCTCAACTTGGAAAACGAAAGCGATGCGGGTCGAATCGTTGATCTGATGAAGTTGAAATGACAGCGCCAACGAAATTGACAGTTTGATTTCGTCCATTTTTCCAAATTAGGATTTTTTTTCATGACCTCACACAGCGCCACTTTGAGTGCCTTTGCGCATGATTTGAATCTTAAGAGCGTGCCCTCAAGTGTCATCTCTAGGGCCAAGGCGTGCATGGTCGATACGTTAGGGGTGAGCGTCTTTGGAAGTCAATTCCCATGGAGCCAAAGCATCAAAGCTTATGCTCAAGCTTATGGACAAGGCGGGCGCTCTCAAGTCTTTGGTACCTCGGGTTTGAGACTTCATGCACCGCAAGCGGCGCTGGCCAATGGTGCTTTTGCACATGCATTTGAGCAAGACAGTTTGAGAAAACCCGGCGCAGGCGTGCATCCGGGAGCGACCCTGTTTCCCCCTGCGTTGGCGATGTCCCAGGAGCGAAGCGCCACTGGAGCGGTTCTCTTAAAAGCCTTCATCGCATCGTGCGAAGTCATGTTTCGCATTGGCGCGTCCTCCAAGCACTCCAGCGAGCAACTGGGCTTTCACGCACCTGGACTCACTGGTCCCTATGGTGCAGCCATGGCGAGTGGTTTGGTCATGGGGCTTGACGCAAATCAATTGTGCAGCGCATTGGGTATAGCTGGATCTTTATCGGGGGGCTTGCTTGCATTTTCCAAGGCCAAACAAGGCGCAGAGGTCAAGAGGCTTCATCTAGGGCGCGCTTGTGAAAGTGGCGTGATGGCAGCCTCCTTGGCCGAGCAAGGCTTTCAAGGGCCAGAGACTGTGTTGGAGGGACAGTTTGGTTTTTTAAACAGCTTTTGTGCTCAAAGCGCTCCTGAGTTGTTGACGCATGGACTTGGGGTGGAGTGGGAGACGCTTAAGATTTGTATCAAAGCCTATGCCTGTCATGTAACGGCACACCCAGCCATTGAGTCTTTGAGAGGCTTGATGCAAGACCATCATTTGAGCGCTGAGCAAATAGAGCACCTTCGATTGGAAGTGGGGGCGAAAATTTTGAGTCACCATGACATCAGAGCCCCAAAAGACATCAAGCAAGCGCAATACAGCGTGCCATTTTGTTTGTCCTTGGCCTTGCATCACAATGTGGAGGACCCCAGCGCATTCAGCGATCAATGGGTCACAGATCCCAGGGTCCTTCGCACCTGTCGAGAGCTTGAGTTGGTGGGTTTTTCTGATGATGCGAAAAGAGGTTCTTGGGCGTCTCGCCTCACGCTCACACTCAAGAACGGACAAACTTTGGTGCGTGAGGCCGATTCTTTTTTGGGGTCACCAGAGAAGTCGCTCACCAATGAGCAGCTGAAAAAACGCTTTGAATTGCACACGGCCCATTGCAATCCAAAAGCGGTTCAGATTTGGTTCGAAGCGCTCATGGATCTGGAATCGATTGGGTCGCTCAAAGAGTTGCCAGATTTGTTTCCCATTTGAGTGTTCAGTCAAAACAAACAGACCCAAGTCACAGTCATGAAAATGTTGCCCCAACTCATGAGCAAAAGAGAATTCATCAAGGTGAGCGCTCAAGGATTGTTGCTCGCAGGCAACCTGAAGGGGGGGAATGCATCCGCTCAGACCGATTTGAGCCTCTCATACCCCATCAAGCCCATTCGATTGCTGTGCCCATTCGCGCCTGCTGGCGGTGTTGACATCACATCGCGCGCCATCGCTCAAAAACTCACCGATGCTTTGGGGCAACCCGTTTTTGTTGAAAATAAGCCCGGTGCAAATGGCACCATTGCCGTGGACTTGGCTGCCAAATCTCAGCCCGATGGCTATACCCTCACCATGGTCTCAGCGAGTCATTCAGTGAACGTCACCTTGCAAGGCCATCAGCCCTACGATCTCTTGAAGGATTTGAGTCCCATCACTCAAGCAACTGAGCAGCCCTATGTGTTGGTGATCAACCCCAATGCGCCTTTCAAAACGGTACCCGAACTCATCTCCTGGGCAAAGGCAAACCCGGGTGCTTTGAGTTATGGGTCCTCAGGCATTGGTGGTTTTAGTCACTTGGCGGGGGCACTTTTGGGCTCCATGACGGGAATCGAGATGATTCATGTTCCATACAAGGGAGGCGCCCCAGCCATGGCGGATGTCATTGGGGGACAACTGCACATGCTGTTCTCAACCCTGATTCAATCGCATGGACACATCGCATCTCAACGTTTAAGAGCCCTTGCAGTAACCACCTCACGCAGAAGCAAGGCACTGCCCAATTTGCCCACCATGAACGAGTCGGGAGTCAAAGGCTTTGAGGTTGCAGGTTGGTATGGTGTGATGGCACCTGCGCAAACGCCAAATTCCATCATCGAAAAACTCAACCGTGCCATGGTTAAGGTTCTCAAAACACCGGACATGGCCGAGCGCTTGGGGGTTGATGGATCGGAGCCCGTGGGCAGCTCTGTGCAGGAGTTTTCTGAGCACATTCGCTCAGAGGTTTTGAAGTGGCGAAAACTCATCACCGATCTTGGCTTGAAGCAAGAGTGATGACAAGGACAAAAAAAGATGGAATCATTTGAGAGTCAAGCATCAAGTCGTTTGAATGAGGGTTCTGAGCAGTCGCAAGACTCATTGGCCTATTTCTTTGCGCGTGGTGTATGCGAAATGCGCTACGAGACCTTACCCCTCAAGGCCATCGAATGGGCAAAGATGGGGATTCTTGATACCGTTGGCGTGACTCTCGCAGGCTCAAACGAGCCCTGTGCAACATTGATTGCAAAAGCCTTGTCTTTGCGTGAACAAAAGTCAAAAGAGATGGAGCGAGCTCAAGCCTCAGTTTGGGGACACAAAGTACAGTGTTCTGATTTGGATGCGGCCTTGATCAATGGAACCGCTGCTCACGCTTTGGATTTCGACGACTGCAACAACACCATGGGGGGGCACCCCTCTGCACCAATTTTGCCCGCTCTCTTTGCCTTGGCCGAGTGCAGGCCTCTTGGCGCCCAGGACTTCATCACTGCCTACATTGCAGGCTTTGAGGTGGAGACCAAATTGGCCATGACGGTTAATTTTTACCATTACACCAAGGGGTGGCATCCAACCGCGACATTGGGCGTTTTTGGCGCAGCTGCAGCTTGCTCCAAATTGCTGGGGCTGAATGTGGAGCAAACTGCCACCGCTTTGGCACTCGCTGCCTCGAGCGCTGCCGGGCTAAAGGCAAATTTCGGCACGATGACAAAACCCATGCACGTGGGAAGAAGTGCCAAAGAGGGGTTGATGTCCGCAAAATTGGCTCAAATGGGTTACACAGCCAATGCACAAAATATCTTTGAGCATCAGCAAGGATTCTTTGAAGTCTTCAATGGTGCTCCCAATTACCACCGTCAAAAAGCGCTGGATCACTGGGCAAAACCTTGGGATATTGTCGAACCAGGCATTGCCATTAAGCAGTACCCATGTTGCGGCAGCACGCATCCTGCCATTGATGCGGCCATTCAAATCAAATTGGACCACGCATTTGAAATCCATCAAATCAAAGGTGTTCGTGTGTGGATTCATGCTCGCAGGCTCACGCACACCAATCGAGCTCAACCCAATAGTGAGCTCGATGCGAAGTTCAGTTTGCAGTACGTGGTGCTGAGGGCCTTGATTGAGGGGCGTGTTGGCATTCACCACTTTGAGCAAGAACATTACCGCGACCCGCGTGTCTTGGCCTTGTTGCCTCAGGTTGAGGCTTTGGCCTATGACGATCAGATGTTTGATCCATCAAACCACTTTGCAGCCAAGGTTGAGTTGACTTTGCTAGACGGAACTGTTTTTGAAAGCCATGTCTTGCAGCCTCATGGCAGAACCTCCGCAAATCCATTGAGTGCCTTCCAATTGAGAGAGAAGTTTGAGCTGTGCGCTCAGCGTGTGCTCGGGCTCGATGGTGTGAGGTTGGCTTATGAATGGATCGATCAATTCGAGCACCAAGAGGATGTAGGAGCGCTTGGACGTATTTTTTGGAATCATTTGAAGTGAAACAGTGTTGATTAAAGGAACTTGAAAATGCAAAACGAATTCGATGTGATCGTTGTGGGCAAGGGCAACGCAGCCCTGTGCTCTGCTTTGGCTGCACACGATGTTGGAGCCAGGGTTTTGATCTTGGAGGCGGCCGCTCAAGATGAATCTGGAGGTAACAGTCGCTTTGCTGGAGGCGTGATGCGCTTTGCTTACAGCAGCGTAGAAGATTTGAAAAAAGTCACCGACATCACGGAAAAAGAAGAGGCCGAAACAGACTTTGGAACCAACACGGAGGAAGAGTATTTCGACGATCTCTTTCGATTGACGCAAAATCGCACAGATTTGGATTTGTCAGATATTTTGGTTCGGCGCAGTTTGGACACCATGGTTTGGCTCAGAAGCAAGGGTGTTCGTTTCTCGGCCAACTATGGTCGTCAATCGGGTTTGGTCAATGGGCGGCGAAAGTTTTTTGGTCGACTCCCCATTGAGGCCTCGGGAGGAGGAGCTGGATTGGTGGAGTACCTGGATAAAGCGGCGGATAAAGCCAACATCGAAATTCGATACAGCACCCGAACCACCTCTTTGATACATGAGGATGGTCAGGTCAAGGGGGTCAGAGCGGTTTGCGAGGGAAAACCTGTGGAGTACCGAGCCCAATCTGTCGTATTGGCTTGTGGTGGATTTGAAGCCAATCCCGAAATGCGCGCTCGCTACTTGGGACCTGGATGGGAGTTGGCCAAGGTTCGTGGCTCTCGCTTCAATCAAGGCGATGGACTGAAAATGGCGCTCGATATCGGAGCCGCACCTTATGGCAATTGGTCAGGTTGTCACGCTACAGGTTGGGACCGAAATGCGCCTGAGTTTGGTGATGTGAATGTGGGCGACAAGTTTCAAAAGCACAGTTACATTTTCGGCCTTCTCATCAATGCAGAGGGCAAGCGTTTCGTTGATGAAGGCCTTGATTTCCACTCGTTCACTTACGCCAAATATGGTGGTGAGGTTCTCAAGCAAACGGGTCAATTTGCTTGGCAAGTCTTCGACTCCAAGGTCAAGGATCTTTTGCGCAACGAATATCGCATCAAATTCGTGACCAAAGTGAGTGCCAACACTTTGGAGGAGTTGGCGCAAAAATTGGAAGGAGTCGATCCAAAGGCGTTTTTGAAAACGGTCAACGAATACAACGCCAACCTCAATGATGTTGCCTTTGATCACACCATCAAAGACGGCAAGAACACCAAGGACGGGGTCTATCCTCCCAAGTCAAATTGGGCACAAGCGCTCGATAAACCTCCCTACGACGCATATCAAACGACGTGTGGCATCACCTTTACTTTTGGCGGTTTGAGAACCATTGCCGATCAAGGTCAAGTTCTAGATGTTCATCTCAATCCCATTCCTGGACTATTTTGTGCAGGTGAGATGGTGGGGGGAATCTTTTACTTCAATTATCCCAGTGGAACTGGTTTGGTCTCTGGTGCGGTGTTTGGTCGAATTGCAGGTACTCATGCGGGTGAGCACGCATTGGCCAATCGAGCCTGAGTTGTAAGCAGTTTATGAGCGCCAATAAAAGATCAGCTCTGGACGCTGGCATTGAGTCCAAGAGCCAAAGAAGCGCCTTGGGCAATTCAAGCAAAGGCCTGTCTTTGGCTGAGCAAGCGCATCAAGCCATTCGTTTGGCAATCCGGCAGCGCCGTTTTCGCTCTGGGGATCGTTTGATTGAAAACGAATTGGCAGACATGCTAGGGCTATCTAGAACGCCAATCCGTGAGGCACTCTCAAGGCTTCAGGCGGAGGGCCTTGCTGAGCAGCACCCCCATCGGGGATTTACGGTGGTCGAGTTTGATCACGCCATGGTCTCAGAGTTGTACCAAATGCGTGAGGCCTTGGAGGGGACTGCCGCACGCTTGGCTGCTAAAAATGCAGATCATGCGGAGTTGTCTTTATTGGAGAGCTTGCACCTTGATTATGCACAATTGGTTCAAGGAGAGGATTCCTTGGAAATTGCTTTGAAGAACAGGCAATTTCACGAGGCGTTGATTCTTTGTGCCCACAATCGTTTTTTGCTTCGCATCATGGAGCCACTTCACGATGCATTGGGCTTGCTCGGAGAGTCCAACATGCTCGATTTAAACCGAGCCAAGGAGAATGTGGTCGATCATGCCAAGATATTGACTGCACTCATGTCCCAAGATCCAATCGGTGCAGAGTCCGCTGCCAGGGAGCACATTCAAAAAGCCTACAGCGCTCGAGTCAAGCGGATGTTTAAAAAAGAGTGACAAGCTCCAAGGGCGGTCTCAGTCCTCGGTCATCCCTGTGGTTTTGACGACATTTTGTAGGCGCGATCTTTCTTGAGCCACAAATTGTTCAAAGGACGCACGGGTTCCACCAATGGGTTCAATGCCAACTTTTTTAAGTCTCTCAGCGATGGCTGGGTTTTTCATGGCTTGATCGATGGCCACGGCCATGGCGTTCAAAATAGGCTCTGGTGTTCCCTTGGGCGCATGCAGTCCAGCCCAGTGGGCGATTTGAATGTCGGTGTAGCCTTGTTCAAATGCGGTGGGAATGTCTGGATACATGGCCAAGCGGTGGGTCCAAGTGGTGGCCAATGCTTTGACTCTGCCGCTGTTGATGAAAGGCATCACAACGATGCTGGCCTCAGAGGTGCCATCGACTTGTCCACTCACCACAGCGGTGAGAGACTCGGAGCCGCTTTTGTAAGGGATCACAGTGAGTTTTGCATCTGCTTTGATGTTGATCAATTCAGCCACGAAATGGGGAGTGCTTCCCGTGCCTGCTGTCGCAAAGTTGAGCCCTCCATTTTGCTTGGATTTGTTGATGAATTCTTTCAAGCTCGTGTAGTTGGAGGATGCTGGGACAATGATCACAGATGGCGCCAGTGCAATCATGGCGACAGGGACAAGGTCGCTGTCCTTGTAAGGCATGTTCTTTTTGATCATGCTGTTGGAGATGATGCCAGCAGCACTGATTAAAAAGGTGTACCCATCCGGAGCACTTTTGGCAACGTAGTCGGCTCCAACAGTGGCTCCTGCGCCAGGCCGGTTGTCGATCACAATCGATTCACCCAGGTGTTTGGCCGCTCCCTCTGCTCCCGCTCGAGCAATCAAATCGTTTGCACCTCCAGGGGCAAAGGGAACCACAAATTTAATGGGTTTATTGGGCCAAGCATTTTGAGCAAAAGTGCTCTGAGCAGCAAAACTGAGGACGCAGGCAAACGTTGCAATGCAAGAGGTCTTGAGAAGTGATCTGAGATTCATGAGAAACCTTTATTTAGGATGCTTCACCAAGCTCAAAGCCTGATGTGATGCCGTATGGCTCCTCAATTGAAGGAGCAGATTTTCAGAGTTTACTCTTTTAACCAGACCGCCAAACTGATTGGATTTCGGGTAGAAACCCTTGATCAGGTGTTCAGCAGTCCAACGTCTTTGACCAATTTGGTCATCAAATCATTGTCTGCCATGAATAAAGTTTTGAACTCTTCGCTGCTCAAGTGTGAGGGCTCAATGCCTTGCGACAAGAGCCTTTTCGACACCGCCTCTTCTCGGATTGCGCCGTTGATTGCGTTGTTGAGCCGTTCAACTGTTGCCTTGGGCGTTGCTGCAGGTGCCAGCAGTCCGAACCAAGATTCGAAAGCAAAATCCTTGGGCCCAGTTTCACTGATGCAAGGTATTTCGGGGTGCAGGCTTGATCTCTTCTTTGAGGTGATCCCCAACGCTTTGATGCGTGGATCTTGGAGGTAAACGCCAGCCCCTGCGGTGGGGACGATCACAGCGTGAGCTCTTGCTGCGAGTACAGCATTGGCGGCTTCTTGAGTGCCTTTGTAGGGCACATGGGTCATGTCTATGCCCATTGCTTTGCAAAAATAAGCCATCGCCAAATGCGTGGAGCTTCCAATGCCTGCAGAGCTGTAATTGAGTTCTCCAGGATGCTTTTTGACATGAGCGATGAATTCACTGAGTGTTTTGGCCGGCAAACTCGTGCTCATCATCAGCACGTAGCTCTGCATTCCAATATTGGCAACTGGTGTGAACTCCTTAATGGGGTCGTAGCTGGGTTTGGCGCCCAACGCTGCGGTGATGAAGTGACTCGATGCTGCCATCAATAGTGTTTTCCCATCTGGTTCAGATTTGGATACAAATACAGTACCAATGGCCCCGCCAGCACCTTGATGACTCTCAATGATCCAATGCTCATCTAGCCTTTGGGCCATTTCTTGGTAAACGGCACGAGCGGGATACTCTCGCGCGCCACCTGGGGCAAATGGCACGACGATTCGACCAATGCCGCGGGTGTTTTGGGCATGGCTCTCAAACCCAAAAGCAGCTAGGGTAGCAAGGGTGACTAAATTTCTTCTGTCGATATTCATAACTGCTCAATTTTTTTCATTCAAATTTAAACTTCAATCATGCAAACCGAGTCGAGGGAAGAAACAAATCTTCAGGTCGATACAAGGTGGGAATGAGACCTTGTTGGTAGGAGTAGAGAATGAGCAACTCTAGCGATTTTCGATTGGCTTCAATGCCAAAAGGAGTCAGGTCTTTTCCTGCCTTGTTTGCAACGCCCGATTTGGATTTGCTCTCGAGTAGCAAACGGTAGATTTCATTGGCCATTTCTGGGTTTTTTTCAACCAAATCCGTTTTGATCATCATCATGTGATTGATGGGTACCATTTGGTGGCGCTCACCCCAAGCTTTGGCAGCTTCGTGTGGGTCAGGAATGACAGATTTGAGTCGTTCATCGTCTGGCAAATCGGTGCCAATGATGGCCGCATCGAGCTCACCGCTCATCAACATGTCAACCATGGTTTGATCGCTTCGAGCTCTCTTGAAGCCCTTGGGGTCAGGGAACTCAGCTAGATGACCGTCTTCAAAGGTGACCCACTTGATGGATCGAAGGTCAACGCCATATTCATTGCTCAATATACCTCGCACCCAAGTCACTGTGGTTTGTGCGTGCGCCCTAATGCCAATCTTCTTACCAGCCAGTTGTGAGACACCAATTCGGTTTCTTTCTTGGTTGTAGACCAGGCAGTGATGTTGATAGCGTCCAGCACCTACAACTGCTGGGATCATGGTCAAAGGCTTGTGGTAGGCGTGTGCCTGAAAAGCAGTGACCAAGGCCAATTCGGCCAAATCAAATTCAATGTTTCTGACAACGCGCTTGAAAGCTCTGTTGGGTACTTTTACATCTGCAAAGTCAAAATCTAGCCAACTCGATTGAACAGTGGCATTTTTTAACGCAGTGGTGTTGGGGTAGGTTCCTAAAAGGGTGTGAAGTGTTTGTTTCATGAGGAAATCAAATGATAAAAGTAACGAAATGTCTCAGGCAATCACAGGCCTGCAATGTTGTTCAAGCTGGGGTAGAGTTGATGTGCTGTTTTGGAGAAAATCCACTCTCGATCGCTCAAGCTGAGTTCAGCTGTGGCCTCAATGCCCTCTTGGAGTTGCTCAGCGAGGGTGCGGTTGCAAGCTGGGAAGTTAGAACCCCAAGCAATGCGTGAAGCACCAAAAACTTGAACTGCTTTTTGGATGAATTCGGCTTGAGTGGATTTACCTAAAAGTGAGTCTCTAACATTGTGTGTGGTGTATTTGAAGTGCAGACCCTTAAAGCGAGCCAAATCAAAGAGGCTTTGAGCTTGTGCGAAGGGGAATCCGTCGCTGAGTTCAGGTCTGGCAAAGTGGTCAAGCAAAACAACGGCTTTTGGAAAGTGAGTCAATAGATTGGCAACTGAGGGTAGCCCGTTGGAGCGAAGTTGTACGCAAATGGGGATTTGTTTTTCGCTGATCCAGTCCCACAAAGGAAAAGCTTTTGGGTCATCGAGTCGCTTGTTGTCATCTGCGGCAGTATGACCTGCGATGAATACACGAACGCCCGTGACACCTAGTTTTAACCAGTGCTCCAAGTGTTCGATTGCTTTGGGATCGAGAAAATCAACACTGCAAACACCGATGAAGCAGTTGGGGCTTGTCTTGACGCTGTGCGCAACGTAGCTGCTGTCATGACCATAGCAAGTGGAGGCTTGTACCAGGACCGACTTGGAGATGCCTGCGTTGAGCATTTCTTTTTGCATCCCATCAACGTTCACAGGTCTTTCTCTGGACCAGTCAGACTGCTTGCCACCGATGGAGTCGGCAATCGGAAATTGCGCTTGGTCTTGCGAAATGACATGACAATGGGTGTCAACAATGTGCTGGATCTCTGTTTTCATAGGGTGGAGTTGAATTAAAGTAAAAATGAAGTTTTAAAAAATATGTTGTCACCAGACCGTTCTACGAAGGACAGTGAGTGATTAGATGAAAGCTTGGGTAATGGGGTTCAATTTGAGACCGCATTGAATGATGAATGAGCGTTTGTTATTCATACCAGTAGAGCAGCATTGCAAAAGAGGTGATCTGTCAGATTGGATTGCAAAGGTTCTCTTTTGCAAAGTCATGAGTTCAGATGTGAGCCACTTGTTACATGAAGCGGTGAGTTCCTCAATTGTGTGGTTCAGCCGATCCGAATGGCTTGCAAAGATCAGACTGTTGGGAAGGCAGAGTATATCGCCAAACAAATTGGGGGTGACAATGAAACCAGCATGTTGTGAATGCGTAAAGAGGATTGGGTGCTTAATCTTCTTTCAACACAATGGTGCTTGGTAGTCTTTTTTCAACCGAGAAACGGATCAGTGCAGCGGTGCGATAAATACCGTGTGCAAATTTTCCATACGGTAAGGTTAAAAACATTGCCATCACGCTTGCCAAGTGTGAAGCCAGTAAGATGGGAAGGGCTTGCGAGTGTCCGCCGATCCAAAGCAGCAAGCCCGTGCTTGAGACCAAAATCAACAATGCGATGAACCCCAAATCCATTGGTTTTTGTCTCAAATCGCCATGGTCTTTGTGACGTGTAAGGTTCAAATAGCCTAAGCCGGTGGCTCCAACCAAAAGGCTAAGTCCTCCAACAACCCCCAAAATTTTGGGTATGGTGTTCAATCCATATGGAGCCTCGAATCCAAGCAGGTAGTGGTCAAGAGTGGCCACACTGGTTGCAGCAAAGCACAGCAAAAAACCATAGAAGGTGAGGTGGTGCATTCTTCGTCGGGACAAGGTGAATGCATCGTCTGCATTGTTACAGCCTTCTTGGTGTCCTCCATCTAAGTACTTCAGGGTTGCTGCGTTGTGGGTGGCTTCAGCCAACTCCAAAGCAGACGCTGATTGGCTTGTTGTAGCCGAACTCAAGTAGCCTTGAAATCCGAGCAGTCCCATGGTCAAGGCTAGGATGTCGAACAAAAACACAGGTGCAAACAATTTCACCATGGTGCTGTGGTCCATCAATTGATAGAACTGATTTGCAAAAGGCGTCGATTGGGTATCGATCACGACCAACTTGATGAAAACGGTGAGTGCAAGAGACAAACACAAGGATAGCCACAGACCATTTTTTGAATATGTTTTACCCATGAAATGAGGCCAGGCAAATTGCTCATACGTTTTCAGACGCACTTGTGCCATGACTTGCGGGATGTTGACACCGAAATCGTGAGGTGGTGCATATTGGCAAGCATGCAAACAGGCACCACAGTTGTGGCACAAATTGGCCATGTAGTGGACGTCACTTTCAGCAAAGCTCAGGCGACGTGTCATTGCAGGAAACACGGCGCAAAAGCTCTCACAATAGCGACAAGCATTGCAAATTTGAAGTTGCCTAGCTGCTTGTGCTTCAGCTGAAACATGCTGCGTATTTTGCGCAATGGCCTTAGCCTCTTCGACGAGTTGATGGAGCACTTGCATAGACTGACTCTTTTACTGCGGTTGTTTTGAGTGGAAGGGGCGCTTGTTCAAACTTCGACTTTGCCAAATGCTTTGGCGTAAAGAGCAGCCTGGCTGCCAGCGATTCGACCAAAAGCAGTGCCAATGGTCATGCCCACTCCGGCGGTGTAGCCCTTTCCAAGAACGTTGCCTGACATGATTTCTCCTGCAACAAAGAGATTGGGGCTGGCTTGGCCAGAGAAATGAACAGCGGTGGTTTTGTCTGTTTTCGGACCAAGGTATGTGAAGGTGACCCCAGGCTTGAGCGGGTAGGCGTAAAAAGGCCCCTGATTGATGGGGATTGCCCAATGGCTCTTGACTGGCAAGATGCCCTTGGTGACGCAGTCATCAAGTTGGGTGTGGTCGAATTTTCCCTTTTGACAGGCTTGGTTGAAGTCATTCATGGTTTGCATGAAAGTGTTCACATCCAAACCAATTTTCAGCGCCAAATCCTCCAGCGTATTGGCTTGAGTTCCATCGAAGACGGGAGGCATGAAACGCCCAACTGCTTTGGCGTCTGTGATGGAGTATGCAATTTGTCCGGGTTGCAAGGCCACGAGTCTGCCCCAAATGGCGTATCTTTTGGGCCAGAAATCTTCACCTTCATCGTAAAAGCGTTTGCCGAACTTGTTGACCACCACACCCAGAGATACACAATCAATGCGCGTACAGATTCCACCGTCGTATAAGGGCGCCCTGGCATCAATGGCCACCATGTGAGCTTGGGTCGGGTCGCCGATCATGTCCGCTCCAAGTTCTTGGAGTTGTTTGATCATGGTTCCTTGGTTGAACCGGGTGCCCCGAATCAAGAAGTTGTCAGCGGGGCATTCACCCCATTCATTTTGTCCCCATGCTTGCCTCAGCCAGGGAATGTTGGATTCAAATCCGCCGCAGGCCAAAACGCAACTTTTTGCAAAAACTTCTTCCTCTCGTGATTCATCCTCTCCCAATTGATGGGAGACGATGGCGGAGATGAATCGACCGTCGTTGACATTCAAGCGGGTCACCGTGGCTTGATAATCAATTTGAACACCGAGATTTTGAGCGCTGCGAAAGTAAGCGTTCACCAACGCTTTGCCTCCGCCCATGAAAAAAGCATTGGTTCTGGCGGTATGCAAGGCGCCCGAGAGTGAGGGTTGAAAACGAACGCCATGCTTTTGCATCCATGGTCTGCAAGTTGATGAGTCTCGAATGGCAATTCTTGCCATCTCTTCATTGGTGAGTCCTCCTGTCACTTTCAGTAAATCTTGCCAAAACTCCTCCTCAGGGTAGGAATCCACCAAGACATCTTGAGGTTCATCATGCATGCAGCGCAGGTTTCGAGTGTGAGAGGAATTGCCGCCTCGCCATTCTTTGGGTGCAGACTCAAGTAAACGCACCGAGCAACCTGCCTCAGCAGCCATCAAAGCTGCGCAAAGCGCTGCGTTGCCTCCACCGACCACCAAGACATCAACCGATTTATGCTTTAACAAAGTTGAGCTCCTAGAAAACGAAAGCTGAAAACCTCACACCCACGACCAAGCTAAGTTCAAAATTGGTCAGCGAACTTGTTGTGCTTTCTCTCTCCAAAGTTGCCATGGACGGTCTAGGTGTTGATCGTTCATGTTGGAAGTGGCGCTCGCTTCAGCATCGCTTAAAAACTCAATCTCTCCAAGCTTCATCGACTCCAATTGAAGCTTGGCATTGGTCTCGGTGTAAATGGCGCGGTAGACCGCTTGTTTGATGGAGTGAGCAACGGCAACACTTCCGTGGCCACGCATGAGAGCAACAGTGGCAGAGCCCAAAGTATTGGCAAGCGCTTTCCCAAGTTTTTGGCTGCTGATGAGCAAATCTGAACCTTCTCCAGCACTGTGTCTGATCTCAAATATGGGCGTTGTTGAGCCTAAGAATCCACTCATGTGACATATTGGACGCAGTCTTTGAGAGGTAACCCCAAACGGAATCACAGAGGCTGAGTGAGAGTGAACAACAGAATGAATGTCTGGGCGAGCACGGTAGATCTCGCTGTGAATGTAGCGCTCAACATAAGAGGTCCGTTTTTGTTCATCGTGGATCACGCCATCCAAGTCGCACAGCAAAATATCTTGGGATTTGACCAATCCTGGGGCCATGCTTCTTGCAATGAAGAAAGTGGAGGGATCGGTTGGATTCCTCACGCTGATGTGCCCAAATCCATCTAAAACCCCCTCGTTGTACAAAATGTGGTTGGCCAATACGAGGTCATCAATGAGAGCTTGGTGGTTTGGTTGCATGGTGTTCGGGTGTGGTGTCGCTACCGAGTCAGTTTCACTCGTGCGTTGGGAGATAAGATGAAAACCAATTTTAAGTCCGAAACAGTGAGTTCATCTTGGTCAGGGACAATCCAACATCCTTGTGAAAAAAGACACCCTCTTTTTCAATTTCCGTGACTGGTGGTTAAATTTTCAGTGGCCTTGTGAACCAAACTGGCCCCTTTTGTGCTTATCTACCTTCAAGGGCCTTGTGGTTTTTGCAGATGCTCTTCTAGAAAAGACCACAAAACTCGTATTTTCAAAAAATTTCTATCTCAAATTAATATATTAGTATTATTTTTGAGGTGTCGTAACTTCAGTTTTAAGCGTAACAGTCGAATCATGAATGGATTGGAAAATAGATCGGGGTGATGGTTTGTTTGACAGTTGATGTATAAAAAAATGTTTAGAAATAAAAAAATTGTGGGTTTAATCATCTCTTCTGTGCTCGCCATGGCGAGCGCAGGGGTGTATTTTTACAGCCTTCAATTGTTGGATGAGGATGAAAGTCTGGTCCGTGCTGAAACTCCTACAGCTCCTGAGAGTGAGCTCCAAGAAGGGCAAGCAGAGGTACAGTTGGCTCACAATGAGAGTGAGCATAGACAAGAGGCGTCTGAGTCTCATCCACCTGGAAAAGGTGAGGGAGAAAAGCACGCTTCAGAGCATGGCGAGCCTGAGCATGAACCCAAAATGGAAGTGACCGATGCCACATTGAAAGCTCATGAGGATTTGTTGGCTTCTGAATCGTATGACAACGGAGACCGGAAAAAGTACCGACCTAAAATCATTGGTCGATGCAAAAAATTGTTTGAACAATTTAACCGTGAAACTTTGGCAGAGAATCGGTTTCACGCTTTCGCTTTTAGCTTTGACGGTCAAAACGGCTATTGTGCAGTTTCCGGAGCGCAAAAGAGTGATAAATTGGCCAAAGAAATCGCTCTTACAGATTGCGAAAAGAACAAAGAGAATGCGCAAGGTTATGCACCTTGCTACATTTATACAAGCAATAATTAGCAGATCAAGGTGTCCAAATGAACTGTCACAACTGTGGAAAAACAAATTCCGCTCATGCCAAATTTTGTGGCAAGTGTGGCTATTCGCTCAAAGCGCTTTTGGAGCAAGAAACTGCGCTGACTCAGGCAGATGCTGGCGTTGAGCCCAAAGCGCTTGAGGCAGCCAGTGCTCGCGA
>Ga0007813_1000175_pt1 | contig 22977 bp, 27 predicted proteins | sample CryBogCBE29Jun09_FD_71194 | JGI IMG/M metagenome (GOLD analysis project Ga0007813, IMG submission 71194) | Freshwater microbial communities from Crystal Bog, Wisconsin, USA - CBE29Jun09 | ecosystem: Environmental > Aquatic > Freshwater > Lake | place: Crystal Bog, Wisconsin, USA | collected... | reverse complement strand
ACCCCTTTATAGCATGAGCTGTAAGGGGGTTTCTTTTATCTAAATAAAGGGTGAGCCCGTTAACGGTGCTGAGCAGGATGCCGTGGGTGCCAATTTTCGCCGTTTCTTCCACACAAGCCAAATGCTGGGCTCACCCTTTTTTGGTAAAATTTCCCTTTGTGTTTTTCCAAACTAGATGCTATACTATTAACATAGTAAGAAATAGTTCTTGCTTAACACACAGAAAGAGGTAGCGAAATGATTTATGAAGCCAGAAGAACTCGCACTTTACAAGGACGCAGAATGAAATACACCGTAGATGTAGTTAATGAAGATTTACTAGATGAACTTTGGATCAACTGGCCAGAAGAAGACGAACAAGCATTACCAGAAAGAGTGCGTAAATGGTTAAAACGCCGTTATGCTCGTTTACATATCCGTAGTGTCTATGATTGGACCATACGCAAAGGCAACACCGTAATATACAGTGGATATGGTTTGGATTGGAGGCCGCAGAATGAATACGCAAGACAAGATTGATCGCTTAAAATATATTCGCCACACTCTTATTGGAGATTTGGTAAATTATCTAGATGATTTTGATATAGATGCTGAAGGTCTAACTATTGATGATATTGAACAGGCTGTTGCCAATGAACTAGCAGAGTTGGAGGCCGCAGAATGACTCTACTCTCTAAAGAACAGATCCTGGGCATGCCTTACTCTGCTTGCCAAAAGCAATTAAAACAGATAGCCAAAACCTACAACCTAAACGAACCCTTGATTGGCAATCCCAAGTTTGAGGCTATTTGGATGCAGTTAGAAGATATCTGCAACAACCTACTTTGGCTAGAAGATCGCATAGCACAATATGAAAGTGCTCGTTTTACCACACTGAAAATAGAGGAACCCGCAAAATGAAATATAATGTATTTGTATTCAATCCAAATAATGGATATGAAACATATCAACGAGAAACTGATTATACACTTAATTTAGGTAAAGAATTAAATGATTGGTATGATTTGAATCCTGTTGAATATGTTAAAGAAATGAAACAATATTTTTATCCTGCCGCAGTCTTATATATTAAAGAGGCCAAATAACAAGCCTAATAGTTCATCCTAGTTAAATATAGGATGGAACTTGAAACTAATTCAAAAAATCAAACAGCTCAAGAAGAAAAACCTAAATGGGGTGGAGCTCGCCCAGGTGCTGGTCGCCCTAAAGGCCTATTAACTAGAATATCAGCAGGGGATATCCTAGAAGAAATTGAACAAGTAGTAGGATTACCTTTTGCCACTCAACTCGCTCTATGTTATCAACAGGCTCTATATGGCGATGATGAACGCCTAAAGTTAGAATACAATAGACTTATACTATCCAAAGTAGTGGCGGACAAGGTGGACATAACTTCAAATGGTGAAAGCATAGCCCCACAATTGAACTTTGCACCTAAAGAAATTCCTGACTATATTGAAATAGATGTCAAACCAGCATAATATAGACCTTTATGGCGCACAATCAGAAGTGTGGCAGGCCATGCTGAGCGATCGCAATGTCTGTGCCGTCCTGCCAGTAGGTAGTGGTAAGAGTTTTCTAGCAAGTTTGCTCCTGCCAATAGCCGCGACAACACCTGCCATGCACAAAGGGCGTGATATCCTTTATGTTGCCCCAACAGCACCCATGATATCACGAATTATCTGGAAAGACCTAAAACAGCGTTGCATCACCATGTGGGGCTTAGAAGATGAAAAACAAATCAACAACTCCAGCAAAACAATTACTTTTCCCAATGGAATCAGAATCTTCTGTTTATCCTCAGAAACAGGACTCAAGGGTATCAATGCTGGCGTCATTGTGGCAGACGAAGCCGCAGAATTTACTGATGAAGCACTCCAAGAACTGTCTAATCGTATCAGACCAAACCCTGGAGAAACAGAAGCCCAAGGACGCCTAATCCTAATATCAACCCCTGAAGGCAAGAACGCTTTCTATGATTGGGCACAACACGCACAAACTCACCCTGAACGCTGGATATATCTACACAAGACATGGAATCAAATGCGAGTCCAACCTAAGAAGTGGATTGAAGAACAGCGTTATCTATTATCACCACTCAAGTTTGCCAAAGACCTAGAGTGCGATTGGGGAAGTGTGCAAGATCAATTTTATTATGCGTGGAAGAGAACTATGGCTGTGCCAGAGCAACTCCACGATAGAGGCAAAGAGTTATATAGTTTTCATGACTTTAACAAAAGGGTTATGTGTGCTGTGGTTGCACAGGTAGTTGGGGATATCCGTAGTCAAAAAGGGCGGATTGAAATACTCAAATCCTATGCCATACCAGATTGCGGCACGGAGGGCATAGCCCAGAGGATAAGAGCAGATTTCCCCCACCGTCCAATTTGGAGCATCATGGATAGATCAGGTAGCCAACTTAATCGTGACACTACTTCAGCATTTGGCACGACTGATCAAACTATTCTAGAGAAGTTTGGTTTTCGCATCATGAATACGGCCAAGAGCAATCCCCTAATCTCAGACACAGACAACTCATCAAATGCTTTTATCGCACAAGGTCGTTTGATTATCAATGATCAAGAGACCAAGCTATTAGATGCTCTAGAAACTTACCACTATGAGGATGGAACTCGTAAACAACTGGTCAAATACTCAGACGCCAAGTATGCACACATAGACGGCCTTGGTGACTGCATTCGTTATGGCATACATCACTTGTTCCCAATGACACATGAACAACCTATTTTACCAGAATACCTCGACGGAGATCATATGGCCAGCATTGAGCCAGGACAAGACTACATGCGAGATCCTATGGCCAGATCAAGAGTTGACGGAATGCCAGCCCTTGATGTGCTCATCAAACAGAGATTCTTTGATGGAGAACAAGAAGAATCTTGGATGTAAATAGCCTGTTTTAACCAGAATATGCTAGGGCTACATAAATAGAACTGTTATAACAAAAGGATATCCGCATATATGTCAATGACCGTGCGTCAACTTCTAGCACCTAGTGCTTTAATGAATAAAATCAAGCCTCAGATGGTTACATACCGTGCGGCTTATGAAGGCGGTCCCAACTTTAAGAATTCAGTCCTAGTCAAGCGCCCATCTGAGGATGCGGCTCTATTCCGTGACAAACTGCTTAATGTGGCCGCACTACCTATTTGCAAAGCCATCGTAGATGAAATCGTTGATACTGTTTACGAAACTGAGCCACAGCGCCATCCAGCATTCCTAAACAAGGTTTCTATCCCCGTTGCAGAGCCTGCATGGTGGGCGGCATTTGAAGAAGATGCTGATCTTAATGGCAACTCATTTACTGCCTGTATGGAAACTATTGCTTGCATGGCTGGCATTGAAGGTTGGGCATGGGTGTTTGTAGACCTACCAGAAACGGCCAGCAAAAACAACCGTCCTTATCTTTCTTACTGTTCAGCAGAACATGTGATTGATTGGAAGATAGCCACAGAGTATGGTAAGGACTTTATAGAATACCTCAAAGTGATTGAATATGAAGACATGGATCATTCAATCATCAAGGTTTGGTATGCTGGTGATGCTGTCAATCCAACCTACTGTGAACGCTATTGGGTCACAGACAAAGAACTAAATGATCAAGATCAATTGATCAACCCTATTGAATCCTATACACTACCCCTGGGTATGCCTATTCCTGCTGTTCAGGTTATTGGCCGCCCTGATCAACGCCGTTCAGACCTTGGAGTGAGCGATCTAACAGAAGCCGCAGATGTCCAGCGTGAAATGTTAAAATTAGAAGCAGAAGCCTATGACTCAATTCGTTTCTCTAAGCCCATGATTCGTGCGGCCGCTGGCATACGCATTCCAGCAGGTGGCGGTGGTATCATCCGTGGTGACAAAGATCAAGTTGAAGTGTTCCAAATCCCCACCCAGGATATTCAAGCTATTCGTGAACAACAAGATAGCCTCATTGTGCGTCTTGATGGTTTCCTAGGTCGTGGAAGCATTCGTTTCCAGGCCACACAACAGGTGCAGTCAGGTATAAGCATTGTTGAAGAACGCCGTGCTCTACATCGTAAAGCATCAGCTCGTGCTCGTCAAATGCAGGCCGCTGAGATGGTCATTGCAGATCTAGTCTGCTTGTGGATGGGCCTATACTGGGCAGGTGACATTGACTATGCCACAGACTACGAAGACAAAGATACACAATTCCGTATGGCCTTGCTACAGACTGCACAGGCCCTATCAGCTACCAATCCAGTAGTGCAGGAAATTATTGATCGTGAAGTGATCAAGATGATTGCTCCACCAGATGAAGCCGCTGATTATCTAGCCAAGATTGGTGTTGCCAATACATCACAACCTGTATTTGCTTCCACCGATGAGAAGAAATTTGTTGTTGATAAGATATCAGAACTTGAAGGTAACATATACGGTGGTGAGATCCAAGACAAAGGTGTCACCACAAACGATCCTATTGCACGCCAGTTAGTCATGCTGGGTGTGGGTCGTTAACATAACTAATTCATCGCTTGGACTATGTGCGTTATCATAGTCGCTGGGCTAGACGCCCTTAAACTCTAAAAAGGAAAATTTAACAAATGGATGTTAAAGCAAACGGTGGCACCGCTAGCCAACAAACGAGTGCTCCAGCAGATGCAGGCGCTCAACAAACAGTTCAATCTACAGAAGGCCCTAATTTAGGCGCTATTCGCAAGAGTGGACAAAATGAAGTTCTTCAGGCACTCAGCAAGGTTGCTGGCGTTGATTTCTCTAAGACAAAAGACGCTGTCAAGTTTGTAGAAAGCCTAGCTAAGAAATCTTCTGACGGTGATTCCGCAAAATCAAAAGGTTCCAACAAGTCATCAGGCGGTGGCGAAATTGCTGAACTACGCAATATGATTCAAGGTTTACAGTCACAACTGCAGGCCAAAGATGAAACTGTGCGTAGAACAAATTTACAGGCTAGTATCAAGGAAACTGCTGTTAAAGCAGGCTTTGATCCTAACATGTTAGATATCGCTACAGGTCTATTTGAAAGCCAAATAGAATTTGATGATAATGGAAACTTTTATATTAAGGGTGCTCAAGGTGGCCCTAGACTGGATAAAAATGGTAACCCATTAGGTCTAGAAGCTCTAGCACAAGACATATTGAGAAGCAGACCTAAACTTGCTGTTGATGACGCAAGGACTGGCACTGGTTCCAGATTTGGACAAGGCGTTGGCCGAAGCGACAGTGAAATACCTGATGCTAGCCAAGACTTAGAAGGATGGAAAAAGTGGAAAGAAAGCCAAGGGATTGGTGGACGCAGTCTAAAAGGTATGCAGGTCTCAATAAACAAGCCAATCGTATAAAGACGATAATATAACTAAGGAGACTTAAATGTCATATTTTATTGGCGGATCATCTGGTGAAAGTTCCGCGTTTGAAAAAACAATCCAAAACTCAGCAATCCAAGTATTGCACGAATCACAAGGCCTAGTCAACATGACCAATGTTGTTATGCCTAACCAAGGTAATACCTACAAGGTGCCAAAAATGGCTCCAATCAGCTACGGTGATTTCACTGATAGCGGCACAAACAACTATACTGGTTCTAATGAGCAAACTGCTTCAATTACAGCTAAAGAAGTTGTTGCTACTCCAGCAGTTGCTCAAACTGCATTCAGCAAATTCTTAGGCTGGACAACAGCGTTTGATCTTGCTAACAACCTAGGCGCTGAATTAGGTGCAAGTTTCGCTGAAAAAGTTGATCAGCGTGTTACTGCCGCTTTCGTTGGCAACCCATCAGCAGTTACTTCTACTGATACAAGCAACGCAGGTTTCAAGGCAACACAAGGCGCAACCTACTACACAGTAGACAATGCTCCTAAGACTGACGGTTTCACTCGTGTGTCAGCAATGAGCCAACAAGGCCTATGCTTCACAGACACTAACGAACAAGTTGCGGCTCATGCTCCAACTAACGCTAACTCTGTTACACAGTTAATCCGTAACATCATCAAAGCATGGCGTGAGGCTCGTAACCCAGGTCGTCCAACAGTTGTTCTTTCTCCAATTGAAGAACAGGCTCTATTATCAGAATTAACTGGTGGTGCTGTTTACTCTGCACAATCTGGTAATTCTATCAATGCTGGTTTAACAGCATTGGGTGATGAGTTATTGGCTACTGGTATGTTGCGTAACCTATACGGTTGCACAGTGATTTTCACAACATTCTTACAACAAGGTATCACACGCACAGTTGGTCGTGGCGATGCTACTTGCCACATTGGTGCGGCTTTTGGCCCTCAAGCACTTACAACTGTTATGGTTAAAGGTCTTGACATCTCCATGGGCGATAAGGATGGCGGCTTACAAACTTGGATTACAGGTCTTGGCTACTTTGGCTCAGGCGTTGTTGACCAGGCTCGTGGTTGCGAAATCGCGATTGTTGACGCATACATCTAATCAAGGGCAGGGATTGGGCGGGTGTTCAATCCCATCTAGGAGACAAATATGGCTTTAACGAGTTTTTTACAATATACTGATAGTTCACTACAGATTACCTACGATCGTTCAGGTAATCCCACAGTGGGACTTTACAAAGTTTCCATTGCAAAACCCAGTGACATTCAGTTCTATGACCGTGCGGCCTATCGTAGAATGGAACAGGTAGTGCAATCAGACAGTCTCTTTGAGGGTGATACTGATCTCTACATTAATTCTACTCTATTTCCTAAAGCCTCTATTGAATTGATTAATTTGTTAGAGTTTGGATGGTGGACTGCTTATGTTGAACGCACTCTAGGTGCTTTCTACTATCAGGCCGCTAGAGATGGTCAACCTACTATCTCTCCAGGCACATTCCCAGCGACAGGTAAGATCACAGTTCCTACCCCAGCTGATGGGATAACAATGACAGCATTCAATCCAGGCAAATTGGCCAAGCAAAACCAAACATTGATACAGTTGGAAATTTACAAGGCAGTGGAGATCTTCTACTCAACCTTGGTAACTGACAACTCAAACATCAATGAAAAGGATGCGGCCAACTTCCAATTTGCTCGCAAGAGATTTGAGGAAGAATGGGAAAAAGCCATCCAAGAAAGTTATTTCTATGACCAGAAGGCTTTGGGTTTCATTGGAACCTATCAGCAACAATGGTTACAGGACATCAACTTCTTTGAAGGCGATAGGAGATATTTCTAATGCCGTTATTCACTGCTTCAGATGTTATCAGTATCATTAACACAGCCAAGGCCACCACAACTGGCACCAACCTAGTGGAAGTGTTTACTGAATTTCCTTCAGATGTCAACAAGATATCAGAAGGCATCTATGTGGCTAGAATATATCAAGCAGATAGAATTATTCATAGCAATGGTATCTTAGCTGGTGGACATATCTACTGGGTTAAGGACCGTGTTGAAATGTATGTGGTAAGCCAACAGGTTAATTCATTCGTGGACAACCTGTTGAGCTTGATAGTTGGAGTTTTAGACAATGACTTATTCGTAAGTGCTGGCTATTTCCAACGCGAACATGTCATAGAACAACAATATGTAAACAATTCAGAACGATATAAAATCGTATTTGATCTAACTAGATTACAAACTATATAAGGAAGAAATAAAATGGCAAATTTAAATGTCAGTAGTCCAAGTAGTTTTGTGTCCTTGCTAATTAGTGCGGCGCCAACAGCGTTAGCAACAATTGGTAGCTGGACAGCTACAACTACAAATGTGTTAGCAGTTCCTGCACTACAGGATATCACTGTTACTAACAGTAACGGCACATTCCGTTGGGTGCAATTGGATAGCACAAGTCGTAATGTTGTTACAACACCAGCGACAAACTCATTGAACTTCAACATCGTTCTTGACGATGCTAGTTTCTTCACTACAACAGTAGGTGGAAGCAATAGTTCTAAAGGTTTGTTAGGTCTAAGTAATAACAAAGACCGTGTTTACTTCCAATTCAATTGGGGAGGTGGCACAAGCCACATTACTACAGGCTCTGGTTTCTTAGCAAACCTAGCACCTAAAGTTACTCCAGATCAACCAGTTTGGTTGTCACCACTTGTAATTGAAGTGGATGGAAATTACTACAACTCTTAATTGAGTTAAAAGACGGGGGTTTCCTTAGGGGAACCCTTTGTCACGAGTAAATATAACAAACGGGATATACAGTTATGATATTTGACAATCACACAGTTCAAGAACTTCTACAAGGACTTGAAGCAGAAGTGGCCAAGAGCATTAGTGAACTTAACCACGCACAAGCAGACATTGAAAAAGCGCAGAATAGAAACAAATTTATTCTAGCAGTTATTCATCATTTAAAAACAAGGATATAAAGATATGACAACACTCAAACTTAGATTCCACCAACAAAAGGCACAGTCCAAATCTCGTAAAGACAGATTAGGAAATCCTATTGAATGGCATTTGACATTTGAGCAATGGTTACAGATTTGGACTGATTCAGGATTTCTACATTTAAGAGGAACCAGTAAAGGTCAATATTGTATGTCAAGAAAAAATGACATAGGACATTATGAGGTAGGCAATGTGTTTATACAAGCCAATGCTGATAATCGTAAAGATGCCTCTCTAGGAGTTAAACAACGCCCAGAGACTATTGCTAAAAGAATTAAAAGTAATACTGGCAAGAAACGCTCGCCAGAAATATGCCAAAAGTTATCCCAAGCATTTATGGGAAGAACACCTTGGAACAAAAAACTTGATATGGAGATTTTATAATGAATTTGAAGGACCTAGCGGCAAAACCCCAACTAATTAAAATCACTATTGATGACCAAGATATTGTGTCAATCTACGGTGAACCCCTTGACTTTTACACATGGGATCGCCAGCCTATGGATACATTCCTTAAAGTAGCGGCCAGTCCTGATAAGAGCTTTGGTGCGATGGCATCAGTGCTAAAAGACATGGTAATGAATGAAGATGGCACGCCTGCTATTGAAGATGGATATGTATTACCACCCAAGGTTATGATTGCCGTATTCAGCAAGATGGTTGAAACGCTGGGAAAGTAACTGGGGGTGAGTTTGATCCCAAGGGACCAGAAGTTTATGTGGCTGTAACATTAGATCAATTGGCACAAAGATATGGTCTATTGCCAAGCCAGGTATTACACACCGCAACAACATTTGATTTGGAAATTTTAGATATTGCCAAATCATATGAAAAGTATCAACACAATAAGGCCAATGGTGTAATGCCAGAGGTTAAACAGGATATATTGTTAGAAGCAATTAAAAAGGTGCAGAGCGAATGACTGTAAAATTTAGTATTCAAAACACGCAGTTCAAAGCCAAGTTGGCTGATCTAGCCACCATTCAACAGCTGGCTATGCCACAACTTGAAAAAGAATTTGTCAAGAATACTCCTATTGCAACAGGCAATGCCAAGGCCAATACACGCCTAAGTGGCCTTGTAATTGAAGCTGATTATCCCTATGCATTTGTGTTAGATGCTGGTCGTAGTTTCCGTGATGGACAAATGCGCGGATCAGAACAAGCCCCAGCAGGTATGAGTGAACCAACTAGAGAATTTGCCAAGAGGCTGATTCCTCAACTTATTCAACAATTAGCGAGAAAACGATAATGGCTGATATTAAAATCACCCTTGAACTGGACAGTCAACAATATGAAGGCAGTCTAAAGAAAGTAGATGCGGCTACCAATGCCACAGCTGAAAACGCCAAGAAAAAAGCTGGCGAAATGGGTGAAGCATTTGACAAACTACATGAACACCTAGAAAAACTAGCAGGTAAACTAGAAGGTATCACTGGCCTACTAGCAGGTGTTGGCTTTGCTGAGTTTATCAAAGGTGCTATGGAAGCTGGCACACAGGCTGTGGAGATGGGTGAGAAATTTGGCATCTCCACTGCTAAAATGTTGGAAATCAATGCGGCGGCTGGTGCGGCTGGCATTGGTGGTGAAAAAGTAGCCAACATGATGAACAAGATGTTGGTGTCAGCACAACAGGCATCAGAAGGCAATCTCAAACTACGCGATGCACTTAATCAACTGGGCACATCAACAGACTACCTAAGAACACACGATGCTTCAGAAGCCTTTGACAAGCAGGCTCACGCACTTGCCGCCATGGAAGATCCTGCTAGAAGAGCTGGTCTAGCACAAGAAATATTTGGCAAAGCCGCACGAAGCACCAACTGGGTTGAACTTGCAGGCCAATTAGACAAATATCGTGACACACAAGATCAATATGCTGAAGCCGCAGAAAAGGCCAAGGCAACCACTATCGCATTTAATACATTTGTCACAGAATTAAAATTATCAGTGTTAGAAGCACTAGAACCATTTCAACCATTTATTCAAGCATTCCTTAACAGCAAAGTAGCCATTGACCTAGCTCTAGGAGCCATGGCTGGACTGGGCGTTATTGCTGGCATTATTGGTCTTTATAAAGCATGGACTATGGCTGTTGAAGCCTATAGACTAGTTCAAATTGGAGCCAACCTAGCATTAGGTGCTTTTGAAGCCTTATGCAGTCCTGTGGTATTAGCCATTGCAGGTGTTGTTGCCGCATTGGCAACCTTATATGTGGCCTATGAAGTGGTCACAGGCAAAGTCAGTTCATTCTCAGAAGGATTCAAACAACTGGGCAATGATATTGGCAATATGGCTGGGTCTGCATTTGACAAACTAACTGGCCTAATCAACAAGAACACAGATGCTTTAGATAAAAATAAAAAAGCTGGCCATGAAGCAGGTGCGGCTGTGCTTACAGGTGGCGATCGTGATATGAACGCCAAAGGTCTTGCTGACCTAGAAAAAATGTATGCACAAATGACGCTTAATAATGATCTAGCTGTTCAGCGTCTAGAAACAGAATTAAAATATGTCAGTGCCAGCGATGCAGTTCGCGCGGCCAAGATGCAAGAATTTGATACTGATGCCAAATACCAAAGAGATATTCTAGCTTTCCAAGAGAAACGCAAAGCCCTAATGGCAGACACTACTCGTGGTGCTAGTCATAGCAAAGAAATCGCTGAAATTGATCAAATGATTGCTAGTCTGCAGAATCAAAAGGAAAAAACTGCTGAATTAAAACAGGCCATTGTTGAAGGAACTCATGCACGCCAAGAAGCATTGGCATTAGAAAAACAACTACAAGGTCTGGCTAATGAACGCTTGGCCCTAGAAGAAGAATTTAATGACTATACCATGACTGCTGATCAACGCAAACTAGAAGTCTTGGATATTCAATTGAGAAAACAAATTGAACTTATTCGTGCGAGATTTGCGGCTGATCAAGGAACTAACGATCAAAGTCAATGGAGCACCACTGCTATTGAAAAATACAAGGACGAAGTTGATCAAGTGACCACTTCAATGGGTAAACTTAAAGATCAAGCACAGAAAAATATTGCACAGTCTAGAGATTTTGGTGATAATTGGACCAGAGCTATGAACCAATATCAGTCTGATGCAACCAATGGTGGTAAGATTGCTGATGATGCATTTAAATCATTTACATCTAACACAGAAAAGTATTTTGAAAGCCTAGCAACAGGTGGTAAAATGACCTTTAATGATTTGATGAATGCAGTTATTACAGATATCATCAAAATGGAGATCAAAGCCGCAACATCAAGCCTATTCTCTATGTTTGGAACACCAGGTGGTGCAACTTCACAAGGTAGTGGACTATTAGGAGCGATAGGCGGTCTATTTGGTGGCGGACATGCCATGGGTGGATCAATTCCAGCAGGACAAATTGGACTTGTGGGTGAACAAGGTCCTGAATTAGTTCGTGGTCCTGCCGCAGTAACCAATGCCAATCAAACAGCGGACATGATGGGCAGTCAAACCACACACAACTACAATATCAATGCTATTGATGCCAAGTCAGTGGCACAGTTATTTGCTGACAACCGTATGACCATGTTTGCCATGAATGAACAAGCTCGCCGCGAACTACCAATGAGGACTAATATATAATGGCTGGACTACAAAGAATAATCAACGCCTGTGAAGAATTAAACATAGATCGCCGCCGTGTGTTAGGTGTGCAGTATACACGCTCTGAGATTGCCAAAATAGGTGAAACACCCACACGCAATCCATGGCGCTTTAATCTTAAGATATCAGCGGCTCTACCCTATAGCACCAACCGTGATCTATTAGAAACTATTGATTGGTTAGATCGCAGATACACAGAAGACATTGGCTTTTCAACAGCCAATGGTGCCAGTGCAGGCCTAGCCTATATGTTTGCCTATCAAGGACTGTTAAACTCAACAATACAGGCACAAATTACTGTGAATTCATTTTCAGGCAATCAATTGACCTTAAACATTCCTAATAGTGTTGTCACAGGCACAGTTGTTTTCAAACAAGGTGACCTAATACAGATCAAAGGTTATAGCCATCCTTTTACAGTAGTAGGACCAGCCGCCAATTCAGGAGTTATTACACCTGGAGATGTTACCGTGACCACAACAGGCACATTAACAGTGACCACACATCGTCCTAATTTCTTTCCATCAACTATTAACTTGTCAGGATTAGGCTTAAACTTTGGCAAAGATTGCCTGTTTAAAATGTTTAGTCCTAACATGCCTACATACAAACTAGTGCCAGGTGGATCTAATGCTATTATCCAATGGACTAGCGATTTCCAACTTTATGAGTATACTGGAGAAATCTAATGACATATTTTACAGCAGGAATTGATGCGGCCCTAGCCAGTGCTAAAATTACTGATGCTGAATTCATTAGAATTACAGTTTACAATCCCACAACATCAGCTGGCACTACCTATAGTTTTTCATCAAGCTATCGTGCTGAAACAATCACTGACCTAGATGGCGTTTCAACTACATCAACTAATTTTACACCCCTTGGCGGTCTAGTAAGTGTAAGTGGACATCAGCGTGATCTAATGGCCACCAGTTATGACACCACTATTACTTTAATTGGTATTGATCAAACACAGATTAAAAATGTTTTAGAAATTGGCCTTAATCCTGATCTATCAACCTATCACGCAGGACTTAAAGGCAGTAAGATTCAACTATGGCGTGGCTTTTATGATACGCAATATCAATTAATAGACACACCACAATTAAGATATACAGGCATTGTGACCAGTTATCATATCAATGAAGATCGCCAAAATCAAATTGATACTTTTACACTGAGTCTACAATGTTCAAGTTATAAGTCAGTATTAGAAAACAGATTTGCAGGTCGTCACACCAATGGTGCTAGTTGGAACAAAAACATTCCACCTAATTATGATGCTAATGGTATTCCACAAAATGCGGCCTATGATGCCGCTATGGATCGTGTGCAGGCAATATCTGGCACAACATTCAATTTTGGATTACCAACAGGAAACGCATGATAAGACAGGCCACAATCTCTGATACAGAACAAATAATTGCCATGCTTCATCGTTATAAGGCCGCAAGTCCATTAGCTTGCCACGCAACAGCCACAGACGACACAGCAAGACTAATTATTAAAACTATTTTTGAAAAGAATAATGGCATCATTTTAGTCAGCGAAGATCCAGCCAAACAATTAAATGGAATGTTGATAGCTATTAAGAATATAAACATTTGGGATCATACGGTATTTTGTATGAATGAACTTTGCTATTGGGTCAATCCAGAAGCCAGAGGATCATCAGCAGGATATAGACTGTTAAAGACCTATTGTGAAATTGGAGACCTAATGAAGAAAGACAATGAAATTGCCTATTACACAGTAAGCAAAATGGTAACCAGTCCAGACCTAAACTATGAGCGTTTTGGGTTTGGCAAATTAGAAGAAATGTGGAGTCAATAATATGCCAGCCGCACTGATAGCAGGAGCATTTTTCGCAGAAGGTTCGTTCGCATTTGCGGCCACAGCCTTTGCAATTCGCGTGGCGATGACCTTTGCCATAGCCAGTTTAGTCAGCAAGAATCAACAGCCTAATGTAGCCGCAGGAACAGCCGGTGGTGAAATCATGCTTCAACCCTACACAGACAATAAACTGCCTGTGGTATATGGTGACAGCTTTGTTGAACCTATTATTGTTGATGCCATCCTAAGCGAAGACAATCAAACCATGTGGTATGTATTGGCCTTTAGTGAATTGACCAGTGGAACCACACATTTTGAAGAAGTTTATTTCAACAGTAAACTTCTAATGTTTAACACAGCCGCAGAAGGTAGCATGAATGAAATATCAGGTTGGTGGACTGTGCCCAAGAAACATTCAAAGATTGGTGGCACTATCACAACCAATGTCTCAGGTAAGATTGGCATGTATTTTTATGCCAGTGATGCAAATGGCAATATTTCACCAATCCCACATCGTTGTTTTTCAATGCCAGACCCAACAACTGGCACAGTCTATGATGAATTAAGAACAACAGATGTTTCAGCATTATCAGTCTTGACTGATGGTGCTATTGATCCTAGCCTACAATGGACATCAGCTGACAAGATGACCAACTCAGTGTTTGCCATTGTGAGATTAAACTATGATTCTAAATCTGGGGTAACAGGTTTACCAACTATTAGAGCTAAATTGTCAAATACACTAAAAGCACCTGGTGATGTAATGTTAGATTATATGACCAACTCTAGTTATGGTTGTGCTATTACACTAGATCATATCAATACTGCCAGCACGGCATTAATCAATAGTCTATCAACCGCTCCCCTTAATATTACAGATACATTTGGCAATCTAGTCAACAGTCCATTCACTTATGAAATCAATGGTATATTGGACACTACCAAAGACTGTCTAAGCAATCTAAATGATTTGTCTAATGCCTGCGACAGTTGGATACAATGGGATGAGCGTAAAGGCAAATGGAGTATTATCCCCAACATCAGTATTGCACAAGCAGGACTGACCACTGCAACTATGACTGTGGTAACCAGTGATCAAATCATTGGTGGTATTAATCTAGTGCCAACTGACTTAAAATCCAGTGCCAATAAGATCACAATCAGTTTCCCTAACAGCGATATTATCAATCAAACAGACTATCGCTACTACTGGTTGGATCCGCAGTTCCTAAGTCCTAACGAGCCAGAAAACAATATTGATATTAATTTTCCATTTGTTACAGACAGCATACAAGGCACTTATCTAGGTTATAGAAAACTATGGATGAGCCGTGAGGATATGGTCATTAACTTTACCATGGACTATAGTGGTATCAAGATCAATGCTGGTGATGTAATTGCTATTCGTCATGAATGGTATGGATGGCCTGGAATCAAACCAGATGGCACCCTAGCAGATGTTGGCACTTATAATGGACTAGTTGTCCCAGGTAAGCCTTTCCGTATAACACAGGTAAAAGAAACAAAAGATCCAAGTGGATTCTTATCAGTGCAGATCAGTGCAGTTAGCTATAACAATGCTATCTACACCACAATGAATCCTCACTATTATACACCAGATGAATTTGGCCTGTTAAATGATGCCAATTATATTGGCCCCCCAGGACAACCTACTGCTGTAGGAGATACACTGACCAATGCAATAGTTGTTACATCAGCTGTGCCAACTAGTGGATTGGTAGCTGGTATGGAATTTTGGTATGGCAATACTTCAACTATTTTAATCAATAATTTTGCTCTTTATGAAGTGCAAAACTATGTGACCACCAGCACTACAGGAGTAGTTACTCCCTTATATCCACACTCTGGCTCAGAAAGTATTCATGCATTTAATCTACCAGCTGGCACTTATTATTGGGCCACTCGTGCAGTTGGTCCTAACTCAGTCAGTGACTTTAGTCCTGTAAGTAGTCCTGTAACTTGGGCGCCCAATATCAATGGCACACTAAGTGGCTCACAGATCCTAGACAACAGTATCAGTGGTAGCAAGGTTGTTACAGGTAATCCAGCAACCACAGGTCAACCAGGTAGCAAAGGATTCTTTGACACACTTGGTCCTATCGCATTAGGTGGACTTGGCCTAGCTGGTGCATACTATGCCTATACTAATGGTTTGTTTGATGCGGACAAAGTTCCAGCAGTTATCCATGACTATAGTGATTATGCTTATTCTACTGATAATCTTTCAGGTGGTGGACAAGGTGGTGGCACTCAAGACAACACAGTAACACAAGATGTCATTTACACAGATAATCAAGGCAATCCAGTTGATACACCACAGGTCGGTGACACTCAGGTAATTAATGTTGCTGTAAACGAAAACTACGGACCACCAACTGACTATGTTAGTGACACGGATGTAGTATAAGGAGATATAAATGGGATTTTTTGATATAACAGGAAATAATGGTGAAAACACTGCGCCAACCAATACTGATACTACCTTAATACCAGGTAAGATGCAGTTGCGTGATGCTGATGGCAATATATTAACTTCAGTTCCTTTGACTAATGGTCGTGCAAGTTTTACTAGAACAGTAACTGATGCTAATATTGGCCAAAACAATCTGCAGGCCACCTACACTGGTGATAGTCGTTTTGCAGGACGAAACGCAGACAGTTTTAATAGTCATGTTGCAGATGCCAATGGTAATAATGCAACTGCTGGCAAATTAAATAATGTTACACAAATTGTTGCAGGCCCAGGACTTTATATTAGTTCACCCAACGGACAAGGAGTTGTTACTGTTTCAACACAACCATTACAAACATCAGTAAGCACAGATACACTTTTTGATGTTGCATGGACAACTCAAATAGATAGTCCTTATGGTATTGTTGGACAATTTGTAGCAGTTGGCATGAGTGGCGCAAATGCCAGTAGTCGTGATGGGCATAATTGGTCACACATGAAACCATTTGCTGATGGTCATGGTATTATTGGAGTATCAACAGAAATTAATTCAGCTATTCCAGATAACCATTTAGAATATAATGGTGTTGGCGGTGCTGGAATGAGTTATTATGGTCGTGCGGGCATTAATGGCGATGCCATTTATACTTCAACACAATTATCAGATCAACATGGCCCTATTTCACAAAGTCTAGTCAGCACTTTTATTTTTAATGTTGCAGGCGCAAATAGCTCAGGTGGCGGGGGCGGTGGTGGAAGCACTTCAACTGGAACAACTTCAACTTCTAGTGATTTTGTTATCGCCGCATATGATTCTAACAATTTTAATGCACCTTTAGCCTACACTCCATTCGGTAATGCAACTGACAGCAGTGATTTAAGTTTAAGCATAACACCTCCTGGAACACAAAATTGGTCACAATTATTTGGATTAGATAGTTCTTATGCTTCTGGTGGCGTGCATCAGAACATGCAGTTTAATCTAACATTTAAATTTAATGGAACTACATTTATTCCTGCCAACGGTGCACCGTTTACATGGCCTATTGGTGATAGTGGTAGTGGCGGCATTTATACTGTTGAATGGAATCAAGCATTAACTAGTCCTATTGATTCGATTCCTCAACAATCAAGCATGAAAGGTAAGGTATTTGATGCCAACCTAATGCCATTTACTTTTACACAAGGACAAGCAAATACTGTGACAATCATATTAACATTTACAGATGCCGCATCAACTGTCCACACAAAGACAGCTACCGTAACAGCAACTTGGAGTTAACATGGCACAATTATATCTAACACTAGGACAAAACGGAGGCATATGGAGTGGTAAGCCTAATGCAGTTACAGGCACCGGCACTGTCTATTTGGAAACCAGCGGAGTGACAGAACCCCTTTATCAAGCCGCTAGCAATGCATCAACAACCACATCTACTTTTAAAGTTGTTGTAGTTGGACAAAGCGGTGATATTTTGTCAAGCAATAGAAATGGCGATTTAACCAGCACTTGGTCAACAGTTCACACAGCATCTAAACCATTGCAGGCTGTAGCCTATGGTAATAGCATGTGGGTAGCAGGTGGTGATAATAACCTAGTGCTACATTCAACTGATGGCACTACTTGGACAGAAGCCCAAGGCGCTGTTAAAACATCTACTACATGGGTATGGGCGTCCTATGGTAATGGCAAATTTGTTATGGTTGGCACTAAAACTCTACAGGGCAAACAAGTAGGTGCCGCACAGTATTCAACTGATGGCATTAATTGGACGGAAGCTTCAACAGGAGCACAATATCCTTTGCAATCAGTAGCATACTCCCCAGATTTGAATGTTTTTGTCGCAGTGGGCAATAACGGCACTATTGTTAGTGTCAACGGATAAGGAATATAGATATGGAATTTTCCCCAGCAAGTCAAAACGGCATTAATCCGCCAAATCAACTCAACACAAGATTAACACCTCATATATTGGTGTCCAATACTGCAACCAGCTATTGGACACAGGGTATTACATTAAAAGTAATTAACACAGCACCTTATCCTAAAACTGTGCCTGTAGAAATTAGAAGTCAATTTACACCAGCTGGCACTAACACAACATCTACAGTCACAGTAGGTTCAGGCACATTTGTTGGAGCCACTGCTACTATATTTGCAACTAATTTAGGCACTGGAACCAATTTATTATTTGCACACTGGCCAGGTGAAAGTCGTTATCAAGGCTTTGATGTTACTATGACCAATAGTTTAACAATATTACCTGGTTATCCCTTAAATGGTCTAACTCTAAGGGCCTTTACTACAACACAATATTATGGTGAAAATACTGTTATTAGTCTAAGTTCAAATAACAATCCCACATTAAATGGCACTACTGCAACTATTACTATAACACTTCAAGCTGGTTTAACAATTACTACTAGTAGTGCAGTTGTAACTTTTAGTGGAAATACAGCCAATTATATTTCTAATATTCAATCACTGGGAACAGTGACTTATTCTGCACATTGGCAAGGACAAGTGTTATCAGATGGACATTATTATATTTCTACAAACAGTAATTCAATAACTGAAAATTTAAGTAAAAGAACATTTACAACTCCAATCAGTTTGTCAGTAAGTCCTAATCCTGATTATCAAGGTGAAATAGCTACTTTTGCTTTATTGACAACTTCAACACATAATTTAACTGGCACAACAGCAACAGTATTTGTTACTGGCGGTCAATCATACCCGTTAACATTTGTTGGTAATGTTGCATCTACTACAGCTACATTTAATTCAACTGGTTCTTTTAATGTATTTGCGTATTGGTATGGTGGAAAATTAGAAGACAACAAATATTATAATCCTGTTAATATTTCTGCTGTAACAGAAACAATTACTTGGCACACATTGTCTAGTTCTGTTACATTAACTGCATCAAAAAGCACATATTCTAATAAGTTACCTGTTAGTTTTACAGCTCACTTAAACACTACAACAAGTTTAAGTGGAAATATAACTTTTTATGATAGCACAACAGTATTAGGAATTTCTACAATTACTAATAATACTGCTTCTTTAACATTACCAGCAGGCACTCTTTCTTCAAGTGGACATAATATATCAGCTCATTGGAATGGTGAATTACTAGTTCCTTATTATTTTGGTAAAGATAGTAATACTGTTAATATTACAGTTTTACAGGCACAGGCAACCACAGCCTCAATAGCTGTAATTCCTAACAATTATTCTTTATATAGTTCTACTGCTACAGCAAATACTAATTTAGTAACTGCTAATATTACATTATCTGGAGCAAACAGTGGATTTGCACCTAGTGGTATTGTTACCTTATCTGATCAAGCACTGGGAATAATATCCACTGCAACATTAACAACAATCAATGCAACTTCTAGCACTGCAACCATTAGCTGGCGCCCAGGATATGATCCTGTATATTTTCCACAATTGATTCCAGGAACAAGAACTTTACAAGTGTCTTATAGTGGAGATGATTTTAATAATTCTGGAACAACAACTGCAACATTGACCATATTAAAAAGTCCTGCTTATGTATATCTTGGAACACAAGGTTATATAAACACTGGTTCGTTAGCAGGAAATTATATGGGACCTGTGCAGGTATTTGCTCAATTTGGCAATGCGACGCAAGCTCCTGCTACTGTGACTTTTCATGCAAATAACGGAACTAGTGATGTTCAAACATTTACAGCTAATGTTACAAATGGAATAGCCAGCATTGATACTGGAAGTCTTGATTATTATGGATTGACATGGTCAGTAACTTATCCAACTAATGCTTATTTTAATGGCAGTAATAGTGTAACAATGCCAAGCAAGGTTACTCCTACTATTACAATGCTAATGGATCCAGTCTGGGGTGATGGATCTCCTAATCAAGGCAATCCAGAGACAGGAACCTTTGCGCCATTTCTTACAACAGGAACTTCATTTCTTGTTGGACCAGGAACGAATGGAAGCTATTTTATTAACTATTCTCCAAATATTTGGGGTTATGGAACACTAAACTACAACAGTGGACCACCAGACTATATTGATCCAAGTTGTCTTAATGAATGGATATTTTGGAGCATAGACAAAATATTTGATGTTCCTGAACAATATAAATCAATTATAGATCAAACTGTAACTATTAATTACTATCAGTTAAACGGTTCTCAAACTGATATGATATTAATAAATTCATTTACAAAAACCATGACACTAAATGGTGATATTATAGGATTGCCAACAAAATATGTTTATGATTTTGGTGTCAAGGATGTTTATGGTAATGAAATATATAAAACCTATCCAATTTATAATAGATATTATAATGCCCCTGGATACAATATGACTGGAGATTTTGGTAATTCTCCTAATTATTTGCCTTCCACCTCTACAAACTATATTAGTGTTCCTACACCATACAATGGTCAATTATTGTTTTCTGGTAAATCGCCAATGACTGGAAGTTATGTAGAAATTATATATCATGCTAACAGCATTTTTAATGGAGCATATTTTAGATCATGGGGTGAAATGCAGGGAGTGTTTGATTTTGAAATAAATCGCGCTCCTCCACTAGGAATAAAATCCCCAGGAAGTATTTGACTATATCCAGCCCTTAATTATGGGGGCTGGGTAAATATACTAAATTGCAGTAGACCTTATGCCTACTGCTCTTACACCCTCAAGGAGCTAACATGGCAGGCGTATTAAACTTTTCTAATTACATTGGTGGAGCAGATAATGTTCAAATAGAACAGATATTTCCATCAAATCAAAAGACCTTTGTCTACGACTTTGGCACAGATATTACAGGTTGGAGTTTCCTATTAGAGCAACAGACTATTGTTGTTGACTCTGTGGCATTTGACCGCACATCAGGTGCACCAAACTTTTCTAATTCAAATGTTATAGGTTACTTTAATAAAACAGTAATCTCAACTTCAACTTATGTTTCAGTGGTTAATGCCACATCAGGCACAGTGGCCATCACATTCCCTAGTGCTATGTATACAGGTGCTATACTGCCAGATGCTCGCACACATATTCCTATTTCAGTAGTAGGTGTTACTTGGACAGATGCAGGCACTCCTACTAACACAGATACTCATCGTTGGGCATTTATTCAGTGCTGGGAGCCAGGAGTAACAGCAGGGGATCCAGTTCTTGCAGGTGGCTATACAGCAATAACTGTAGGAGCCTAATCATATGGGCTACGCATTCACAGTTACCACTTCAGGTAACAATATAACCATAAACCCTAGACAGGGCAACAATATCACTATCGCCCAAACGGGCACACAGGTCAGCATTAATACTAATGCTACCCTAATTCAAACCACTACGCTGGCCAATAGCTATAAAGGTGATTGGACTTCAGGCACTAGTTATCTTCGTGGGGACACAGTAAAATATATAGGCAATGTCTATCTAGCACAACAATCAGTTACCAGCACCACGAATCCAATCCTAGATACTACTAATTGGACATTATTCAGTTCAAGCGAAACAACTTCTACATTTAATACCTTAACTGCGTTGACCAGCATTGTTGCGGCACCTGCGGCCGTATTAAGTTTCCAACATCCAGTTGGTGCAGATGCTAGTCCTGTGCTATTAAGCACAGCCACAACAGCTATCAGTTTTCCAACAGGCATTGAAACAACCACTGTGCATGCCACTTCAGCAATACAGGCCGCTAGTGCGGGCTTTACTGGACAAGTTAGTGCTGGTAGTGTTTCTTTAACTAACGGTTCAAAAACCATTTTAGTCAATCCTAATCTTGGTATTGAAATGAATGCTGGAGAAATTTTATTAACCAGCAACACAGGTGGAACAATAGAATTAACCAGTGATCAAAACATATTCAACAATCCAAGAAACACAATTAATGCCAGCAACTATTTAGATATCGATGTTGGCAATAATATTGGATTCAATGTTGGTGGAGCAGTTATTTTTAATGCTCAATATCTTTACACTCCAGAAGTTCGTGCCGCAGGAGTTGTTGCACATGATGGCGTGTGGATTGGATCTAATGAAAGCTCTGCTGTTAAAGTTATTGATTCAGCAGGCAACTGGGTGGGACCAGCTATTACAGATACTCCCCCAGAAGAAATCAATGGTATTACTGGAACTAGTCAACAACAACTAGACTCAGTTGATACTACCAAATATGACACAGTAAAATACTTTTTAAAATTAAAAGATGGCACTAATATTCATACAACTGAAATAGTCATGTTCTATGATGGAACTGATATTACTATCAGTGAATATGGTATTACTACCAATCACGGACTTTTAGGCACATTTACAGCTGATGTAAATGGATCTAACATGAGACTGTTATTCACACCAAACAATGTAAGTTCATTGAATGTTAGAATAACAAAAACACTAATGGCTGTATAAGCCAACAACACGGAGCAATAAATGAGCACAAACGAAAAATACTTCAGAGTTGGCCTTGGTATCCAATTTCCAGACGATACCTATGTAACAACAGCCAACGGATTACAAGGACCAACAGGTCCACAAGGAGCACAGGGTAATGTGGGAAGCACAGGCGCGACTGGCCCAACAGGACCAACTGGCGCAAAAGGTGATACTGGAAATACAGGAGCAACTGGACCTACAGGAGCGCAGGGCGCAACTGGCGATATGGGT
>Ga0007813_1000171_pt1 | contig 23187 bp, 16 predicted proteins | sample CryBogCBE29Jun09_FD_71194 | JGI IMG/M metagenome (GOLD analysis project Ga0007813, IMG submission 71194) | Freshwater microbial communities from Crystal Bog, Wisconsin, USA - CBE29Jun09 | ecosystem: Environmental > Aquatic > Freshwater > Lake | place: Crystal Bog, Wisconsin, USA | collected... | reverse complement strand
GCCACCGTTGCGCTCTACCCGAAGAAGCGTTCTGCGTTGATCCCCTTGTGCCACCTCGCACAAGGCCAGGACGGCTACTTGACCGAAGCGGCCATGGTCGAGATCGGCGAGCTCTGCGAGGTGACCGCAGCAGAAGTCCGCGGGACGGCCACGTTCTACGACATGCTCCACACCGATCCCGTTGGCAAGTACGTCGTTGGCATCTGCACCAACATCGCCTGCATGCTGGCCGGTGGCGATGACCTCCTCGAGCATGCTGAGCAGCGCCTCGGCTGCGCCGTTGGCGGGACCACCACCGACGGACTCTTCACCTTGGAAGAGACCGAATGCCTCGCCGACTGCGACATCGCCCCCTGCGTGCAGGTCAACCATCGATTCGTTCGCACGACGACCCCTGAAGCCCTCGATGCCTTGCTTGATGAGCTCGCGGCAGGTGGGCGAGTCGATGAGATTCCGAGCCATGGAACCCTCATTCGCGTCGAGCGCACCGTTGGCCTGCAGGTGCCGAAGGACGTCATTGCTGAGGAGCGTGCTGCTGCGGGCGCGGCCCAAGCTGCACGGATGGAAGGGTCCAAGTGAGCACCACCATCGTCACCGCACGTCGTGCATTCGACGACAGTTTCACTATTGAGCGAGCACTCGCCACTGGTGCCTACGAGGGCTTGAAGAAGGCGCTCTCGATGACGCCGGAAGCTGTTTGCGCTGAAGTCGACGCCGCCTCACTCCTCGGTCGAGGTGGTGCCGGATTCCCCGCCGGCCGCAAGTGGTCGATGCTCCGCAAGAACCCCACCACCTACCTCGTCATCAACGGTGACGAATCGGAGCCGGCGACGTTCAAGGATCACTACCTGATCGAGCGCGACCCGCACCAACTCGTCGAGGGCGTGATCATCGCTGCCTACGCGCTCCAAGTCACCCAGGCGTTCATCTTCATCCGGGGAGAATTCGCCCTAGGTCTTGAGCGGGTGACCCAGGCCATCAACGAGGCCTACGCCCACGGTGCGCTCGGGCGCAACATCTTCGGTTCCGGATTCTCCCTCGACCTCGTGGTGCACCCTGGTGCTGGTGCCTACATCTGTGGCGAAGAGACGGCCCTCCTCGAATCCCTCGAAGGCAAGCGCGGCTTCCCGCGCATCAAGCCCCCGTTCTTCCCAGCGGCAATTGGTCTCTACGGCGAGCCAACGGTGGTGAACAACGTGGAGACCGTGTCGAACCTGCCGTGGATCGTGTCCAACGGTGGCGCAGCGTTCGCCGCCCTCGGTGAGGGCCGCTCAACGGGCACGCGCCTGTTCGCGCTCTCCGGCGACGTGGAGCACCCCGGAGTGTTCGAAGTCGAGATGGTGAAGTCGACGTTCCGTAACCTCATCGAGCGTCCAGAGCTCGGCGGCGGAGTTCGTGGTGGCAAGGCCGTCAAGGCCATCATCCCCGGTGGGGTGAGTGCTCCGTGGTTCTTCCCTGAGGACTTGGACACCCCGCTCGGCCAAGACGAGGTTGCCGCCAAGAACTCCATGCTCGGATCGGGCTCCATCGTCGTCATGGACGAGACGCGCTGCATGGTTCGTGCTGCGTGGCGGATTACCAAGTTCTTCTCTCGTGAGTCCTGCGGCCAGTGCACCCCCTGCCGTGAAGGTTCGGGATGGCTCGAGCGGGTGCTCTACCGCTTGGAGCACGGTGGCGGTCGCATGGAGGACGTTGATCTGCTCCTCGACCTCTGCGACAACATCGCTCCTGGTCTCACCTGGCCCCCGCAGCAGACCACGATCTGCGTGCTCGGTCCGTCGATTCCGAGTTCTATCCACTCAGCGATCTCCCGCTTCCGCGAGGAGTTCATCGCCCACGTCCACGACGGAGGCTGCCGCCATGGCCGATGACGCGACGCCGGTCACCATCCGGTTCACTCTCGACGGCCGCGAGGTCGAAGCGAACAAGGGCGAGATGCTCATCGCTGCAGCAGAGCGTTCGGGGACCTACATCCCGCGCTTTTGCTACCACCCGCGCATGGAGCCCGTCGGCGTCTGCCGGATGTGTCTCGTTGAAGTCGAAGGCCCACGAGGGACCACGCTCATGCCGTCGTGCTACATCGCGCCATCCGATGGCATGGTCGTACGCACCGATTCGGAGAAGGTGAAGAAGGCCCAAGACGGCGTCTTGGAGTTCCTCCTCGCCAACCACCCCCTCGACTGCCCGGTCTGTGACAAGGGCGGCGAGTGCCCCCTCCAAGACCAGACCTTGGCCTACGGTCCCGGCGAGAGTCGCTTCATTGAAGAGAAGCGCCACTTCGAGAAGCCGGTGCCAATTTCTGACCTCGTGCTCCTCGACCGTGAGCGCTGCATCCAGTGTTCCCGGTGCACGCGCTTCGCAGCTGAAGTAGCCGGTGAGGCCCAAATCACCTTCTCCGGACGTGGTGACTTGGTGGAGGTTGCTCCCTTCCCGACTGAGCCGTTCACGTCGCACTTCTCGGGCAACACCGTGCAGATCTGCCCAGTGGGTGCGCTCACGGCCAAGCCCTACCGTTTCGCTGCTCGACCCTGGGACTTGGACCAAGCGGAGTCAACGTGCACGGGTTGCAGCGTTGGTTGCCGGGTTGCCGTCCAATCCTCGCAAGACCGCCTGACCCGAGTCCTCGGCGTGGATGGAGAGGTCTCGCATGGTTGGCTGTGCGACAAGGGACGTTTCGGCTTTGAGGCCGTGACTGGTGCGCACGACGCCGACTCTGAGCCAGGTCGGGTCACGAGCCCCATGCTCAAGAAGAACGGCGAGCTCGTCCCGGTGACCTGGAGCGAAGCGCTCAGTGCAGCAGCCGCTGCCCTCTCGACCGCTGGATCGGCGGTTGGCGTGATCGGTGGAGCACAGTTCACCAACGAGGGTGCCTACGCCTGGGCCAAGTTGGCCAAGGGGATCATCGGCACCGACTCGGTCGACGCGCAACTCGACGACGGTCTGCCCGCAGCACTGGTCTTCGGTCTTCCCGCTGCGACCATCCTCGATCTCGACACCGCGAGTGCGGTTCTGACGATCACCGGTGATCTGAGTGAAGAGTTGCCGGTGCTGTTCCTGCGGCTGCGTGAAGCAGCCCACCGGGGTACTCCAATTGTCCAAATCCACCAGCACCCCGACAGCGTGACGTCGATTGCGCATTCTGCACTCGCCGTTCGCTCTGGCGACACCGACGCTGTCGTTCGCATGCTGTGCGGCGACGATGTCCAAGCTGCGCAGCTGCGCAATCACCCTGAGGGGCTCTCGTTCGACCCTGTTGCCCTCGAGGCGGCGAAGGCAGCCTTGCCGCACGGTGGCAAGGGCCTCGTGGTCATCATTGGACGCGAGAACCTCGCAGAAGACGGAACGTTGACCGCTGCTGCGGCCAAGCGGATCGCCGCTGCCTTCCCTGAAGCCACCTTCCTCGTCGGACTCCGCCGGGCCAACGTGCGTGGCGCGCTGGACCTCGGACTGACGCCGGGCTTCCTCCCTGGGCGGGTCACGCTCGCTGAGGGGCAGTCTCGCTACGCCGGGACCTGGGCGACCACCCCGTCGGCCACTGGACTGAGCACCGTCGAGCAACTGCGGGCCCTAGCGACCGGAGCAGCAGGTGCCCCGTCGGTGCTCGTGCTCCTCGGTGCCGACCCGCTGACCGATCTGCCTGACGGCGCGTTGGCGGCTGCTGGACTTGCGAAGGCGACCACCACCATCGTCGTGAGCGGCCACCACACCGCAACGACGGCGCAGGCCGACATCGTCCTCCCCGTCACGGTTGCCAATGAGCGAACCGGCACGACGACGAACGTCGAGGGTCGGGTTTCTGTCCTCGCTCCCGCAGTAGCCGCTCCTGGTCAGGCGTGGTCGGACTGGACCATTGCCGCTGCGCTCGCCGATGCACTCGGAGCCGACCTCGGTCTCGAGACTGTCGACGCCTTCGCCGCAGAGATCGCCGCTCTGGCCCCGAGCCACCGCGGACTTTCGGCGCAGCTCCTCGCAGGTGCGAGTGGTGACGGAATCATCATCCCGGTCGGCTCCTCGCCAATTCACGGCGCCCAGCCGCTCGACCCGACGGCATTCCCTGGCGTGAAGGCGGTTACCGCCCGTCCGCTCGGAATGGAACAGGCGTCGCTGCCCGAGGGAGCGCCCGCATCTGGTGGCGCTGCGCTGCTGGCGGCGATCCCTGAGGCCGTGAGCATGCCGGGTCCCGATGGGTACGCCCTTCGCCTCACGGTGCAGCGTCGCCTCTACGACGGCGGCGCAACGGTCACCAACTCACCGTCGCTCGCTCCGCTCGTTGACGGTGCCACGGTCAAAGTCCACCCCTCAGCGCTCGATCGCCTCGGCGTTGCCAGTGGGACCGTGGTTCGGCTCCGATCGGCGGCGGCGCACCTCGACCTCCCTGCCATTTCGGACAAGACCGTCATCAAGGGGACCGCAGTGCTCAGCTTCAACCACGCAACTGCCGACCATGCCGGCAATGCTGCAGCGTCACTCATCGACGCTTCGGCCGTGGTGACCGACGTGAGGATGGAGACCAGGTGACCGCTGCAGACCCGCTCTTCTCCGGCAGTGGGCTCACCCTCGCGGTGTTCCTCATTGTCCTGATCAAAGTCGTCGTTGCGTTCGCCGTCCTCATGGGCGCGGTCACAATGATGATTTGGTTTGAACGCAAGGCGATCTCTGACATGCAGAGTCGCATTGGGCCGAACCGCGTTGGCCCATGGGGCTTGCTCCAAACCCTCGCTGACGGTATCAAGTTGTTCTTCAAGGAAGACCTGATTCCAGCGGAATCGGATCGGTTCGTCTTCAAGTTGGCCCCGTACCTCGTGGTGGTGCCGGCGTTCTTGATCTTCGCCGTGATCCCCGTTGGTGGGATGGTGACGATTGCCCACCACACCTTCCAACTCCAAGTTGCCGACCCGCCCATGGGCATCCTCCTGGTTCTCGCCTGTTCGGGGATTGCGGTGTACGGCGTCATGCTCGCTGGTTGGGCGTCGGGTTCGAAGTACCCGCTCATGAGTTCGGTGCGTGCCTCGGCCCAGATGGTGTCCTACGAAGCTGCGCTCGGCATGAATGTGGTGACGGTCCTGCTGCTGTGCAACAGCTTGTCGACTCGGGACATCGTCAACGCACAAGGTGGCGCCTTCTGGCACTGGAACCTGATCCGAACGGGCATTGTGCCCTTCGTGCTGTTCTTGATCGCTGCGACTGCAGAGCTCAACCGTCCCCCCTTCGACGTCGTCGAAGCGGACTCTGAGCTCGTCGGCGGTTTCAACACTGAGTACTCGTCGATTCGCTTCGCCTTGTTCTACTTGGCCGAGTTCATGAACACCATCACGATGTCTGCGGTGATGGTGACGTTGTTCTTCGGCGGTCCTGCTGGACCCATTCCGAACATTCCGCACCTGCGGTGGGTGTTCCCGATTCTGTGGTTCACGGCCAAGGTCGTGGCCTTCTGCTTCATGTACATCTGGTTCCGAGCGGCGCTGCCCCGCATGCGCTACGACCAGTTGATGGACCTTGGATGGAAGAAGTTGATTCCGCTGTCGCTCGCCTGGATGCTCCTCGTCGCCGCTGCCATCATTTCGTGGCGCTGGGCCCTCGTTGCCTTGGCGGCAGTCGTGCTCGGGTGGTCGGGCCTCACCTGGGCCTTCGAGCTCGGTGCTGAGCGCGAGTTGGCCGACGACGCCGTCCTGCCCACCATTGGGCAGCGACCGCTTCCGGGATGGGAACTTCGCCACATCACCGATGGTGATGAGGACTGGGAAATGGACGAATCCGATGAGGATGCAGACAGTGATGAGGAGGTGGAGGCGTAGTGGGATTCCTCGCTGACCTGCGTGAAGACCTCTCGTTCTTCGGGGGCTTCAACCTAACGATCCGACACCTCACTCGACCACGAGTGACGTTCCAGTACCCCGACGAGAAGAAGCCGAAGCAGCCCCGCCAACACGGCCGCCACGTCCTCAACCGGTACGAGGACGGCATGGAGAAGTGCATTGGCTGTGAGCTCTGTGCTGGTGTGTGCCCGGCGAAGTGCATCTACGTCCGTGGACTCGACAATCCACCAGACCACCCGGTCTCTCCTGGTGAGCGATACGGCTTCGTCTACGAGATCAACTACCTGCGCTGCATCAACTGCATGATGTGCGTCGAAGCCTGCCCGACGGAGGCCATCACCGATTCGAAGATGTTCGAGTTCTCCTTCACGAACCGATCCGACGCGATCTACACGAAGACCGAACTCGTCGTCGACGACGAAGGCCGTCCACAGAAGATGCCGTGGGAAGACTGGCGCCCTGGCGACGACGAGATGACGTCGGGGTGGATGCGGGCTACGGCTCCTGCAGGCAATGCTGCCTACGAAGGTATTCCCCAGTGGTCTGGCGAGCTCGGCTACGGCGTGCGCGTCGGCGAGGGTGGACAGAGCGAGAACCGTGACGATGCCGCCACAGGATCGAAGTTGCTGCGAGACCTCCTCCCTGGCCACCTCCTGCCTGAAGACATCGACATCGAGCACCGAGGGATGAACGGTCGTATCGCTCGAGCCAAGAAGCAGACCCAGTTCAACAAGCAGCGGTTGCTCGACACGAAGAACCGGTTCGCAGCGAAGAAGGCGGCGCGAAAGGCAGCGAAGTCATGATGTCGCTCCTCGCCACCGTGGCGATTCCCGACCTCTTGGTCTTCCTCCTCGGCGCGCTGTTGTGCCTCGTTGGCGCCGTCTCGATTCTGACGGTGAAGAACCCTGTTCACGCCGCCCTCAGCCTGGTGATGACCTTGTTCGGGATCGCGGTGCTCTTCATCGAGCTCCAGGCTGACTTCTTGGCCGCGGTGCAGATCATCGTCTACGCCGGCGCCATCGTCGTGCTGTTCCTCTTCGTCATCATGTTCCTCGGTGTGGACCGCGAGGAGGACCTCGCTGTCGAACCCATTGTTGGGCAACGCCCCCTCGCAGCGGTGCTGATCACCGCCTTGATGGCCTCCATCGTGGCCCTCGGTCTCGTTGGCCACTTCGAAGTTGGTCCGGCAACCCAAACCGGCATGCTCCACGGCGGAGCAGGCAACGTGGCTGATCTCGGACGATCGGTCTTCACGACCTACCTCTTCGCTTTCGAAGCGACTGCCGGGCTCCTCATCATCGCCGTGGTTGGTGCCGTGGTGCTCGCTCGACGCAACAACCCTGACGACCACGTCGCCGAGTCCCAGGTGGAGGAGTTGGCATGAGTATCCCGCTGTCGTGGTTCATCATCTTGGCGACGCTGCTGTTCGGCATTGGGGCCTTCGGGGTCCTCGTTCGTCGCAATGTGCTCGTGATGTTCATGTGTGTTGAGCTGATGCTCAACGCCGCAAACTTGGCGCTCGTGGCGTTCGCTCGATCGCTCAACGACGTTGGCGGCGAGACGACGGTGTTCTTCGTCCTCGTCGTGGCTGCTGCAGAAGTTGTGGTCGGACTCGGCATCGTCGTGGCGATCTTCCGACGTCGCCACAGTGCTGTTGCTGACGAGCTCTCCGAGATGGGCGGCTGACGTGAATCACCTCATTTTCCTGATCATCGCCTTCCCGCTCCTCGGTGGCGTTTCGCTCATCGCGATGTCACGACGCGTCCGTGAGCCGCTCGCTGGCTGGATTGGAACCGCTGCAGTTGGGCTGTCGTTCCTCACGACCGTCGGCGTGTTCATCACGCTGCTTGGATCCAAGAGTGGCGGTCCGTCGCACGCGGTCACCCAGCACCTCTTTGACTGGATCAACGTCGGATCGCTCCACGCCAACATGGATCTCACCGTCGACCCGCTGTCGATCACGATGTGTCTCTTCGTCACCGGCATCTCGACCCTCATTCACCTCTACTCCATTGGGTACATGCATGGAGAGAAGGACTTCACGAAGTTCTTCATCTACCTGAACCTCTTCGTGGCGTCGATGCTGATCCTCGTGCTCGGCGGCAACATGCTCCTGACCTTCACCGGTTGGGAAGGCGTGGGTGTGTGCTCGTACTGGCTCGTCAGCTACTACTTCCAGAAGGACAGCGCAGCGTCTGCCGGCAAGAAGGCGTTCATCTACAACCGCGTCGCTGACGTTGGGTTCTTGCTGGCGATGTTCGTGATCTTTTTCAACGAGCACACCTTGACCTACGCCAAGATGACCGCCCACATGAGCAGCCTCACGCTCACCATGGCTGTGCTGGCACTGCTGTTCGCTGCAGCGGGAAAGTCGGCGCAGATCCCGCTGTTCAACTGGCTCCCTGATGCTATGGAAGGCCCGACTCCCGTCTCGGCCCTCATCCACGCCGCCACGATGGTCACCGCAGGCGTCTACCTCCTCTGTCGGATGCACGTGGTGGTCTCGGCGAGCCCGACCGGCCAATGGGTGATCTGCGGCATTGGGTTGGCGACTGCCTTTGTGGCGGCAACGATCGCGACCTCGCAGTCCGACATCAAGAAGGGTCTGGCCTTCTCCACGGTCTCCCAGATCGGCTACATGGTGCTGGCGGTTGGTACCGGCGACTACGTGGCGGCGATGTTCTTGATGGTGGCGCATGCCTTCTTCAAGGCGCTGCTCTTCCTCGGTTCCGGATCGGTGATCCACGCGCTCGATGGCGAGCAGGAAATGGGACGCATGGGAGGGCTGCGCAAGTACCTCCCGTGGACCTACGGCACCTTCCTCTTCGGTTGGCTGGCCATCGTCGGCGTTCCTCCCTTCGCTGGTTTCTGGGCCAAGGGGTCGGTCCTCGACGCGGTCTTCGGGAAGTCACCGTGGCTGTGGGCTGGTGGTCTCTTCACCGCGCTGCTCACCGCCTACTACATGAGCCGCCTCTTCTACCTGACCTTCACGGGTGCTGCTCGGTTCACCGAGACCGGACCGAACGGCGAAGCCGCTGTTGCCCACCCCCACGAGTCACCGTGGACGATGCGACTCCCGCTCGTCATCTTGGCGTTCTGCTCGATCTTCGGCGGGCTGCTCAACCTCCCGTGGGTCCATGGCTTCGGACTCGAAGCATTCCTCAGCCCCGTCTTCGGTTCGTCGCTCGTCGTCCCAGCCGACTCGGTGACCAAGCAGTTCCTCTTGGCTGGCGCCGACGCCTTCGTCGCCGTACTCGGCCTCTCCATTGCCTGGGTGCTCTGGCGCGGTCGCAGCGAGCGTCCCGAACTCACGCCCGCGTTTTTGGCCAAGGTCTGGTACTGGGACAACTTCTACGACACGATCATCGGTCGACCGGCAACTGCGCTGGCCAACTTCACGGCCGAGGTCGTCGACCCGCTCGTGCTCGATGGCGCAGTTGACGGCACTGCAGCAGCAGTTGGGGGTCTCGCGACCCGGCTCCGTAAGGTGCACAACGGTCAAGTCCGCTCCTACGGCGTCGGGATCATCTTCGGTCTCCTCGTCATCCTCGTCTCGTTCTTGGTGGTGGTTGGCTGATGCATACGTTCCCCTATCTCGTGGTGCTCTTGTGCATCCCGCTGTTCGGCGCAGGCCTCGTTGGCCTCGTCGGGCTGCGCGCACCGCAGGGTGCACGGTTCCTCGCCCTGGCAGCAACGGCGGTCGAGCTGATCTTCGCGCTGGCGCTCTTGGTGGCCTTCAAGACCCACGACGGCACGTTCCAGTTCGCAAGCACCCATACGTGGATGGCCCCCCTCGGCATCTCATTCAGCCTCGGTGTCGATGGCATCTCACTGTTCCTCGTGCTCTTGACCGCACTGATCGTGCCCATTGTGATCCTCGGGACCTCCGTCGGGGAGAAGGCCACGGGCTACTTGGCGTGGTTGTTGCTGCTCCAAGGGGCGTCCATTGCCAGCTTCGTGAGCCTTGATCTCATGCTGTTCTTCTTCGCGTTCGAATTGACGCTCGTGCCGTCGTACTTCCTCATTGTGAAGTACGGCCACGAACGGCGTGCCTACGCAGCGACGAAGTTCTTCGTCATGACCTTCCTCGGGTCAGCCTTCTTGTTGGTCGGGATCTTGGTGCTGGCGTTCCAGCACCAGAACCAAACCGGGGTGTTGACGTTCTCCTTGGCGGCGCTCCAGCACACGACGCTGTCGTCGGGTCTGGCGGTGTGGTTGAGCCTCGCCTTCCTCGTCGCCTTCGGGGTGAAGGCGCCGATCTTCCCGCTCCACACTTGGTCCCCAACGACCTATCGCGAAGCCCCTGAGGGTGGTTCGATGGTGCTCTCAGCAATTCTGGCCAAGCTCGGCACCTACGGCATCTTGCGGTTCAACCTGACGCTCTTCCCTCACGCCTCGAAGACGTTGGCGCCCCTGGTGCTCACCTTGGCTGCCATTGGCGTGCTCTACGGCGCGATCACGGCCTCTGGTCAGCACGACATGAAGCGGCTGATTGCGTACTCTTCCCTCGCGCAAGTTGGTTTCATCATCTTGGGAACCTTCTCGTTCAGCCCACAGGGACTGACCGGAGCCGTCACGATGATGGTCAACCACGGCATCATCACCGCAGCGTTCTTCATGCTCATTGGATGGATTGCCCAACGTCGTGGCAGTTTCGACACTGCGGTGCTGAAGGGTCTCCAGGGCCCCGTCCCGGTGCTCGCTGGAGTCTTCACCGTGACCATGCTCGCCTCCATCGGCCTCCCAGGGCTCAACGGCTTCGTCGGCGAGTTCCTCGTGCTCATCGGAACCTTCACCACACATCGCTGGTGGGCAGTCGTTGCGACGACTGGCGTCGTCGTTGCCGCGATGTATCTCCTGTGGAACTACCAGCAGGTCTTCCACGGCAAGGCCGATGCCGAGACCGAGAAGATGAGCGACCTCACGACCAAGGAGCGCCTCACCATTGCGCCGCTCCTCGTCTTGATCGTGCTCCTCGGTGTCTACCCGAAGTTCATGCTCGACCGCATTGAACCGTCGGTGCACCGTGAGCTCGCCGGAATCACCGCTGCTGCCCCGGCCACAGCGATACAGACCCATCATGTGACCTTCACCTCACCCGTTGGCGGTGCCCGATGAACCATCTCGCTCTGCCTGCTGTGTCCTACGCAGCCTTGGCACCCATCTTGTTCTTGCTGCTCGGTGGCGTGGCCCTCATGGTGCTCTCGGCACTCAGCCGCCGTCCACTCGCTGCCGGAACGGTGACCGGCTACAGCGTCCTCATTGGATTCGGCGCCCTCATCAGCGCACTCGCTGAGTACGGGCACGTCAACGGTGCGGGGCCCTCATCAACCGTGGCCTCCGCGATTGCCGTTGATGGCTTCAGTGCAGCCATTGCAGTCACGGTGTCCGTGGTGGTGATCCTCGCATCGCTCCTCAGCCACGGCTACCTCCGCCGGATGCAGATCGATGCCCCGGCGTACCACGTCTTGGCACTCACTTCGGCGAGCGGCGCCATCATCATGGCAGCGGCCAACGACCTCGTCGTGCTCTTCCTCGGTCTCGAGATTCTGTCGATTGCGCTCTACGTGCTCGCAGCACTCAACCGTCGCAGCGCCAAGTCCGAAGAGGCAGCGCTCAAGTACTTCATCCTCGGTGGCTTCTCCTCGGCGATCTTCTTGTTCGGCATCGCCTTCACCTACGGAGCAACGGGCTCGACCAACCTGCAGGTCATCACCCGCACCTTGGGCGAAGGCGTTGCCGCGAAGCCCGGGCTCTTGCTCGCTGGACTCGGTCTGTTGCTCGTGGGCTTCTTCTTCAAGGTGGCCGCGGTGCCGTTCCACCTGTGGACCCCTGATGTCTACGAAGGTGCGCCGACCCCGGTGACCGGGTTCATGGCGGCTGCGGCCAAGGTCGGTGGGTTCGCGGCCTTGCTGCGGGTGCTCCTCACGGCGATGTCGCAGCTGTCGACCAACTGGACCCCCGTCGTCTACTCGGTGGCCGTTGCCACTTTGATCGGCGGCGCGGTGCTGATGGTGGTTCAGCGAGATGCCAAGCGCATGTTGGCTTACTCGTCCATCAACCACGCCGGCTTCTTGTTGGTCGGCATCGTGGCCGCGACTTCGGCGGGGATCTCGGCAGACCTCTTCTACCTCTTCACCTACTCGGTGACCGCACTGGCCACCTTTGGGATTGTGACCATGCTCGCCGGGCCTCGTGACGACGACGCCGGTATCAATCGTCTGTCGGGACTCGCACACCGACACCCCGCCATCGGTGCCGCCATGGCCATCTTGCTGCTCGCCCAGGCGGGAGTGCCGTTCACCACAGGGTTTATCGCCAAGTTCTCCGTCATCGAAGCGGTCGTTGGTCACGGATCGATCCCGCTCGCCATCATCGCGATGGCGTCTGCGGCAGTTGCGGTCTTCGCGTACCTGCGTCTCGTGGCGACGCTGTATCGGACCGAGGACATCGCAACCGTTGATCTCGGCTACGACGACTCGCTGACCGATGGTCCGGCTGCGTTCGCCATTGGGCTGAGCGTCGTGGTGACGATCTTCTTCGGCATTTTCCCTGCAGCGTTACTCGACTTCGGTCGTACTGCGGTAGCCCACCTCCTTCCCTAGTGGCTCCCACCCTCGCACTAGCGACCTGCGCGCACTTGCCCCAGCTCGATCCTGATGCGGTGCACCTCGTGCCTGCCCTCGAAGCACTCGGTCTGACGGCGACCCCCATGGTCTGGGATGACCCCGAAGCGCCCTTCGCTGATGCTGACCTGACGGTGATTCGAACCTGTTGGGACTACGTACCGCGGCGTGAGCAGTTCTGCTCGTTCGTCGACGCACTCCCGCAGGTCCTCAACGATCCGGCGACTATTCGGTGGAACACCGACAAGGTCTACCTCCGCGACCTCGCCGCAGCGGGTTTCCCGATCCCGACGAGTCACTTCGCCCCGCCGGGAACCGCAGTGGAGTTGCCACGAGGTCGCTGCGTGCTGAAGCCCACCGTTGGGTCGGGCTCGCGTGGCGCCCATCGCTTCGAGGTGGACGAGCACGAAGCGGCACTGCGCCACGCAGCGAAGCTCCAGGCCAAGGGCCTCACCGTCCTCACCCAGCCCTACATCGACGCCGTTGATACCGAGGGGGAGACGGCCATGATCTTCTTCAACGGCGCCTTCAGCCACTCCATCACCAAGGGGGCAATGCTGCTCGCTGGTCCGGGCAGCGAACTCGATCCGACCGGACTGGCCTTCGCCGAACGCATCACGCCGCACGAACCAACGACGGCCGAGTTCGATCTCGCGCAACGCATCGTGTCGTGGTTGACGCCCACGCCGCTGTACGCCCGCGTCGATCTCCTGCCTGGGCCAACCGGCCCGTTGGTGGTTGAGCTTGAGCTCGTCGAACCTGGCCTCTTCTTCGGCTTCACGACCGGAGCTGAAGACCGATTCGCTCGAGCGATCTCAGATCGGTTCGTGGCCCTCGGGTACTAGGTCTGCGTCGATCATGGCTCCGCCGGAGCCGATGACGACGGCGCTCGAGCGCTTCTTCGAGGAGAAGAGCCGGCCGAGGACGGGGACGTCGGAGACCGATTCAGCACGGAGGAACGAGATGACGCTGGGCAGGAACAGCTCGGGGGAGTCGTAGACGATGTAGCGGGGCTGCCAGGTTGGCTGGTACTTATCGTTGAACTTCCACAGCGACTCAATCTGGAGGTACCCAGAGAGGCGGAGCAGTGTCCACCGCTCGACGCGTTGGGCCAAGCTGATCTGTCCGTCAGCGGCGAGCGCTGATCGAAGCACGGCGAAGTTGAGCGAGAGTCCCGATGCCCCTCGAGCCTTCAACTCCTCAATCGTGGCGCAGAGGGCGAAGTCGAGGAGCCCATTTGGATGGTTGCCGAGATCGCGGCGCATGAGGTCGAGGGAGTAGCCGTTGATCGCTGCCGAGGGAACGAACTGACACATGGCGACGGCTCGTCCGTGCTCGTCACGCACGACGGTCAGCAGGAGATCACTGTCGTCAGGGTGGAACATGCGCCCGAGCATCATCGAGAAGCCCTTCTCCTCAGCGCCCTTGCGGTTGGCAGTCACGAGGGGGACGAGTTCGTCGATCTCGTCGGAACGGCACGTGGCGGGATTGATGAAGTGTGCGGTGTAGCCATCTCGCGCTACCCGGCTCGCTGCTTGGCGGAGCCCCTTCATCTTGTTGCCCGACAAGGAGAACCGCTGGATGTCAACGACGGCCTCGTCACCGATGTAGATCGACCGCATTCCGGCCGAGAGGTAGAGCGGGAGCCACTCCTCTGCTGCGCCGACGACACCAACACCCCAGCCGCGCGCGTCGGCGAAGGTGAAGAACTCCTGGAGGACTTCGTTGCGCTCAGCGACCGGCCCAATGGGATCAGGTGAGGCGATGCAGATCCCACCGAAGACGGCGTAGGCAACGACGGAGTCGCGAGTGAAGAAGAACTGCTTGTCATCACGTAGCGCGAAGTAGTCGAGCGTGCCGCGACCATGGCGGGCGACGAGGTCCCGGGCGCGTTGCATCGCTTCTTCACGCTGGGGTCCTCCTTCGTCATGGCGACGGCGATCCACCACGGGTCGGGTGAGGAGGTAGAGCGCAGCGATGATGATGGAGAACCCAATGGCGCTGATGACCGGGGTCACCCAGTCGGCGACGGTATCGGGAAGGGCGATGGAGGTGATGCCCACGAGGCGTTCTGCCAGGGCGACGATCAGGGTCCCGGGGCTCGGGAGATCGCCGGAGCGAGCGGAGAGCTCGGTGGCGATGAACGCCATGGCGAGGGCGCAGAACACACCCAAGATGAGCACCGTGACCCCAGAACGCAATGATCCTCGATCGGTGGCCCCGGTGAAACTCCGCCACTCGGTGACCGCCAGCACCAAGGCGGTGGCCGTGAAGAGCTCACCTCCGAGGCTCGCTGCGTGGACGACGTGGAGCACGGTCGAACCCGACAAGAGGAGCACGGCGACGAGCCAAGGGCGTCGCTGGCCACGGAGGACGCCGCGGGCCACCATGAGGAGGGCAATCCCGGTGATCGCCACCAGCGCCCCCGCTGCTTGGGAGATGCCAACTGGCAGGACTTGGGAGATCGAGAGGAGCCGACCGCGCAGTGGTGGAGCAACCGCGACGAGGAGGTCGACGAGGCCACTCACCACGATGGCGGTCGCCACGAGTCGACGAATCCGCCGGGCCCGCCGACGGGTGACCGCGACGCCTAGCGCTTGTGGCCAGATCCGTCCACTCGGCCACGAGGCCACGGTCATCACTTCGAGGTCGCCGACCGCCTTGTAGCCCTTGACGACCGGCGTGCGGCTGACGAGGCGCTCGAGGCTCGTCGTGCCGGGCAGGTCGACGCTGGCACGCTTGAGTCGGACGGCGAGACCCCAGCCAGTCTCGAGCTCCACGGCGGCGAACTGGTAGGTGGCAACTGGTACTGCGGGGAGACCGAGTCGCGCTCGACGGAGTTCGATGACCTCGCCGCAGGTCCCCGGGACCGCGAGGAATCCGACGTCTCGGTGGTGGAGCTCGGCGGCAAGGGTGCCCGAGATGATCAGCCCGCGCCATCCCTCTCGGAGGAGCTGCCGGGCGGCGCTGCGGCGATCGAGACCACAGAGGCTCACGTCGTCGGTTGATGGGTCGAGTGCAGCGAACTCCGATGCCGCAAGCCGGCGAGCGATGAGGCTGGCGAAGAGTCCAACGAGGACCTCGATCGCGATGACGACGCCGAGGGCGATGGCGACGCGGTTCGGCCACGATGCAGCGTGGACGCGATCAACCACTCGCAGCACGCTGCCATTGCGGTGGGCCAAGTGGGAGATGGCAGAGAAGACAGGGCTAATCGCCAGGCTGACGAGCGCGGCCACCGCCACGATCGGCGGTACCCACACGAACCGGCGTAGCCGACGGTAGAGGACTCGAGCGGTGACGAAGTCGCTCCGTTGCGCCGTTGATGTCACGCGGTCGATCCCAGCGAGCCACGGACGCTTCGCGGTCGCTTCGACGTCGCGCGCTTCGGTCGGTGCGTGGGTTCCTGCGGCGACGAGCACTCGCTCGATCCCAGTGTTCGTCGTGCAGTGGAGGGCGACCATCGGAGCGAACTCCACTCCGTGCGCCGCGAGGAGGAGTCCGGACGGTTCGGTGGCGATCAGGGGATCCCGCCATCCCGGCAGGACGATGAAGCGTCGATTGGGCTGGTGGATGAACGCATCGAGCGCGGGGAGGAACTGCTCATGGACGGTGAAGGCGTCGGCGGCCGCTTCGCCATCGCTCGTGAGGAGGTTTCCAGCGACGATGCACGTACCAGGCCCCTCCCAGGCGAGGAGGCGATGGGCGAGTTCAGACACTGCGGCACGCGACACCGGCGTTGGCGTGCTGGAGAGGCAGAGGTCGCCAATGACGACGACCCGGTGGCCGAGGGGGATGTCAACGCGCAGTGCGCCATTGGTGATGGTGGGCAGGTCGGTCGGCGTCGTCACTGCTGTCTATGTTCCCATCTCCACGACCCGTGCCGACGATTCTCGCGGGTCGACCTCCATGGTTGGTCCGCAAGCGCTGGTTGCTACCATGGTCAATTTCGGAAGTGGAGGGGCGATGCGTGACGGTGATGGTGCAGTGCTCGAGGGCTACCTCCGACGACCCGTTCGTCCCGACCAAATCTCGCTCTCGCCACAGGAGAGCTTGGCGCTGCTCATCGAAGGCGGCCTCGTCGTCGACGACGAGGCCACGGCGCTGGCCTGGATTGAAGCCGTTGGCTACTTCCACTTGAAGGGGTACCTCGAAGCCTTCAGGAAGAACGGCAACTTTGGAGAGGCCACGCTCTTCGAGCACGTCCTCGAACTGTTGAAGTGGGAGCGTTCGCTCAGAAGCATTCTCTTGACCCAACTCGGGAACTTCGAACTCCGCTTCAAGGTCGCGCTCGTTGCCATCATTGGCCAGGGTTCGGGAACGGGCTACCTCGAATGGTCCAACTTCCAACCAGGCCTCCTCGAGAGGTGGAAGAAGATCCTCACGCAGGTTCTCGATCGGGAGGTGCTGCGGGGCCAAGAGCGCTTCATTGAATCCTTCAACGTCCCCGACGATCTTGCGCTCATTCCGCTGTGGCGACTCGTTGAGGTCATGAGCTTCGGAGAGGTCATCAACCTCTACATCTGTCTCGACGCTCCACACCGGAGTGCCGTCGCGCAGCGCATGGCGAATCCAGATGAATGCGGTGGGATGCTCACGGCGCAGGAATTCGACGCGTCGCTCTTCGCGCTCCGAGACTTTCGGAATCTCGCAGCGCACTTCCGCGTGCTCTTCGATAAGGAGTTCTGGTGGTTCCCATCGTTGTCGGAGCCCAATCGCCGTCTCAGCCAGTCGGTGTACTTCGCAGACGTTGGGGGCGTATTGAGGACCTTCGACGTCATCACCCTCCTCATGTACTTCGAGTCGACGCTTGAGCGCGGTGAGGACCCCTGGCGATCTGAGGTCGCAGATCTCCTGCAGCGTGCCCCGACGTGCAAGGCCAACATCACTGGAATCCTCGGAGCACCGAGCGATTGGTTCACGCGTCCGTACTGGAGCATGGGAACTGCACCAACTGCGATCGCCAACGCTCCGCGCGGTCATTCGACGGGGAAGAAGATGAGCAAGCGTGAGTACAACAAGGCCAACCGTGAGCAGATTCAAGCAGCGAAGAAGGCGAACGCCGACCTCCTGAAGCTCCAGAAGCGCAACCGGCGTCAGGAGGGCTGAGGCGGGGACTCAGCGAGCGTGGGGCATCCCGCTAGGGTGCACCTGTGGCGTGGGGTGGCGAGCGGACCGGACAGTGGCACTGGCGCAATGGGCTCATCGAGCCGTCGCGTTCGGTGATCTTCGATATCGACGGCGTGCTCTCTGACGCTGTTGGACGGCAGCACTTCTTGGAGTTTGGCCGCCGTGACTGGTTTGCATTCTTCGAAGCCTGCGGCGATGACGGCGTCATTGAGGAAGTGGCGACGCTACTCCGCCTCCTCGACCCTTCCCTCCAGATCATCTTGCTGACGGGCCGTCCCTCGCGTGTGGCACCCCAGACGCTCGCCTGGCTCGAGCGGTATGGCCTTCGCTGGGATGTGCTCATCATGCGTGACTGGGGCGAGAACAACGTTGCTGCGCAGTTCAAGTGCGATGTGGTCGACGACCTCCGACGATTCGGCTTCGATCTCCAACTCGCCCTCGACGACGACCCGGCGAACCATGCGATGTACGTGGCAGAGGGCGTCCCCTGCATCTACATCCACTCCGGCTACTACGACTGAGCACCGCCGAGGAGTTGCTCGAGCACCGCAGCTGCTGCGGTGCGTCCTGAACCAATGCAGGCGGGAATGCCGATGCCGTGGTAGGCGGCTCCACAGACCGCGAAGCTTGGGTGCGACGCAGCCGCTGCTTCAATGCCCTGGACGCGGAGCGCGTGGTTGACCCGATACTGAGGGAACGCGTCCATCCACCGCGTCACCGAACTCGGTCCAGCGGGAATCGAGACACCGGTGAGCTCTGCGAGTTCGTCCCGCATCGCTGCGGTCAGTTCGAGGTCGGTCATCGTGGTGAACCGCCGATCGTCGATTCGTCCTGTGGAGAGGCGGACCAGTTCGGTGTCGGGGCGACTCAGGTGTGGCCACTTGCGAGACATCCAGGTGACCGCGGAGGCGAGGAACGCTGCGCCGTCACGCCGCCGAGCGATTGCGGGGATGAGGAAGCCCGTTCCGTGACGATCCTCGGGCAGGACACCCGATGGCACCACCAGCGTGATCGTTGCAACCGAGGCGTAGTCAATAGCACTCAAGAGACCGGCCAATTCGTGGTCCACCTCGGCGACGAGCTGTGCGGTCACTGGGGTTGGCGTGGCGAGGATGAGGCCGTCGCCGACCAGGGTCTCGCTCGGTGTCGTCACCGTCCAGGTACCGGTCCCGAGGGGGGCTCGGTCGATGGCGGTCACGCTGGCACCGGTGGTGATCGTCACGCCCCGCCGGAGCAACTCGGCGTGGAGGAGGTCGATGAGTGATGACGTGGAGTCGTGGAGTGCGTGGAAGACCGGAGCGGGGGGAGTGTCCGATGGAGGAGCAGCGGGAAGGCTCTTGGCCATGGCGTGCATGAGGGATCCGTTGTCGCCGGCTGCGGCGAGGAGTGGAGGGAACACGACTGCTGCGGACATATCGGCGACCCGACCAGCGTGGATACCACCGATCATGGGATCGACGAGCGTGGCGACGACTGCTCGACCGAGCTTTCGCGCAACGAAGGGGCCAATGGCTCGATCACCGAGGGGCCCTCGGAGATCGCGGCGGGGCGCGACCACGTCGAGACCCGCCCGGAGGAGCGCTGGCCAGCTGAGCACGCCTGATCGGGCCAAGGCTCGCCAACTCGTGGGGACGCCGAGGTTGAGTCGGCTGGGCATCGCTCGGAGTTTGCCGCGAGCGAAGATCGACGCGCCGAGTGCACCGGGAATCTCGAGGTGGTCACCTGCACCGAGCTCTCGACACAGGGTCACTGCCTCAGGTCGTCGGGCGAGGAAGCCGTCCGGTCCGGTATCGATGCGTTGGCCCTCCACGGTGACACTGGCGAGCTTGCCCCCCAGTCGATCATCGCGTTCGAGCACTGTGATCGCACATGCGCCATCGGGCGTTGCCCCTCCGCTCAATGCGTAGGCGGCCGTTAGTCCAGCAATCCCACCGCCAACGACGATGACGTGGGGTCGCTCCACTACCTCGTACCCTCGGCGGCGATGACGGCACTGGCCAAGACGTCGAGGAACTCCGGCCGAGCGTTGAGCGACGCCGTTCGGGCGAAGCGAAGGCCGAGGGCAGCTGCTGCGGTGGCAGCTTCGACGTCGAGGTCGTAGAGGACTTCGAGGTGGTCGGCGACGAAGCCAACCGGACAGACGACGACGCCGGTGATCTCGCGACCTGGGAGCGTCGGCAGCACCGCCAAGATGTCTGGACCAATCCACGGGTCCCTCGTCCGCCCGGCGCTCTGCCACGCCACGTCGGTGTGGGTGAGGCCCAGGCGCGCAGCGATGAGCTCACCAGAATGCGCCACTTGGCTGGGGTAGGGGTCGCCCATGGCGAGGATCTTCTCAGGGAGCGAGTGCGCGGTGAACAACACGATGCCCGAAGGGTCCTCAGCGGTGATGCCAGCCTCCTCCATCGCTGCAGCGAGGAGGGTGGCCTGCAGATCGGCGTAACCCGGCTCGGTGTACCAGGAGTTGATGGGTACGTAGGTACACGGCAGCTCATCGAGGACCTCTCGAGCGCGGTCGTGGTACTGCTCGGATCCAAGACTGGCTTGGTGTGGGGTTAGGACGAGGCCGATGATGGTGTCGCAGGTGGCGGCGAGTTCACGAGCGGCGTCTTCGACGTAGGGGGCGGTGTACTTCGCGCCGAAGGCAACGGTGAAGCGGCCCGGTGCCCGCTCCTCGAGCGCAGTTCGGAGTCCAGTCACCTGCGCGTCGGTTCGCTCCTTGAGCGGTGAAATCCCACCAATGGCTTCGTACCGGCGGGTGAGGTCGGCGAGGAGCTCCGGGGTTGGCGCGTGGCCATGGCGGATGCGGGTGTAGTACGGCTCGATTTCCTCTGGCGACCCTGGGGTGCCGTAGGCCATGACGAGAACGCCGGTGGTGGTCATTTGCTCACTCCTGCTCTTCCCTCAGCGTGGACGAGGTCGACCACCATCTTCAGGGCATCGGGATCGGTTGTTGGGAGGACGCCGTGGCCCAGGTTGAAGATGTGGCCAGGGGCGGTGCCAGCGGCATCGAGCACGCGCCGAACCCCTGCTGCGAGCACCTCTCGGGGGGCGAAGGTGAGGGCGGGGTCGAGGTTGCCCTGCAGTGCGACGGCTGGCCCAACCCGCCGGCGGGCTTCGTCGAGTGGCACTCGCCAGTCGACGCCGACTACATCTGCTCCCGAGGTCGCCATCAAGGAGAGCAGTTCTCCGGTGCCGACGCCGAACAAGATGCGGGGTACGCCGAGATCGGCGGTTGCCGCCATGATCGCTGCGGTTGCAGGGAGTGCGAAGCACTCGTACTCGCTTGGGCTGAGGGATCCTGCCCATGAGTCGAAGACCTGCAGGGCGGTCGCGCCATGGGCGACCTGGGCACGGAGGAAGGCAACCGAACTCGCGACCAGTCGTTCCATGAGCGAGACCCAGAGGTCTGGTTGTCCGTGCATGAGGGCCTTGACCTTGGTGAACTCCCGCGATGGTCCGCCCTCGACGAGGTAGCTCGCCACGGTGAACGGCGCCCCGCAGAATCCAATGAGGGGGGTGTCGCCGAGTTGGGCCACGACGCGGTCGACCGTGTCGAGCACGTAGGGAAGGTGGCGTTCAGGATCGAGGTCCGGCAGTCGTGCCAGATCGCTCGTCGTGCTGAAGGGCGTGGCCATCACCGGTCCACGCCCCGGGACAACGTCGACGCCAAAGCCAACGGCGTGGACGGGGACCACGATGTCGCTGAACAAGATTGCAGCGTCGACGCCGTAGCGCCGAACTGGCTGCATGGTCACCTCAGCGGCGATCTCAGGGTCGGCGATCGCCTCAAGGATGGATCCAGAACCGCGGAGCGCTCGGTATTCCGGCAGCGACCGTCCGGCTTGGCGCATGAACCAGACCGGAGTTCGATCGACCGGGAGAGAACGGCAGGCACCGAGAAATGGCGACTCGGCAGGTGTTGGCATGGGACTCCTTCGATTACCCCCAATCTAGGCCGAGGCAGGTTGACGCCCATCGCCTCGGTCAGGGGAGGAGGGCGCTGCATCTAGACTGCCGTGTTCACCCGGAACCTCTGGAGTGGGATGACACCGCAACGAGACGTCGACGAAGAGCAGGCATTCCTCGATCTCGCTTACGCGAGTTTGGACGCGATGCGTCGTGATGCTGAGGGACTTCGAGATTCAGTGCTCGACCTCGGTCGCGGGGGTACGTTCCAGTCTCGAACCGAACGGGACATCGTCGTCCGGGGGGCGCTCGCACGCCTGGCCCAACTCGATGTGGGAGAACAGCCACTCTGCTTCGGTCGGATTGATTTCGCACCGGCCGAGCGAGGAGCAGAACCCGAGGCCTTCCACATTGGGCGCTTGGCGATTGCCAGCGAAGACCGGCGTCCGCTCGTCGTTGACTGGAGAGCACCGATCGCTGAGCCGTTCTACCGAGCCACCGGGAGGGATCCGCTCGGTCTCGTTCGTCGTCGCCACCTGAGCGTGAAGTACCGCACCGTCCTCGGCGTTGAAGACGAGTTCTTCACCGATGCCGACGGCACCTTCCCGACCCTTGGTGACGACGCTGCTGCTTCGGTTGATCCTGATGGCCTCGTTGCCAGCGAACGGCCAATCGGCGGCGCTGGAGCCCTCTTTGCAGCCCTCGGCCGAGCGCGATCTGGGCAAATGGGCGACATTGTGGCGACCATTCAAGGGGAGCAAGACGAAATCATTCGAGCCCCCCTCGCAGGCGCACTCCTCGTGCAAGGTGGGCCAGGAACGGGGAAGACCGCCGTTGCGCTCCACCGTGCTGCGTACCTCCTCTACACCCACCGATTCCCCCTCGAGGGACAGGGCGTGCTCGTCGTTGGTCCCAACCCCCTCTTCCTCCGCTACATCGAACAAGTACTTCCCTCACTCGGGGAGAGCGGCGTCACGTTGTCGACGGTCGCTGGCCTCGTGACTGCGGCCAAGGTCGCTGGGATTGAAGACCCCGAACTCGAGCGCCTGAAGGGTGGGGCGGTGATGGCGCAGGTCATCGCCCGAGCTATTCGCCTTCGTCAGCGCCGACTCCGCGCGGTGGCCGAGGTGCCCTTCGGCGCCAGCGTGCTTCGCTGCACGCCAGAGCAGAGTGCCACGATCATCGCTCGGGCTGAACGACGACCCGGGAGCCATAACCTCCGACGACGCTTCGTTGAGGCTGAAATCGTGAAGCTCTTCGCGAAGCAACTCACCGAGCGCAACGATCCTGATGATGAGCCCATTGATTTGAAGGCGCTCCGGGCCCAACTGCGCACGCTCGGTGCCTTCATCGATGTGCTCGATCGCATGTGGCCTCGGCTCTCACCGCACGAACTGCTGCACGACCTCTACGGTTCCCTGCCCCTCCTCAACGCTGCGGCCAAGAACCTGCTGCGTGATGACGAGATTCGAGCGCTCGTTCGGCCACGGTCGTCATCGCTCGATGAGGTGCCGTGGACGACCGCCGACCTCGCCCTCATCGATGAAGCGCAAGCGCTCCTCGGCCCACGCCACGAGGGGTCGAAGCGTCGACACGATCCTGATGTCGCCCGCGATGGAGGGCGATGGCCCGAAGGCCTCGATGGACGGGACCTCGCGCCGATGGAGATGCCAGCCGACGAGATCCGGGCATTCGGCCACATCGTG
>Ga0007813_1000167_pt1 | contig 23527 bp, 23 predicted proteins | sample CryBogCBE29Jun09_FD_71194 | JGI IMG/M metagenome (GOLD analysis project Ga0007813, IMG submission 71194) | Freshwater microbial communities from Crystal Bog, Wisconsin, USA - CBE29Jun09 | ecosystem: Environmental > Aquatic > Freshwater > Lake | place: Crystal Bog, Wisconsin, USA | collected... | reverse complement strand
TGCGCCATCACAAGCGCCTCCAGCAGCGAGTTACTGGCCAAGCGGTTGGCCCCGTGCAGGCCAGTGCAGGCTGCTTCACCCACGGCATAGAGTCCCCTCAGGGAGGTCTCGCCATTCAGGTCCGTCTTCACCCCACCACACTGATAATGAGCCGCTGGAACTACGGGAATCGGTTGACGGGTGATATCGATCCCCAGCCTGAAACATGTTTCGTGAATGGTGGGAAAACGTTCCCTGATGAATTCCGCATTCAAATGAGAGATGTCGAGGTAGACGCAGGGCTTCCCGGTTCGCTTCATCTCGGCATCAATCGCCCTAGCCACGATATCTCGTGGGGCAAGTTCAAGACGCTTGTCATATTTTTCCATGAAGCGCTTGCCCCGCTCGTCAACAAGGATCCCTCCCTCCCCGCGCGCAGCCTCGGTGATCAAAAAAGACTTAGCCTGGGGATGGAAGAGGCAGGTCGGGTGAAACTGCATGAACTCCATGTTGGCAATCGTCGCACCGGCCCGCCAGGCCATTGCAACGCCATCCCCCGTGGCGATGCCGGGGTTGGTCGTGTACTGATAAACTCGTCCGCACCCCCCCGTGGCCAGAATGGTCACATCGGTTCGGAGCGTCTCGACTTCACCGCTTAACTCGTCCAGCACATAGATCCCGACACAACCATCCTGCATGGCATAGCCAAGTTTGCCCGTGGTGATCAGGTCGACAGCCATGTGATTCTCCATCACCATGATATTCGGATGGACGGCCACAGCTTTTAGAAGAGTCTTCTCAATCTCGAAGCCTGTCGCATCCTTGGCGTGCAGGATACGGCGCTTCGAATGCCCTCCTTCGCGACCCAGATCAGGCTCCATGACTCCCTCGGGGCCCGTGCGTTCGTCGAAATGCATCCCCAGGGAGACAAGTTCGGCAATGCGTTCCGGTCCCTCGCTCACGATCGTGCGGACCACCTCCTCATTGCAGAGACCGTCACCTGCGGTGAGCGTATCAGTCACATGAAGGGCGACCGAGTCTTCACTGCTGGTGACACATGCGATTCCACCCTGAGCCCAGGCGGTGTTGGAATCGGCGCGGGATTTTTTTGTAACGATGGCAACGCTTCCCCGTTCAGCCGCTTTCAATGCAAAAGTCAGTCCCGCCAAACCGCTCCCCACAACAACGTAGTCAAAGGTCTTCATCGTGGGGTGCGAAGCGCCAAGTTGTCGATGAGTCGAACATTGCCGAATCTCACAGCCACAAGGGCGCGGGCGGTGCTTGCGGCATCAAGTTTTTTTAAAGGGGATAGATTGGTGGCATCGACGATTTCCGCGTAATCGACAGAAGCACCGGGAATCGATGCAAGGTCCCTGATCATATTTCGCCGGAGTCGGGCCACGGAAAGCTCACCTCCCGCGGCCTCCATCGATCTGGCCTTCAAAGCTTGGTAGATTCTGGGGGCCATCAATCGGTTCTCCCGGGAAAGAAAACGATTTCTGGAGCTAAAAGCCAACCCGTCTTTCTCCCTCACTGTTCGAAATCCCTTAATTGTGACGGGCATTTTGAGATCACGAACCATGCGGCGAATCACCGCGAGTTGCTGCCAGTCCTTCTCCCCGAAGATGGCGATATCGGGCGCGATGATCTGGAACAGCATCGCGACCACCGTGCAGACGCCGTCAAAGTGTCCGGGCCTTGAGGCCCCGCACAAAACACTGGAGAGCGACTTCTCATGCACCGACACAGTGTGATCCCTTGCGTACATCTCCTGCGGTGACGGGTGAAAGAGGAGATCAACACCCTCTTTTCTGCACAGATCGCGATCGGCGGCAAAGGATCTGGGATATCGGGTAAAATCCTCATTTGGACCGAACTGGGTCGGATTCACGAAGATGGAGATCACCACGCTCCCCTTGGTTCCGGCTGTACGCCTCGCCTGACGGATCAACGAGGCATGCCCCTCGTGCAAAGCACCCATGGTAGGAACAAAGACAACAGGTGCTGACGCCCTCCTGCTCCAAGCGGTGGCGGCGCTAATTTGCGCGGCCGTTTTCAAGCCATTTTACTTGGCGGGTGAAGAGACCGGTGCCGGCGCCTTCAGAAGCTGTTTCTGAATTGCCGTCGGTCCAGAGAAGGATTTTACCTGCAACACCGAGATGAGCAGTGTGAGTAAAAAAAAGAGAGCCCCAAGCCAGACCGTGAACTTGGTTAGCACCGTCGTGGTCTGAGCTCCGAAGAGATTGTCCGTGAGACCACCACCAAAGGCGGCCCCCAAACCTTCGCTCTTGGGGCGTTGCATGAGAATGGTGAGAATCATCAGCAGGCAGATGATGACCAGGAACGTTACGAGGATAGGCATGAGGAGCCACATAGACATTTAATAAAACCGGAACATTTCACGCTGTAAAGAGGGATCGCTTACTTGACCTCGGGAGCACATCCCATTCAGAATTCAATTTTCAAACAAAATACAGCATGGCACGTAACACAAAGACCTCCAAAAAAGCCACGATTACCCAGTCGAACGCTTCAGCCAAAAAGAAAAACACTCCGCTGAACTCCAAGGGGGCTCCACGCGAAAAAAATGCTGATTTTCAGGAAGTGCGCACTCTTATCGAACTCCTCAAGAAAAACGACTTGGCCGTTCTTGAGTTCGAACAGGGTGATTTCCGCATTATTTTGAAAACTCCGGCCGGGGCATCCGGAGGAGCCACTTTGATACAAGGACATGCACCAGCAGTCGCAACGGCTACTCCGGCTCCTGCTCCCTTAGTTGACAATGAATCTCCTACGGAGCCCGTGAAGGGCAGTTTCAAGGAGATCACCTCACCAATGGTGGGAACATTCTACGCCGCTCCTTCCCCTGAGTCCCCCGCTTTCGTTGAGGTTGGGAAAACCGTCAATCCAGAAACCGTTGTTTGCATTGTCGAAGCGATGAAGGTCATGAATGAAATCAAAGCGGAAATATCCGGGAAGGTCGTCGAGGTCGTTGCCGAGAGCGGCAAACCGGTCCAATTCGGTCAGGTCCTCTTCCGGGTCAGCTGAGACATTCGGAGAAACGGCCCACCGAAAAAATGTTCAAAAAAGTCCTGATAGCCAACCGCGGGGAGATTGCCCTGCGAATTATCCGTGCCTGCAAAGAGTTGGGCATCGGCACAGTCGCAGTCTACTCTGAACCCGACCTGCACTCCCTTCACGTGCAGTTTGCCGACGAGGCAATCTGCATAGGACCCGCAGCGGGTAGCGAGAGTTACCTGCGGATCGACCGCATCATCAGTGCTGCGGAAATAGCCGATGTGGATGCCATTCATCCCGGATACGGATTCCTTGCTGAGAACGCCCATTTTGCAGAAATCTGCGCCTCGGCCAATATCGCCTTCATCGGCCCATCTCCCGATTCAATAAGACTGATGGGTGACAAGAATAGTGCCCGTGAATGTGCCAAAAAGGCCGGCGTGCCCATCTCTCCCGGAAGTGATGGCGTTGTTCCTGATGAAAAGGAGGCCATCAAGGTCGCCCGTAAGATCGGCTATCCCGTGATGATCAAGGCGGTTGCCGGCGGCGGCGGGCGCGGGATGCGCATGGCCCATAACGAGGGTAGTCTTGTCCAAGGATTCCACAGCGCGCGTATGGAGGCTGACAAGGCATTTGGAAACCCCGATGTCTACATCGAGAAGTTGATCGTTAACCCTCACCACATCGAGTTCCAGGTCTTTGGCGACAAGCATGGAAAGATTGTTCATCTCGGAGAGCGTGACTGCTCTCTCCAGCGTCGCAACCAGAAGATCCTGGAGGAATGCCCCTCCCCGCTCATGACGGAGGACCTCCGCAAGCGCATGGGAGAGGCCTCGATTCGTCTCTGTGAGACTGTCGGTTATTACAACGCTGGAACCATCGAGTACCTCGTTGACGATGATCTCAACTTCTATTTCATGGAGATGAATACTCGCATCCAGGTGGAGCATCCAGTAACCGAGGAGGTCTACGGTGTCGATCTCGTGAAACAGCAGATTCAGGTGGCCGCCGGTGAGCACCTCTCCGACTACCTGCTCAACGCCAAACCACGACTCCACTCCATCGAGTGCCGCATCAATGCTGAGGATCCTGAAAAGAATTTCATGCCCTGCCCCGGAAAGATCGAGGCCTATTATGCGCCGGGAGGGCGCGGCCTGCGCATCGACTCACATGCCTACGCGGGTTATCCGATCCCGCCAAACTATGACTCGATGATTTCCAAGATGATTGCCACCGCCTCGACACGCGAAGCCGCAATCGCCCGCATGTCGCGCGCCCTTGGTGAGTATCAGGTGATTGGAATCAAGACAACCATCCCGCTTCACCAGGTCATCATGCAGAATGTTGATTTCCAAAAAGGTAAGTATCACACCGGTTTCCTGGAGCACTTCCTCAAGGATGGAGTTCCTGTAATGAAGGAGTAGTCTCTCATTCCCCCTTTGAAGAGACGCGGGGATCTCAAGAACGGCTTACTTCTTTTCATCCTGAGGGCATTCGGATCATCTTCATGAAAACGCTTAATGAGTGCTACCTGTACGGAATTATAGATGCCGGTTATATCGTCAGGGAAAGGCTCCCCACCATCACAAGCCAACTCCTGGAAGGTGGCACTGATATCATTCAACTTCGGGCCAAAGGACGCTCGCCCCGGGAGGTTCTTGCCATGGCCATTGAAATCGCACCACTTTGCCGTTCATCGGGCATTCCCTTTATCCTGAATGATCATCCGGAACTGGTTCGTGAGGCCGGTGCGGACGGCGCCCATGTTGGACAGGATGATCTTTCGATATCCGAGGCCCGCCGTCTTGCCGGACCGGGCGCCATTATCGGAAAATCGACCCATTCTGTGGAGCAGGCCATCGCCGCATCGACCGAAGCACCTGACTATATCGGTTTCGGCCCCATCTTTGCAACACCCACAAAACCAGATTACCCTCCCATTGGAACAGAGGGAATTCAGAAAGTTCATGCCCAACTTTCGCTTCCCATTTTCTGCATTGGTGGAATTAAACTCTCCAATCTTCGGCATGTTCTGGATACGGGTGCGCGACGCGTGGTAATCGTCTCCGATCTTTTGCTTGCTGACGATCCCTCTGGCCGGGTCGCCGATTGCAAATCCGTGCTGAATTCCAGTTGGCGTGCCTGACCTTCTTTCATTCCTCCTCACATTGCAGGAAGAGCATGGCGGAGCCATTCCCTTTGAACGCTTCATGCGGGAGTCCCTCTACCATCCATATTTTGGCTACTACTCGGCGAATATCAACGGGGTCGGTAAGAGAGGTGATTTTTCCACGAGCGCTTCACTGGACACTTCCCTCGGAGGAGCAATCGCAGCTTGGATAAAAAGTCGGGCATCCTTTCATGGTTGGAAACAAATCCCGATCCTTGAAGTGGGAGCCGGGAATGGAGATCTGGCACGAACTGTCCTGCATCATCTGGGCTGGAAAGCCCCATGGACAACTGACTACATGATTCTGGAGTCTTCTCCTCGCCTAAGGGAGCTACAGAGAGCAACACTCCAGTGGCGTGGCGTTCACTGGGTCTCCTCACTCAAGGAAGCCTTCGAGCACTGTGGTGGCAGGGCGCTCATTTTCAGCAATGAGTTGGTGGATGCATTTCCCTGCCGACTCTTTGAAAAAGAGGCCATGGGATGGAGAGAACTCGGCCTACGCATCTCCCCATTTGGATCCCTTGAAGAGACCCTCCTTGGGTCTTTTCAAGAGGATTCTTGGTTTACTCAATTCGATCATCTTCCAGTCGGTCAACGGGTGGAGCGCATCGATTCCTTCCGTGACTGGATGAAAGAACTGGACTCCTTATGGAGCGAGGGGGAGATGCTTACCATCGATTATGGAAATACGGCCGATCTCCTCTACAACCGTAGGAAGGGTGGTTCGGTGCGGGCCTATTGTCGTCATGAATGCTTCATGGGGAATCAGGTGTATGCGCGCTTCGGCAAACAAGACCTGACAGCCGACGTAAATTTCAGCGATCTGACTGGCTGGGGAAGCAGTTTGGGCTGGAAAAATCAGCCCCTTCTCACACAGCGGGAGTTTGTGAATCAATGGGAAAACTCCAAAACAAACAGAGGAGCTTCCAACCGTTTTTCAATTCCCGGCGAGGCGGGGGATTGTTTTCTCGTTCTCGAGCAATCGAAGAATTGAAACGAAATTCTGGAAAAGATCTAGGGAGCTAAAGGGCTTGAGCCGGCCTGGGATGCAGGACTGAAGGCAAACGGAAGAGTAATCTGCGGGAGATCCTTAAGCGTCATGCTGAGAAGGGCTCCATATTGGGTCTGCTGTGCTGTTGTTCCATAAGCCTGATTGTTACGAACCTCTGCTCCGAATGAAAAAATCCAACTCGAGAGATCCCGGTTGATCATGTAGCGCTGGTAGATCAGGGAATTAGGCTGTCCGGCCTGCACGTTGTAAATTTCCTGGGCACTCACAGACCAGTGATCATTAGCCCTCCAGAAGACATTGAAGGGGTACTGGTTACCTGTGGCCGTGGAGGCCGTGCCGAGGCTATTGGTACTCGCCACACCCGTGTAGTTGTTCAGGTATCGGGTTCCGAAACCGAACTCCAAATTACGAGCAGGCATGACCCTGATGTCAGAGTTGAGCTCGGTGAAGCCTTCGGAACAGAGCGGAACCTGTGATCCTATCCCGAAGTTCAGCCAACTGACAGGGGCAACAGTGAGACGGTCATTCAGGTTGGAGATGGGGCCATTCACGTAAGGGTTGATCCCGTTCACGTCGGCAAAGGTATCCAGAAAGATCCAGTCGTAGGTCTCCCCATCACGACGTGTCTGGAGACGATTCCTGAAACCAAGTCGCCAGATGGCCCAGGTATCGATGGAATCAATGGCCGCGAATTGAGGGAAGTCGAGTGGCTCCAACTGGGTGGAACTCGGTTGGTAACCCGACTTGGTTTTTGCAGCCGGATTATTCGGTAGAAGACGGTCAAACTGGAGAACCTGATTCGCGCTGGGCCCACCTGCATTGACATAAGAGAGATCACTGTAGGGCTGGAAAACGTGCCTCAATCCATCCAGTCCGAGGAGACTGGACTGAACACCCTCAAAGTCGCGTGAAATTTTGAATGAATTCTCCAACCCAAGATTAAAAATGGGACGAACCACATTTCCGGTGGTATGCAGGGAGTTTGGTGGAGTCGAATTGGTGGTGACGATCTTTGTAATAGAATTCGTTACCGTAGTGGTGTTTGGGTTTGCTGAATAAGGGAAGGGCGTGATGGCATTGTTGCTATCTATATAATTACCGCCTTCGCTGTAGAAAACTCCACGGATACCAGCTGTCGGTATTGTGGAGAGCCACCCAAATAGATTAAACGGAGCACTGATCTGATGGAATGTATCAAATCTGGTGGCACCATAATCAATTTTGGAAGAACTGAATGCGGTATTGATCGCCGTATTGGTGTATCCTATCGGGGCATTCGTTGAGAATTTCCTATTCAATTGTCCCAGTGATGTGGTGCCATCGTAATAGATGGGCAGCCCGAACAAGGGCTCCTGCTTGAAATCATAGGCGGCCTCGGGCAAGCGCTCCGTGGTCTCCTGAAACTGGTTCATCTGCCACCTCGTGACAAGCGACAGGCTGTAAATATCATCCAACTTGGTTAGAGCCACGTTGTTGTCGGGCTGGGGATTGACTCGGTTTTCCGCGGGGTAATAGTCCTGCATGAAATTTGCATCGCTAAGCTTGGTCATGTCCAGGGTCGCGTAGATATCATCTGTCAGGAAGACGTTCCCTTGGTACCCGACGCGGTAGCGACTCGGGTCGGTAGTGGCCGGCAAGGCATCCTTGAACTTGGCTGGATTAATGTCGTTGGCGTAGTAGGAGATGAACTTTCCAACATTCCTGTCGTCCTTCCCAAACTTCAGGTTCGCATCAAAACCTACGGCATAACCATGAAGGGTGCGATAATCGGACCGAATAGTGGCCAGAAAATTATCACCCGTGCCGAGCGCCACCGTGTATGCGCTTAACAAGAAACCACCCCACTGGGAGTCATAGCCGGGTGAAAATTGCAAACCGTTGTGGTTCAGACTTGAGAAGGCGTAGGGCACCCACATCACGGGGATCTTGCCAACATAAAGAGTGGTATTGAGTAAAACCACCCTGTCGTTTGGATAGATCCGGATTGTTTTGGCATGGACATGCCAATCTGGCATCGAGGAGTCGGATGTGGTGATGTCAGAGTCACTCAGGCGGAATTCCTTGGTTCCGAACCCCCTGGCAGAGAGTGAACTGAACTTGAGCGGATCATGGCTACCGTCAAATTCAAGAGCCCGGGTCTGCTTGGTTTCCAGGTTGTAAAACACCCGTTGTCCATTGAAGAGATCCTCTCCACTGTAGATCCTGACATTCCCAACGAGCAGCACGTCGCGCGTGTCGGGATTGTATTCAGCATGGTCCGCGTAGATGGAGATACCGCCATAGTGTATCTGAACATTGTTATCCGCAACAGCGGTTCCGTTCTCAAAACGGGTATCCCCATCGGCCGTTATTTCAACGGGCTTATCACTGAAATTTCCAAACTGGGCACTTAGAGGAGCACAGAGGAAAACCAACAGGGAGAAAAATAGGAATAAAAATCGCATTGAAAGGAACCCGTAAAGGCTAAGTCGCACCCCCCCTCGTTCAAGGAGAAAATCGCCCGTTGGCACCGTTAAGAGGAAAGGTTCTTGAATCGCTTATTTCCCGAGATGGCGGATATCCTCAGCCCTGACTGCAAAGACCACATCCTCGGCAATGTTAGCCGCATGGTCGCCGATGCGCTCGAGACACCTGCTGATAAAGATCATGTTCAGGAAGGCGGGAAGGTTCCTGGAATCATCCTGCATCCGGTTAATCAACTCATCGGTCGCTTCCTTATTCAATCTGTCGAGAATCTTGTCGCGGGCCTTAAGTTCAACGGCCAGAGATGCATTCCGTTCGGCAAAGGCTCTGATGGCATCTTCAAACATCTCAAGGGATAGCTTGATCACCTGATCAAGAAGGTGAAGTTCATGCAACTCCGGATGCTCGTTGAGTTTGCGGGCACGGCGGGCGATATTAACGGCCTGATCTGCTACCCTCTCGATATTGGCGCCAATCTTGATGGAGGAGATCACTTCACGAAGGTCTTTTGCAACAGGTTGAAAACGACTCATCACGTCAATGCCCTCCCTGTCGATCTGGATCTCAAGAAGGTCGATCTCCTCGTCATCAGCGATGGAGTGGTTACAAAAATCGTCATCGCGTAGAAAAAGACCTTGGATGGAGTTCTGAAGGTTTTTCTTCGTCAGGCTGGCCATCGTCAAGACGCTACCCCGGAGTTGATCCAGAGCCGTCGTGAAATCAGTCAGGGTGTGGGGGCGGGATGGTTCGGTATGCATGATAAGATCAGCCAAAACGGCCTGTGATATATTCCTCTGTCTGAAGCTTGGATGGGTTTGTAAATATTTTTCGCGTCTCGTCGAACTCAACAAGATTACCAAGATAAAAGAAGGCAGTGAGTTCCGACACACGACTGGCTTGATGCATATTATGGGTCACGATGATGATTGTAAAATTCCTCTTCAATTCGATAATCAGCTCCTCCACCTTTGCGGTCGCGATAGGATCGAGCGCCGAACAGGGTTCATCCATGAGAAGAATTTCAGGCCTGCTGGCAATGGCACGAGCGATGCAAAGACGTTGCATTTGTCCTCCTGAAAGACCCAGGGCACTCTCATGAAGGCGATCTTTCACCTCATCCCAGAGAGCCGCGGAGCGGAGACAGCGTTCCACTGTTTCATCAAGCATGGATCGATCCCCTTGGCCGGCGATCCTCAGGGGGTAGACAATGTTACCGTAGATGGACATCGGAAACGGATTTGATTTTTGGAAGACCATACCGATCCTCCTGCGAAGGGCGATAACCTCGACGGAGGGATCAAAAATGCTTGTCCCGTGGATCGTTATGTCACCTTCATGGCGAACTCCTGGGATGAGTTCGTTCATCCTGTTAAAATTTCTTAGCAGGGTCGACTTACCACATCCCGAAGGTCCAATAAAGGAGGTGACCCGGCGTGAGGGGATCTCCAAATTAATGCCGTGCAGAACCTCTTTTTTACCATAAAAGAACCTAAAATCATCGACCTTGATGAAATTAGTTTTACTGGGGGAAACCACATCCGTTAATTCATAAGGTCGCGCAGTTTCATGAGAGACCTGAATCGGGTGTGCTTCGGAAGACGTGTAGTCGTTACTCACGGATTTATCGCTGTTTGGGACTGAAAATCATCTGGGCTAGAATATTGGTAAGTGTGACAAGCGTCACGAGAACAAGTGATGCAGACCAAGCCAACTTGATATGATAGGCGTAGGGTAGTGATGCAAAATTATAAATCAGCACGGAAAGGGAAGCTGTCGGTTCAAAGACTGATGTAATCCAGTTCTGGCTGAACAACGCGGTGAAAAGCACCGGGGCGGTTTCCCCTGCAGCACGGGAGACAGCGAGCATAATCCCCGTCATGATCGCGGGCATGGCATCCGGAAGCACGATGCGCCAGATTGTCTGAAAGGGCGTGGCCCCGACGCCATAGGAGGCCTCGCGGTAAGAGACGGAGACTCCCATCAGAGCCTGTTCGGAGGTAAGCAGGATGATCGGCAGGATCAATATCGCGAGCGCCACACCTCCCGCTATGGCAGAAAAATGTTGGGATGTCATGACAACGGCGGCAAAGGCAAACACACCACAAATGATCGAGGGTATGCCGGTCAGAAGTTTGGCAACAAACCTGACAGCCGAGGACACTGGTGAAACGGGAGCATACTCATTGATATAAACAGCCGATAGGATCCCGAGTGGAACCGCGAGAAGAAGTGAAATGCAGACCATCACAAGCGTTCCCATAATGGCATTACCAAATCCTCCCCCTTCCAGTCCAGGGGCTGGAGACAACTGAGTAAAGAGGTTCATGCTTATAAGGGGCAGGCCGTTACGGATCACCAGAATGACGATAGAGATCAGAGGAAACAGAGTCAGAAGCGACAGGGCAATGCAAAGTCCCGTCAGGAATCGATTGCGTAACATCCTGTAAAAAGATGTTTTCCCCTTTGGGCTTGAAAAGAAATGTCGCGATTCAGGCTTCATCATGGCTAATTCATTAACGCAATACCGAAGTGGCACGCTGCGTCTGCCTGAGCACCATTTCCCCGGCAATGTTGACAACAAGAGTCAGGGCAACAAGGAGGGCCGCTGCATACATCAGTGCGCTGATCTGGATTCCATCCGCCTCCGAAAACTGGTTTGCCAACAGCGCGGAGAGCGTGTTGGAGGGAGAGAGAAGCGACCAGGAGAGTCGTTGACTGTTGCCGATCAGCATAGCCACGGCCATGGTCTCACCCATTGCCCTTCCGAAGGCAAGGATAGCGGAGGCCACGATACCAGGGGAAGCCGTGGGAAGAATAACCCCCAGGATCGTCTCCCACCTCGTGGCTCCGAGGGCGTAGGAGCCCTCGCGCAAGGAGTAGGGTACTACTACCAACGAAGATCGGGAAATCGCGGTGATTGTTGGAAGCACCATCAGAGCCAGCACAAGGCTGGCCGTGAGGAGGCTATTGCCATAGGCTGGTCCGGCAAAGAGAGGGAGAAAACCGAAGTGATCAGACAGGATTGTTCCGTACTTCTGGACAAGCGGAATAACGACGAAAACACCCCATAATCCGTAGACAACGCTCGGGATAGCCGCGAGTAATTCAACCACAAACCGGATGAATTGACGCAATGAGTTGGGCAGGAAATCCTCACTGATAAAAAGAGCGATGGATAGACCAAGAGGAAGCGCGACCAAGAGGGCTAAAAAACTACTCTCAACAGTTCCGATCAAGACAGGAAGGACACCGAATACCCCCCGGTTAGGACTCCACTGTGTTCCAGTGATAAATCCAAATCCAAACTGGTGGATCGCCGGCCATGCCTTGAGCAGAATCTCCCCAAAAATGAATGCCAGCAGGAGTATCGTCAGGATACAGGCCAATTGACAGGCGCCCTTAAAAAAATCAGGGTTGCGGCGATATTCCGGCGTCAAGGGGCTCAATGTTCCGGTATTTAAGATAGGCACACCTCCAATTCTTGTTCTCATGAAGGTTTCAGGCGAGACCTATTTGACAGTGTCGAGAGTAGCTTGAACTTTAGCCACAACTGAGGGAGGGAGTGAAATATATCCCAGCAAAGGGGCTGCATCCTGCCCCTTGGTAAGTCCATAATTCACGAAATCCTTTATTACTGTAGCTTTTTCGGTGTCAGGATAAGTTTTCTTCACAAGCAACCAGGTGAAGGTGGCAATAGGGTAATCGTCGGCGCCATCAGGATCGGGAATAAAGGCCCTCAGGTTTTCGGGGAGAACCACCGAGGCGAGAGTCGCGGCACCACTTTCAATGCTTGGAAAAATAAAGTTGCCAGACCTGTTCTGAAGATCGGCCATCGTGAGTTTATTAATGTTGGCATACCCGAACTCCACATAGCCGATGGCCCCGGGCGTCTGTTTGATAAGAGCGGTCACCCCATCATTACCCTTTCCTGCAAGACCCACCGGCCAGGTGACGGACTTACCGCTGCCCACATTGGCTGCAAATTCGGGACTCACGGCATCCAGATGAGCGGTGAAAACAGCCGTGGTGCCGCTTCCATCGGAGCGCGTGACTACGGTGATCGGGAGGTTTGGAATTTTTAAGCCGGGGTTATCCTTGACAATCAGGGGATCGTTCCAGTGCTGAATCTTTCCGAGGAAGATGCTGGTATAGTTCAGGCGTGAAAGTTTGAGTCCTGCCTGAACACCGGGAATATTATAAGCAAGAACGATGGTACCGCCCGTGACCGGAAGCATCAGGACATTTCCTCCCATCTTGGCAATCTCGGCGTCCGTCATGGCGACATCACTTGCACCAAAATCAGTGATTCCATCACCGAACTGCTTCACACCAGCACCGCTTCCCACCCCTTGATAATTAATGCTAACCGTGTTGTTAGCCTTTCCAAAATCAGAGGCCCAACGGAGATAGAGTGGCGCGGGAAAGGTAGCTCCAGATCCATTTAATGCCGTGAAAGCCTTAGCTTCAATGAACAAGCTGGCAAATATAACGGCTAAAAGGATAGATCGTTTCATAGTTGTTTCGTAGCGGATGGGTGAGCTGTTAAGTCAGCGATATTACAGCAAGAATGACAAACCCTTTCCTGTCACATTCTGGTCATGAGGGGCTCGATGCCAGACCGATCGCAAAACCCGAGGAGATTTTTACCTCCGCTCGACCCATTCCGGATTCAAATACCGACTCTCGGCAATTCTTTCCGCATCAGTCAACACTTTGCCATCCAATGACTTGAGGGTGAGTGAACCACTGAGTGCCCCAGCCATGGACCGGGGATCCAAACTCAGTGCATGCGGGAATTGGAGGCTTCCCTGATAGAGTAACCTTCCGTGACTACGCCTTAGTGCTCCACCCAGGATTTTACCTCCATCCATCATGAGGTCGTCACAGGCAGGCGCAGAGAAGCAGGAAGCACCTTCACAAACCTCTACTTTGCTGACCAACCGCACTTCGGTGGGAAGCAGAGAGGCAAGCCAAAAAGCGAGTCTGGAATGCAATGATTTGTAAAAAAGAGCAGACTGCATGGAGGCCACATTGTCTGGACGAGGAATCATTAACGAAAACGTTAGATCTACTCCATGGAGAACCATTCCACCTCCAGTCCAGCGTCTGAAAGAGGGGAGTCGGGGGTGGGTAAGTTCAACCTCAGATCGTTTTTGAAAATACCCGAATGTGACGCATGGAGAGTTCCAACGGTAAAACCTCATCGTCGGCGTCTCCACAGAGAGAAGCAAGGCCTCGTCCAAGGCCATCTGCATCGCCCCATCGAAAGCCTCTTCAGGTGGTATAAAAACAAGGCTCTGGAACATTGGAGAAAAAATGCTGGAAGAAAGTCTCTCAGGAAAGCTTTCAGTTTGATCATCCGGAAATTCGGTGAAGACAAGCATCACCCCCCATAACCTTTTCCTTCCCCACCTCTTGAGGACTGCTCTACGCTGGGGGACATGGCAAAGTCAGAACATGGAAAGAGTGAGGGTGAACCAAACGCGGGAAAAAGCCTCGGTAAGGGGCTTGGAAAAGGTTTGGGAAAGGGCCTAGGAGCCCTCATCAATGCACGTGTTGCCGCACCCATCCCATCAGAGGAGCACGGGGAGCGAATCCAGATGATCCGACTTGACCAGATAGTCCCGAGTCCGCTTCAACCAAGGACAGAATTCCCCGCCGAGCATCTTGTTGAACTTGTCGAATCAATCAGGCAGCGTGGAATCATACAGCCGCTGATTGTCCGGCTTGCGGGAGGAAAATACGAACTCATTGCCGGGGAGCGCCGGATGAGGGCTTCCCTCGAAGTAGGTCTTGCCGAGGCGCCGGTCATCGTGCGCAAAGCCTCCGATCAGGAGGTTTTGGAATTAGCGCTCATCGAGAATCTCCAACGCGAGGGGCTAAATCCAATTGAAGAGGCGGCTGCCTATCAGCGCCTTTCCAAGGAGTTCCGCCTGACCCAGGAGGAGATTGCCAAACGCGTCGGGAAAAGCCGCTCAGATGTCGCTAATGCGATGCGACTCATGGAGCTGGACGAGGAGGTTAGAACCCACCTTATCCAAGGACGCCTCAGCAAGGGGCACGCCAAGGTCCTTCTTGCCATCAAGGATCATAAGGAACAAAGACTACTTGCGGAAAAACTCATCCGATCGTCAGCATCGGTACGCGATGCTGAACAATTGGTCGCGGCTCATCTCGCAGGGACCAAACCACGAAAACCTGGAGACAAGGGTTCGCGCAAAACGCCCGAACTCCCGCCCGCGCTGAAACATATCGAAAACAAGCTCCAGCATCGTTTCTCCACGAGGGTCTCACTGACCCATGCCGAGAAAAAGGGTCACATCTCCATCGAATATTACGGCTCGGATGATCTCCACCGCCTTCTTGGAGAATTTGGGATCTCCTCCGACTGACCCATGGGGGCAATCATTGTAGTTTAAGCTCAGTTTTATGATGAAGAGCCTCGCCAACATCATTCGTTTCATCGACTCCGATTACTTCCCCCGTGGAATCGAAGCGACCAAGGCGATGCCGGAACAAATGGAATGGAGTAGGGCCCTCCCCTTCATCGTCCTTCACTTGGGCTGCCTTGGGGTTTTCTGGGTTGGATACAGCCCTATCGCCGTTGCGGTCTGTGCTGTGCTCTATGTCGTACGGATGTTTTTTGTCACCGGCATCTACCATCGTTATTTCTGTCACAAGGCATATAAGGCCAATAGGGGTGTTCAGTTTCTATTTGCCCTACTCGGCCTTCTCTGCGTGCAGCGAGGAGCCCTCTGGTGGGCAGCGGTTCATCGTCATCATCACGCGCACTCGGACGAGGAGGTCGATGTCCACTCACCACGTCAGAAGGGCTTTCTCTGGGCGCATATCGGCTGGATGACGAGCAGCAGGAATTTTCCCACCGACTACTCCCTGATTCCCGATCTGGCCAAATTCCCCGAACTCGTCTTCCTGAACCGCTTCGATCTCATCGGCCCGCTTCTTCTTGCCATTCTGACCTATGGCCTTGGAGCATTGCTCTCCATTGTTGATCCCGCCCTGCACACGTCCGGCTTCCAGATGCTGGTCTGGGGGGGATTCATCAGTACTGTTCTTCTTTTTCACGGCACCTGCTGCATCAACTCGATGGCCCACGTCTTTGGAAAGCCCCGTTACGAAACAGGGGACGATAGCAAAAATAGCTTTTTGCTCGCGATCATAACCCTCGGGGAGGGATGGCATAACAATCATCACCGCTACCAGTCCTCGGCAAGGCAGGGGTTCTACTGGTGGGAGATCGACCCGACCTACTATATCCTTCGACTCTTAGCCTCCCTGCGCCTTATCAGCAATCTAAAGCGCGTTCCCGAGAGCGCGTACCGAGATGTCAATACGATCAGGCATGGAACCTAGATCCCTCCCTCGGGTTGCCATTATAGGAACCGGCGTCTCCGGACTCTCTTGCGCATGGGGCCTGAGAGATGTGTCCGAATTGACTCTCTTTGAATCGGCAAATCGTCCGGGAGGACACAGCAACACAGTGACGATCTCGGAGGATGGAAAGGAAATCCCGATCGATACCGGCTTCATTGTCTTCAACAAGGTCACCTATCCTAATCTCTGCCGCCTCTTCAAAGAACTCGGTGTCATCATCAAACCGAGCGAGATGTCCTTCAGTGTTCAACACACGGCAAGCGGTCTTGAGTACAATGGCATGGGATTGAATAAACTCTTCGCTCAGCGCCGTAATCTCGGCAGCCTGCGATTTCTGAAACTCATTGCCGAGATCATGAGGTTCTTCCATGTCGGCAAAAAGTGGCTGCGCAACGAGGCTGACGGTGACTCCTCGGAGGAGCAGGCAGATTTCGATCGGGAGGACTTGGGGGCCTTCTGCAAACGGCATGGGTTCGGGAGCGATTTCCTCGATCTGTACTTGGTGCCGATGAGTTCCGCAGTCTGGTCCACGGAACCCGGCAGGATCCTTGGATTTCCAGCCGGCACCCTCCTCCATTTTTTTCATAATCACGGATTTCTTGGAATCACCACGCACCATCCTTGGTTCACTGTCGAGGGAGGTGCCCGCACCTATGTCAGGAAGATGCTGGACGTTCTCGGAGCACCTCGAGTTGGCGACCCTGTTACCAAAGTGGAAGAGACTGATGATGGCGCATGGGTGACAACAAAATCGGGATCAAGGGAGCTCTTTGATATTGTCGTTCTGGCTGCCCACGCCGACCAGAGCCTGGGCCTCCTCAGCGCCCCCACATCACAACAATCTCGCCTTCTCTCGGCCTTTCACTACCAGCGCAATGAGGCATTGCTACACACCGATACATCGGTGATGCCGAGGAGCTCCCGAGCCTGGGCCTCCTGGAATTTCAGGGCGGAAGAGGGACCTGATGGTCATCAGCGCGCAGCCACCCATTACTGGATGAATGCACTTCAGGGAGTCTCCCAGAAAAAGGACTATTTCGTCTCGCTCAACAGCAGTGAGAAGATCAATCCGGAAAGGGTGCTCTACTCCACGGAGTATGACCATCCGATCTTCACCTTGGAAGCGATCCGGGCCCAAAGGGAACTCCCAAGTCTCAACCACGAAGGCCGTCTTTTTTTCTGCGGGAGTTATTTTCGCTACGGATTCCATGAGGATGCCTGCAAGTCGGGATTCGATGCAGCTAAAGCAATCCGGAAGTCCCTCATCTGATGACCCCTCACATGAACTCGTGTCTCTACGAGTGCACGGTCTTTCACCGAAGACTGGCACCAACGACACATGAATTTCTCTATAAGGTTTTTTATTTCCTGATCGATCTGGACGAACTCCCATTGCTGGTCAATTCCCTACGCCTCCTGACGGTAAACCGCCCGGGCCTTTACAGCTTTTGTGAAAGCGATCACATCAATCATGGTTCCGCTTCAGCAAGGAAAAATATACTGAGCTTTCTACGGGATCACGGCATTACCGAACCAGTTGGTCGCATTCAACTACTGACCCTCCCCCGCATCCTCGGTTACATCTTTAACCCTATCTCGATTTATTTCTGCCATCACATGGATGGCTCCCCAATGGTTTCGGTAGCAGAGGTGGGCAACACCTTTGGGGAATGGAAACCCTATCTGGTCCCCCTACAGCGGGACGGCACTTTTCACACGCGTGTGGTGAAGCTTTTTTATGTCTCCCCGTTTTCGGATCTCGATCTGGAATTTGACTTCCGCTTTCATCTACCGGACAAGCAACTGCGGATCTCAATCGACGATTACCGTGGCGAGAAACGTGAACTGATCAGCCTGTTGAACGGAAAGAGGGTTCCCTTAAGTGACACAAACCTCCTTCGGTTTAGTTTCAAATACCCATTGCTCACCCTGAAGGTTATGTTTGGCATTCACTGGCAGGCTCTTCTTCTCTGGCTCAAAGGGAACAAGGCCCGGCGCAAGGAGGCCGATCCGAATCTCCAACTGGGAGTCCACAGACCTCACAAATCACTCGCCAATCACCCCACTTCCTGCGCCCACTCCGATAAGTCACTTTTTTCAGATTCCATCGCATGATCACCTCCGATTCCGACGCCACCAACGAATTCCTCAAGAACATTTCCCTCAGCCTGAAGGGAATTCATAACTCCCTCGAGCAACTCACGGCGGCCGTTGAGGGAGTCGCCGAGTCCATCGAGAAGGCCCATGAACCCGAGGGTGATCTCGGTGTCCATCTGGTCAGTTCGCTCAAAGAACTCACCTCGGCACTCCACAAACGCGCCCAACAGGAACGAAGTTTTCAACCTCAGAAGGTCCCCCGCCAGCAGAATCAAAACCACCAGCAAGGGCGCCGTGACGAACGACAGCAACAGCGTCACCACCGCCAGGAGAACCTCCCTCCTTATCAAGAGAATGATCATCCCGTCGAAGATCTACCTCCCGGCGCGACTTACGATCAACCGGATGAACCGACAGGCTACGCTTTCGAAGAGCAGATTGAGGTCAGGACGGGAAATCACCAACAATCGGAAACCGCTTCCTCGAGTGAGGACGAATCACAAGTGGAAACGGCACGAAAGGACTCACGTCCCCGAACAAACCGCAGACGCCGCGGGGGAAACGGTGGTGGCAGAGCAGGGAAAGCTTCCGAGAAGACTGCGCCAAAGCCGTAAAAAAAGTGTAACTACCCCCTCGGCGTGATGCTCCGACACGCCTCGACGAATCGCCGGACCTTCTCCGGGTCTTTGCGAAAGCGGATCGGTTTACCCGCCGAGTCCAGCAGGTTGGTGGCAGTGCAGGTATCGGCACCCGCAGACAGAGTGAACCGCAACCCCTCCGCAACATTCTCGGGTGACAATCCTCCGGCAAGGATCACAGGAATGACGCTTTGGGCAACTAACTGCCGCGCCACTTTCCAGTCGCAAACCTTTCCGGTGATGCCGACATGACCGGCCACAGGTTGATCTTCCCCTTGCACCAGGAGCGTGTCGGTCAGGAACCAATCGCTCACTGAATCCAGAAGTCGTGCTATCTCCAGGGTTGGCACGCAATCTCCCTGGGAAGGGGGAGCAATCGGGATGGTTCTCATGATCTCGATCCCCGGAAATCTTTCCTTCACCCCCTCCTGCAATGAGACAGCAGCCCTGATTGCCATATCATCGACCGCCGCCCCAACGTTAAGGCTATTGCAGAAATGAATGATATCCGGTGCGTAATACTCGATCACCCGGTGGATGCTCTCCGGATCGGCAAAGAGGGGGATGATACTGCTCTTTCGACCAGCATGGCGGATCACCCCTACCGATTCCCTGAGTGCCGGAATCCTCCATTCCTCAGGGGTGAGAATCACTCCCCCGATGTGATCGACGCCGCATTCGACCATCAGGGCAGCTTCCTTGGGTTCCTGTATCTCGTATATTTGGACGATCATTCATGAATATTAGGCCAAAACTCCGATCCCGGAGAGTCCAAACCTGCATATGATCAAAAAAACTAGGCAGTTCCCCTTAACGGTGTCTTGCGATCAGTAAGATCAGAAAACCGTATTCAGCCAAGGTGATGCTAACACCCCAGCCTACCGTCTTGAAGAAGGCTTTCCATGTCGGAAATGACTCCGGAATGACCTCTTCTTCAATTGCCCTCGGATTGTGACGGACCGCCGAACCACTTACTGTGCTTAGGTTTTCCATGGCCACAATCTCACTGATCTCCTCATGAAAAAAAAGAGAAATGTTACAATATTGTAACTCTTTTATACTTGACATATGAAAGCTTTTATAACCCGAAAGCCTTTTCTTCCTTATTGAAGAGCAATCATCGCCAAATAGCACCCGTCAGGAGTATGGGTGAATCATCCTTCCATGAAAGGCCCAACCATTTCTCACCCTATCCGTAAAATCATTCATATCGACATGGATTGTTTCTACGCCGCCGTGGAGATGCGTGAGCGCCCAGATCTGAAAGGTCACCCTATTGCGGTTGGAGGCGGAGGTCATCGGGAAGTCGTGACCACCTGCAACTATGAAGCCCGTCGATTCGGTGTCCACTCGTCCATGCCAGGGTTCATGGCTCGGGAGCGGTGCCCTCATCTCGTCTTCCTGACTCCTTGTTTTGATCTTTACCGAGCAGCGTCGCAACAGATCAGGCAGATCTTCCATGAATTCACCCCGCTCGTCGAAACACTCTCGCTGGATGAGGCCTACCTGGATGTAACCGCCTTCTCAAAAGATGGCCGTTATGCCTGGGATATCGCCAAAGAAATCAGAGCGAGGATCCTTAAAGAGACACTCTTGACTTCTTCGGCTGGGATTGCACCGAATAAAATGCTGGCAAAAATCGCCAGTGACTGGCGGAAACCGAACGGTCAGTTTGCCATCTTGCCGGAGCAGATTCCCGGATTCATGACTTCTCTACCAGTCCGCAAAGTCTGGGGTGTTGGGCCCCGAAGCGCGGAGCGTTTCGCCCAAAGAGGCATTCACACCTGCGGTGATCTTCAGACCATGACAAGGATGAAATTGGCAATTGAGTTTGGAAAATGGGGGGAAGAGCTTTATCACTTGTGCCGAGGAGTGGATGAAAGAAAAGTTCACCCTCATCGCGTTAGCAAATCATTAAGTAATGAAAGTACTTTCAGTGAAAATCTTGCCTCTCTTGGGGAGTGCAAGGACGCCATTACGAAACTCTCCGGCGAGTTGTTGGATGAACTGCGCATGAAAGCGCCGACGAGAAAAATCCGTAAGGCTTTTGTGAAGATAAAATTCTCGGACTTCACCCGGACGACGAGGGAATGTCTTTGCAACGTGCCATCCGTTGATATTTACCAGACTCTTCTAACAGAGGCTCATGGTAGAAAACAACTTCCCGTACGGTTACTGGGAACAGGAGTAAGATTTGATCATGGAACCATTGAGGAGGCCGATGAGATCGTGCAACCCGAGCTTTTTGAGAACAGCCAATGACGCCTGTTTTTTGATGAGGGGTATGCCCTGCGGCCCCCTTAATGAAGGGGCATTAGGAAATTTTTTGGGGAAGTTTGAAGGAATAGAGCACTTCGCCCGTTCCGGCAATCAACCGCACATCCATGGCCTCGGATTGAAGAGAGGCCGCCATGAAACCGGGTTGGGATAATGAATATCGGGATTGAGGCGTCGACTTGACGGGACGGACCGTGGAACCAGCTCCCACGCAGAATAAGTTCAACCCACCAACCTGAAGATGCTGGAGATCGTGGTCATGACCGCAGATGTAGGCCTGAACTCCATGGCGGGTCAGCAATGGGAGTAATTGATCAACCAACTCCGGCGTATCCCCGTGTTCTCCACCAGAATAGATCGGGTGGTGTCCGATCACGATCTTCCAGGGAGCTTTCGAGGCGGAAAGCTGCTGCTCTATCCAAGCGAGTTGTTTGCCGCTATCCTGGGAGAGGATCTCCTTGCCCATGAGTTTGTCATGGGCGTATTTGGCAACAAAGGGATTCGTGTCGATATAGATCATATCAACATTATCCCCCCCGGGAAGTTGCTCGGTCTTTTGATAGTAGCGGGAGGGCATTCCCCAGCGAGGACTCCTTCCTGAATAGTCGATCTGGGCCTGGCAGTTGCCACGGTAATCGTGGTTACCCAAGATCAAGCGCCACGGAACCTGAAGCGAGGAGGCCGCATAGACATCCTCAAAGGAGGCCTTGAACTGGGGATCATCAATAGACGATACACCGTAATCATAAAAGTTATCCCCCACCGAGACAATGAAGGGAGCCCCGATCTGTGCGGCCGCAATTCCCATCTGGCGGGCCACATCAAGCTGATCCTTCTGCCCCTTCCTTCCCCAGTCTCCGACCATCAGGAAATTGAGCCCCTGCGAGGATGTATCGGCGGCAAAGAGACCTCTGGTCAGGAGAGGTCCCGAAAGGGCCACCTGGGCGGTCGCGGCAAAAAGTGTCTTAACAAAGTCCCTGCGAGTTGAGTTCATTTTGAATACTTTCAAAAACTTCACACCTTCAAATCAATAGGTTTTTTTAGAGTTTGAATGGGTGTCATCTCTAGTAAGAAGTTACGAAGACTCGAACTAGGCGATCTCCAGCTTCACTAAGAATTTTTCTGGTTCACAGGATTTCTCTCGCTTGAAGGAATGATAAATGGAGAGTTTCATTCAAGATATTCACTTTTCCGGCGATGTCATGAGGATTAAACTAAAACTTATTTCCATTATTCTCGTGGGAATTTTGGAGGTGACTCCTTGCAGCGCTTACGCCGAGATCTTCTACAAGGGTTTTACGATTGATGAATCGGCCTGTTCTGGGATGAAGCAGATGGATTCCATGCTATCACGAACAAGGGATCAAATTGATCTGCTCTCTAGCGTGGGTGAATCCGAGGAAACACTTCGATTTTTCCAGAGCATTCGTATCAAGTTGAAATCCACTCCGCTATCTGGCGGCACACCAGGACTCTATCAGGGGAATCAGACAAGGGACGTAGAGATCCTTCCCGTCATCACTCTTAGCAGCCATAAACCAGTGCTTCTTCACGAAATGCTCCATGCTTATCACGACCTAAAGTTGGAAGGCGGCTTCTTGAATAAAGATATTCTACGCTACTATTTGACAGCTAGGTCACGGCACCTTTTTGATCCCCACTCTCACATGATGTCCAATCAGCGTGAATTCTTTGCTTGTGCAGCAACAACTTATCTGTACGGAGTGACGGCTCAGGAACCATTCACCAGAGAGCGACTGAAAGAATGTGACCCTGAGTTTTACTCTTACCTCGAGTCAATTTTTGGATATGTAGCCGGCGGGTATAGGGGATGGCTTTCTTTAATTCCTCAAAAGAAAAGGTCCTCTTGGAAGTCTTTACTCCTCGGATCCCCGATTGTGCATGGCATCGTATTTGCGTGATTTGATCCGCTGATCCCGCCTGTCCCTTCGCTCGATCGTCATCTGGCGCTTCTTCCGACTGAGCCTCAGCTTTGTGACCTCCTCTTCCAACTTCAGAAATCCCTCGTAGCGCGAGAGCTCCAGCTTCCCATCGGCCATGGCCACCCGGATCGCACAACCCGCGTGGGGACCATGCCGGCAATTGTCGAAGCGGCAGTTGCGCGCCAGTTCCTCGATGTCGGCGAACTGCTCCCTGATCGTCGACTCATCGGTCCACATGTGCACCTCACGGATGCCGGGATTATCAATGATGATCCCCCCACCCCGGAGCACCATGAGCTCGCGGGCCGTGGTGGTGTGGCGTCCCTTGCCGGTGACCTCATTGACCTCGTCGGTCCACTGGTACTCCCCGCCGAGCAGGTAATTGATCACCGTTGATTTGCCCGTGCCGCTGGATCCGATGAAGGTGATGGAGACCCCAGTCTTCAGATAGGCCTTGAGCGCCTGAAGGCTGCTCTTTTTTTTGAGGCTGGTGACATGCACTTCGGCCTCCGGATTCAGGGTTCGGATGGCTTCC
>Ga0007813_1000163_pt1 | contig 23795 bp, 20 predicted proteins | sample CryBogCBE29Jun09_FD_71194 | JGI IMG/M metagenome (GOLD analysis project Ga0007813, IMG submission 71194) | Freshwater microbial communities from Crystal Bog, Wisconsin, USA - CBE29Jun09 | ecosystem: Environmental > Aquatic > Freshwater > Lake | place: Crystal Bog, Wisconsin, USA | collected... | reverse complement strand
CGGCAAGCGGCTCAAAAGCATCACCGAGCCCGGGCACCACGTCTTGAAAAGCATTGAGGTGATCCTCTCGGAGCTGAACAATTTGAAGAAAATCGGAGATCAATTCTCCTCCAATGACTCAGGCACCCTGAGCATTGCAACCACCCACACACAAGCGCGTTATGTTCTACCAAGCATCCTCACTCAGCTCAGAGATGGATACCCCAAGGTCAACATCAGCCTGCACCAAGGAACCCCAAAGCAAGCCGCCCAAATGGTTTTGGACGAGCAAGCCGATATCGCCATCGCCACAGAGTCCTTGGCGGACTATCCCAACTTGGTGACATTGCCTTGCTATGAGTGGGTTCACTGCTTGGTGCTCCCCAAAAAGCACCCACTGGCCACCCAAACCAAACCCATCACATTAAAGGACTTGAGCCTTTACCCACTGGTGACCTATCACCCAAGTTTCACCGGCCGTCAAAAGATCGATAACGCCTTTGAACACAAGAAATTGAATCCCATCATCGCCCTCGAAGCCATTGACTCCGATGTGATCAAAACCTATGTTCGCATCGGAATGGGGGTGGGCATTGTGGCGGAGATGTCCATTCAAGGCTCGTTGGATCACGATTTGGTGATCAAACCCGCAGGAGACCTTTTTGGTAAAAATGTGACCAAAGTGGCTTTTAGGCGAGGGAGCTACTTGAGGCAATATGTGATTGATTTTGCGGCCCTCTTGGGTCCATCCCTCACACCAGAATCCGTCAAAAAAGCATTGGCCAAAGCGCTTTGACTGCACACACAATGCCTCTCACCTTTAAAGACTCTGATGATGAACACAGTCCCACAAACCCTTGAGTCCAGCCCTGCCCTTGAGTCCAAACTCCCCAAAGTGGGCACCACCATCTTCACCGTCATGTCGGCACTTGCCCAAGAGCACAAGGCCGTGAATCTGGGACAAGGCTTTCCCGACTTCAACGCCGACCCCCAACTCATTGATCACGTGAGCCAAGCCATGAAGGAGGGATTGAACCAGTATCCTTCCATGCTTGGTGTCTTGGAGTTGAGGCAGATCATTGCTGACAAAATCAAACACCTTTATGGCAAATCCTACGATCCCGTGCAAGAGATCACGGTGACAGCGGGCGCGACGCAAGCCATTTTGAGTGCCATTTTGTGTTTGGTCAGAGCTCAAGACGAGGTGATTGTGCTCGAACCTTGCTACGACAGCTATGTGCCCAACATTGAGCTCGCGGGTGGTGTGGCCATCCCCGTTGCCTTGGATCCAGGCACCTTCAGGATCAATTTTGATCGCCTAAGCCGTGCCATCACCCCCAAAACCCGTGCCATCGTTGTGAACTCTCCCCACAACCCCAGTGGCACCACTTGGAGCGAAGAGGATCTGCAAAAACTCTCTGACCTCTTAGAACCCACAGGCATTTTTCTCATCAGCGACGAGGTCTACGAACACATGGTCTATGCACCCAAGGTGCACCTGAGCGTGAGCTCGTATCCCCAATTGGCCAAAAGGGCCTTTGTGATTTCAAGCTTTGGGAAAACCTTTCACGTGACTGGCTGGAAAATCGCCTACACCGCAGCCCCCAAAGCCCTCACCCATGAGTTCAGGAAAGTCCACCAATTCAACGTCTTCACCGTCAACACCCCCATGCAACACGGCTTGGCGCGTTTCATGGTGGATGCTCAAACTTACCTGGGTCTGCCCGAGTTCTACCGCGCGAAGCGTGACCTCTTTAGGGCTGGTCTTGAGCGCACCCGCTTTGAGATCCTGCCTTGCGAAGGGACGTATTTTCAGTGCGTGAGCATCAAAGGCCTCAAAGGCGAGTTGGCTCAAATGACAGAAAGCGCGTTTTGTGAATGGCTCATCAAAGAGATTGGCGTCGCAGCCATCCCCCTCTCAGCCTTTTACATGAATGGATTCGACCAAAGGATTGTGCGTTTTTGCTTTGCCAAAAAAGAGGAAACCTTGAATTTGGCCATCGATCGCTTGAGCCAAATTTAATTTCGCTCCTGGGAGTCCCACGTACCTGTTGGGCCTCTTGATTGGCAAGGACAGTCTGATCTGCCCTATTGGTTGAGCAATGCCCAGGCTTTTTCGAGCCGTTTCAAAGACACGGGCTGAGGCGTTTTGAGCTCTTGGGCAAAGCTTGAGACCCTCAACTCTTCGAGCAACCACCTGAAGTCCTGCATCGCTTTGTCTTGCTGACCTTTGCGCTGGGCCACAAAGCGCCAAAACTTTTGCTCCATGGGCCTCATATCCAGCATTCGGCTCTCATCTCGCTTGGGGTCTGCCTTGTACTTCTCAAGTCTTAACTGAACCGCCTTCAAGTACCTGGGCAGATGTAACCATTGAGAGTAAGGGGTTTGAAGCACAAAGCCTTGAGGAATCAAGCGATCGAGTTGAGACAAGACATCGGCCTCCAACTCTTTGGGAGCTCGCATGTCTTTGAGCTTTTTCTTGGCCGCTTGGGCCTCCATCAAGATTCCCAAGAGTGCTTTGGCGACCTCTTGTGCGATGAGTTGCAAGCGCCCACGTCCCTCTTGGATTCTGCTCTCAAAACTTGGCGCGTCTCTTGGCATGGGCTCCATCAAGAAGGCCCTTTGCATGGCGACATCCAAAATGTGGGTGAAGAGCTCGTCAGATGCAGCTTTGGGGAAAAGCTGGAGGTACAACAAGTTCATTTTGGCCAAGTCGTTCAAATTCTTTTGAAGGAATTTGATGGGCTCTTTGAGTTGCAGGGCAACCAGGCGCTTCAAGCCCTTGTTGTGATGAGCTTGAGCCATCTCCAACTCATCAAAGACCTCCAAACTCACCCCATCGCCTTGGTCCAACAAAGCGGGGAAACCCACCAAAGTTTGTTGCCCCTTTCGAATCTCCATCAACTCGGGCAACTCGCCAAAGGACCAACTTGTGAACTTTTGATCGGCCATTTGCAAAGGGGATTGAGCACTTTGAGCCACTGATGTCTTGTCCCCCTTGGAGGGACTTGGCGCTTTGTGAGGGCTCATTGGTGTTGAAGACCCTTTTGACGCCAAGTCTGAGGGTTCTGCAGAGGGTTTCGCGTCCAACTTCAACGTGGCGAGCGCTTGAAAAGCACCCCTGGCTTGGGTTGCAAATTGAGACTTCAATTGCGCGAGGTGTCTGCCTTGGGCCAACATGCGGTTGCCCTCTCCCATCAACACAAAGTGGCAAAGCAAATGAGCGCTCAACATGTCGGGCTTGAAGTCTTGGGGGGTCACCACCAATTGGATCTCCTCTTTGATGAACGCACACAAGCGCTGCATCAAAGGGCCTAGGGCGAAAACCGCAGGGTCGCTCAGGCGCGCACTCAAGTGCTCTGCGCTTTGAGGCAAAGGCACCAAGCGAGAGCGGGGCTTTTGCGGCAAGGTCTTCAAGAGGGCGAGCACTTTCTCTTTGAGCATGCCAGGCACCAACCACTCGGCCCTCTCGTCGCTCACTTGATTGAGCACAAAAATGGGCAATGCCACACTCATGCCGTCCCTAGGATGACCAGGCTCGTGCAAATACTGCACGCCACAGTCCACCCCACCCATTCTGAGCGTTGGCGGAAAAGATACGTGTGTGACGCCTTTGGCCTCGTGGCGCATGAGGGTCTCGCGCGTCATCAAAAGCGGCATACCCGGCTGCCCCATCTCCTTGTGGCGCCGCTCCTCAAGTTTGTACCAAGCCTCTAGCGTCTTGGTGCTGTAGACGTCTTGAGGGATGAGTTCATCGTAGAAGGCAAAAATCAGCTCATCATCAACCAGCACATCTTGCCGCCTGGACTTGTGCTCGATCTCTTCAACCTCTTTGATGAGTTTCAAATTGGCAGGTAAAAAACCGAGCTTGGTATCGATTTGAGCCTGCACCAATCCCTCACGAATGAACACCTGTCTCGCGTGAGCCATGTCCACACGGGCGTAGGGCACGCGCCTGCCGCTGTAGACCACCAAGCCATACAAAGTGGCACGCTCCAAGGCATTGACCTCACCAGAGCGCTTCTCCCAATGGGGGTCAAGCAACTGCTTTTTGAGCAAATGAGCACCCACCTCTTCTAGCCATGTGGGATCAATGTTGGCAACACCTCGACCAAAGACTCGAGTGGTCTCCACAATTTCAGCGGCCACCACCCACTTGCCTGGTTTTTTCCTCAAATGAGCGCCCGGGTACTTGTAGAACTTGATGCCCCTGGCCCCCAGGTAAAAGTCCTCCTCCTCAGGCTTATAACCAATGTTGCCAAGCAAGCCTGAGAGCAAACTTTTGTGCAAGTTCTCATAACTTGCAGCCTTGCGGTTGAGCTTCATGTGCATGTCTTTGGCCACCGTCAGGAGCTGGGTGTAGACATCTCGCCACTCCCTCAAGCGCCTGGGGTTGATGAAGTTTTGCTTGAGCAAAGACTCAAATTGTCGGTTGCTCAAGCGAGGACGCACCTCTTGCTGAGCAACAAAGGACTTGGGCTGGGAGGGAACGGACTTCGCTTGAGAGACTTTGACATCACGCTTGATGGTCTCACCCACCGAGGGCTTGAAGTTGGGTCTGGAATTGGACCTCGGTGTTGCAGGGGCAGGGGCAGAGGGAGGATGAGCTGGCTTTGCCGCCGTTGAGGCTGGAGGGCTTTCACCGCCTGCCTTGGTTTCTTGAGCGTGTTGCCCATGCGGGTGCTCTCCCCTTGCGGCTCGAATCCAATTCCACAAGGTTAGGTAGCCCGTGAACTCGCTCTTGTCGTCTTTGAATTTGGCGTGCTGTTGATCGGCTTGGGCTTGAGCGGACAAAGGGCGATCCCTCACGTCTTGAACCGTCAAGGCGGACGCAATGATGAGGACCTCCTCCAAACATTCACGTTTTTGTGCCTCCAAGATCATGCGACCCACTTTGGGGTCCAGTGGCAAGCGCGAGAGCTCTTGACCCAAAGGGGTCAATGTGTTTTGCTCATCGACTGCACCCAATTCGTTCAAGAGTTGATAGCCGTCCGAGATCGCTTTGGGTCTGGGCGGCTCTAAAAAAGAAAATCGCTCCACGTCTCCAAGATGCAGGGACTTCATTCGAAGAATCACACCGGCCAAGGAACTTCGCAAAATCTCTGGATCCGTAAAGGGCGCGCGACCATCGAAGTCTTGTTGTTCAAACAAACGAATGCAAATGCCGTCCGAGACACGACCGCACCGTCCCGCACGCTGATTGGCAGCAGCCTTGGAGATGGGTTCCACCAAAAGTTGCTCAACCTTGCTCCTGAAGCTGTAGCGCTTGACACGCGCAAGACCCGAGTCGATCACGTACCGAATGCCAGGCACGGTGAGAGACGTCTCGGCCACATTGGTCGCCAGGACCACTCGGCGCTCTCGGTGAGAAGCGAAGATACGGTCCTGCTCGGCCTGTGTGAGCCTTGCAAAAAGGGGCAGCACCTCCGCGCTTGATGTGCCAATCGAATGCTTCAAGTGGTCTCTGAGGTGATCTGCAGCTTCTCGAATTTCCCGCTCACCGGGCAAAAAGACGAGCACATCTCCCCCATCCAAAGGGTTCATCCACAACTCATCAAGCGCCTCTGCGATGGCCTCGTTGAGCCCATGGTCTCGAGTCTCTTCAAATGGGCGATAACGGATCTCCACGGGAAAGGTGCGGCCCGAGACCGTGATGATGGGAGCGGGCCCACGAGCAGAGGCAAAGTGATTGGAGAACCTCTCAGAGTCAATGGTTGCCGAGGTCACGATGATTTTGAGGTCTGGCCGCCTGGGGAGAATTTCCTTCAAGTAGCCGAGCAAGAAATCAATGTTCAAACTTCTCTCATGGGCCTCATCGATGATGATGGTGTCATAGGCCTTCAAGAGCGGGTCGCCTTGCGTCTCCGCCAGGAGTATCCCGTCCGTCATGAGTTTGATGGAGGACTCAGGGCCGAGTTGATCGTTAAAGCGCACTTTGTAGCCCACGACCTCGCCCAAGGGGGAGCCAAGCTCCTCAGAGATGCGCTTGGCAACTGAGGTGGCCGCGATTCGCCTGGGTTGGGTGTGACCAATGAGCCTTGGCCTCTCGCCAGGCTTTGCATTCATGCGCCCGCGTCCCAGAGCCAAGCACATTTTGGGCAGTTGTGTGGTTTTGCCCGAACCCGTCTCCCCACTCACGATGACCACGGGGTGATCTTGGATGGCCTGCATGATCTCTTCGCGGCGCAAAGAAACAGGCAATGAGTTGGGAAAATCGATCTTAAAGGCCACAGAGTTCTAAAAAAACAAGAGAAATTGCTTCACAATCGCTGATTATCTCAGCACTCCAAGGGCCTTTGGGCTTTTTGGGGCCATCGATGTCAATTAAACTTGAACCACTGCGATTGGTGTCGATTAAACAAACCACTTCATCACCCCTTTGAACACGCCCACAATGTCCGCTGTCTTTAATTTCACCTTTGTGCCCTGGTTTAGATCTGTGGCGCCCTACATTCACATGCACAGGGGCAAGACCTTTGTGGTGGCGATTGCAGGTGAGGCCATTCACACCGGCAAGTTGCAAAACTTGGTTCAAGACTTGGCCCTGATTCACAGCATGGGTGTGAATTTGGTGTTGGTTCATGGCTTCAGGCCCCAAGTCAACGAGCAACTGATGGCCAAAGGCCACCAGCCTCAGTACGCCAATGCAACACGCATCACCGACGAGGTGGCGCTTGACTGCGCTCAAGAGGCCGCAGGACAACTGCGCTACGAGATCGAAGCCGCCTTTAGCCAAGGATTGCCCAACACACCCATGGCAGGAGCCACTGTGCGCGTGATCTCAGGCAACTTCATCACCGCCAAGCCCATTGGCATCGTGGACGGCGTTGACTTCAAGTCCTCAGGCTTGGTGAGAAAAGTCGATGTCCAAGGCATTGAGCAAACCCTCAAAGCGGGTTCATTGGTGCTTTTATCCCCCTTTGGATTCTCTCCAACTGGAGAGGCGTTCAACTTGGCCATGGAAGAGGTGGCGACCTCGGTTGCCATTGCCTTGCAAGCCGATAAATTGATCTTCATGACTGAAATCGCGGGCATCCCCTGTGACCCCAGTCTGCCAGTTTCTGAGGACAACCCCATCGACACCGAGCTCCCGCTCGATGCGGCAGAGGCCCTTTTGAAGCAATTGCCCTTTGCACACAACCCTACAGACCTGCCCTTTTATTTGCAGCACTGCGTGAAGGCTTGCAAAGCGGGCGTGGAGCGCAGCCACATCTTGCCCTTTGCGGTGGATGGGGCCTTGCTCCTAGAGGTTTACATGCACGATGGCATTGGCACGATGGTGGTCGATGAGAAATTGGAGAGCTTGAGAGAGGCGAGCTTTGAGGATGTGGGCGGCATCCTCCAACTGATCGAGCCCTTTGAGCTTGATGGGACCTTGGTCAAGAGGTCACGCACAGAAATTGAACGCGAGATCGATCAATACACAGTCATCGAACACGATGGAGTCATCTTCGCCTGTGCGGCAATGCATGTGTTTGCAGAACAAAAAACAGCAGAACTCGCGGCTTTGACCGTTGCCCCCCAAGCACAGGGACAAGGGGATGGAGAAAAAGTCTTGAAACGCATCGAACAAAGGGCTCGTGCTCAGGGGCTCACCTCCCTATTTGTGCTCACCACACGCACCATGCATTGGTTCATCAAAAGAGGCTTTTTGCCAGTTGACGCAGATTGGCTACCTGACGCCAAAAAGCGCAAAATCAACATGGAGCGTGGCTCCAAAGTATTGGTCAAGAAACTGAGCTGAGTTTATTTCGCTTGAGCACTGCAAGAGGACTGGGTTGAAAGGACCTCTGCAAAAAATCACGATTTGAGAGCATCGCTTTTGCGAGAAGAGAGCTTGAGTGCCAATGCGATCAAAGAGGCCAGCGCAAATCCCACAAAAGCCACAAAAGACCAGTTGGCAATGCTCCCGCCCAAAAAAGTCCAATCCACATTGGAGCAATCCCCGCCGCCTTTGAAGATCATGGGGATGGCCCTCTTCAAGGGAAAGGTCTCGATCATGCCGTAAAAGTCTCTCCCACAACTCACCACCTCAGGCGGATACCACTGAAGCCAACTTTGACGAGCCGCCACGTAGGCGCCAGAGATGGAGAGCACCAACACTCCAGCCCAACTCACCAAATGAGAGACAAAGCCTTTGCGACTCGAGCCCAAAGCAGCCACCGAAGTGATCAAAATCAACACGTAACGCTGCACGATGCACATGGGACAAGGCTCTAGGCCCACAACGTGTTGCAAATAAAGTCCAACGATCAACAAGAGCACGGGCAGCAAAGCCATCACCAAAAGAGAGAGCCTGGGCCTTTGGAGTGGCAAGCGATACAAGTGAACCAAGGGCTCTTTCAAAAGGGTGATCATGTCTAGGGTTTAGGGAGTTTGAAAATCAAAAGGCTTTGTCTATCTTAACAACCAAGAGTTTAGTCTTTTTGAGAAAAAGTAAAAACCACTTTCTTCAACCAACCAAGTGTGCCTTCATGCAAGGCTTTATGGGCCTACAGTGAATAGCACCTTGGGAATGTTTTATCATCAGGGGAAAGCTCTCATCTACATTCCAAGGATATTTCAGACATGGCACGCATCGTTCACTGCATCAAACTCGGTCAAGATTTAGAGGGTTTGGACTTTCCCCCCTACCCTGGCGAACTCGGCAAGCGCATTTGGAGTGAAGTCTCCAAAGAAGCTTGGGCCGCTTGGCTCAAGCACCAAACCATGCTGGTCAACGAGAACCGATTGAACTTGGCAGATTTAAAGGCTCGTCAATACTTGGCTCGCCAAATGGAGAAACACTTCTTTGGTGAGGGTGCTGACGAGGCTCAAGGCTACGTGCCTCCCAGTGCTTGAGAGCCTAAACGCTCCTGATCCTTGTTGGTGCATATCCCATTGAGCATTGCTCAAGGATTTTCTATTCCCCTTCTCCCCTCTCATGCAAAAGTCATCAAGTCCCAAAGCTTTTGAGAGCGTCAAATGGGACGATCGGGGAGAACCCAAGAGTCTGCGCTTTGATGACATCTATCGCTCAAGTGGCACCGACCACCCAGGAGGCTTGGCTCAGGCCAGACACGTTTTCCTGAGCGGTTGCGCTTTGCTCGGCGACAACCCTTTGTGGCAAAACGCCAGCTCTTGGAGTATTTTGGAGACCGGCTTTGGCTTGGGCTTGAACTTCTTGGCCACTTGGGCACATTGGAGAACGGATCCCGCTCGACCCAAGAGGTTGAATTTTGTGAGCATCGAGGCCCACCCAGTGGGTCCCCAAGACCTCATCAAAGGAGCAGCGCATTGGCCTGAACTTCAAGACTTGGCCCATCAACTGAGCGCTCAGTACTGGGGGCTTGGGCAGGGATTTCAGACCCTCAGTTTTGACAGCGAAGCGGTCTCACTCACCCTTTGCATTGGAGATGTTCAAGACATCTTGCCTGAAATCGTGGGCCAATTCGACAGCATCTTTTTGGATGGCTTCAGCCCCGAGCGCAACCCACGCATGTGGGAGACACTGACACTCAAGGGAATCGCTTCTCACGCCAAACCTCAAACCAAATTGGCCACTTGGTGCGTCAAAGGTGAGGTTCGCCAGCACTTGAAGGAAGTGGGCTTTGAGGTTCAAAAGCTCGAAGGCCTCCCTCCAAAGAGAGAGTGCTTGAGCGCAAGCTACGATCCACCTTGGCGCAGCAAAGTTGAGTCAAGCACCCCACACACTCGCATCGTGCAAGAGGCACTCATCGTGGGCAAGGGCTTATCAGGAGCAAGCCTCGCCAGGAGCTTGGCCTCTAGAGGCGTTAAGGTGCGGGTGACAGATGAGTTGCACGCGATAGAACATGGAGCACCACAACACATCAAACCTTTGAGAGCTGGTGCGAGTGGGCTGCCGATAGCTCTTTTTCACCCCATGGACAGCAGAGATGACAATTTGCAGTCCAAAATGACACGCATGGGCATTCGCATGCTTTTGTCACGCATCGAGCATTTGGCTCCACACTTAAAGGCCAACGCTTTCAAACGGCTCGAGGTTCTCGAGGTCAAAAAGAAGACCAAAGGCAAGCCAGCGCCCTTGCACAACGATGAGACACAAGTTTTAGCCCAAACCGAAGAATCCTTGGGGTCCATGGATTGGAGCGCTAAATCCACAATGCTTAGCAAGACTTTGCCTGAAATCCTTCACCATGTGGGCGGTTGGATTCAACCTCAAGCCTACATCGAGTGTTTGCTAAGCCACCCCAACATTGAGGTGATCGATGGCTTTGAGGTCCAATCCATCGAATCCAATTCAGGCAAAGGGACAAACCTGAAGGATACTTCGCGTCAGTGGCAGCTGGTGAGCCCTCAAGGCGCAAGGCTTGAGACCTCTACACTCATTTTGTGCACGGGTTTTCACACACGCGAGTTGTTGGCGAGCTGTATCCCTTCTGGATTGAATGCTTCACATTGGCCCATTCAAGCCATCAAGGGACAACTCACACTTGGGCGCATGAGTGAGTTGATTGCGCTCATGCCGCATGGAGTTGCTGAGCGCTCAGAGCTCCTCATGGGTTGCAGAGCACACGTCGATCAAGCCTCATTTTTGGCTCAGTTGCCAAGTGCAATCGAGGACTCTCAAAACTCAAGCCGCTTTTGCATTGGATCGACCTTTGAGAGAGATCAAACACAAATTGAGAATTCGGCTGGCAGTGAGCGAAAAAATTTGCTCGACTTGGCCCGGGTTTTGGAGGGCGAAATAGACCTCCAAACCAACCCCGAATCCTTGAAGGCCTCTCTCACCCTTGAGGCCTGGAGTGGCGTCAGGTGTACCACGCCTGATCGAATGCCCATTGTGGGGGAGATCCAAGAGGGTCTTTGGGTCAACTTTGGCTTAGGGTCCCGGGGCTTGAGTCTGTGCACTTTGATGGCGGAGACCTTGAGCGGGTTGATAGAGCGTGAACCCCTGGCTCTGCCAAAGAGGCTATTGAAATCCATCCAATGGGAGCGCTTTGCGAGCAACCCTGGTGAGTCCAGGCCCTGAATGCTTGAGGTTTTGTGCTTGGGGAAAATTTTCTTTATACCCAAAACGATATATCTAAATCATAAAAATGTATTTTGAGTTATGAAAAAATAGCACTAAAGTGCAAAGATGCATGATTTTTACTTTGTTTTAGCCGGCTTCTTTGTTGGCAGTGTCGTTGGGCTCACGGGTGTTGGGGGAGGATCTCTCATGACGCCGCTGCTCATTTTTTTGTTGGGCGTGAAGCCGCACATGGCAGTGGGCACCGATTTGTTGTTTGCCGCCATCACCAAATCTGGGGGCACGTTTTCGCTTTGGCGGCAACGCCTGATCCCTTGGCGTGTGGTCATGCATTTGAGCATGGGGAGCATTCCAGGCTGCTTGGGCACCATTTATGCCTTGAACCAAGTCGATCTTGAGAGTTCATCGGTTCAAAGCGTCATTACCCACACCTTGGGGGTCGCTTTGATGCTGACCGCTGCATCCTTGCTCTACAAGGTTCTCAAAACAAAAAAACCAACCGATCCACAAGCTCCTGCGCCAGAAAACCCCCACCCCTTGGAGTCCAGTGTGAGCATCAGCGCACAAGTGGCATTGAGCGCGCACAGTGGGCCAAGCGAGGTAGAATCCACGCAAACCAAACACCCCGTGTGGACCATTCTTTTGGGCTTGGTCATTGGATCGATGGTGACGCTCACCTCAGTGGGAGCAGGCGCCATTGGCGTGAGTGTTTTGATGATCCTCTACCCTAGACTCCCCCTACCCAGGATTGTGGCGGCAGACATTGCGTATGCCGTGCCCCTCACCTTGGTGGCCGGTTTGGGGCACGCAAGTCTTGGTACTGTGGACTGGCCGTTGCTGCTCAAACTCATTTTGGGCTCTTTGCCAGGCATTTGGGTAGGCGCTCACCTCCTCACCCGCACTCCAGAGAGGATCATTCGTTTGGCCCTCAGCGTGCTTTTGGCTTGGGCCTCAGTGAAACTGATTTTTGCTTGATTTAAAACATGTACCAATACACCGAATTTGACCGTCAATTCATCAAAGCTCGAGCTGATCAATTCAGGGATCAACTCCAAAGAAACCAAGCTGGCACTTTGAGCGATGATGAGTTTCGCCCCTTGAGGCTGCAAAATGGTTGGTACATCCAGCGCTTTGCTCCTATGCTCAGGGTTGCTGTGCCATATGGAGAACTCTCCAGTGCTCAAATTCGCGTTCTAGCCCAAATTGCCAGTCAATACGACCAACCCGATGCTGAACTCTTTGAGCGCGCGCAACACACCCAAGGCCTCATTGACAGCAAGAACCCGACACCCAAGGGCATGGAGAGCGTCAAAGCACCTGCACTCCTCAAAGGCTATGCCCATTTGACGACTCGCCAAAATGTGCAGTACAACTGGATCAAACTTGAAGACAGCGCGGATGTCATGGACCTCTTGGCGAGCGTGAACATGCACGGCATTCAAACCAGTGGCAACTGCATCAGAAACATCACAAGCGATGAACTCGCTGGCATTGCGCCCGATGAGGTGGCTGATCCCAGGCCCTTTGGAGAAATCCTGCGCCAGTGGAGCACCCTTCACCCCGAGTTTGCTTTTTTGCCTCGAAAATTCAAAATTGCCATCAGCGGTGCAACCGAAGACCGTGCAGCCGTGGGTTGGCATGATGTGGGCCTGTTTTTGATCAAAAACGCACAAGGTGAGTTGGGCTTTAAGGTCCTGGTCGGTGGCGGCATGGGCCGCACCCCAATCGTTGGCACTGTGACCAAAGAGTTCTTGCCCTGGCATCAAATCATCAATTACATCGAAGCCGTGGTGCGGGTCTACAACCGCTGGGGCAGAAGAGACAACATTTACAAAGCACGCATCAAAATTTTGCTCAAAGCAGAGGGCGAAAAATTCACCTCTGAGGTGGACGAAGAGTTCCATCGCATCACGACACTTGATGGTGCGCCTCATACCATCACACAAGCCGAACTCGATCGTGTGAGCTCATGCTTTGAAGTGCCCCTTCTGGCTGAAGCCGTGAGCCATGAAGAGAGCCACACCGATCTCCAAAACGACCCTCAATACAAGAGATGGCTTGCACAAAACGTGACGGCTCACCGTCTGCCTCACCTCAGAGCGGTGACTTTGTCCTTCAAGCGCGCTGGCTTGGCACCAGGGGACGCCACACCCGAACAACTCTTGGGGGTTGCGGATTTGGCGGATCGATTCTCAGGCGGCGAGGCTCGCGTGACTCACGCACAAAACATGCTTTTGCCCTGGGTTGACGAGCGCAACTTGCCAGCCCTTTACCTTGCAGCCAAGCAACATGGATTGGCCAAAGCCAACATCGGACTCCTGAGCGACATGATTGCGTGTCCCGGAGGCGATTTTTGCGCGCTGGCCAATGCCCGCTCGATTCCCTTGGCCAGTGCCATCACTGAGAGGTTCCAAGACTTGGATGAACTCAATGATTTGGGGCCCATCGATTTGCACATCAGTGGATGCATCAACTCCTGTGGACACCACCACAGCGGCCACATCGGCATTTTGGGTGTCGACAAAGACGGTCAAGAGTGGTACCAAATCACTGTGGGTGGAAGCGATGGAAGCCACTTGAGTGGCCCCTCCAAGCCTGGCAAAGTCGTGGGTCCGTCGTTTTCTGCGCACGAAGTGCTACCCGTCATCGAGGCTTTATTGGATTTTTATGTCTCACATCGACAATCCAAAGAAACCTTCATCAACTTTGTGGGCCGCACCGAGCTAGAGGCCTTCAAATCGGTGGCCAAGTCTGCCAGAAGCTTGGACATTCAGGCTTTGGCTTAAATAAAACGAAATGACAATCGACAAAGCTTTTGGTCTTCCAATCCAACAAACCCTATCAGACTCCACCGATATGAAGCTCATAGACGCCAACACCCTCAGCTCCACGGATAAAACGCTGGTGCTTGAAAACACCGTGGATCCATCAAGCCTTGACTTGCAAGGCGTGGACTGCGTTGAGCTTAACTTTCCAAAATTCACAGATGGACGGGCTTTCACGCAAGCGGTGATTTTGAGAAAGCGTTGCGGCTTCAAAGGGGACGTCAGAGCGCGCGGTGACGTTTTGATTGATCAACTTTTGCAGATGCAGCGCACAGGCTTTTCAAGCGCTGTGCTCAGAGCCGATCAAAACGCAAGCCATGGTCAAAAGCTGCTGTCCCAATTCACTGGCTTTTACCAAGGCGACGTGACTGAGATCAAACCGCACTTTGCTCGCACTTGATGCCCATTGCAACATCCATCAAAACACACTCCAAACGCACTTTAAAACCATCAGCCCATGAGCAGCACCCTTTTATCGAGTCGACACCAAGAAACGGCCATTGAGCGTTGGGATCACCCAAGCGAGCAATACGAGGAACGCGTCCAAAGCACGCTTACCCAACTCCAAGCGAGTGTTTTGAATTTAAGCCCGATCAAACAAGCCAGCAGCTTGGGCCCCGAGGACATCGTGATCACCCACCTTCTTGAGACTTTGGGTCTGCAAGTTCCTGTGTTTGTGTTGGAAACAGGTGCACTCAACCATGAAACCTTGGCTTTGCTCGAGAGGCTTCAAGCTCACACGAAGTTACCTCTTGAAATCTACAGGCCCAAAGCCGAACAAGTGATCGAATTTGTCAAAACCAAAGGGCAAAAGGCCATCTACAACTCGATTGAAGACCGAAAAGCATGTTGCCACATTCGCAAACTGGAACCCCTCTCTCGTGCCCTCAAAGGTCAAAGGGCATGGATCACCGGTCTCAGACGTGAGCAATCGAGCGCAAGAGCCCAGGTGAGCTTCATCGATGACTCCGAACTCTCTTCAAAGGGCTACTCCAAGGTCAATCCTTTGGTGGACTGGACTTGGGGAGATGTGTGGCACTATATTCATTTGAATCAGCTCGACTACAACCCCTTGCACGACGAATTCTTCCCAAGCATCGGCTGCGCTCCCTGTACCCGTGCGATCAGCATGGGTGAAGAGTTCCGAGCTGGTCGCTGGTGGTGGGAGGACGAAAGCGCCAAAGAATGTGGGCTTCACGTGAGCCAAGCCGCCAAAACTTAAAGGTCCATTGGCCCTTTTCTCATCACCCCCACTCACCCATAACCCTCAAGTTACGCACCCAGACCCATGACTGCAACCGCCACACCCATTCGAACCACACCCCAATCAGGTCCCGCTCACACCTTGAGTCAATCGCACTTGGATGGATTGGAGAGCGAGACGATTTTCATTTTGCGTGAGGTGGCTGCATCTTTCGAAAAACCAGCCCTCCTCTTCTCTGGTGGCAAGGACTCACTGGTGATGCTGCGCTGCGCTGAAAAAGCCTTTGGCGTGGGACGCATCCCCTACCCCTTGCTCATGATTGACACGGGGCACAACTTTGAGGAGGTGACGCGCTTTCGCGACTACAGAGCCGAGCAACTCAAAGCACAGTTGATCGTTCGAAGTGTAGAAGACTCCATGAAGCGCGGCACGGTGCGCTTGAGCCGCCCAGATGAATCCAGAAACGTGCACCAATCGGTCACTTTGCTTGAAGCCATCGAAGAATTCAAATTCGATGCTTTGATTGGTGGCGCAAGACGAGACGAGGAAAAGGCACGCGCCAAGGAGCGCATCTTCTCTCACAGAGACAGTTTTGGGACTTGGCAACCCAAGTCTCAGCGCCCTGAGTTGTGGACACTCTTTAACACCAAGATTCACCCAGGAGAGCACTTTCGCGTCTTTCCCATCTCCAATTGGACCGAGATGGACGTCTGGCAATACATCGAGAGAGAACGCATCGAGCTGCCAGAGCTTTATTACAGCCACAAGCGCGAGGTCGTGGACCGCAAAGGTCTCTTGGTTCCAGTGACCCCTTTGACACCAGCCAAAAGTGGCGAGACACCGCAACTCATGGATGTGAGGTTCAGAACCGTTGGCGACATCACCTGCACTTGCCCCGTGGCCAGCTTGGCCAAAACACCCAAAGACATTGTGATGGAGACCTTGACTGCCACTCTGAGCGAAAGAGGAGCCACCCGCATGGATGACCAGACCTCTGAGGCGTCAATGGAAAAGAGAAAAAGAGACGGTTATTTTTAAGGCCTCGTTGCCCTTTTGCGAGGCAGCTGAGCCTAGAGCCATCCTACCCTGTTCCGATGCACCCCTGACTTCATCAAAATATTCTTACCCACTGTTTAGCCCATGTCACCTTTGTCCACAACCGCCCCCACACAAGACGCCAACATTGAGCCCCTTTATGCGCTCAAATTCATCACCTGCGGCTCCGTAGACGATGGCAAAAGCACACTCATTGGACGCCTATTGGTGGACTCTCAAGCGGTGCTTGAAGATCACTTGGCAGGGGTTCAGCGCCAAGGCGAAACCGATTTGGCCCTCTTGACCGATGGTTTATCTGCAGAGCGCGAGCAAGGCATCACCATCGATGTGGCCTACCGCTACTTCGCAACTGAAAACAGGAAGTTCATCATTGGGGACGCTCCCGGTCACGAACAGTACACCCGCAACATGGTGACTGCAGCATCCAGCGCAGACGCCGCCCTGGTGATCGTGGACGCGACCAAACTCGATTGGTCCAAGTCCAACCTCACCTTGCTTGACCAAACCCGCCGTCACTCACTGCTTGCAAAACTCTTGCGCGTGCCCAGTATTGTTTTTGTCATCAACAAACTCGATGCCGTGAACGACCCCACATTGGCCTTCAATCGCATCAAAGCTGCACTCACCGCTTTCGCCACACAAGCCAATATCTCCTACACCGCCATCGTACCCATCTCCGCTTTGAAGGGCTGGAACGTGGTGAATGCGAAAGAACATTGGTGTGGCTACACGGGTGAGACCTTGATCTCCATTTTGGAGAAACTCCCCTGCACCCCTGCCGATCAAAGCGGGCCCACCAGCGTTTGTGTTCAATGGATTGAAAAGCAACACGACTCCAACCGAACCGACAAGGGGCGACGAGTCCTTTGGGGCAGAGTGGCCAACGGACAGCTCAAAGTGGGTGACACCGTTAAAGTTCACCCCAGCGCACAAAGTGCCAAGGTGGTTGAAATCGTAAACGCAGTCAGACAAGCCAACGACCCCTTGTTAGGTCATTCTGGTCACCAAGTTGGCGTAAGCCTTGAGAAGGAACTCGATGTCTCCAGAGGTGACTGGTTGGTGGTGACAGACGGCCTAGACCCAAGGGCTCTCTCGCCTGAGCGCCAAATCACTGCCACAGTGGCATGGATGGATGATGAGCCTTTGGTTCAAGGACGCATTTATTGGGCCTTGCATGGACACCAGTGGGTCAAAGCTCAGGTGAGCCAAATCAAACACCGCTTGAACATTTTGACCCTTGAAACTGAGCCCGCCCAACAACTTGAACCCAATGCCATGGGTCAAGTGGAGTTGACCTTCAAGGAGCCCATTTTGACCCGCCCCTTTGCCGACTCAAGGTTGATGGGTGCCATGATTTTGGTGGATACGGCCTCTCACAAGACTTCAGCAGCGGTCTTGGTGAATTGAGTCACGCATTGAACACTGTTGCAGCTTTGGGGGGGACTCACTTGATAAGTGCTCTTACACCACCCCTGCTGCAGGGCCAATTCGCCTAGTTGACGTTTTCTCCACTAAAATCACCATCACTTCCTTTTCACCTTCATTTCGTAAAAGTTAAGACCATCATGACTCACGTTGTCACCGAATCTTGTATCCGCTGTAAGTACACCGACTGTGTGGACGTTTGTCCTGTGGACTGTTTCCGTGAAGGTCCTAACTTTTTGACCATCGATCCCGATGAGTGCATCGACTGTGCGGTCTGCATCCCCGAGTGCCCTGCCAACGCGATTTTTGCGGAAGAAGATGTCCCCCAGGGCCAAGAGCACATGGTTGCTTTGAATGCAGAGCTCTCCCAAATTGGTTGGCCCAGCATCACCAAGAGAAAAGCACCTTTGCCCGACGCTGACGACTGGAAAGACAAAGAAGGCAAGCTCTCTGAGTTGATTCGCTGATACAGCAGCACCCAGAGACCTGATCAAGGCCTACTCCTTTGAACAGCGCTCAACCCAAGCCACAAACCCCCATCGCTTTGGGAGACCAAGCCCCAAGCATCAAGTGCGATGTCTTGATCGTGGGCGCAGGTCCTGCGGGTCTCTTTTTGGTCTTTGAATTGGGGCTCTTGGGAATTCACGCCCAAGTCGTAGATGCACTCCCCCACGCTGGCGGTCAAGCCGCAGAGCTCTTTGGGGACAAATTGATCTATGACATACCAGGCACTTTGGCTTGCACAGGACGTGAGCTCACCGAGAGACTCTTGCTGCAGTGCAAACCCTTTAACCCCCAATTTCACTTGGGTCAATTGGTTCAAACGCTGGATCCCCTAGGAGATCACTTCAAAGTTGAAACCGATTCGGGCACTCGCTTTGTCGCGCGTGCCGTGGTCCTTGCCAGTGGCGTTGGAGCCTTCTTGCATCGCCCCTTGCTGGCCAATGGTCTGGTACCATTTCTCAAAACCCACATCCATAACGGCCCTCTCTACACGATCAAATTGAATTGGAAATCGAGCCTGACTTCAAATTTGGCGCATGTTTGGGTGGTGGGTGGCACACAAGAGGCAGTCGATGATGCACTTGAGCTCTACGAGTGGGGCAAAACCTTGGAACACCAAAAGCTTCAAGTCACACTCATTCACCGACGCGAAACTTTAGATGCGAGCGAGACCAGCACCAAGGCGCTGCAAGCTGCCATCCATCACAGTGCCAACAGCCTCGATCCATGCACCTTGCGATTTGTGCATGGTCAAATCCTTCACGCCCATGCTCACCCCAAAGACCCAAAAATCCTTGAGCGAGTGGAATGGATCGACTCTGAAGGGGTCACTCAACAAAGCCATTGCGAGGCCATCATCGTTGATTTGGGACTCTCCCCCCAACTCGGCCCCATTGCCACTTGGGGTTTGGAGATGCAAAAGAAACAACTGCCTGTGAACCAAGAGGACTATGCCACTTCAACACCTGGGATTTTTGCGATCGGTGACATCATCACTTATCCGGGTAAAAAGAAGCTCATTGTGAGCGGCTTTCACGAGGCCACTCTAGCGGCTTATGGGATCGCAAAAAGAGTACTCAACAAGGACAAAATTCCCTTTGAGTACACCTCTGCTTCAGCACTGCTGCACTCGCGCTTAGGGCTCACTGAGCCCCTCAGTGACTCAAAAGTACACTGAAACTCAAGTCTTGATGAGCATCGGCAAAGGTGCAAAACCATGGTTCAAGGGCCCATGTCCTTGCCCCTTGGGGTCACCGGTCTGAACGTGAGCACCGTGCTCAATGGCCTTCAAGATGTAGGCCCGTGCAAGCTCAATGGCAGCAGCCAAGCTCTCTCCACGAGCGCAGAACGTCGCAATGGCGGAGGACAAAGTGCACCCTGTACCGTGCACATTCCTTGAGTCAATGCGTTTGGATTTGAGCACAAAAGGTTCACCTTTTGAAGCCCACACGTCCACCACCCACTCGCCCTCAAGATGTCCGCCTTTGAGCAACGCGCTTGGGGTGCCAAGATTCAAAAGATCCTGGGCTGCAGGGATCAGCTCAGATTCTTTTTGAATTGGACGACCCAACAAAACTTCTGCCTCGTCCAAGTTGGGCGTGATGAGCAGAACTTTGGGGAAAAGCTCCTCAATGAGCAACTTGACCGTCTCCTCATCAATCAAGCGGTCTCCGCTGGTGGCCACCATGACAGGGTCCAAAATCACATTCTTCCACCCATAGTGATCGATCGCCCAAGCCACCACTTCGACCACTTCGGGTGTGTGAAGCATGCCAATTTTGACGGCATCCACGCCAATGTCCTCAGCAACCGATTGAATTTGTGACTTTAAAAACGAGGCGGGTAGCGCATGAATGCCCTGAACACCTTGGGTATTTTGCGCTGTGATGGCGGTGATGGCCGTCATGGCAAAGCCCCCCAAAGCGCTGATGGTCTTGATATCGGCTTGAATGCCTGCCCCACCCCCGCTGTCAGATCCTGCGATGCTTAAGACTCTGGGGTAATGGGCAAAGTTTGAAGTGGTCATGCAATCAAATTAAAAGAGATAAGGGAGGTCAAAAATTCAATCCGCAGGCCTCTGGTTTGAGTCCAGGTCGGGGAGCCATGCATTTACAAACATGTAAGGAAAACCACAGATTGATGATCAATGGTTTTTTATTTCATCAAAAAACGATGTGCACTGCAATTTCCTTACTGAGCAGTAGCTGCTTTGAAAATTCCTTCAGCCCACTTGTTTAGGCTAACTCCACTCTTGGCAGCTTTTTTAATTGCCGCCGCATGTATTTTAGGATCAACTCTAAGCATTAATCGGCCTGAAACGGGTTTATCCGGTTTCTGATTTAATTTTTCACAGTCTTTGATGTATGAGTCAATAGATTTATGAAAAGCTTTTTCAAACTGTGTGACGGATTCGCCATGAAATACGATGATGTCGTCGATGTCTAAAACTCGACCGACTATTATCTTATCCTCTGCGTCAAACTCCATACTTACCCTATAGCCTTTGTATTCCATTACATTTGCAATCATGGCTTGATCTCCAATTTATCCAAAAAATCTCTAACGCTTTTAACTCTGTATCGCAATGAATCACGATTGGGGTGGGGTCGATGGACATTGAGTCGTATTGAATTCATCTCAATCGTTATTGCCGAGCCTCCAGAACTGACAACCGTACAACCAATGGCAATTAAAAATGATTCGATTTGATCCCAAGGAATTGAGCCCTGTAGTGGATCCTTATAAATCAAAAGTAATGTTTTTTTATGTTTGCTATTCACCATTAAATGATATCACTTTTTTTAAAATATGCAATCACAATAAAATGACCTTGAACTTCCCTTTAAGCTCATTGCTTCCCCATATTTTCAAACCTTGTCTATAAGAGCATGATGGACAAAACTTGTTAGACGGTCTGATTTTTCTTGATTGACGTATTGATTTATATTGATATTTGGCTAGCCTGAATTCTGTTTATCCCCAGGACAAAATGGCATCTTGTTTGAAATGATTTTGGGGGATTCTGGGCTATTGCGTTTTACCCAAGCCCTGTTGGACGCATTGCACTAAACTAGAAGGCTTATGACCCAACCACAAACAGTCATTTTGGGAGCTGGCCTCATGGGCCGACTGATGGCGCTCGCACTCATTGAGCGAGGTCACAGGATTGATCTCTATGAAGCCCAGGGAGCCGACGGCCAAGGCGCAGCAGCCAAGGTGGCAGCTGCCATGCTCGCGCCTTTGGCGGAATCAGCCATCACCGAGTTGAATGTGGTCAAAATGGGCCAACACAGCTTGAAGCGCTGGCCCCAAATCCTAGGGAAATTAAATCAACCCGTTTTCTTTCAACAAGCGGGCACCGTGATCGTTTGGCATCGCTCCGATGCACCAGAGGCCAGAAGGTTTCAAGGGCACATGCAAAAAACGCATGCCCTCTTACCAACCCTCTCGCCCGCACAAATGCTTGACTCTGTAGGCATTGAGGCCTTGGAGAGAGAGCTCGTGCCCAAGTTCAGCTCAGGACTTTATTTGCCCCACGAGGGCCAACTCGACAACCGAGAGCTGCTCACGGCCATGTTGCACGAGCTCGAACAAGCCCAGGCCCGCGGTCAACTCACGCTGCACTGGCACTCAGCCCAAGAGCTCTCAAGCCTTGAGGCATGGCTGCATCAAAAACACAAGGATGAGCCTTGGATCATCGACTGCACCGGTATGGGGGCCAAAACACACTGGTCTCAACTCAGAGGGGTCAGGGGTGAGGTGCTGCGACTGCACGCACCCGATGTCCATTTGAGTCGACCGGTTCGCCTCATTCACCCCAAATACCCAATCTACATCGCCCCTAAAGAGAACCAAATCTTTGTGGTTGGTGCCACGGAGGTGGAGAGTGAGGACCGCTCTGAGGTGAGTGTGCGCTCAAGTCTTGAACTCATGTCTGCCGCTTATAGCGTTCACCCTGGATTTGCTGAGGCAAGGGTTCTAGAGATCAACACTCAACTCAGGCCAACCTTGCCCGACAATTTGCCTCAAATCCAAATTGGCGCCTCAAAGGTCATTAAAATCAATGGTCTTTATCGACATGGTTTTTTGATCTCGCCCGCTGTGCTTGACTGCGCTCTTGAATGGATGGATCACCAACGCACAGATTTGGCCCAGGAGCTGGGACTGAGTGTGATTCGGTCTTGAGCGGGCTTGCTTTTTTTCTATGATGAATCCCTTCTTCTTCTCATGCTGAGCATCACCATCAATCAACTGCCCTTTGAATTGCCCCCAGGCTCCACCTTGCAAGACGCGGTGGATCTCTTTGGCGCAAAACCCCCATTTGCAGCGGCTTTGAATTTGAACTTCATCCCCAAAACCCAATACGCCCAAACACCTCTCAAGAGCACAGACGAGATCGAATTGATCTCTCCCATCACTGGCGGATGAGCCTCAAACCTTTGAGCAGTCAACCACAATCCAAAGCACCTCCCCCACATCATTGATGAGCACCCACAACCCCAAACCATTGCACCCCTGCGATGCATCGCAGCCCAACACATCCATGGTCCTTTACGGAGAGTCCTTTGGCTCGCGCATGATGCTGGGCACCTCTCGATACCCTTCCCCCCAAATTCTCAAAGAATGCATTGAAAGCACTCGCCCAGCCTTTCTCACAGTCTCCCTCAGGCGACAACTTCCCTCCACCCAACAAACGCCTGCCTCCAATGTGTTTTGGGATTTGCTCAAAAGCGCCGGCACACCACTGCTCCCCAACACGGCAGGTTGCCACAGCCTAGAGGAAGTGATTGCAACCGCAGAGATGGCACGCGAAGTGTTTGAGACCGATTGGATCAAACTCGAGTTGATTGGGGACGACTACACCTTGCAACCCGATACCTTGCAGTTGCCCCTGGCAGCCCAAACCCTGATTCAAAAAGGCTTCAAAGTGCTGCCCTATTGCACCGAAGACTTGATTTTGTGCAGAAAATTGGTTGATGTTGGATGCCAAGCCGTGATGCCTTGGGCAGCTCCCATCGGCACGGGCAAGGGCCCCATGAACCCATACGCCCTTCGCATGCTCAGAGAACACTTGGACGTTCCCATGATTGTAGATGCAGGACTGGGACTGCCCTCACATGCGGCCCAAGTCATGGAATGGGGCTTTGATGGCGTCTTGCTCAACACCGCTGTCGCTTTGTCTCAAAATCCTCTTCTGATGGCCAAGGCGTTTGATCAGGCGGTCAAAGCTGGTCGCATGGCCCATGAGGCAGGAGCCATTGAAGCGCAAGATACTCCGCAAGCAAGCACCCCAGTGCTGGGTACTCCGTTTTGGCATCAATCGTGATGAGATCCAAGGACACCAATTCAAACCCTGGAGTTGATTCTTGGGTTAGCGTCTTGGTCAAGCTACACCAGGCGCTCTTGACGAGCGCAAAGGGTGCTGAGCTGATTTGGCCTTTGCCAGACCCCTTGAGCACAGCGCTCACTCCTGCAGAGCTTTTGCTCGTGCAGGAGATGAAGCAAGCATTCAAGTCGCAAGATCGCTCAAGCCTTCTGGCCACCTTAGAACGCTCAGCGAGGGCCTTGGCTTATGAGCCTTTGGATGCTCAACTCATTGCTCGTGTTTGGGAGCTTCAATCGGATCGTGAAGGTGAGTTTGACGCGTTCAAATGGCCCGCTCACCTTGCTGACTTTGAATCGGCATGGGCGTCATTGACCCCTTCACCAGGACCGACCTGGACACCGTCTTTCGTTTCCCCCAACTTAGGGCTCTACGCCGTGCTCCCCAACGCACAATGGATTGAACGAGTGGCTCAAACTGGGGTGC
>Ga0007813_1000142_pt1 | contig 25351 bp, 25 predicted proteins | sample CryBogCBE29Jun09_FD_71194 | JGI IMG/M metagenome (GOLD analysis project Ga0007813, IMG submission 71194) | Freshwater microbial communities from Crystal Bog, Wisconsin, USA - CBE29Jun09 | ecosystem: Environmental > Aquatic > Freshwater > Lake | place: Crystal Bog, Wisconsin, USA | collected... | reverse complement strand
ACCTGCTCAACATCACCAACTTCGGCCAGAAGTCGCTCGACGAGATCCTCGTGAAGCTCGACGAGCGTGGCCTGTCCCTGAAAGCTGAGGACTAATGCTCGCAACCCCTAAGCGCGGACGCCGTTTCGGCGGTTCGTCTGCACACCAAAAGGCCATGATGGCCAACCTCGTGGCATCACTCATCGCCGGTGAGGCGCTCGTGACCACCGAGGCCAAGGCCAAGGCGCTGCGCCCGATCGCGGAGAAGTGCATCACCGCTGCCAAGAAGGGTGGCGTGCACAACCAGCGCCAAGTCGTTGCCTTCATCCGGGACAAGGACATGGCGCACAAGTTGTTCGCCGAGATCGGCCCGCGCTACGCGGATCGTCCCGGTGGCTACACCCGCATCTTGAAGCTGGGTCCGCGTCCGGGCGACAACGCCCCGATGGCCCGGATCGAGCTCGTCTAGCTCCACATGGCCCGCTGGCGGCTTGACGTCGCCTACGACGGGACACGGTTCCACGGTTTCGCTGCCCAACCGGGACAGCGGACCGTCGCCGGAGAACTCCAACTCGCCCTCGACCGACTCTGTCGGCTCGGGGGCGAGCCGCGTCTGGTGTGCGCGGGTCGGACCGATGCCGGTGTCCACGCGTTAGCCCAAGTGGTCCACGTGGATTTGCCCGATGGGGTAACCGTGCCGAGAAGTGATGACCTGCTCGAGGCGGCAACCATGCAACGGCATCTGAATGCCAAGTTGCCGAGTGACGTCGTCGTTACCCGTGCGCAGATGGTCGAGGATGCCTTTGATGCTCGCCACAGCGCAACCGAGCGCAGCTACCGCTACCTCATCGACGTCGGGAGAGCAGCGGATCCGCTCCTCGTGGCGACGACCTGGCACGTCGACGCTCCCCTCAATCGAACCCATATGGATGAAGCAACCGCACTCCTCATCGGCGAGCACGACTTCCGATCGTTCTGTCGCCGCACCCCAGGTACCACGCCGGAAGATCCCCTCATGCGTCGCGTCCATCGTGCTGCGTGGTCTGATGAGCACCGGGTCGACCACCACCTCGGTGCGGGTCCCCTCCTCCGCTTCGACATCGCCGCCAACGCGTTCTGCCACCGAATGGTCCGCTCCCTCGTTGGCCAACTCGTCGCCATTGGCCTCGGCCACTCTTCCGTGGCGGAACTCCGCATCTTGCTCACGACGCCCGATCGGCACCGAGCAGCAGACCCCGCACCGGGAAAGGGACTCTGCCTCATCGGTGTGGAGTACGGTCACGGTGAGTCCCAACCCGGGTGCACCGTGGACGACGAGGAAGGTTCCTGATGTTCTCTGGTGGGTTCTTCGGTCGCAAGGGGCAACGTGCCCCGAAGGAAATCGTCGCCGTGCTGATCGTGTTCCTCTTGGTGCGCTTCGTCCTGCTCGGATCCACGTCTGCGCACTCGGCGATGCACTGGGTGCTCTACGTCCTCCTCACTGGTGGGCTCGTCTGGTTCCGGTGGATGAGCCCGTGGGGCAAGAAGCACTTCCGCAAGGCAGCGCCGCCTACTGGTGCACCGGTCGCAATCGACCCCACCAACCCCTTCGGTCACCTCCCACCACCGCCAGTTCCACAACCGCCGACAGCGTCGCTTCCCGATCCACCCACCTGGTCGACGGGGGGCGAGACCACCGATCACGACCGAGAACTGACGGGTTCTGACCACAACGACCCGCCGCAACCACCAGCGCCGTGATCTCAGTTTGCAGTCCACGGCAATCCCCCCTAACCTGAAGAGCCGGTCCTCGGGGCATCTCGAGGATCACGAGGCCGCCCACCTGGTGCAGGCCGCTGACTGAGAAGGAACAACCCACCGTGGCTACTTACGCCCCAAAGCCCGCAGAGATCGTCCGCAAGTGGTACGTCATCGACGCCGATGGCCTCGTCCTCGGTCGCCTCGCCACTGAAGTGGCTCGCCTGCTCCGCGGCAAGCACCAGCCGTTCTTCGCTCCGAACTGCGACACTGGTGACCACGTCATCATCATCAACGCCTCGAAGGTCGTCATGACCTCGAACAAGGCGAGTCAGAAGTTCTACTACCGCCACTCCGGCTACCCCGGCGGTCTGCGCTCCACGAGCTACGCCGATCTCCTCGACACCGACCCGGTGGCCCTCGTCGAGCGCGCCATTGCCGGCATGGTGCCGAAGAACACCCTCGGTCGCCAGCAACTCTCAAAGCTCAAGGTCTACGCCGGTGCTGAGCACCCTCACGATGCCCAGCAGCCCGTCAACTACGACACCGCGTCCATTCGTCGGGCCGGCTGAGGAAGGAACCAGTCATGACCGCTCCACTCACCCAAACCACTGGCCGACGCAAGCGAGCAATCGCCCGTGTGCGCCTCGTGCCTGGCACTGGCATCATCACCATCAACGGTCGGGCCTTCGAGGACTACTTCACCTCGGCAACCCACCGCATGGCCATCGTTGAGCCGCTCAAGATCACCTCGACGGAGGAGACCTACGACGTGTTCGTCACCATGGACGGTGGCGGCGCATCGGGTCAAGCAGGGGCGCTTCGCCTCGGCATCGCCCGTTCCCTCATCGAGCTCGACGAGACCGCTCGCCCCGCCCTCAAGAAGGCCGGCTTGCTGACTCGCGACTCCCGTGAGAAGGAGTCGAAGAAGTACGGGCTCAAGAAGGCTCGCAAGGCGCCCCAGTACTCGAAGCGGTAAGCATGGCACCGGCTCGCTTCGGCACCGATGGGGTGCGCGGGGTTGCCAATGTCGATCTGACTGCCGAGATTGCTCTAGCCCTCGGCCGAGCAGTCGCGAGGATTGTTCCCGCAACGGCCTTCGTCGTCGGCCGCGACACGCGGCGCTCGGGGACCATGTTGAAGGCGGCGTTCGAAGCCGGCATCACCACTGAAGGCGCCGACGTCGTCGACGTTGGGGTGCTGTCAACGCCCGCGATTGCTTTCACCGCAGAGCGGCGCGGCCTGCCCGGAGCGGTGATCTCCGCATCACATAATCCCTTCGGCGACAACGGCATCAAGATTCTCGGACCTGGTGGTTCGAAGCTCTCGGTTGAGGTCGAAGCGGAGATCGAAGCTGCCCTCACGGCGGTCTTCAGCGATCCCGACGTGGCGCCACGTCGGCCGACCGGGTTCGGTATCGGCACCATCAGTGCAGATCGCGATGCCGTTGACGCCTACCTCGACCACGTCGCTGACACCCTCGAAGGTCGGGTACTCGATGGGCTCATGGTGGGTCTCGACTGCGCGAACGGTGCGGCATCGGCCTTCGCTGCTCCCTTTTTCGAGCGGCTCGGGGCCACGGTGCACGTCATGGCGAACACGCCCGATGGGACCAATATCAACGCCGGCGTGGGATCAACCGCACCTGAGCAACTCGCCGCACTCGTCCTCGAGCATGGCTGCCACCTCGGCCTCGCGCTCGACGGGGATGCCGATCGAGTGATCGCCGTCGACGCCGAAGGCCGTGTGGTGGACGGCGACTCGCTCATGGCGATGTTCGCGCTCGATTTGAAGGCCCGTGGGCGACTGGCGGGGAACACCGTCGCCGTCACGGTGATGTCGAACCTCGGGTTCCACCGGGCGATGGAGGCTGCGGCCATCCACGTCGTGACCACGGACGTCGGTGACCGCCACGTGGCCCAAGCCATTGACGCCGATGGACTGTCCTTCGGTGGCGAGCAGTCGGGTCACCTGATCTTCCGCTCCTTCGCCTCGACCGGTGATGGGCTCTTGACGGGTGCGCTCCTGTGCGACCTCCTCGTGCGCACCGAGACAGCACTCGCCGATCTGGCCAACGCTGCCATGTCCCGCTACCCCCAAGTCCTCGTGAACGTCTCGGTGCCCCGTCCGAGCGACGTCACGAGCGCTCCTGCGGTCGCTGATGCTCAAGCGGTAGCTGCAGCACGACTCGGCGCCGACGGGCGGGTGCACATTCGGGCATCGGGCACCGAGCCCGTGGTGCGGGTCATGGTCGAAGCCGCGACCGCAGACCTCGCCACTTCGGTGGCCCAAGATCTCGCCGCCGTGGTGGCCGCCACTGCAGACGCCAGCCGGGAGAGCGACGAGTAGCCTGAGAATATGTGCGGAATCTTGGGCGTCGTCGGTGAACCAGGAGCGCTGGACACGATTCTCGATGGGTTGAAGCGCCTTGAATACCGCGGGTATGACTCAGCGGGCGTCGCGCTCCTCGATGGGGGAGCGCTCCTTCGAGTCCGCACCGCCGATGGCACGCGATCAGTCGATGCACTGCGTGACGCGTGCGCTGGGCTCAACCGGTCGGCAACGGTCGGCATCGGGCACACCCGTTGGGCCACCCACGGCGGCGTCAGCGTTGCCAACGCGCACCCGCACGTCGACTGCGGTGATGGCTTGGCCGTCATCCACAACGGCATCATCGAGAACCACGATCTGCTCCGTGCCGACCTCGTAGTCAAGGGGCACGTCTTCACCTCCTCGACCGACACCGAGGTAATGGTGCACCTGCTCGAGGACGAACTGAAGCGTGACGGCGACCTGCGTGCCGCGATGGCACGGATGTTGCCGCAGCTGCGCGGTGCCTTTGCGGTCGCTGCGGTGAGCGCCACCCACCCTGATCGCATCGTGGCGGCTCGCCGGGTGAGTCCGCTGGTCGTTGGAATGACCGACACCGTGGCCTACCTCGGATCCGATGTTCCGGCCCTCATGGGTCGAGTGGACTCGGTGCTGGCTGTCGATGAGGACTGCGTCGTGGAGCTCACCCCTGGACACGCGGTGGTGACCGACGTCCACGGCGTGGTCGTCGACGCACCGGTCGTGAGTATTGACTTCGACGTTGAGGTTGCTGACCTCGGCCGGTACGCCGACTTCATGACGAAAGAAATCGACGAGCAGCCCGCCGCGGTGGCCGACACGGTGGCGGAGCGCCTCGAGAACCTCTTCGACCAACCCCTCGATGCAGACGTTGTTGCCGCCATCGACAAGATCGTGCTCGTGGGCTGCGGCAGCAGTTACCACGCGGCCATGGTGGGAAAGGTGGCACTCGAATCGTGGGCCAAGATCCCAGCCGAGATCGACATCGCTTCAGAGTTCCGTTACCGCGATGCGATTCTGTCGCCGACCACGCTCGTCATCGGGGTCTCGCAGTCGGGCGAGACCATCGACACCTTGGAGGCCATGAAGCACGCGCGCCGCAAGGGTGCGACGGTGGTTGCGGTCTCGAATATCCCAGGAGCGTCGATGACTCGGGAGGCGAATGCATCCCTCCTCACCAAGGCTGGCCTCGAGGTGTCGGTGGCCTCCACCAAGACCGTGCTCGCCCAGGTCGTCGTCCTCCAACTCCTCGCCATCTCCCTCGGTGAAGCCAGAGGTGTCCTCGACGCTGCAGCCGCTATCGCCTTGCGCGCTGACCTCCAGACCCTCCCTGCGGCCCTGCGGATTGCGGTTGATGACGTGGCGCCGATGAAAGACGTCGCCAATGCACTCGCGACGGCGAGTTCGTGGTTCTTCCTCGGTCGGGGCAGTGGCCTCCCCGTTGCACTCGAAGGGGCCCTCAAGCTCAAGGAGATCTCCTACGCCCGAGCGGAGGGGTATCCGGCCGGCGAACTGAAGCACGGCCCCATCGCCCTCATCGAACCTGGGGTGGTGGTGGTGGCCATCGTGCTTCCCGGTCCGTCGGCCGAGAAGATGTACTCCAATATCGCTGAAGTAAAGGCCCGAGGGGCCACCTTGGTGATCGTTGCGCCTCATGATGACCACGTAGTGGAGGGCCTCGGCGATTTCGTGGTCCGCACGGTGCCAAGCGGTGACGCCGCCGCACCACTGCTGGCCATGGTCCCGCTCCAGCACCTTGCCTACGCCGTGGCGCGGGCCCGTGGCCTCGAGGTCGATCGGCCACGGAACTTGGCCAAGACCGTCACGGTGGAGTGACGATGGCGAGCGCCACCGCGAGTGGGCTCGGCATCGATGCGGTGGACCTCGATCGCTTCGCGGCTGTGATCGCCCGGCGCCCGTCCATTCTGGAGCGCTGCTTCACGAGTGATGAGCGTGCCGCCGTTGGCAGTGGCCGGGCCGCAACGGAGCGCTTCGCTGCTCGCTTCGCGGCCAAGGAGGCGACCATGAAAGCGCTCGGGGTTGGCCTCGGCGAGGTTGCCTTCACGGAGATTTCGGTGACCACCGCACCGAGTGGTGCGCCGAGCGTGCAGGTGACGGGCCGAGCAGCAGCCCGTCTCCACGCTCTCGGTGGGCACACGATTGCCGTGTCGCTCACCCATACCCACACGGTGGCGATGGCGGTCGCCCAGATCGCTGGAGTCGTCCCATGCAGCCCGTAGTCGACGCTGCGCAGCTCGCTCGAGCCGATGCAGTCGCCATTGCCGACCACGGTCTCGATGTCCTCGTCGAGAAAGCGGGATTCGCCCTGGCCATGGGCGCCCGTCGCACCCTCGGCCGGACGGCAGGGGTGCGCGTGGTGGTGTGGTGTGGCCCGGGCCTCAACGGTGCCGATGGGCGCGTGGCTGCTCGGGTGCTCCGTCGATTCGGTGCAGCGGTTCGAGTTGTCGACCTCGACGCCACGGCGCTCCCTGAGGCGGACCTCGTGATCGACGCCGGATTCGGAACCGGCGTGCGGCGGCCGGTCGTGCCCCCACGACTGCGCGGCACCCCGATCGTCATCGCTGCGGATCTCCCCTCTGGCGTCGACCCGGCAACCGGCGCGGTGCACGGTCAGGCCCTGGCGGCGACGGCCACCGTGACCTTCGGTGCACTGAAGCCGGGCCTGTGCTTCGGCGAGGGGGCTCGATTGGCTGGAGCGATCTCGGTCGCACCCCTTGGTCTCACCTACCCGGATGCGAAGGTCTTTCGGGTGGGGATCGAGGATCTCGACGGAGCGCTGCACCAGAGTCCCCTTCGGCACAAGTGGACGACGGCCGTTGGCGTGCTCGGTGGCAGCACCGGCATGCTCGGCGCTCCGGGTCTGGTGGCTCGAGCGGCACTGCGCAGTGGCGCGGGGATGGCCCGCGTCCTCGCACCAACGGACGCGCTCCCCGGCGCTCCAGAAGCAGTGGTGGTGAACCGCAGTTCGCTCGACGCTCGAGCGGTGTTGGCAGCGCTCGAGCGCTGCACGGCACTGGTCGTTGGTCCGGGACTCGGCAAGAGCCCCGAGGTCTCGGCACTCGTCCGGACGGTGCTGTTGCTGGCTCCGCACCCGGTGGTCCTCGACGCCGATGGAATCGGTGCCTTCAGCGATGTCGCGGACCTCGCGTCGGTGCTGCAGCGACGACCGAGTGGTGCCGTCACGGTACTGACGCCCCACGACGGGGAGTATCGAGCGCTCATGGGAGCACTCCCGTCAGCTGATCGATTGGCGGCAGCCAGGGCGCTGGCCACCGCCAGCGGTGCCACCGTGCTCCTCAAGGGTCCAACGACGGCCATCGTTCCGAGCGATGACGGTCCGTCCTACCTCGTGACCGATGCCCCTGCGTCGTTGGCGACCGCTGGCACGGGTGATGTCCTGGCCGGGCTGCTCGGCGCGCTGCTCGGCCGTACGGATCTCGACTGGACCACAGCGCATCGAGCAGGAGTCGCTGCAGCGTGGCACGGTGCTGCTGGTCGCCTCGGCTACGAGGTGGGTTGTCTATCCTCAGACGTTGCTGACCTCATCGCCGAGGTGGCGTCGAGACGGAGCGTGGACCATGGTGGCTGAAGGAACGTGGCGGCCGGCCAGAGTCCTGGTCGACACTGCCGCCATTGGCCGCAACGTGGCGAAGTTGAGGGCGCTGTGCGCGCCTGCCGCAATCTGTGCCGTGGTCAAGGCCAATGGCTACTCCCACGGTGCCGTCTTAGCCGCAGAAGCAGCGCTCGCCGCAGGGGCTGCCGGCCTGGCCGTCGCGCTCGTCGACGAAGGCGTTGAACTGCGTGATGCGGGGATCACGGCACCGATCCTCATCCTCGCCGAGCCCCACCCCTCAGCGATGGAGGCCTGCTTCCATCACCACCTCACCCCAACGGTGGCCAGTGCTGCTGGTGTCGACGCGGCAATCGCTGCTGCGAGCGAGCGTGGGGGCAAGAACCCGGTGCACCTGAAGATCGATACCGGCATGCACCGAGTCGGAGCAGCACCCGAAGAAGCGGTTGGCTTGGCCGCACGCGTGCACGCCTGCCCAACCCTTACCCTCGAGGGCTGCTACACCCACTTCGCCGTCGCCGATGGGGTCGACGACGCAGCAACCGCCTTCACCGAGCACCAACTCGCCACCTTTGACGCCGTGCTGTTCGAGATGGAGGGTCTCGGCGTCGTGCCGACGCTCCGCCACGCGGCGAACACCGCGGGGGCGATCCGGTTCCCGGCGTCGCGTTACGACATGGTGCGCTGCGGCATTGGTATCTACGGCTATGCGCCCGCCCCTGACGTCGACGCCACCTTGGCAGCTGCAGGCCTCTCCCCACTCGAGCCCGCACTCAGCCTCACCGCGACGGTCAGTGCCGTTCACCACCTCCCTGCCGGAGCGCGACCGAGCTACGGCAGGCGTCGAGCGCTGCCCCAACCAGCCACCGTCGCCACGGTCCCGCTCGGCTACGCCGATGGGGTGCCGCGCTCGTTCTTCGACCACGACCTCCACGTGCTCATCGGTGGGGTGCGACGACCACTGGCAGGAGCGGTGACGATGGACCAGATCGTCGTCGACTGCGGCGCCGATCCTGTTGCCGTTGGCGATGACGTGGTGCTCATCGGACGCCAAGGCGATGCGGTCATCACGGCGAACGACTGGGCCGAACGTCTCTCGACGATCCACTACGAAGTGCTCTGTCGCCTGAGTGCCCGAGTGCCCCGCGAGGCGCAGTGACGATGCCTTTGGTTGGAACTGGTGTGGCGGTGCCCGTGGGCTTCGCTGAGGAGGTGGCGGCGTGCACTGCCTGCGCCCTCCACGCCACTCGCACCACCCCGGTCGTCGGTGCCGGAACGGGCACGGCCAAGGTGCTCATCCTCGGCGAAGCACCGGGGGCCGATGAGGATCGAACCGGCCTTCCCTTCGTCGGTCGTTCGGGCCGCCTCCTCCGCCAGCTCATCCTCGACGAACTCGGCCTCGAGGGTGATGCGCTCACGATCTCGAACCTGGTTCGGTGTCGTCCACCGGGAAACGCCACCCCAACGACGCAGCAGCGACGGGCGTGCTGGCCCTTCATGGCCGAGCAGATCGCCTTCCTCCAGCCAGCGGTGATCATCACCGTGGGCAACACCGCAACCCAGCAGATCCTCGCCACGACAGCGGGGATCACCACACTCCGTGGCGTCACCTACGAGGCCCACGGTGCGGTGGTCATCCCGACCTACCACCCCGCAGCGGCGCTCCGAGGGGGTGCGGTGATTCTCGAGGCGCTCCGCAGCGACCTCCGCTTGGCTCGCCCCTACCTCGGAGGAGTCGCTGCGTGATCCGTCGCATCGTGACCAGTGCGCAGGAAATGGAGGCGCTCGGGGAAGCACTCGCTCCGGTCCTCCCCGGAGGCTCGGTGCTGCTCCTGCACGGCGACCTCGGTGCCGGCAAGACGACCTTCGTTCGCGGTCTCGGCCGAGGGTTCGGCATCACCTCACCCGTGCGCTCACCAACCTTCGCCTTCATCCACCACCACGACGTACCCGAGGGCCCGGTTACCGAGCTGCTGCACCTCGACCTCTACCGCGTGGACGACCCACGCGAGGTCGACGCGCTCTGCGTTGGCGAACTCATGGGTGACGAGGTTGTGGCTGTCGTTGAGTGGGGCGAACTCGCCGGTGGTCGCCTCGATGGCGTCATTGGGTCACTCACCATCGCCGCCGGTGACGACACGGAGCGCACCCTCACGCTCGATGGTCCACTGGCCGCGCTGGTGCACGATGCAGGTGTGTGGCGATGAGCGTGGTCCTCGCGATTGAGACGGCAACCGCTGCGGTTGAAGTGGGCCTCGTGGTCAACGATCACCCCGTGCAATCGTGGTCGAGCGGACGAACCCGCCACCACACCGAGCACCTCCTCGCCATGATCGATACTGCTCTCAAGGCGGCTGGGCTGACCCCGGCCGATCTCGACGGTATCGCCGTCGATGCCGGACCCGGGCTCTTCACCGGACTTCGGGTGGGACTCGCCACCGCGAAGGGGTTGGCGGTGGCGCTCGTGCGTCCGGTCGTTGCCTGCACGAGCCTCGAGATCTTGGCGGCAGCAGTGGCGAGCGATCTCGACGGCCCGGTCGTCGCCGTGGTCGACGGCCGCCGCGGAGAAGTCTTCGCGCAACAGTTCACCGTGATGCATGGGCAGGCGATGCCAGTTGGCGAAGCGCTCGCCTGTGCACCCGATGCACTCTGTGCGCTCGCACCACCAGGGTCAACCATGGTGGGTGACGGTGCGGTGCTGCTGCGGTCCACGCTCGTCGATCAGCGGCCCGATTGCACGGTGCTCGAGGCTCCAACCGTGCCGCCAGCCGCAGCGCTCGCCCTCCTCGGCCAAAGTGCCGTGGACGCAGGGCATGGCAGAGACCCCGCAGGTCTCGTTGCCCACTACCTGCGAGACGCCGATGCCCGGGTCAACTTCGCAACTCGGACGCCAGCTCCATGACGACGATCACCCTTCGCCCCCTGACGGTTGCCGATCTTCCAGCCGTCATTGCCGTCGAAGCCGAGCTCTTCCCTGAGCCGTGGAGTTGGCGGATGTATGAGGAGGAGCTCACCGAGCTCCCCGGGCGGCACTACGTGTGCGCGATGGTCGGTGAGCACTTCGCAGGATGGGCGGGGTGCTCAGTGCAGGTGGGGGAGGGCCATGTGATGACCATTGGGACCTTGGTGCCGTTCCGACGCCAAGGCGTGGCCCAGGCCCTCCTCGAGGACCTCATCACCGCTGCCACCGACCTCGGGGCCAGTCGTCTCATCTTGGAGGTCGCAGCGTCGAATACCGCAGCCCAGGCGCTGTATCGAAAGAGCCACTTCGCACCCGTTGGGCTTCGTCGGGGCTACTACGCCCACGGTGGCGATGCCCTCGTCATGATGCGAGCGCTTGAAGCGACGCCATGACCGAACCCGTGATCCTCGGTATTGAGACCTCCTGTGACGACACCGCGGCGGCGGTCGTCTGTGGCGATGTGGTGCGCTCCTCGGTGATCGCCACCCAACTCGAGGTGCATGACCGATTCGGTGGGGTGGTGCCTGAACTCGCGAGTCGTGCGCATCTCGAAGCCATGGTGCCAACGATACGGCGAGCGCTCCTCGACGCGGGCCTCGATCCTGAACGTCCAGCGATCGATGCGGTGGCGGCCACCTATGGGCCAGGCCTCGTTGGCTCCCTGCTCGTTGGGTTGTCGGCGGCGAAAGCCTTGGCCTTCGGGCTCGGGGTTCCCTTCGTTGGCGTCAACCACTTAGAAGCTCACCTGTTCGCCCCAACGCTCGAAGGGGTTCCCGAGATCTACCCCCGCATGGTGCTCCTCGTGTCGGGAGGTCATACCGAGTTGGTCCTCGTCACGAGTCGCGGAAGCTACGAGGTACTCGGTGCCACGATTGACGATGCAGCAGGAGAAGCCTTCGACAAGGTGGCGCGCTTTTTGGGCCTCGGCTACCCCGGTGGCCCCGCGGTCGATCAGTTGGCATCGACCGGGAATCCAACGGCCTTTGCGTTTCCGCGTGCGCTGCGCGACCGACCGTTTGAATTCTCCTTCTCTGGCCTCAAGACCTCCGTACTGCGCGCGGTTGCGCTCAATCCCATGGCCGCAACCGAAGACCTCTGCGCCAGTTTCCAACGGGCGGTGACCGACGTCTTGGTCGACAAGACCATGGCCGCAGTCCGAGCTACCGGTGCGGCTTCGGTGGCCCTCGCCGGTGGGGTCGCGGCCAATGGTGAGCTGCGATCTCGCCTCGCCGCCGCCTGTGCTGACGCGGGGGTTCCCTGCGCGCTGGCGTCTCGTGCGTTCTGCACGGATAACGCAGCCATGGTGGCTGCAGCGGGTGCCCACGCGCTGGGCACCCGGGGTCCAGATCCACTCACCCTCGGCCCCAACCCCGGATTGTCGCTCTCGCCCGGAGAGCGATGAGGGCGGAGCAGTCCTAGGATCGGGTCATGGCTCTTCCCGCCCCGTCTGCGACGACAACTGCTGTCATCACCGGGGCATCTTCCGGCCTCGGTGCGCAGTTCGCAGAACAATTGAGCGCACTCGGCTACCACGTGACCGTGGTTGCTCGACGCCGAGATCGCCTCGATGCGGTGGTGGCGGCATGCTCCATCGCTGGCCGAAGCGGCGCCATCGCTCTTGCTGCAGACCTGTCGAGCGCCGAAGGTCGAGACGCCTTCCTCAGCGAATTGGCCGCTGCTGGACGAAGGTGTTCGATACTGATCAACAACGCCGGATTCTCAACGCTCGGTCCCGTTGCCGAAGCGAATCGCACCGCAGAAGTCACGATGGTGGCGACCAACTGCACCGCCATCGTCGATCTCACCACCGCACTGCTGCCGGCCATGGTTGCAGGTGGTGGCGGAGCGATCTGCAACGTGGCTTCGACGGCTGCCTTCCAACCCGTTCCCTTCCAAGCTGGCTACGGTGCCACGAAGGCCTTCGTGCTCAGTTACACCGAAGCCTTGGCCGCAGAAGTTGCAGGGAGGGGAGTCACCGTGACGGCGCTGTGCCCCGGACCGGTCGAGACGGAGTTCGCTTCGGTCGCCGGGTTCACCGAAGACTCGGTCAACCTGTTGCCCAAAGCCATGTGGGTTGAGGCTTCTGCGGTCGTCGGTGCGGCAATTGGCGGACTGCGCACCGGCCGTCGAGTGGTGATCCCAGGCCGTGTGAATGCGATTGCCGCACGTGTCGCCAGGTTCAGCCCTCGTGGCCCGCTCACCACCGTCATGGCTCGTCGTCACCCGGGGAAAAAGTGACCGATCTCTACGCTGAGGTCAGCTCTTTCCTGCCAATGCAGCTCGCCCGGCAGTGGATGGATGCGGCCAGGGGGATCGTTCCCGAGCATCAGGCCATGGCGCTCGCCACCGTTGATGCCGACGCGATGCCGGCGGTGCGCATGGTGCTGGCACGGGGGATCGATGACCGTGGGGTGACCTTCTACACCAACGCCACTTCGGACAAGGGTCGAGCGCTGCTCGCCACGCACCGAGCTGCCGCCACCATCTTCCACCAGCCGCTCGGTCAGCAGATGCGCTTCGTGGGCCCCGTTGTCGAGACCGATGCCGGTGAGGCCGACGCCTACTTCGCCAGCCGGCCGAGAGGTCACCAACTTGGCGCCTGGGCATCGGAGCAATCCTCCCCGCTCGAGGACCGAGCAGTCCTCGTAGCAGCCGTTGCCCGAGCCACCGAGCGCTTCGGCGATGGGCCGATCCCTCGTCCGCCCTACTGGGGAGGTTTTCGGATCGAACCGACGATGGTGGAGTTTTGGCGAGCCCAGCCCGATCGGCTCCACGACCGCGTGCGCTGCACGAACACGACAACGGGCTGGCACGCCGAGCGGCTCCAACCGTGAATGAGTTCGCGCCGCCGCTCCCCGGTCTCGGGTCTGCGCCGGTTGCGACCGCTCCAAAGTGGACGCGCATCGTGGCCTATGTCGTCGACCTCTTCGTGGTCTCGCTGTTGTGCCAAGTGGTGCGAGTCGCCGGCGTGCACGGCAGGTGGTTCACGATTGCCGTTGTCCTCGTCCAGGCTGCCCTCGCCCTCACCTTCTTCCTCAGTCCCCTCGGGGCTACTCCGGGCATGGTCTTCACCCACATTCGCCTGTGCGCTCTCGATGGATCCTCGCGCCCTGCACCACGAGCGGTCGTGCGGCGCACGCTGTGCGCAGCAGTGTTCGGACTCGCCGTTGCCTGTTCGTGGTGGGGAGCCATTGCCGACGGGGCAGCCCTGGCGCTGGCGTGGGGTGCAACGGGCGCCACGGCCTGGGATCGAGTCGGCTCGACGCGAGTGGTTCCCGACTGGCGACCGGGAAGATTCCGCTAACGCGCTCGACGAGCAGTTTGCGTCGCTATCCTTGCGTCGTTACTATTAGCACTCTCAGCACGAGAGTGCTAACGACCGCCAAGGAGGCCGACAGATGAAGCTGCACCCTCTCGACGACCGTATCGTCGTCCGACCCGCCGCCTCGGAGGAGACCACCGCCTCCGGACTGGTGATCCCCGACACCGCCAAGGAGAAGCCCCAGCAGGGCGACGTCTTGGCAGTTGGTCCGGGTCGCCGGACCGAGCAGACCGGTGAACTCATCCCCGTTGATGTTGTGGTGGGCGACAAGGTCGTCTACTCCAAGTACGGCGGCACGGAGATCACCGTGGATGGTGAGGACCTCTTGATCCTCAACTCCCGCGACGTGCTCGCCAAGCTGTCCTAGTTCACTGTTGCTGCCCCCGGCGCGAGCCGGGGGCAGTGTTCTCACTCGAAAGGGGACGCAATGTCCAAGATTCTGAAGTTTGATGAGGCCGCCCGACGTGGCCTCGAAGCAGGTGTCGACAAGCTGGCCGACGCCGTCAAGGTGACCCTCGGGCCCAAGGGCCGCAACGTCGTCATCGGCAAGGCCTTCGGTGCGCCGACCATCACCAACGACGGTGTGTCGATCGCTCGTGAAATTGAACTCGAGGACCCCTTCGAGAACATGGGCGCCCAGCTCGTCAAAGAGGTCGCCACCAAGACCAACGACGTGGCCGGTGACGGCACCACGACTGCCACGGTGCTCGCACAGGCGCTCATCAAGGAAGGTCTCCGCAACGTCGCCGCTGGAGCATCCCCGACGGGCCTCAAGCGCGGCATCGAAGCAGCCGTGAAGGCGGCGGTCGCCTCGATCAAGGCCCAGGCCAAGGAAGTTGAGACCCGCACCGAAATCGCCCAGGTCGCTTCAATCTCCGCAGCCGACACCGCTATTGGTGAAGTGCTGGCTGACGCGATCGACAAGGTCGGCAAGGACGGCACCGTCACGGTGGAGGAGTCCAATACCTTCGGGATTGAGCTTGAGCTCACCGAGGGCATGCAGTTCGACAAGGGCTACCTGAGCCCCTACTTCGTGACCGACCAAGAGCGTCAAGAGGCAGTCCTCGAGAACCCACTCGTGCTCTTCGTCAACTCGAAGATCTCCAACGTCCACGACCTCGTTCCCGTGCTCGAGAAGGTCATGCAGACCGGCAAGGCGTTGCTCATCATCGCCGAGGACGTCGATGGCGAAGCGTTGGCGACGTTGGTCGTCAACAAGATCCGCGGCACCTTCACCTCGGTCGCCGTCAAGGCCCCAGGCTTTGGTGAGCGCCGCAAGGCCATGCTCGAAGACATGGCGATCTTGACCGGTGCCCAGGTCATCGCCGAGGAGATCGGCCTCAAGGTCGAGACGGCAACGCTCGACCTGCTCGGTTCGGCTCGTCGCGTCGTTGTCACCAAGGACGCCACCACCATCATCGATGGCGCTGGCTCGAGCGAGGCCGTTGCTGGCCGCGTGGCGCAGATCAAGCGTGAGATCGAAGCGACTGACTCCGACTGGGACCGCGAGAAGCTCCAAGAGCGCCTGGCCAAGCTCGCCGGTGGTGTTGCCGTCGTCAAGGTTGGCGCTGCGACTGAAGTCGAGCTCAAGGAGAAGAAGCACCGCATCGAAGACGCGCTGTCGGCGACTCGTGCCGCAGTTGACGAGGGCATCGTCGCCGGTGGTGGCACCGCCCTCGTGCGGAGCCGCAAGGCTGTTCTCGACCTCATCGCCACCTTGAGTGGTGACGAGGCGACGGGTGCGTCCATCGTGGCTCGCTCGCTCGACGCCCCGCTGCGCTGGATTGCGTTCAATGCCGGCCTCGAGGGCTCTGTCGTCATCAAGGAAGTCGAAGCAGCCGAGGGCTCAATGGGCCTCAACGCTGCCACCGGCGAAATGGTCGACCTGGTCAAGGCCGGTGTCATCGACCCCGCCAAGGTGACCCGTTCGGCACTCCAGAACGCGGCATCTATTGCTGCGCTGCTGCTGACCACCGAGGCCCTCGTGGCCGACAAGCCCGAGAAGGTTGACCCCGCAGCAGCGGCGGCAGCCATGGGCGGCATGGGTGGAATGGGCGGCATGGGCGGCATGATGTAGCCCACGCACCAGCGTGCACTTCGAAGATGGCCGGGCCGTATGGCTCGGCCATCTTCTCGTTGTAGGTTCGATGTGGCTGACCGCTTCGAAGCGGATGCGCCGGAAGGGGAGCCATGGTTGAGGTCGTCACACTGGGAACCGGGGGTCCGCTGCCGAGCCCGGATCGAGCCGGACCGGCAACCCTCGTCCGCTCGGGTGCTCGCAGTTTCCTCGTCGATGCCGGTCGAGGGGTGCAACTTCGCCTGAGCGCAGCATTCGGGTCGGTGACCGCACTCGATGCGGTGCTGCTGACGCACCTCCACAGTGATCACATCTGCGATCTGAACGACCTGATCACGACGCGCTGGATCATGGCCTTCGGTCCGAGCCCACTCACCATCTACGGACCCGTAGGGACCGCTTCCCTCGTCGATCGGACGATGGCGATGTTGGCCGATGACATTGGCTACCGCATTGCCCACCACGACGACCTCACCGAGGGGCCGATCGTGAACGTCATCGAGGTGACGAGCGGCGTCATCGTCGACGACGGTGAGGTGCGCATCATCGCCGCGCCAACTGATCACGCCCCCGCGAGTCCGAGCGTTGGCTACCGTTTCGAGATTGACGGTGCCGTGATCGCTGTCGCTGGAGACACCATTCCCTGCGATGGTCTCGACCTCCTCGTTGACGGCGCCGACTGTTACGTCCAAACCGTGGTGCGTGAAGCGCTCATTCGCCCCCTCGGATTGCCACGGTTCTTGGACGTGCTCGACTACCACTCCTCAACGGTGACCGCAGCGCAGACCGCGGCCCGTGGTGGGGTCAAGCACCTGATCTTCACCCATCCCGTGCCGGCCCCGCAGCCGGGCACAGAAGGGGAGTGGCTGGCCGAGGCCGCCGAGCACTTCGCAGGGCCCGTCGAGCTCGCCGTCGACCTGTTCACCTGGTCGAACTGAGTACGGAGTCGCTGGGTATGGCCGGGGGTGACCAGCACATTCCTCGTCCACCGAATGTTGCCCCGGGCCGGCCGGCGGGCTGGGAGGTCCACGACGGTCTCGATCGAGCACTCACCGTTGACGACGTGCGCGCCGGCCTCGCTCGCTTCGGCACGCTTGGACCACTCACGGTTGATCCCGTGGAGCACGCCCGCCAACTCGATCCGGTCCTCCACGGCCTCGTGCCGCCAGAGCGCATCCGTCGCTCAGCGGTGCTGTGCGCGCTCTTCGAAGAGGACGGCAGGGCACGGGTCATCCTCACGCGCCGATCGAGTGGACTGCGCCTACACCGCGGCGAGGTGGCCTTCCCGGGAGGTCGTCTCGACGAGGGTGAAGATGAGTGGACAGCGGCGCTCCGAGAAGCCGAAGAAGAGGTAGGTCTCGACCCGTCCTCCGTCGAGCTTCTCGGGTGGCTCGGGCCCATCGTCACCGTGGTCTCGGGTTCCTTCATCGCTCCCTTCGTCGGTGTGCTCGAGCGCCGGCCGGCGTTGACCCCATCACCCGATGAAGTTGCACGCATCTTCGATGTCGCCTTGGAAGACCTCTTGGCTCCTGGGGTCTTCCACGAAGAGCGGTGGATCCGTGGAGATCGCCCCCTCACGAACAGCGCCGACGGTTCGTTCCCGATCTTCTTCTTCGACCTCGCAGGTGAGACCATCTGGGGGGCGACGGCTCGAATGCTCTACCAGCTCCTCCACCTCGCCCTCGGCCTCGATCCGCAGATCGCGTAGCCAGAGAGAAGGCGTTGGCGCGAACGTGATCAGTGCGGTGCAGTGCAGTGCAGTGCAGTGCGTGGATGCGATGGAATGCAACTGATGGGGAACTACGGTGAGGGCGCTGAGGAGCAGGAGCACGCGATGACCATCGATCACCACCAGGTCGGAGCCCACGTTCCCCGGCCAACCACGCGACCCTCGCTCGACCGCGGTCTCCTCGGATGCATCGGCCTCGTCGCCCTCCTCGCTGTCCTCGCCAATGGCCACGCGTGGTTCGGCGGTCACCCGACCCACTCGCTCGCCACGCCCGGAGGGGACATCGCCGAGCAGGTGTGGTTCCTCGCCTGGCTGCCGCATGCGCTGCTCCACCTCCAGAATCCCTTCATCTCCCATGCCCTCTTCGCTGGATCAGGTGGGGTGAACCTGATGGTGAACACCTCCGAGTTCGCTCCAGCGCTCGTCCTCGCTCCACTCACCGTGCTCGTTGGCCCGGTGTTCGCCTTCAACGTCGGACTGGTGCTCGCTCCCGTGGTGTCGGCGTGGCCGATGTACGTGCTGGTGCGGCGCATCGTTGGTCGGCGGTGGATTGCCACGACGACGGCGACCATGTGGGCGATGTCGCCGTACGTCTTGGCCAACCTGCCCTCGGGTCGATTCCACCAAACGGTGCAGTTCATCGAACCGGTCGTGCTGTTACTGGCCCTCGATCTCGTCCAGGAGCGCCGCCGTCCGGTCACCGTTGGATTCCTCGCCGCTTCAGCCATCGTGGTGCAGTACTTCACCGGATCAGAGCAGCTGGCCATGGTGGCCTTCGAGGTTGGCCTCGGCCTCGTCGTCGCAGCGGTCTTCTTCCGCTCGACGCTGCACGCGGTCGCTCGGCGAGCCCTGGTCGCAGTCGGGGTTGCCGGGGGCGTTTCGGTGTTCTTCTTGGCGTATCCGCTGTGGGTGGAGTTCTTTGGCCCTCGGCACACGACGGGGAGTCCGTGGGGTTCGATCTTCGAATTGGGGAATTCGTTGACGTCGATCGTGGCGACGCCGCGGTTGTTCGGACGTGGTGATGCGGTCACGGGGTACGTCGGCGGCGTGGGCACCGTGGGGGAGACGTTGGCCTTCCTCGGGTGGGGCGTGGTGGCAACGTGCCTCGCGACCATCCTCTGGCAGTGGAACGATCGGCGCGTCCGTGCCCTCGCGATCGTCGGCGTCATCACGGTGGTACTCGAACTTGGGACCACCGTGCAGGTCTCTACGGTCGGGGTGGCGACCTTGTCGTGGGCACCGTGGCGCCTCTTCGCCAACCTCCCGGTCGTCGAGCAACTGATTCCCGACCGCTTCGCCCAGATGGTCGCGTTCGCTGCACTCTTGCTCGTTGCGCTCGGATGGCGAGCGCTGACTGATCTCCTCGAACCAGCGGCACCTCGAGTTCGCAGAAGCATCGTCATCGTCGCAGTGCTCGCAGCGACGCTTCCGCAGATTCTCGGGGCGCCGGTGCCGTTCCCTTCCTCGTCGAGCTTCTCGCAGTCGACGTGGTACGCAACGATCCACGGCACGCCTGGTCACCGAGCGCGGGTGCTGGTATTGCCCTCCGTGAACGCTGGGCTCGGTTGGTCGAGTGCGCCGATGACCTACCAAGCACTGAACGGTTTCCGCTTCGATCTCCTCGGTGGGTACGTCCTCGTACCGACGACGCATGGGACAGCGTCGGCGTGGCTCGTTCCACCGACCGGGCCTGACGGAGCCCTGCAGGGGTTCATGTCACCGTTCCAGGTCACCGCGCTCAGTGCGCAAGAGCGTGCGGTCATCGCCAAGATCATCACCGTTCGCCACGTGACCGATGTGCTCTTGTTCCCGATCGCTGGGAACAACAACCTCGCCGATGCTGAACTGACCGCCATCATGGGGACGCGTCCGGCAATGCGGGACTTCGTGCTCTTGTGGCGATCCGTCCATGAGGTGCACCCGCTCGATCTGAGCGATGCGGTCATTGAGGGCTGTGCGGCATCGACTGCGGGGAAAGCTCCCCTCGCAACTGCAGACTGCGTGCTTGCCGCCGCCGCTCTGCCGTCATGACCCGGTAGGGCGCTCGTGATCCTCTACTAGATTGGCCGCAGAGAACGGTTGCAGGGCCGGGCGCTGAGCGGAGGAATCATGGCTTCTGAGGTAGAGATCGGCATCTTCAAGTCGGGCCGCAAGGCCTACGGCTTCGACGACATTGCCATCGTCCCGACGCGTCGCACGCGTGACCCCGAGGATGTCGACATCTCTTGGCAGATCGACGCCTACAAGTTTGAGCTTCCGCTCATGGCCTCGGGCATGGACGGCGTGGTCTCCCCTGCGACGGCGATCGCCCTCGGCCAACTCGGCGGCGTGGGTTGCCTCAACCTCGAAGGTCTGTGGACTCGCTACGAGGACCCAACCCCACTCTTCGACGAGATCCGTGAGCTCGACGACGAGAAGGCGACTGCTCGCATGCAGCAGATGTACGCCGAACCCATCAAGCTCGAACTCGTCCAGGCCCGCATCGAGGAGATCAGGGCAGCGGGCGTGATCTCGTGTGCGAGCGTGACCCCGCAGCGCACGGCCTTCATGCAAGAGGCCATCAAGGCTGCCGGTCTCGACCTGCTCGTGATCCAAGGCACCGTGGTCTCCGCTGAGCACGTGTCGAAGACGGTCGAGCCGCTCAACTTGAAGCGCTTCATCCGAGAGTTCGAGATTCCAACCATCGTCGGTGGATGCGCGAGCTACCAAGCAGCCCTGCACCTCATGCGCACGGGAGCTGCCGGCGTGCTCGTCGGCGTCGGTCCCGGTAACGCCTGCACCACCCGTGGTGTGCTCGGCATTGGTGTGCCTCAAGCCACCGCCATTGCCGACGTCGCTGGCGCTCGTATGCGCCACTTGGACGAGACCGGTGTCTACGTGCACGTCATCGCCGATGGCGGCATGTCCAAGGGTGGCGACATCGCCAAGGCCATCGCCTGTGGCGCAGATGCGGTCATGATTGGCTCCCCGCTGTCCTCGGCGGTTGAAGCGCCGGCTCGTGGATTCCACTGGGGCATGGCGACCTTCCACCCCACGCTCCCGCGTGGCGCCCGAGTGAAGACCACCGTGCGCGGCACGCTCAAGGAGATCCTGCTCGGCCCAGCGCACGAGAACGACGGACGCATGAACCTGATGGGTGCACTGCGTACCTCGATGGCCACCTGTGGCTACGAGACGGTCAAGGAGTTCCAGAAGGCCGAGGTCATGATCGCACCTTCTCTGCAGACTGAGGGCAAGCAGCTCCAGCGCAGCCAGGGCGTTGGAATGGGTCATTGACCGACGCCGTCCTCGTCGTCGACTTCGGCGCGCAGTACGCGCAGCTGATCGCTCGCAGGGTTCGTGAAGCTCGGGTCTACTCCGAGATCGTGCCCACCACCATCACCGCTGCTGATGTCGCCTCCAAGGCGCCCAAGGGCATCATCTTGTCCGGAGGGCCGAGTTCGGTCTACGCCGATGGCGCTCCAACGCTCGACCCGGCGATCTTCTCGCTCGGGATTCCGATTCTCGGCATTTGCTACGGCGCCCAGCTCCTCGCCCAAGCGACCGGCGGAACCGTTTCTGCCACGGGGCGTGGTGGCTACGGCCGCACCGCCATGACGTTGACTGCAGCGTCGCCCATCACCGTTGACTTCCCCGAGGTCTCTGACGTGTGGATGAGCCACGGGGACTCCATCACCGCGCTCGGCGAGGGGTTCGTGGCCACGGCATCTTCCGATGACGCACCCGTTGCCGTCTTCGGCAACGAGAACCTGCGCTCCTACGGCGTGCAGTTCCACCCTGAAGTCGCACACTCCGAGTATGGCCAAGCGCTCCTCGAGCGGTTCCTCCACGACGTCTGCGACCTTCCGGGCACTTGGACCCACGCGTCGATCATCGAGACTCAGGTTGCTGCCATTCGCGCCCAGGTCGGCGACGCCAAGGTGCTCTGCGCACTCTCTGGTGGCGTCGACTCCGCAGTGGCGGCAGCGCTCGTGCACAAGGCCATTGGCGACCAGTTGACCTGTGTCTTCGTCGACACCGGGCTCATGCGTCGCGGCGAGGGCGATCAAATCGAAGCCACCTTCACCAAGCACTTCAACGTGGAGCTCATCCATGTGCGCGCCGCGGATCGCTACTTCGCCGCACTCGCTGGGGTGACCGATCCCGAGCGCAAGCGGAAAATCATCGGCGAACTGTTCATCCGTATCTTCGAAGAGGTTGCCCGTGATCTCGGAGCAGGTACTGGCGGGGATGGTCCGAAGTTCCTCGTCCAAGGCACCCTCTACCCCGACGTCATTGAGTCCGGTTCTGGCCACGCCGCCAACATCAAGAGCCACCACAACGTCGGTGGGCTCCCAGAGGACCTCGACTTCGACCTCGTCGAGCCGCTCCGGTCGCTCTTCAAAGATGAGGTGCGGGCCGTTGGTGAAGAGCTCGGCCTGCCCGGCGAGATCGTCTGGCGGCAACCGTTCCCGGGACCGGGACTCGGTGTGCGGATCATTGGTGAAGTGACCCAGGAGCGTGCCGAGATTCTGGCCAACGCCGACGCGGTCGTTCTCGAAGAGATCCGGAGAGCCGGTCTCTACCGTGACCTCTGGCAGAGCTTCGCGATTCTGCCGGCCGTGCGCACCGTTGGGGTCATGGGCGACGGACGCACCTACGCGTATCCAATCGTGATCCGGGCCGTCACCTCTGACGACGCCATGACCGCCGACTGGGCTCGCCTGCCCTACGACCTCCTCGAGCGCATCGCGAATCGACTCATCAACGAAGTGGACGGCGTCAACCGCGTCGCCCTCGACATCACCTCGAAGCCCCCCGGCACCATCGAGTGGGAGTAGGTCGAACGCCTTAGCCGAGCATTCGGTACTGGGCGATCGTCCCCGAGGTCGAGGTTCCGGCGAAGTCCACCATGCGTTCGCCATTGGCGGTTGGCAGAATCCAGTGCGTGTGTGGCGGTGCGCCCATGGCAACCACGAACTCTCCAACGCTCGCTCGGTAGAGGTCGACGCGGTCGTGGCCGCCGTTCGCTCCGGGCACCAAGAGGTAGAGCACGGTGCCGTCGCCCGAGATACCGATTCGAGACGACGCCGGATCCACGGCGATGGTCCCCGTCACCTGGCCGCTGCTCCGCTCAATCACGGCGACGCGTCCGTTGCGCTCGAGGGCGTAGATCTTGGCGTTGTTCGTCGTGAGCACCATGCCAATGGTCGCCGCAGGGAGCCGAACCACCTCGGTGTGATCAGGGGTGGTCGGTGGGATCATCGCGAGGTGCGCGGTGGCGTTGACAACAACGTCGGTGGCGCTGCGGCCCGTCGTGATGAGGACGTCGACGCCCATCCCAGTGGCACTGGTGTTGAGGTCTCTGATGGCGCCGTCTGGGAGCGGGGTGTAACCACGAGGTGCTCCCGTCGCTGCGTCGTAGTAGGCCAGCACGTTGGTCCAGGTGCGCTCGGTGTGGTGGTTCGTCAGCCCGACGATGAGGAGGGATGCGGCGGTGCCCACCACGGTGGCGCTCAGATCATTCGTCGTGCCGTCAGGACCTTTGCAGATGATCCGGTTGAGGACTCGTCCCGTCGGTAGGCTCAGGAGCTCGGCGAGGGAGTGCTGCGGTTGCCACGCGGTCACCCAGACGGTGTTCGCGCGCGTCGGCGTGGTGCCGGCGGTCAGCCCCGTCGGTCCAGGCGTCGTGGCGAGTGCGCGGTGCTCTTCGGCAACCGTGGGGCTGGCGGGAGCAACGACCAGCACAATGCCGACAACAGCGACAACGGCGAGGAGCACGCTGGCGGCAACGCCGGCGATGAGGTACTTGAGCTTGATCGACGGAGCATCAGTCACGGCCGCATGCTACTGCTGAGCACAGGCCCTGACCCATTAGGCCTCGTCGCGCCAGCTCCGCCACAAGGCGGCGTAGGAGCCGTTGCGTTCGATGAGTTCGTCGTGGGTTCCAAGTTCGGTGATCTGCCCGCCGTCGACGACCGCGACCCGGTCGGCGTCGTGGGCGGTGTGGAGGCGGTGGGCGATGGCGACAACGGTTCGGCCGTCGACGACGGCCGATAGGGACCGCTCGAGGTGGCGAGCAGCTCGGGGGTCGAGGAGGCTGGTGGCTTCGTCGAGGACCAAGGTGTGGGGATCAGCGAGGACGAGTCGAGCGAGCGACAACTGCTGCGCTTGGCTTGGGGAGAGCTGGTGGCCAATCGAGCCAATCTCGGTGTCGAGACCACTCGGCAGCTCGAGGACCCACCCCTTTGCGTCGACGGCGTCGAGCGCAGCGAGGAGGGCAGCATCGTCGGCTCCGGGGCGGGCGAGGATCAGGTTGTCTCGGACGGATCCAATGAAGAGGTGGTGCTCTTGGGTGACGAGCGCCACATGGCCTCGGAGGTCATTGAGGGCGAGGTCGGTGAGCGGCACGTCGCCCACGTCCACGCTGCCGAGACGAGGCCCATCGATGCCAGCGAGGAGCCGTCCGAGGGTGGACTTTCCCGCACCCGAGGGTCCCACGATGGCGAGGCGCTCCCCGGGCGTGAGGGCGACCGACACATTTCGGAGGACGTCGTGACCTTCTCGGTAAGCGTAGGTGACGTCGGTGGCCGTGATCGCTTCGTCTTCCGGCACGGCCCCGGTTGGGGTCCGGTCGTCGGCGACGAGGGCCACGCCGAACAGTCGGGCCAGCGCCGAGGTCCCGATCTGGAGCTCGTCGAGCCACGACAGCAATCGGTCGAGCGGATCCCCGAGTTGTTGGACGTACAAGGTGACGGCGGTGACTTGGCCGACGGTTGCATGGTGCGAGAAGCAGAGCAGGCCACCAACGAAGACCGAGAGCGCAACCGGGAGGGAGAGACCAGCATCGACGAAGGGGAACCACGTGCAGCGCAGGAAGAGGTTGCGCCGCTCCCACTTGTAGGACTCGGCGAGGTCACGGCGGAGTCGCTGCTTCTGGCGCTCGGCGAGGCTCAAGGCGTCGACGGTGCGAGCGCCATCAGCAGTTTCAGAGAAGGTTCCCGACATGGTGGCGTAACTGGCACGTTCTCGGCGGTAGCTCTCGGGTGCTCGGGAGAGGTACCACCGGGTGCCGAGGACGAGGAGAGGCGTCCCGGTCAAACAGACGAGTCCCATGACCGGCAAGGTGGCGATGACGGCCACGATGGTCACGACGAGGGTCACGATCGCCACCAGTGATTCAGGGACCGCGAACCGCACGGTGTAGGCCAGCGCGTCCATGTCGTTGGTCGTTCGGGCTAACAGGTCACCGGTCCCCGCTCGCTCGACGACCGAGAGGGGGAGTTCCAAGAGTCGCCCGAGGAAGTTCTCTCGCAACTCAGCGAAGACTTCTTCTCCGAGGATGTAGCTCTGGCGTCTCGTCAAGAACGTGAAGGCGCTCTGCAAGATGAGCGCAGCGGCGAGGAGTCCGGCCAAGATGTTGACCGTGTGCATCGTCAGCCCGTTGCCAATGTCGTTGACGAGCCGTCCGAGGAGGAACGGGCCGACGAGGCCGCAGAGGGCGGCGACGGTTTGGGTGAGGACGATCAGGATGAACCCGCGACGGTGCCGGCGCAGGTAGGCCATGGCTTGGACCCGTGTCTCTCGAGCATCGGCGACGGGAAGCGGGGTGGCCATTAGTCCGC
>Ga0007813_1000136_pt1 | contig 25920 bp, 22 predicted proteins | sample CryBogCBE29Jun09_FD_71194 | JGI IMG/M metagenome (GOLD analysis project Ga0007813, IMG submission 71194) | Freshwater microbial communities from Crystal Bog, Wisconsin, USA - CBE29Jun09 | ecosystem: Environmental > Aquatic > Freshwater > Lake | place: Crystal Bog, Wisconsin, USA | collected... | reverse complement strand
AGCAAGCCAGCGGAGAGAAAATGCGCTCATACACACGCCTCGGTCAGAATCGGTAACCAAAGGTAGCGGCAAATCGATCTTTGATTTCGTCGAGCGTAAATCGGTGATTCTGGGTCCCATGATGGGCAATTTTGATCGACCCGATCAGCGAGGCAATTCGGGCGGTCGTCGCCCAGTCCAGACCGTTCACAAGACCGAAAATCAGACCCGCTCGATAGGCATCACCGCACCCAGTAGGATCTGCAATACGCTCCGGTGAGACGACGGGGATGTCATGCGTCTCACCCTGCGCATAAACGATAGATCCTTGCGCACCGCGCGTTACGATATAGGCGCGACAACGCTGCGCGATGTCGGTGGCGGATAAGCCGGTACGCTCCTCCAGCAATTGGCCCTCATAATCATTCACGACAACCCAATCGGCCTGATCGATAAACTGCCGCAACTCCGCGCCGTCGAACATCGGCAATCCTTGTCCGACGTCGAAAATGAACGGGATCCCCGCAGCTTTGAATTCAGACGCATGCTGAATCATGCCATCGCGACTGTCCGGACCCACGAGACCCAGTCGAACGCCGGCATTGGTCGGCACTTCGACCGTCCCCGACAGCGACATAGCCCCCGGATGAAAAGCGGTGATTTGATTGTCATCCAAATCGGTCGTAATGAAAGCTTGCGCGGTATAAGTGTCCGGCATGGTGGTCACAAAACGACGGCTAATCCCACAGCGGTCGAGCCACGTTGCGTACGGCGCAAAATCTTCACCTACCGTGGCCAGAATCTCCGAGCTCTCGCCCAGCAGCGACAGGTTGTACGCGATATTGCCGGCTACACCGCCGAAGTTGCGCCGCATTTCGGGAACCAGAAATGCAACGGAGAGCATATGTATCCGATCGGGAAGAATGTGCTCCTGAAAACGGCCCTGAAAGACCATCACGGTGTCAAAAGCAAGCGAGCCGCAGAGCAACACGGGCATGGATAGAGCCTCAACAGGAAGTGAGGCGACCACGATACCGGCGCAAGCCGCGCCGCGCCAGCGACGCTTATCTCACCGGCTAAAGAGAATCAGCACCCAGGAAAGCCCCAGCATTAGGAACGCGATGAACACGGCGGCGGACCCCAAATCTTTGGCCAATCCGGAAAGCTCGTGGCGTTCGGTACCGATTCGGTCAATCGCCGCCTCAACCGCACTGTTGAGCAATTCGACCACCAGCACAAAAAGGATCGGCGCAACGAGAAGCACCCGTTCCACGCCGCTGTGGCCCAGCCAAATACCAGCCGGCACCAACACGACCGCTAAGGCGCATTCCTGACGGAAGGCGGCCTCCTCCCTCCAACAGCCCGCCAGGCCTTTGCCTGTGTTACCAAACGCCTTCAATAAGCGGGTGAGACCGGTCGGTTTGACACCCGGACGAATGGAGTGCGGCGGCAGAGTGGTCACGGGTCAGGTCTCCAAACGAGTTCCAGCTGCTTGGCGGCCCGGACATCATCGAGTCGCCGAACGGGTAGTGTATAGGGCGCGCCCTTGAGCCGCGACACCTCCGTTCTGGCTTCCTCGCGCACGTGCGCCATGGCGGTAACGAACCCGTCCAAGGCCTCCTTACTCTCCGTCTCCGTCGGCTCGATCAGTAAACATTCCGGCACCAGCAGCGGAAAGTAGGTGGTCGGCGCATGGAAACCGTAATCTAAAAGACGCTTAGCAAAGTCCATGGCCGTTGCGCCTAGCTCTTTCGCCTCTGTCTTCAGAGTTACGATGAATTCATGCGTCGCGCGTCTATCCGGGTACGCCGCTTGGTAGCCCACCTCCTGCAGACGGCACAGCAAATAGTTCGCATTCAGCGTAGCGTACTCGCCGACCCGACGCAGGCCATCACGCCCCAGCATCCGAAGGTAGATATAGGCGCGTAACAGTACGCCGGCGTTTCCCATGAAACCGGACAGTCGGCCGATCGTTTGGGGCCTATCCTGCTCATCCATAAAGCGATATTGATCCCCGACCTTACCCACAACAGGCACAGGCAAGAAGGGTTCCAAGCGCAGCGCAACGCCTACGGCACCTGCCCCCGGCCCACCACCGCCGTGCGGCGTGGAAAAGGTCTTATGGAGATTCATATGGATCACGTCAAATCCCATATCGCCCGGGCGAACGATCCCCAAAATGGCGTTGAGATTCGCTCCGTCGTAATACAGCAGGCCGCCAACGTCGTGGACAATCGTCCGTATTTCAGCAATACGCCGTTCGAAGACGCCGAGCGTAGAGGGGTTGGTCAGCATAATTCCCGCCGTGCGCGGACCGACCACGCGGCGCAACTGCTCAACATCGCAGTCACCACTGGCATCACCGGTTAGCTCGACCACTTTAAATCCACACATGGCCGCAGTCGCCGGATTGGTCCCGTGAGCCGCCTGAGGCACGATGATCTCGTCACGATCCAAGTCACCGCGCGCCCGATGATACGCCCGTATCATCGCAACACCGGCAAACTCCCCCTGTGCCCCGGCCATCGGTGTCAAGGAGACCGCAGCCATCCCCGTAATTTCTTTGAGCATGTCCTGCAATTCGTGCAGGCATTCCAAAAACCCCTGACTGAGGTTCGGATGCGCGTGAGGATGATGCCCAAGAAATTCCGGCAGCATCGCGTATTGATTGCAGGCTTTCGGATTGTATTTCATGGTGCACGAACCCAGCGGGTAGAAGTTCGTGTCGATGGAGAAATTCAACTGCGAGAGGCGGGTGTAGTGGCGCACCGCCTGCAATTCAGAGACTTCTGGCAGTCTGGGAGGCGTCCGTCGGCGCAGCGACGACGGAATAGTGACGGACAACTTGCCAGGGCTTTGCCCGCCCGAGCGGCGGCCGGGCTGCGATAAATCAAAAATGGTCGGTTCTAATCTCGCTCGCGATACGGCATCCGTTTGCATGGCTAGCACTCCCCGACTGAATCGACGTTCGTCATGACGGTGTCTAGCGCCTCTAGATATCGATCGATATCCGCGGCGGTCTTTGTCTCAGTCGCACACACCAAGAGCGCAGAACCAAGTTCGGGATAGTCTCGACTGAGATCGTAACCCCCTGCGATTCCGCGGCGTGCGAGGCCTTCTAAGGCGGCAGCCACCGGCACGTCCAGCTGAAGAACCGCTTCGTGGAACCGTGGCCCGATAAAGGCGGTTCTTACCTTCGGCAATGCGGCAATGGCTGAGACCAGCAACTCTGTGTTGTGGACGGACGCGGTTGCCACTTCCTCCAGTCCTTGGGCACCCATGATTGCCATGTAGATGGTCGCCGCACTCATCAACAGGCCTTGATTGGTGCAGATATTGGAGGTGGCCTTGCTGCGACGGATATGTTGTTCCCGCGCTTGCAGGGTCAGCGTATAGCCGGTCCGTCCGTCTAGGTCGACGGTACGTCCCACGATGCGGCCCGGCATCTGTCGGACGTGCTCGATCCGCGTCGTCATAAAACCAAAATACGGGCCGCCGCCAGACAATGGGACGCCGAGCGGCTGGCCTTCACCCACCACGATATCGGCGCCCTTAGCACCCCACTCACCGGGCGGTCGTAGCACTGCGAGTGTCATTGGATTAACGACGGCGATAACGAGCGCGCCTTTAGCATGCGCCCAGTCTGTTAACGCATCGACGTCCTCGAGCATGCCGAAAAAGTTCGGCTGCTGAATCACGATCGCTGTAACGTCATTCCCGGTCGAATCCGAGAGACTGACTAACGACGTCGTGCCACCCAATCGGTCATATTCGATCGAGTTGAAGACCAACCCCTGCAACCCACAAATCGATTCCGCACAACGTCGATATACCGGGCTGACGGCTCGCGGCATCAGAATTTGGGCGCCGGATGTCTTTTTTTGAATTCTGACCGCCATCAAGCAAGCCTCGGCGAGTGCCGACGCACCGTCGTAAAGCGACGCATTCGAAACGTCCATGGCGGTCAAGCTTGCGATCATCGATTGGTATTCGAAGATCGTCTGCAACGTGCCTTGGCTGGCCTCTGCTTGATAGGGCGTGTAAGCGGAATAAATCTCCCCTCGGGTGACGATGGACCAGACGGCCGCTGGAATATGATGTTCGTACGCTCCAGCACCAATGAAATTCAACGGCCTACCATCCCGGGTCGCCCGATCGCTCATCAGACGACCTACGGCCATCTCTGTCATCGCTATCGGAATACCGGTTAGCGGGGCCGCTCGAAGATCTTTCGGTATCTCATCGAAGAGCGAACTGATGTCAGTAACTCCAATGGCGTCCAGCATTGACCTTTCGTCAGCGGGGGTATGCGGGATGAACGGCATTTTGGGGCCTCCTCAATCGCCGCAGGCAGCTAGCGAATCGCGATACGCTGCCGGCGTCAGCAGCCCACTTAAGGCCGCTACATCACTCGGCTGCAAACGGAACAGCCATCCTTCCCCATAGGGATCTGCGCTGAGTTTCTCCGATGCACTGGCGAGGTCAGTGTTCCCGGCAATGATCGTGCCGGCTACCGGGCTATAGACATCGGAAGCTGCTTTCACAGACTCGACAACGGCACACGCATCGCCAGCGGAAACCTCACGTCCTGCAGCGGGTGGGTCCACATACACAATATCGCCCAGTGCATGCTGCGCATGATCCGTGATTCCCACAGTGCAGGACCCGTCAGAATTGCGTCGAACCCATTCGTGGGAAGCCGTATAGAGAAGATCATCCGGTACGTGACTACTCATCTCTCCCTCCTAGTTATCGGAACAGATCGCTAAAGATCGATTTGGATCCTTCCTCGTCGGACAAAGGGCGGTCGCACGACCCGTGCGTTAAGCAGTTTGCCGCGCACGTCGACAGCTACAGCGCTGCCACAGGAAATGGGGATACGCGCTAATGCGATGGATCGACCTAACGTCGGCGCATAACTGCCGGAGGTAATCTGCCCGTCGCCAGTGTCCGTCTTTACGGTCATGTGAGAACGGAGTACGCCTGGGGCCTCGAGCAGCAAGCCGACCTGCCGATTCCGCAAGCCTTCCGAAAGTTGCCTTTCTAGCGCCAGTCGACCGATGAAATCACGGTCACTGCCCATCGCAACAGTCCACGCGAGGCCTGATTCGAGCGGTGACGTCTCGGCGTCCATATCCTGCCCATACAGGTTCATTCCGGCTTCCAGCCGCAAGGTGTCACGCGCCCCCAATCCGCAGGGTCGTACACCCACCTCGAGCAAACGATCCCACGCCGCGACAACGTGCGACGAGGGCAAGATCAACTCGAATCCGTCCTCGCCGGTATAGCCTGTACGAGCGCAAAACCAAGCCTCCGTATTGGGGCTCTCCGCAAATTCGAATCCACGGAGTGCGCGTACTTCGGACGCAGCATCTCCCAAAAGAACGTCCGCGGTGGCCAATGCCTCCGGGCCCTGTACCGCCAGGATCGCGAGATCTCGCCGCTCGCGTAACCGCACGGCAATGGACGCCCCGTGGAAAGCCATCCACTCTAAGTCGGCGTCTGCCGTACCGGCATTGACCACCAGTCGATAGCCGACGGAACGCCGATAGACGATCAGGTCGTCGACGACGCCGCCTCGCTCGTTCAGCATGCAACTGTAGAGCGCTTGACCTGGGCGGGTGAGTCGCCGAACGTCGTTCGCGAGGAGGCTTTGGAGGAATGCCTGGGCTTCGGCGCCATCGATATCGACAACGCGCATATGAGAAACGTCGAACACACCGGCGGCTCGACGCACCGAGTGATGCTCTTCAATCTGGGATCCGTAGTTGAGCGGCATGTCCCAGCCGCCAAAAGCGACTAACCGGGCACCTAACTCCGCGTGCCGGTCATAGAGAGGGGTCTTCAGCGCCATAGGTCCTCCGATCGCTATGAACCGGACGGACTGTCACCCCAATAAAAAAGGGGCGACAGGCCATCACCTGTCGCCCCTCTGTCCTTTTAACCTGAGAGATCGGGCGCCGAACGCCGCTCCCCTTCGGTGGGTCCGTGTGGGACCACTCTCCAGAGTTCGCGAGAACGTGCCGTTGTTATGCCTGAGCGTTTCCGGGCGGGTTGCGCCTTCGGCGCCGCAGTAATCAGATGCCTGATTCTACGGACTCTCCGGACAATTCTTATCGCGAAGGCTTGATCTTAACTCAGGCTCCTAGCATGTCAAACCGTGGCAAATACGGACACGACTCCTGACGCGGATCTCACCAAATCACGGCATACGTGTATTCTTGTGGGCTCGCAGACGCCTTGAGGGGGGAGTCGTGGCCAAGCGACCTTTGATCGAAGTCCGTTCGATTGACTACGTTCCGAAGCGTGAACGTCATGGCAAGGTATGGCACCTGTGGCCCGTGTGGTTTATGGGCGACGCGCACCTCGCCACCATTGCCACCGGGTTTGTCGGCATCGCCATTGGCGGCAATCTCGTATGGATGATGCTCGCCGTGATACTCGGGTGCGCGCTCGGCACGTTCTTCATGGCGTTCCATTCTACGCAAGGCCCTCAGTTGGGCTTGCCGCAAATGATTCAGTCGCGGCCTCAGTTTGGCTATGTGGGCGCGCTGTTAGTCTGGGGCGTCGCACTGGTCACCTATCTCGGCTACAACGCGTTTAACCAAGTATTAGCTGCGGATACGCTGATGACGCTGTACGGAACCAATCCCAAGATCTCGATATTGGGGATAGGTATCATTGCCACGGCATTGGCCGCCGTAGGCTATGACTGGATTCACGCTGCGCAGCGCATTCTCGCCGGCATTCTGTTGGCAGCCCTGCTTGTCATGACGTTTGCACTCGGCAAGGTTCACTTCGCGCCGGAACAACTCGACTTTCACCGCTTCACATTGATTCCCTTCTTGGTTCAGCTGTTTGCAACGGCTGCCTACCAGTTATCGTGGTCTATTTACGTTTCGGACTATTCCCGCTATCTGCCGAAGGACGTGGGCGTGGGCTCCGCATTCTTCTGGACCTACGTGGGTGCGTTTATTGGTGGCGTCTGGACAACGTTGGTGGGCACGGTTGCTGCTGCTCTCTTCCCCAAGGAGGACTTGGCGCCTGCTCTGCTGCACGCAGCAAATTCCATGCTGCCAGGGTCTGGTGCCCCGCTTCTGATCGTCACGCTTCTCGGCCTCGTGACCATCACAACACTGAACTTCTATGGCGCTTCTTTGACTCTGCTGAGCGTCGCTGACTCCATTAAGCCCATCAAGTCTACGGTTGCAAAGCGCCTTGGAACCCTTGCTCTCGGCCTGATCGTTGCCACGGTGATCGCTTTTACGGCTTCCAAGGATTTCGCCCATGAGTTTGGCGAGTTTCTCGCGATCCTCTTGTATCTATTCACGCCTTGGACGGCGATTAATCTCGTTGATTTTTACGTGGTACGGAAGGGCCACTATTCGGTCCGTGAGATCTTCAATCCCAACGGGATGTACGGACGCTGGAACTGGCGCGGCCTAACGGCCTATTTCGTGGGCTTTATCTCGATGGTGCCGTTCTTCAGTACAGGCATTTATCGAGGTCCGGTTGCAGAAGCACTGGGAGGCGCCGACCTCGCCATGCTCGTCGGCCTACCGGTTTCAACCATCGTGTATCTGATCGCCTGCCGCGGCGTCGACTTCGAGGATGAAGCACGACGCGCGGCACTCGCGGACGTAGGCCTCGACGACGAGGCCTCGCCACTATCGCTGTGAGTTCTGCCAGTCCGGCGCAACGTAATACGGTGCGTCGGACGCGGGCAATAGCGTCCGACCCAAAATGTGGTCGGCAGCCTTCTCTGCAAGCATGATCGTCGGCGCGTTCAGATTGCCATTCGTGATCTGCGGCATGATGGAAGAATCCACGACGCGCAATCCGTCGACGCCGTAAACGCGAGTCTCTGGATCGACAACGGCCATCGCGTCGTCCGCCGCACCCATCTTGCAAGAACAAGATGGGTGGTAGGCACTCTCAACCTTCTGCCGGACAAATTCGTCTATGGCCTCATCACTGGTGACATCGGCGCCCGGCGAGATCTCCCGGCCGGCGTACGGTGCGAACGCCGGCTGTGAGAAAATTTCTCGCGTCAGACGCACGCACGCTCGCATTTCAACCATGTCATCCGGGTGCGATAAATAATTGAACAGAATTTTTGGCTTGTCTCGGGCGTCCGCCGTCGCCAATCGGACCCAACCGCGGCTTTTCGATCGCATCGGGCCTACGTGGGCCTGCCAGCCATGTTCGTTTGCGAGCGAAGACCCGTCGTAGCTCACAGCCATCGGCAGAAAGTGATACTGGATGTCGGGGTAGCGGATTCCTGCCCGACTGCGGATAAATCCGCATGTCTCAAAGTGGTTCGTTGCACCCAGTCCGCTCTTAAAGAGCATCCACCGTAGTCCGATCATCGCCTTGGCGATCGGATTCATGGCGGAGTAAAGAGTGATCGGTTGGGTGCAGGCCATTTGGAAGTAGAACTCCAAGTGATCTTGCAGATTCTCACCGACACCCGGGAGATCCTTCACCACATGGATCCCGTGCGAGCGCAATTCCTCCGCAGGCCCGATGCCGGACAATTTGAGCAACTGTGGAGAACCAATCGACCCTGCTGAAACGATCACCTCGCGGTCAGCGCGTACGTCGTGTTCAACGCCACCCTGCTCGTAGCGCACGCCGACGGCACGCCGGCCTTCAAACAAGACCTTAAGAACCCGAGCCTTACTACGAACTTCTAAATTGGGTCGGTTCATCGCCGGTCGCAAATACGCATTCGCGGCACTGGCGCGAACGCCGCCCTCAACGGTCATGTCCATCCGGCCGAAGCCCTCCTGACGATAGCCGTTCACGTCATCAGTACCCGCGTACCCCGCCTCTTTCGCAGCTTTCAGCCACGCAGCATGCAGTGGATTTTCTCCCGTACCGTAACAAGTACCGAGCGGTCCTGAGTCGCCCCGATAACGGTCACCGCCTTCCGGGCGTTTCTCGGCGCGACGGAAATATGGGAGAACCTGCGCATAGTTCCATCCACGCGCACCCAGCGACTCCCATGTATCGAAATCCTGAGCGTTGCCACGGATGTAAACCAGGCCATTAATCGAAGACGATCCGCCGATGACTTTGCCGCGAGGCGTGTGCATGCGTCGACCGCCCAAGCCCGGCTCCGGTTCGGTGTGATAGAACCAGTTGTACTTCTCCATGTTCATCGGGATCGCGAGTGCCGACGGCATTTGGATGAAGATAGAACGGTCGGAGCCGCCGAACTCAAGGAGTAGAACGCGGTGCTTGCCGTCGGCCGTCAAGCGATTCGCAAGGACGCAACCGGCCGATCCCGCCCCGCAGACGATGTAGTCGAAATGCTGCTGGCTCATATCAAAGTCCTTTAATACGGAGCATCTACATCGCCCATGGCGACATAGACACTCTTCAATTGGGTGTAGTGCTCGATTGCTGCACGACCGTTTTCGCGGCCCAGACCAGAGCGCTTGTGGCCGCCGAATGGCAATTCGATCGGAGTAATGTTGTAGTGATTGATCCAGCAGGTGCCGGCCTCGAGATTTGCAATCACGCGATGGGCTCGCGTCAAATCATTGGTGAAAACGCCAGCGGATAAGCCGAACTCCGTCGCGTTTGCGCGGGCAACCACCTCGGCCTCGTCTGAGAACTCCAGTACGCTCATCACAGGTCCGAATATCTCCTCACGGACGATGGCCATGTCGTCGTGACACCCATCAAATACCGTCGGAGCGACGAAGAACCCCTTATCGCAGCCGTTGTCCATAACTCGGTGTCCGCCGCACACAAGGCGGGCGCCTTCTGCGACGCCGCGCTCAATGTACCCGAGGACTTTTTGCATGTGTCCTTCGGAAATAAGGGCGCCGACGTGCGTCATCGGGTCCATGGGATCGCCCACCCGCATTGCGGCAACACGTGCGCTCAATTTTTCCAAAAACTCTTTTCGCACGTTCTTGTGAACAAACACGCGCGTACCGTTCGAACACACTTCACCTGCTGAGTAGAAGTTCGCGAGCAAAGCGGCACCGACGGCATTGTCGATCTTTGCGTCATCAAAGACGATCAGGGGCGACTTCCCCCCCAACTCCAGCGTCACGTACTTCAGTGTCGACGCAGCGTCAGCCATTACCGCTTTTCCGGTCCCCACTTCGCCTGTGAGGGACACTTTGCGAATGGCGGGGTGACGACTCAGTAGACGACCCGTGTCTGCATAGCCCTGCACGACTTGGAATACGCCGTCCGGCAGACCCGCCTCTGCATAGGCTTTGGCCAATTCCAGCGCCGTCAGCGGCGTCAATTCCGCGGGTTTAAAAATCATTGCGTTGCCGCAGGCGAGAGCCGGCGCTGATTTCCAGCAGGCGATTTGGATCGGGTAATTCCATGCCCCGATGCCGGCAACGATGCCAAGGGGCTCGCGGCGCGTGTAACCGAAAGCCGCAGGGCCGAGATCGATGTGCTCGCCGGCTATGGTGGCGGCTACACCCGCGTAGTACTCGAGGCAGTCCGCGCCGGAGAGGACATCAACGGCGCTTGTTTCTTGTATAGGCTTACCGGTATCGCGCGTTTCAAGCGCAGCGATCTCCGCGTTTCGGGACCGTAGAATGTCGGCAGTTCGGCGCAAAATGCGCCCGCGCTCCGTACCCGTCATACGAGCCCAAACTCGCTGCCCTTCCGTTGCGCGCGCGACGGCCGCATCCACTTCGCTAGGTCCATCGACGCGTAGCTCCGCGAGCAAATCACCGGTTGCGGGGTTGATCGTTCGAATCGTGTTCACTGCAATTACCTTTTTCTGAGTTCTGGCGGCCTGGACTGCAGCCGACCGTCTATAAAATCTGCGAGTAGCGCCTGTGCAGCCTCGCTGTCCGCTTCCTTCCAGTCGGACAGGGCCGCACGCAGCCAGACCCCGTCGATCATGGCCGCGATCATGGCCGCCAGTTGGCGTGCGTCCGCTATTGGCATGAGTTGGCGCAGCGCGTGCCGTAGATGGGAGAGCATCCGCCGCTGATACGCCGCCTGGACCCTCCGTAGGCTTGCCGCGTGGCGCACACCGCCCCAAAACGAGAGCCAGGCGTTTGCGGTGCGTTGATTGAATTCCTCCGCCGCCAGGTGGGCGTCCACGATCGCCATGACGCGATCGCGTGGGGAATGGGCGTCGCGCAATTTGGCGCGAACGGCGCCCTGTACACGCCTCGCAAGGCGACGGAATGCGGCTTCGAGGAGACCGTCTTTATCGCCAAAGTAGTGAGCAATCAGGCCGGGCGAGACATTGGCGCGGCCCGCAATCTGCGCCAAGGTACTGCCGGCTAATCCGCAGTCTGCCAGCGCATCAATGGCGACTTCCAATAACTGCTCGCGGCGCGCGTCATCGCCGCGCTGCGCTGGAGGCGTGGACTCGCGCCGCTCGCTGATGGCCCGCAACGGCATCGGCGCACGTCGCGCAACGGAGAGGGTTTCGCCAGGTTTTTCCATGTATTCAATGCGTTGAAACGCTATCGCGCTTGACAGAGTGGTCATTGAACGGCTATTCAACGGAAGTTCGCAATCATGCCGAGTCGGCCGTACTGCGGTCAAGGCAAAACCGGGAGCTGCGCCATATGAGTGTAGGAAGTGGTCCTGTGACGCACGCGATCGAGTTCAAAAGTGTCGATATCCTCTTCGCGCGGGAGGAAGGCCGCGCCGGCACCGAGAAAATCCGCACCGCGCTACGACAACTCGACGACGGCCAAACTCGCGCGGACATCCTCTCGACGTCCGGGGTGGTGGTCGGCGTCGCCGGCGCCAATCTGGCCGTCCGTACTGGCGAAATTTCGGTGCTGATGGGTTTGTCCGGCTCTGGCAAGTCCACACTCTTGCGAGCAGCCAACGGACTCAATCCGGTCACTCGGGGAAGCGTGCTCGTGGCGCATGGAGACGCCGTCGTCGACATCGCTACCTGCGACCCCAATACGCTCCGAGCGGTGCGTCGCGGCAGCGTCGCGATGATGTTCCAACAGTTTGGGTTGCTCCCGTGGCGAACGGTCCGAGATAACGTAGGGCTCGGTCTCGAACTTCGAGGGGAAACGGCTGCAACCCGGCGCCAACGCGTCGACGAGAAGTTGGAACTCGTAGGGCTCAGGGATTGGGCCGATCACCACGTCGGGGAACTGTCGGGGGGTATGCAGCAGCGCGTTGGCCTTGCGCGAGCGTTTGCCACCGAGGCGGATATATTGTTGATGGACGAGCCTTTTTCGGCGCTGGATCCGCTGATCCGGACCAAACTCCAAGATGAGCTCGTGCAATTACAAGCGCGGTTGCGTAAGACCATCCTGTTCGTGACCCACGACCTCGACGAGGCGCTGAAATTGGGCAACTCGATTTCCGTCTTGGAGGGCGGCCGAATCGTCCAGACGGGCACCCCCGAAGACATCGTTTTGCGGCCCACCAGCGCGTATGTGGCGGAGTTTGTCCAACACATGAATCCGCTATCCGTACTGCGCGGCCACATGGTCATGAGCCGCCTTGAGGATCTCCCCCGCACGGTCGATACGGTGAGTTTTGGCACGGGCGGACACTACCAACTGGACATCGACAGCAGCGGGGGGGCGATCGCTCGTGCCGCTCACTCTCCCATCCAGTTGGCCCACGCCGACGTCAATATTCCTTTGAGAGCCTTGATCGACCTGCAAAGAAATACGGGCCATCCTGTGTTGCTCACCGAAGGGGGGCGGGTATGTGGCGTCTGCACGGCCGAGGACATCGTTAGCGCCCTAGCGGACCGTCATGGCGCGGTCAAACAAGCCAGCGACGCAAACTGATCAGCCGCTCCGCGATGGGGTGCGATACTGCCCGCCTGACTTGATTCGGAGCACTAGAACCATGGATGAGCAGCAGACAACAGCCGGGCGACGTAACCGCGGCGGTGGACGTGAGGCGAAGCGAGCCGCTCGCGCAGCCCGCTCGGCAACCACGATCCCGTACATTACGCGCCAAATTCCGTTCTTCGAGGTGCTCAGCGAAGAGGGTCTGGCGACCATCGAGTACAACGCCGACACCATTCTCGAAGAAATCGGCATCGACTTCCGTGACGACAAGGAGGCCCTGGAAATTTGGAAGGCCGCCGGCGCGTCAGTGACCGGTGAGCGTGTCCGCTTCCCCCGGGGCATGTGCCGCCAGCTCGTCCAAAATTCGGCACCCCGTGAATTCACACAGCACGCCCGTAATTCGGCGCGATCGGTGCAGATCGGGGGTCGCAATACGGTGTTTGCCCCTGCCTACGGCTCCCCGTTCATTCGCAGCCTCGACGATGGGCGCCGCTACGCGACGATTGAGGATTTTCGCAATTTCGTGAAACTCGCCTATATGGCGCCCGCCATTCACCACTCGGGCGGCACGATTTGCGAACCCGTCGACCTGCCGGTGAACAAGCGGCACTTCGACATGATCTACAGCCACATTAAGTACAGTGACAAGGCCTTCATGGGCTCTGTCACGGCACCAGAACGGGCGAAAGACACGGTCGAAATGGCGAAAATCGCCTTCGGTCCCGATTTCGTGGATCCGGTAACGGGGCGCAACAAGACCGTGTTGGTCAGCCTGATCAATGCCAACTCGCCGATGACCTTCGACGACACGATGTTGGGTGCCCTGAAGGTCTATGCGCGGGCCAATCAAGCCACGATTATCACCCCGTTCATCTTGGCCGGCGCCATGTCGCCGGTCACCGTCGCCGGCACGGCGGCACAAACGTTGGCCGAGTCGCTCGCTGGTATGGCCTTCGCACAGTTGGTGAACCCGGGCGCTCCCGTCATCTTCGGTAGTTTTGCGTCTTCCGTTTCAATGCAGTCCGGTGCGCCTACATTCGGCACCCCGGAACCCGCGCTCGTGCTGTATGTGATGGCCGCATTGGCGCGACGCCTCGGGGTTCCGTTCCGCTCCGGCGGTGGACTGTGCGGGTCCAAGATTCCCGATGCGCAGGCTGCGTTTGAATCGGCGAACACCTTGCTGCCAACGTGCATGGCAGGCGTGAATTTCGTCCTGCATACCGCGGGCTGGCTCGAGGGCGGCCTCGCCATGGGCTACGAGAAGTTCGTCATGGATGCGGATCAGGCCGGCATGATGCAGACCTTCCTCCAAGGCGTTGACATGTCCGAAAACGGGCAAGCGATGGACGCAATTCGAGAAGTCGGCCCGGGCAAACACTTCCTCGGCTGTGCACACACGCAGGCCAACTTCGAGACCGCCTTCTACCGCTCTGCATTGACGGATAACAACAGTTTCGAGCAGTGGGAAGCGGAAGGCTCATTGGACATGGCAGCCCGCGCTAATGCCAATTGGAAGAAGCAGCTGGCCGAGTACGAGGCTCCCGTCCTCGACCCGGCCGTTGACGAAGCGCTGCTGGACTACATCGCGCGCCGTAAGGGCTCGTTCCCAGACTCGAACGTCTGAGTCATCCCGCCGTATAGAGCACCGGGAACAACGGATGCTCCATCGGCGCCCCGGCTGGAAGCTCCTGATCCAGCCCGGGGAATTGGGGCGACGTGGTCCAACGCCGCGGAGCGTGGGTCACGTCGTCGCCGATCACCCGTAACGAGAAGACGCGCCGACGTTTTCCGGGTTCTACGCCTGCCGAGCCGTGCAGCGCGAGCATGTGAAATGCCAACACATCGCCAGGTTCCATCGCCCATCCGACGATCGGATAGGCAGACCGGTCGGCTTCAATCTGAGGCATCTCAGCCAACGACCCGTCAGGGAACCACTTGGCCTCCGAGGACATGAACGAGCGAGGCATCAGCCAAGGGCCGGCGTGTGAACCCGCAACGAACTCCAGCGTCGCTTCCCGACTGACGGGGTCGACCGGAATCCAGAAGCTCACATTCTGATTGCCCTCGATGTTGTAGTACGGCTGATCCTGATGCCACGGGGTACGTTGGCGAGTGCCCCCTTCCTTCGTCAACATATGGTCGTGATACAGCCGAATGGTCTGACTGCGCGTGAGGCGTGCCGCCGCCTCAGCCAGCGGAGACTCCCGAATGAACTGTTCATAGGTAGAGATATCCGCCCAATTGCAGAAGTCTTCTATGAAGAGACCCGGATCATCCGGACGACTCGCGACCTTCGCGCGAGGACTCGGCGCAGCAAGATTTTGATCGATACCTGCACGAATAAGTGCCACTTCCGCTGGGCTCAACACCCCGCGCAGAATCACCACCCCGTTTCGCTGATAGTCAGCAACGGTTTGTTCGTCGATAACGCCTTGCGACAGCGGACGTGTCGTCATAGATACCCCCAAAATCTCATCATCACGGAATCGGCACTGCGAAACGCAGTGGGCCCGATCCTAACCGGATCGGGCCCACTGAAAACATGTGTAGAACCGAAATCGACCTCAGGCTCTAGCTGGCCTGCGCTTACCACGCCGCTCGCGCGTGTCTCCGCCAGCCGCTACCGCTTTGGGTTCGGGCAATGGCACAACATTCCGCAGATTCGGGTAGGGCGACGTCTTGTGCGGGATCGCCATCGAATCGACGAAGTGAGCCTGGAATCGTGGCTCGATAGCCGTCTCAATTTTTTCGACTCGACGGACGATCCCCTCGATCGTTGCGCGCGAACGCGAGTCCAACAAGGCGATACGCGCGCCGGTGCCGGCGGCATTGCCCGCCGAGGTCACTTCGGACAGCACGCAATCAGGGATCATGCCCAACACCATCGCGTATTTGACATCGATGTGACTGCCGAACGCGCCGGCGAGGCGAATGCGGTCCACCGTGGTGACACCGAGGCGCTCCATCAGCAATAAGATGCCTGCGTTGAGAGCCGCCTTCGCCAACTGGATGGCGCGGACGTCGTTTTGAGTGATCATTAGCCGCTGCTCGCCATCGTGCAGGACATAGGCGAAGGTGCGGCCATTGGCGATGACGCGAGGCGTACGTTCCGCCATACCGCCATCCACGACGCCATCCTGATTGATGATGCCCGACAGATAGAGCTCCGCCATCACTTCAATGATGCCGGACCCGCAAATGCCCGTAATGCCGGTGCTCGCCACCGCTTCAGCGAAGCCCGGCTCATCCGACCACAGTTCCGACCCAATGACGCGGAACCGCGGCTCCAACGTCACGGGGTCGATGCGAATGCGTTCGATCGCTCCCGGCGCGGCACGTTGGCCGCAGGAAATCTGCGCCCCTTCAAAGGCGGGCCCCGTTGGGCTCGAACAGGCCACCAAGCGATCTTTGTTACCGAGAACGATCTCGGCATTCGTGCCAACGTCGACCAAGAGCGTGATCGGATCGACGAGATCGGGCCGCTCCGCCAGTACCACGCCCGCCGTATCGGCACCGACATGACCGGCAATGCAGGGCAGCACATACACACGGGCGCTGGGGTCGATCGCGATACCGAGATCGCCTGCGGTCAGCGTCACAGCACCATCCACCGCAAGAGCAAAAGGCGCACCACCCAACTCGACGGGATCAATGCCCAGCACAAGATGATGCATGATCGGGTTACCGACGATGGTCATCTCGAGAATAGCGTTCACATCGACGCCGGCCATCTTGGCGACTTCCGATGACAAATCGCCCAACGCGGTACGGACAGCGTCCGTCATCTGCTGGGCTCCACCCGGGTTGAGCATCGAATACGAGACGCGGCTCATCAGATCTTCGCCGAAGCGAATCTGCGGATTCATGAGCCCTGCGGAGGCAACGACGTCGCCGTTGGTGAGGTTACAGAGGTGAGCGGCGATCGTCGTCGAACCCACGTCAACGGCCACGCCGTAGACGCTTTCGCGCAATCCGGGCCAGACCGCAACCACACGACTGCGGCTGTGAACGGCAACCGTCACCTTCCACTGCCCTTCGCGCAGGCGCACTTGTAGCGTCTTGAGCACCGACAAGTCGCAGGTCAGACCCGCCAGCCCCCACTCCCGCTCCAACGCGTCGGTCATTCGACGGAGATCGCCCGACGGATCGTGCATATCCGGTTCCGCGACTTCCACGTAGTGAAGCGTAATCGTCGGATACAACTCGATGTCGCGGGCTTCAGCCGCTTTACGTACGACTTGGCGGTGGACCTGACTGGTCTCCGGCACGTCCACAACGACATCACCGAGCACCTTCGCCTGACACGAGAGGCGTCGACCGGTGGCAAGAATCTTACGATTCGCCAAACGCTGCTCGGGCGTCGTCATATCGGTCAAATGCGTGGCGTCGGAGCGGACGCCATGCTTGGCAAATTCGCCTTCCTGTATATGCACCTGACAGCGCGAGCACAGAGCACGCCCGCCGCACACCGAGTCGATGTCGACCCCTAACGACCGAGCGGCCGATAGGAGCGATGTACCAACTTCGAATCGTCCCCGCTTACCCGAGGGCGTGAATACGACGAGCGCGTCTGACATGACTAACCTCAGGCCGGACGACGACGGTGACCACCCTCACGGCGGCCACGCGCAGCACCTTCGGCACCGGCGCCACCAGCGCCAGGCGCCGGCACTTCGCGGTACTTACGGATCCAACGCATGCAGTCCGGATCATGGCCCATCATCACGTCTGCGCCCATGACGGCCTGCATCGTTTCGGTGTGCAGCGGATTGGTGATAGCGGAGGTCATCCCCGAGCCAATCGCCATGGTGAGGAACGCGGCGTTAATGCCATGACGGTTCGGCAGACCGAAGCTCACGTTAGAGGCGCCGCAGGTGGTATTCACCTTGAGCTCCGTCTTGAGGCGATGCACCAAGCGCATCACCTGCACACCTGCCTGATTGATCGCGCCAATCGGCATGACGAGCGGGTCAACGACAACGTCGCTCGCCGGAATTCCATAATCCATCGCTCGGTGTACGATCTTCTTCGCCACTTCGAAGCGGACATCCGGGTCTTCGGAAATGCCGGTCTCATCGTTCGAGATCGCGACGACGGCAGCGCCATACTTCTTAACGAGCGGCAGCACCGTTTCGAGGCGGTCATCTTCACCCGTGACCGAATTCACGAGGGCCTTGCCCTTGTAAACGGCCAAGCCCGCTTCGAGCGCGGCGACAATCGACGAGTCGATCGACAGCGGCACGTCGGTGATCGACTGCACCAACTGCACAGCCTGAGCCAGAATCGCGGGCTCATCCGCGAGCGGAATGCCGGCATTCACATCCAGCATGTGCGCGCCCGCTTCGATCTGAGCCAACGCGTCGGAGATCACGCGGGAGAAATCTCCTGCCGCCATTTCCGCCGCGAGGATCTTACGACCGGTTGGGTTGATGCGCTCGCCGATGATGACGAACGGGCGGTCAAAGCCAATGACGACCTCTTTGGTCGCCGAACTGATCACGGTGTCGGTCATGGGAGATTACCTTCGTTATTCGTATCGCGATTCGGGTACCAAGGTACCCGGCCTTCTAGTACGCCAGATCGATCGACGATCTCGGCCACGGTCTCTTCCTGACGGTAGGCCATGATGTGCACACCATGGACTCCCTTGATGCTGCGCGCCTCCTGAATGAGGTCGATGCAGATTTGCCGGCCTTCTTTGGCCTGATCCTGCGCGCCCGCCATGCGTTGGATGAGCGAGTCCGGCACGTGCATGCCCGGAACGTTGCTGCGCATCCACTCCGCGCCCTTGGCGGTCTTGAACGGACCCACGCCGATGAGCAGGAATACCTTGTCGAGCAAACCCAAATCTTCCACCCGGCGCATAAAATTGCGCAGGCGATCCATGTCGTAGACGTACTGGGTCTGAATGAACTGGGCGCCGGCCGCTACCTTTTTCGCCAACCGACTCGCGCGATGTTCCAACGGTTCAACCGTCGGATTCTCTGCGGCGCCGAAGAAAACTTTCGGCGACGAGGTGAGCTTGCGACCGCTCTGAAAGTGGCCCTTATCCCGCATCGTCGTGCCAATCTGCAGGAGTGAGAGCGAATCGAGGTCGAACACCGGTTTGGACTGAGGATGATCGCCCGACTGCACGCCGTCGCCCGATAAGCACAGCATATTGCACACGCCCATGGCAGCGCCGCCGAGAATGTCACCCTGAATCGCAATCCGATTCTTATCGCGACACGAAATCTGCATCACCGGGGCATAGCCAATGCGGGTCAACAGAGCACACACGGCCAGACTGGACATGTGGCAATTCGCACCGGACCCATCGGTCGCGTTGATCGCGTCGGCATAGCCATCGAACACGCGCGCCCGACGGTACACGTCCTCAGCATCGGCGGAATCCGGCGGCGCCAACTCCGTGGTCACGGCGAATCCGCCCGCGCGCAGTACTCTCTCCAGACGTCCTGGCGAAGTGTGCCCCGGGAGAATCGGCAGTCCCTCACCCGCCATCGGTTCGTCGTCGAATCTCATTTCTTGACCTCCGACTTCGGCGGATCGGTGCGCTCGCGCACGACCTTCAGCCACGATGAGCGACCTTCCAGTCGACGGTCGACCGGCAACTGCACGACGGCGATCTTTTCAAGACCGCCGCGTATACGACCCGCGCCCGTCCAAGCCTCGACCCAGACGCAACGCATCTCAGGCTTCACTTCACAGTGACCGTTGGCTCGCACACCGCCACACGGCCCGTTACGCAAGTTCTTCGGACAGTTCATCGAGCAGCTCATCCCGGTCGAGGAGAGCACGCACTGCCCACACATCTTGCAGTCGAACAAGAACCCCTTCACGTTCCGTTCGAGAAACGCAAACGGCCGCTCCAAGCGTTCGTAGCCAATCAATCGCCACACGGGCGCGAGCGCCACGAGCACTCGCTCAAGCCCGTTGTAAAAACGGTTTAGTCCACCGGCATGGCGGACCGACCAACGTCGGACGGCATACATTTAGTTATTCCCCTCAGTCTGATCGGCGACCGGGTCGCGTTGAATACGCTCATCGACGCCCTTGGAACGAATAATGCGTTCAAGGTCCTCATCGGAATATCGCGCCTCAATCTCGGCCGCCGCTGTACGGGCCGCCGCCTCGAGGTCATCGTCACAGGTGACGGGAGCGCTGCGCTGCCAATCGGCAAGGTACGCGTCCGAACTGCCCTTACCGGCTCTCATAGCAGCGCGATCCACGGCTTCCTGAAAGCGATCCGTCAACTGAATCTTGGACACTTCACGGCCGCGCTTGGCGATGACCTGCGCGGGGATATCGCGCCAACTGATGATGATCAACTGAGCCATCCGAAACTCCTCAGTGCGGCGCCGTATCGACGACGACGTCAATGCCGGTGCGTTTGGACCACACAGAGAGTGTGCTCTGTAGGTCCCCGTAGCCTGTGTCGATCACTTCTAACGGCAACCCAAGAGCAGCGGCTGCGTGAACCGCGCGCTCATCAAGTCCCGCATCGAGGGTCTGCCGCAGGTAGACGACTCGCGTGTAATGTCGGAAATACTCGGAGGCCAGCTGCGGATAGCGATCCAAACCGAGCGACTCCAACACCAATCGATCGAAGTGACGGACCAAAAAATCCGTCAAATAGAACGTACCCGGCGCCTCATCGTGCATGGACTCAAAGGCTACCGACGTCGCGTAAAACTCATAACAGTGAGCCCCTGGCAAGCGCTGGACACCCAGCGGCTGCAGGGCCCGGTCTAACTCGCCACCGGTCCCACAATCGGCGTACCCGACGAAGATGCGCTCGTAGCCATCGGCTCGCGCTTCATCAATCGCTTTAAGGACGGCACCCGTAATGAGCTCGGGTCGGTTATGCAACTCCGGGGCCAAGCAGGTGACGGTCAGGTGATCCCAACCGTTCATCCGCTTAATCGCCGTAATTTCCCGAGCCAGAGCGCCGCAGGCAATGACGAGCACGGGGCTCGCAGTGGCCACGGCGCCCTTCCCGAATCAGGCAGCGCGACTGGCGGCGACCAACTGCTTCGCAGTTTCGACCGCGATGGCCGCGTCGCGGCAGTACGCGTCCGCGCCGACCGCCTTGCCGAACTCTTCGTTCAGCGGCGCGCCGCCGACGAGCACGATGAAGTCGTCGCGCATGCCCTGCTCTTTGAGCGTGTCGATAACAACCTTCATGTACGGCATGGTCGTGGTCAAGAGAGCCGACATACCGAGAATATCCGGCTTGTGCTCTTCGAGTGCCGCTAGGTACTTCTCAACCGGGTTGTTGATGCCCAGATCGATGACTTCGAAGCCAGCGCCCTCGAGCATCATCGCCACGAGGTTCTTGCCGATATCGTGAATGTCGCCCTTCACGGTACCGATCACGACCTTGCCGATCGGCTCGACGCCCGTTTCAGCGAGCAGCGGGCGGAGGATTTCCATCCCACCCTTCATCGAATTCGCGGCCAGCAACACCTCGGGAACGAAGAGAATACCGTCACGGAAGTCCACGCCGACGATACGCATGCCTTCGACGAGCGCGTCGTTCAGCACCTTCTCGGCGGACCAGCCGCGCTTCAAGAAGATGTGGGTCGCTTCCTCGACCTCTTCCTTCAGGCCGTTATAGAGGTCGTCGTGGACCTGCTCGGTGAGTTCCTGATCGTTCAGGCTGTTCAGGTCAAAGGCTTCCTCGGACATCTCGTACTCCCGGAAACAGTGGCAAATTCAGGGAGCTGGGACAGCCCCCTTCGCAGTTAAGCGAGGGATGGTACGGCCTCGGTCGCCTTTCCGTTGGCGGTTTCGCGACGGTCGCGTGTCTCAATACGACATGTACGGAAATGTCACGTTGGCGGCCGCGCTTTGCGCTGCGCCGCACACACGTAACAAGCGGTTTTCTATAGGCCTATGAGTTAATTCGCTGCCGGGTACAGCCATAAAAAATGACCGAAACCACAAATTTACTGACGCAACTCGCCCCCCAAAGGGGTCGCATTCCGACAACAGGGTCAGGGACTGCTCACCGGCTCGGCGGGTGCTGCCACGCGCCGCGGCGACTGGCGCTCGACGCTCGGGGGGTAGCCGAACTGCTTGCGATAGCACTTGGAAAAATGGGGGGGCGACTGAAATCCACAGGCGGTGGTGATGTCCATGATGGGCATCGCTGTCTGCAGCAACAGTTCGCGCGCTCGCTTTAGTCGCAACTCTAAGTAGTACCGCTTCGGCACGCAGTTCAGATGACGCTTAAACAGCCGCTCAATCTGTCGGCGGGACAGCCCGGTTTCCTGAGCGATACGTTCGAGCGACATCGGCCGCTCGACGTTCTCTTCCATGAGTTCGGCCACTTTCAACAAGCTTTGATGGGAAACGCCCACCTGGGCCCGCAAGGGGACGTACTGCCGATCCTTATCGCTTCGGATGCGGTCGACGATAAATTGCTCGGAGACGAGCTGAGCCACCTTGCTGCCCAATTTGGTCTCAATCAAGTTCAGCATCAGGTCCAACGGAGCCACTCCACCGGACGCTGTATAACGATTTCGATCAATCGTAAACACTTGATCTGAAATGATAATTCTCGGAAATTCTTCGCGCAGCGCCGACACATTCTCCCAATGTATGGTCGCACGACAGCGGTCGAGCAAACCCGCTCGGGCCAGCGCGTAACCGCCCGTGCACAGCGCGCCGAGTGCGGTACCCTGCTCCGAGAATCGCCGCAACGTCGCCAGCAATGTCGGCGTGACAGCGTCACGAACGTTCCGACCGCCACAGACAAAAACGATATCCGGGCGTCCGATCTGGTCAAGGCCGAGCGTGGGCGAGACCGACAGACCGTTACTGGCCGATACCGGTTGACCGTCCAGACTGGTGACCAGCCACTCATAGGCTGCTTGTCCGGAGATGGTATTGGCCATTCGCAGGGGCTCGACGGCGTTCGCGAGCGCGATCTGGGAATACTGCGGGAGTGTCAGGAAGACAAACCGGCTCTTGCGGGGTTGCAGCGTCGGTTTCAAGCCTTTTTCACTTCAAGTGTCAGTGGTTTACGCAGTATAAGGGGTACTGGCGCATTTGCGTCAGCATTTGTCGCAAATAGAGCCTTGCCCATCACGACGACGGTTAGACTCTGCGACTTGTATTTCTGCACCCATCCGGCGTCCGCCGGGTGGCTGAACGACTCGAACGGAGAACGAGAGAATGAAGACCCATGCGCGGGTGGTTGTAGTCGGCGGTGGGGTCGTCGGCGTCAGCACGCTGTACCACCTCACGAAGAAAGGCTGGTCGGATGTCGTCCTGCTCGAGCGTTCGGAACTGACGGCCGGATCTACCTGGCACGCCGCCGGCTTGCTGCCGCTCTTCAATATGAGCTACACCGTCGGCCAGCTACACAAGTACTCGGTCGACTTGTACAAGCGACTGCCGGAGGAAACCGGTCAGGACGTCAGCTTCCACGTCACGGGCAACCTGCGCCTTGCCACCTGCCGCGATCGTATGGACGAGTACCAGAAGTACTGCGGCACGGCGAACACTATTGGCGTCCCCTTTGAAGTCATCACGCCAGAACAGGTCAAGGAACTGTGGCCGCTGGTTGACCTCGGCGGTCACGGCGACACGCCGGCCATCATCGGTGCTCTGTACCACCCGGACGACGGCCACATTGCGCCGGCAGACCTCACGATGGCGCTCCGTAAGGGCGCCCGTGCCGGCGGTGCTGAGATTTATGAGCAGACCGAAGTTCTATCGGCCGAGCAATTGCCCAATGGCGAATGGCGCCTGACGACGAACAAAGGTGTCATTACCTGTGAACACGTCGTTTGTGCGACCGGCAACTATGCCCGTCAGACCGGCCGTATGTTCGGCATCAACGTACCGGCTATTCCGGTCGAACATCAGTACATCGTGTACGACAAGTCGCCGGAACTCGAAGAGTACCGCGCAAAGGGCGGCCGCGAACTCGCCGTCCTGCGCGAGTCGGACAAGTCGTATTACCTGCGCGAAGAGCGCCTGGGCTGGATCCTGGGCCCCTACGAGCACGGCGCACCGGCGCGCTTCGCGGACGGCGTCCCCGACTGGTTCGGGAAGAGCCTCTTCGAGGGCGACCTCGAGCGTCTGCTGCCGTACGTGGAGGCCGCGCAGCGGCGCGTCCCTGCCCTTGAGCACTGTGGCATCAAGGACATCGTCAACGGCCCGATTTCGTACACCCCAGATGGCAGCCCGCTGATTGGACCGGCCTGGTCCAAGCGCAACCTCTGGCTGAACGAAGGCCACAGCTTCGGTATCACCGCAGCCGGTGGTTCGGGCTGGCAGCTGGCGGAATGGATTGTGGAAGGTGAGCCGGGCATCGACATGCTCTCGGCCGATCCGCGTCGTTTCGGCCCGTACACTTCCAAGCGCTACGTCGTCGAGAAGAACGAGGAGACGTATCGCGAGGTCTTCACGATTCATTACCCGGACGAAGAGCGCCCTGCCGCCCGCCCGGCAAAGACCAGCCCGATTTACGACAAACTGAAGAAGGCCGGCGCCGTCTTCGGCCAGCGTTACGGTTGGGAGCGCCCACTGTGGTTCGCGCCGGCCGGCGTCGAAGCGAAAGACGTGTGGAGCTTCCGTCGCTCGAACTATTTCGAGCACGTCGGTAACGAAGTGCGCTTGATGCGTGAGAAGGTCGGCATGATCGACCTCACCCCCTTCTCGAAGTGGGAGATTACCGGCGCCGGTGCGGAAGCATGGCTCGATACGCTCGTCGCCAATAAAGTGCCGACGAAAATCGGTCGTATCGCGTTGTGCCATGCGTTGACCCAGCGCGGCGGCATTCGCACCGAATTCACGATCACCAAGATCGCTGATAACCATTACTACGTAGTCAGCGCCGGCGCCGCCGAACGCTACGACAACGATTTCCTCGAAAAGCGCCTGCCGAAGGACGGTTCGGTCTCGATGCGCAATATCACGGGCGCCCGTGGTTGCTTCGTAATCGGTGGACCGCGCGCTCGCGATTTGATGGCGAAGCTCACAGACTCCCCGCTCGACAATGCGTCGTTCCCTTGGCTCACGAGTCAAGTCATTGAAGTGGGCTATGCAACCGATGTTTACGCTCTGCGCGTGAACTTCGTCGGTGCGTTGGGCTGGGAATTGCACTTCCCGATTGAATACGCGCATGGCCTCTTTGATCAGATCTGTGCCGCTGGCGCGGAATTTGGCTTTGGTCTCGTCGGTATGCGTGCGATGGAATCGCTGCGCATGGAGAAGTCCTACCGCATGTGGGGCAGCGACCTGACCCGCGACTACACGCCGTTTGAGGGCTCGCTCGACCGCTTCGTGCGCATGAACAAGCCCTACTTCTACGGCAAGGATGCGCTCGAGAAGCAACTCGCAGGCGGCGTTCCGCACCGTTTCATCACCGCTGAAGTGCACGGTGTCGTCGATGCCGATCCGCTCGGCAACGAGCCACTGTTCTCCAACGGCACGATGATCGGTCGCGCCACCTCGGGTTACTACGGTCACACGATCCAGAAGAGCCTGATCATCGGCTACGTGAAGCCGGAATTCGCAGCGCCGGGTACGGAGCTCGACATTCTCGTTCTCGGTGAGATGAAGAAGGCGACCGTGGTTATCGAGTCGCCGTACGATCCGGACAACAACGATCTGAGGGCGTAATGCAAAAGTTCTCGGGATGGTCCCTCCTGAAGGAAGCGTTTAGCGGCCATCAGGGCTGGAAGCCGCAGTGGCGCCGTGCGGCGCCCAAGGCGGAATACGACGCCGTCATCATCGGTGGCGGCGGTCACGGGCTTGGTACGGCTTACTATCTGGCCGCCGAGCACGGACTCACCAACATTGCCGTGGTGGAAAAAGGCTGGATCGGCGGTGGCAATACCGGCCGCAACACGACCATCATCCGTTCGAACTATTTGTTCGACGAGAGCGCACGCCTCTACGACCACTCGTTGAAGATTTGGAAGGATCTCTCCCAGGTCCTCAACTACAACACGATGTTTTCGCCGCGTGGCGTCATGATGCTGGCGCACACGGTTCACGACATTCAGGTCAGCAAGCGCCACATTCACGCCAATCGCGGGAATGGCGTCGACAACGAATGGCTCACGCCCGAGGAAGCTCAGGCGTTCTGTCCGATTCTGAATATCGACCCGAACATCCGCTACCCGGTCCTCGGCGCGGCGCTTCAGCGTCG
>Ga0007813_1000112_pt1 | contig 28121 bp, 19 predicted proteins | sample CryBogCBE29Jun09_FD_71194 | JGI IMG/M metagenome (GOLD analysis project Ga0007813, IMG submission 71194) | Freshwater microbial communities from Crystal Bog, Wisconsin, USA - CBE29Jun09 | ecosystem: Environmental > Aquatic > Freshwater > Lake | place: Crystal Bog, Wisconsin, USA | collected... | reverse complement strand
CAGGAACTCCTTCAAGCACTCGCCCCCAGTGCTCCCTCATATGAGGTTCTCTCGGAAAGTGGGCCCGAACATCTCAAGCACTTCCGCTGTCGTGTCCTCTGGGAGGGACTCGATCTTGGGGAAGGAGAGGGCAACAGTAAAAAGGAGGCCGAAGTAGCAGCGGCCATGAATGCCCTCCTAGCCGAGGTCTGGCTGACCCGAGCCCCCTGATTCCAGAAAGCCAAGAAATAACAGCACCTGATCCTCCAGAAGTTCAAAAAAATCCCTCCTAGGGAATGCCCTGATTTCCTGATCACATAGACTTTTTCCGCATCATTCCCTGACATGGACTTTATCTCACTCACCACCCCGAATCTCCCACTTGTCGCCATCCTGATCGGACTCCTCCTGAGCGGCTCTCATCTTCTCGGTCTGCTTCTCCCGGAACAGACTATGGCTTGGGCCCGCAGAATGCCTCGCTCCCGCTTCTGGGGAACGCTCCTCCTGACGGTCGCGGCAGTCTGGTTCCTAATCATTTTAGCCACTACGGATCTTGGGGAATTCTCACCAATGAGAAATAAACTCCTCCTGGGGGTCCTTGTCCTCTCTGTGCTGCTCTGGAAGTTTGTGCCTGATTTCCTGGCTTCCCGCTCGATCGGATTCCTGCTTTTGCTGGGAGCGCATCCGGTCCTAGAGACAACTTTCCTCCAAGCTGGCCTGCTGAAGATGGCGCTCGTCCTGCTTGCCTATGCCTGGGCACTGATCGGACTCTTTCTGGTTGGCATGCCCTACCTCCAGCGCGATGCCATTGAATGGTTCTGCTCCGCGCCATGGCGATGGAAGGCAGCATGCTGGCCCGGACTCCTCTATGGTCTGCTCCTGCTGATCGATGGTGTCAGGATGAGCTTCCTGAGTTGATTCTTTTTACTTCCCAGTATCTTTACGAGGTATCCTTCATCCGACCCCGCATCATATCCTATTCACATCTGAGTGCCTTCACTGGATCAAGCCGTGAGGCGATCCAGGCGGGGATAAGCGCCGCAAGCGAGCAGATCACGAAAGCACTCACACAGATCAAGGCCACATCTGTAGGCACAACCTCGGCAGGGATTTCATTGAACTGATAGACGCTCCTCGGAAAGATCTCGACCCCGAGAGTCGAGGCCAACCACTGGCTGACCTCGTTGCGCCAGCGGATCAGACTCATGCCGAGCAGCAGACCGCTTGCCACGCCAATGATGCCGACGACCATCCCCTGAACCAAAAAGACGGAGACGATTTGCCAGGTACGTGCACCGAGTGCTTTCAAGACGCCGATTTCCCGTGTCTTCTGGACGGTGATGGTAATGAGGGTGTTCATGATCCCGAAGGCGGCCACCAGAATGATGAACATCAGCAGGAAGAACATCACGTGGCGCTCCATGGCGATCGCATCGAAGAGTTGCTTGTTCATATCCATCCAGGTCACGCAGGAGAGATCCTCAGTAAGGACCTTCCTGAGATCCTCCCGTAACTCGGCGGCGCGATTGGGGTCCGTCGTCCTGACGGCGAGTCCGTGAACGGATCCCCCTAGTCCGTATAGCTCCTGCCCGATATGTAGGGGGACCAGCAGGAACTCACTATCGTAGAGATAACGGCCGCTCTCGAAAATCCCGGTCACCGTCAACTGTGTGGGCAGGACCAGTTGGCGCAGGGAATCGATGTCCTTCTCCTTGGAAGGTTGAGAAGATTTCCCGGACTTTGATTTCAAACGGTCAAGCTGCTCGAGAACCTGACCGAGATTTCCCGGAGAGTAGATTGTGATGACATCCCCGACATGGACTCCAAGTGTTCCTGCAAGCTCCGATCCGAGAACGGCCGAGTCTCCGGAGAGGTCAAGCTTCCCCGAGACGATGAACTTGGAGAGATCGCTCACCTTCTGCTCAAGCTCTGGCTCGATACCACGGATCTTCGGGGCGAGCCTCTGGTGATTGAACTCCACGATGACGGGTCCCTGCACGAAGGGGGCGGAAGCCACGATACCGGGCACAGCGGCGGCTTTCTCAGCCACATCTTTCCATCCATCCATAAGGCCATTGTTACTGACGAGCAGGTGGGCGTCGAAACCGATTACTTTACGCTGAAGCTCGCGCTCAAAGCCGGTCATGACCGACATGACCAGGATGAGCACCGTGATACCGAGGGTGACTCCGATGACGGAAATGAGCGTGATGACTGCAAGGAAAGTACGCTTCGGCTTGAGATATCGTGCCGCGAGGAAGAGCGGGGCCGGAAGTTGCATTCCGTAAGGTGGCATGACGGCGCCAAAAGAAAATTTTAAAAATAAAGAAGTGGACTCCTCCTTCACGTCGTCAGATATCCTAGAACGCTCCTATCAATATCTTCAGCCCTCAATTTTGCGCTCACGAGGATCGATCAGAATCCGACTGGCAAGGAGACAGGAGGCACAGAGGAGCGTGATCCCGAGGAAGTAGATGCTGTGTCTCGTAAAATGGAATGGGCCTGAGACATGATCCAGATTGCCCAGAGCATCTAGAAGCCAGCCCCAGAGAACAGGAACGATACCAAGCCCCAAACCGGTGATTACGGTGGTCACCGCAAAGTAATGATTCTTCCCATAGTCAGGGACCACGGACATCCCGAGGTGAAGCGAGGCAAGATTGAAAGCGGCCACAGCCATGCCACCCACCACATTGAGGAGGAGAACCAGCGGCCAAGAAGGGGTAATCACATCTGCCGCCATCGCAAACCAGACAGCTAAAACGAGGGTGAAAAGAACAATCGATCCGCGGATAGTAGGCAGGCTCCCGAATCGGTCGATACGGTGACCGAGCACCTGCAGGATCAGCAGGGGGGCGAGGAACGTCCCCGAGGTGAGAGCATAGATCGCGGACGGCGAGAAGTGCGCCTGAATTCTGAGATATTCCACGGGAAAGACGCCCAATCCACCACCCACCGTTCCAAAGAGAAGGCTGAAGAGGACCGAATTCCTCAAGGGCTTCTGAGCAATCATCGATCGGAGCGAGACTGGTTCGGCTGAGGAGATCATCCCCTCGTGATGCTCCCGATCCGGAATACGGCGCATGTAATAAATACTGATCAGGGCACCCAGCAGAGAGAAGCAGAGGACAAGGGAGTATCTCCAAGGCACGACATGACCGCTCATCAGCAACGAGGAGAGGAGCATGGTGAGGAAAGCCCCTCCGTAGGTGAAGGAGTGATCGATCGAGATAAAGCGCCCCCGCATCTCACCACCAACCATGCTGGTCACCCATGGCAGGAAAGCAGCCGAGGAGATACCCCTCAAGAGATAGAAGAAAAAAAGACTGCCGACGAGCAGGGCAAGCCTCCACTCCCTGGAAAGAAAAAAGAGGAGCGGTATCACCGCAGAAGTGGCGATGAAGAGCGTGCGCGTCGTCCATCCCATCAGTGTGAAAGAGCGATAACTGTACTTTCCCAAGTAACGTGCCGCCGGCAACTGAAGGATAGTCATTAACGGCAGAAAGGCGGCAATGATTCCTAGGATCAGGGAACCGGCCCCCAGGTCCTTCGCCAGCAAAACAATCGGGGCACCCCCGATGATCTGGAAGCAAAGGGAGTTATAAAAATTGAACCAGTGAAAGTTAAAGACTCCCTGTGAATAGGGAACAGGAAGGAGGCCAAAGAAGCCAACATAGCGAGGATTAGATGCCTGAGGAGAATTCTCGGAGGTTTTCACATGAGTTTTTGCGATCATTCGGCATATGTCAGAGATCCGACAAACAGACATCCGATTGCTATTTTTTGAACCACGCCCCTAACCCCTGCATTTTAGGATCAACAGCTCAAGAGCGACTCTTGAGATGGGGAAAGAGGATGACCTCGCGGATCGACTCAGCCCCAGTCAGAAGCATGACCAAGCGATCAATTCCAATCCCGATGCCACCCGCCGGAGGCATGCCATATTCTAGGGCCTCCAAGAACTCGGTGTCGATCTTCTGCCGTTCCTCGCCGGCCTGGTGCTCAAGACGCTCGCGCTGAAGATCTGGGTCATTCAGCTCCGAATAACCCGGGGAGATCTCCTGCCCATTGATGATTAATTCGTAGACATCGACGGTCGATGGATCGGCGTCATTCAGGCGGGCCAAGGGCACTAAATCCTTGGGCACATGGGTGACAAAGCAGGGATCTATGGTCTTCTCCTCCACAAGCTTTTCAAAAACATGCTGGGTCATCTCGAAGTCTGCGGAGCAATGGGTGATATCGAGTTTAAGTTCGGAACAGCGCTGTCTCTTCCGCTCCGTATCCAGTGCAAACCATCCGGGAACCGCCTCTTCGATGAGGTCATGGTATGAGGCCCTCTTCCAGGGGCGGGAGAGATTGAGCGTTCGGGTAATGTTCCCATCACTATCCCTATGGCGGACTTGGTGATCTTCGTTGCCGAGCATGACGGCAAGGTGGCAGATCAACTCCTCGACCATCACGGACATGAGCTTGAAATCGGCATAGGCCCAGTAGGCCTCGAGCATCGTGAACTCGGGATTGTGACGGCGAGAGATCCCCTCGTTACGGAAGCTCCTATTGAGCTCGAACACCTTCGGAAACCCGGCAACCAGCAGCCTCTTGAGATAGAGTTCGGGAGCGATCCTTAGGAAAAAATCCATCCCCAAGGCGTTGTGATGAGTCTTGAAAGGCTCGGCCGCAGCTCCTCCGGGAACTGCCTGCATCATCGGGGTCTCGACCTCGATGAATCCGCGATCGTCAAGAAATCTCCTAATCTCACGCACGATGGCCGAGCGCTGGAGGAAGACCTCGCGCGAGGAGGCATTGGAGATCAGGTCGAGATAGCGCTGTCGGTAGCGGGTCTCGGCGTCCTGAACACCATGATACTTGTCAGGAAGGGGGCGGAGAGACTTCGAGAGGATAACCAAACGAGTGGCGCGGATACTTGATTCGCCCGTGCGGGTCGTAAAGCACTCACCCTCGACACCCGCGAAATCACCGATATCCAACTGGGCGGCCACCGCAAGCGAGTTCGCATCGAGTTCCTTTGTATTCAGATAGACCTGCATCCGTCCCCCGATATCGGAGAGATCGAGAAAGCGACTCTTGCCCATATCGCGGTAAGCGGTGATTCGGCCGGCCAATGAAACGGCTTTTCCCTCGGCAAAGGAGTCCCTGACGTCGGCAACCGTGCCGCTGCTCTCGAATGCGGATCCAAAGGGATCAACACCATGGTCACGCAGGGCCTGAAGTTTCTGCCGACGAACGGCAATGAGTTCGCTAATCGGTGAGGATGATTGTGATGACTGTTCCACACACAAAGAGCAAACGGAGAGACCCGTTCGATCAATCAAAAACGGAGAAGAATCTACAAGAGACAGGAAAACATTTTTATCAGCTGAGAATATTTCTTGCGACTTCAGGTGGGTTTTTACGACTACGATCGAACCAACTCCGCGGCTAACCTCACAGCTGAGAGGAAGCTGTCGGGTCGTACACGCCCACTACCGGCCAGTTCGTAGGCTGTGCCGTGATCCGGACTGGTCCGCACAAAGGGAAGACCCAGCGTGACATTTACCCCCTCGTGGAAGGCTATGAGCTTGAGAGGGATTAGCCCTTGGTCGTGGTACATGCAGAGCACTGCATCAAACTCACCTTCCGCCGCACGCCAAAAAATTGTGTCAGGGCTAAAGGGTCCCGCAAAAGAACTCTTTGGATTCGCTGCAACCAGCAAGGCAAGTGCCGGGGTAATAAGGCGCATCTCTTCGTCTCCTAAATCCCCCTGTTCACCGGCATGGGGGTTGAGTCCGGCAACGGCGATCCGGGGAGATCCAATCCCACGACGCAAGAGATGATCCGAGAGCAATCCCCCCACCCTCGCTATCTCTTCCGTCGTGAGTTGTCCGGCAACATCCCTAAGGGGCACGTGTGCCGTGACAAGAGCAACGGTCAGGGAACCTCCGGTGAGGAGCATGGCGAAATTTTCCACCCCTGCTCGGGCGGCGAAGAATTCGGTCTGTCCGGGGAATGCGAAGCCGGCTTCATGAAGCCCCCTCTTGTTGACAGGTCCGGTCACAATGCCATCGATTTCACCCGAGAGTGCAAGGGTCGCGGACTCTTCAAGCGCTGCGATCGCAGACTCGGAGCCTTTCCGGTCGGGTTGCCCAGGTTGACGGGGAGTGGGGTCACCGATTACCCTAAACTCAATGCCCTCGGGGGGGAGACAAACGGCATGGGCAAGCAACTCTGGACCGACTCCTGCAGGATCACCCGCAACAAGGCCGATGACTCTCCTGCTTCTTGATGTCGGGGAGGACATGAAGGAATGCTCCGGTCAGAGAATTTTGATGTATGCCTGATCCCTGAGGGTTTTCAGCCAACGTTCCTGAGCCTTGATTTTCTCCTGCTGGATCAGGTTCTGCACAATTTCGTCCTGGACCTGGGAGAGCGGTTTGGTGACGGCGGGTTTCGTAGATTCGACCATGAGGATGTAATAGGCGTTGTCCAAGGGGATCACCGGACTGATCTCGCCCGTCTTCAGGGAGAAAGCCACCCTGGCAAGATCCTCATTAAGGGTCTTGCGTTCGATCCACCCCCAATCACCTCCGGCATCCTTGGTGGAATCGTCAGAATACATCTGCGCAAGGCGATCGAACTCAGCACCCCCTGCCAGTTTGTCGTGGATTTCCTGGGCCATCTCCTTCTTGCTCAGTGAGGCATCCGTGGGAGCATCACCCGTTGCGCTCCCTTCGTGGAGGACGATCATCCTGAGCTTGACCTGCGCCGGAGACGTGTAGGCGGCGCTGTTCTTATTGTAGTAGTCTCGGATCTTCAGGGGTGAGACGATGATATTATCGCTGACCTTGGACTGGCGCATCGCCTGAACGACCATCTTGTCCTTCTGCACTTCGCGGAATCGTGCCATCGTGTACCCTTGGGCCTGAAGCGTCCTGACAAAGGCGGCACGGTCTCCTCCGAAATCCGTGCGGATGATCCTCTGCACAGTATCATCGATCATATAGTCAGGAATGGTGAATTCCTTCTTTTTGAACTCCTGAAGAATGAGGGAACGGTCGATGAGATCCTGAATCGCCTGCTGACGCATCTCCTTAACCTTATTTTCCAATTCCGCACCGTGATAGATCTCGGCGGCAGACTTCTCCTGGGCGGCCATCAGTTCCCGCACCTGCGAAAAGGTGACGACGTCACCATTGACCACGGCGGCGATACCGTTGATCACCTCTTCGGCCGCATTCAGGGAGACCGAAGCCGCGACGAAAAGATAACAGATGGTTAGGATTCGGAAGTTGATCATGATGGTGGGAAATGCCGAAAAAGGGATCTGGGGAAAATCCTACAGTTTCAACGCCTCCAGAAAGCGCAAAATCTCGGAAAGCTTGGAAGCGGGCTTGGAGGCCGTCAAGCGTGGAAACCTGTGACCGATCAGGAGAAAGTCACCCCGACGGGTAAGCATGAGTTTCTCAGCCCGTGTCTCGACCTTTGTTATCCCCTTGGATGCGGCCACCCGACGGATATGCTCAGTCCGCAAAAGGTTAAGAACCTCCGGAGGCGGAGGACCGAACCTATCCCTCCATGAGGCGGCTAGAATATCAAGTTCGGGAATACCGGCAGCAACCGCCAGAGAACGGTGTGCATCAATCCTGAGCTTGGACTCAGGCAGGTAGTCGGCAGGAATGTAGGCCCCGCAATGGTAGGATCGGGAAGATTTCCCAACCACAACGAGGGGGGAGGCAAGTAACTCCTCGTGTGAGGTGGCCACGAAATCGAGCCTGAGAAGACACGACTGGAGATCGGAAGAGGCGACGGGAATGCCGCCGCCGTCCTGATTCTTCATCCGTTCAACGGCCTGCTTCAGCATCTTGCAGTAGAGGTCGAATCCCACAGCTGCGATATGTCCGCTCTGCGCTGTTCCCAGAAGATTTCCTGCGCCCCTGATCTCGAGGTCGCGCATGGCAATCCGGAAGCCCGATCCGAGCTGGGAATATTGACGGATGGCCTGAACCCGCCTCCGGGCTTCGCCAACCATCATCATGTCGCGCGGTAACATGAGGTAGGCATAGGCTTTCAGGGCGCCTCTACCAACCCGTCCACGGAGTTGGTAGAGATCGGCCAGGCCAAAACGATCGGCCCGGTCGATGATGATCGTGTTGGCGTTGGGAATATCCAGACCGCTCTCAATGATCGTCGTGGAAACCAGAACATCAGCCCCACCCTCGACAAAGTTCTTCATCACTCCCTCGAGCGCCCCCTCCTCCATCTGGCCGTGACCGATGATGACCCGCGCGCCGGGACAGATTTCAGTAATCCGGTTGGCCACTTTCTCGATCGTTCCAATCCGGTTGTGGAGCATGTAGACCTGCCCGCCCCGCGCCATTTCGCGATTGATGGCGTCGCGGATAATCCGTTCGTCGTAGGCACAGATAACAGTCTCCACGGGTTGTCGGTCGGGCGGCGGCGTTTCAATCACCGACATGTCGCGCGCCCCCATGAGTGAGAGATAAAGTGTCCGGGGAATGGGTGTCGCCGAAAGGGTCAGGACATCGACTAATCGAAACCGATCCTTGAGCGACTCCTTGTGCTTTACTCCGAAGCGCTGTTCTTCATCCACGATAACCATGCCTAGGTTCTTGAAAACAATGTCGGGTGAAAGCAGTCGGTGCGTTCCCACCACAAGATCTACGGATCCGTCTGCCAGTCCCTTCACGACCCCCTTCTGCTCGGAGGCAGTCCTGTAACGGGACAAAAGTTCTATCTTCACGGGATACTCACTCATCCGCTCGCGGAGTGTGCGTGCATGCTGCTGGGCCAGCACGGTTGTGGGAGCCAGGAAAACAACTTGTTTTCCTCCCATCAGGCACTTGAACGCGGCCCTAAGGGCAACTTCCGTTTTTCCAAATCCCACGTCGCCACAGAGAAGACGGTCCATTGGCAGGCGGGACTCCATGTCGCGCTTGATCTCGGCAATGGCCCTGAGTTGGTCGGGGGTTTCGCGGTAGGGAAAGCTTTGCTCCAACTCGCGCTGCCAAGGAGTATCGGGCCCGAAGGCATGCCCCTGCCCCGTCTCACGTTCGGCCTGCAGTTTGAGGAGGCGTCCCGCGTAGAGAAAAACGGATTTTTCTGCTGCCCGGCGTGTCTTGCTCCACTTCTCGTCACCGAGTGTGGAGAGATCAGGGGAGACCTTCCCGACCCCGACATATCGCGAGACCTGCCAGGCCTGATCGATCGGAACAAAGAGTCTCGATTCAGAGGCAAACTCGAGAGCTAGCACCTCACCTTCGCTCCCCTCCGCTGAAGGCAGGGTCTGGAGTCCCAGGAAGCGGCCGATTCCGTGCTCGGCATGCACGATGAGGTCTCCTTCGGCAAACTCGGTGAAATCAATGGCGGAGCGGGAGGCCTTCAGCCGTTCACGCCGGAGGTGAAGCCTGCGCAGACGCTGACTGGCGGATCGTCCGAACAACTCGGCATCGGAAAGGATGGCTAGCTTGGCCCTGGGAAAACAGAAACCGCGCGAAATAGTGCCCAAACGGGTTTCGGGTTCCTTAGAATCATCGGAATCACGTGAGGAAGCCCGGGCGAGTTCTCTGAAGCGTTCCCCTTCGCCCTCCGTCGAACTGAAGAGCACAAGATGCCATCCCTCGCCCTTCCATTCCTCCAACTGCCGAAAAAACTCCCCGCGCCTCGCCTCGTCCACGATAAAATCACCCGCGCCGAAAGCGGCGAAGGGTATCGGGTCAAAGGAGAGCAATGCATCCCCCGCGGTGGAGGGATTTTCGAAGCGTGGAGCCGAGGAAATCCTCACCCTGCGGATACCCGAGGGATAGGCGATGTCGCGGGACTCGCTCTCCTTATCCGGTGACTCCCAACCGATTTCGACCACCAAATCGCCCGTTTGAACGTAGTCGAGGAGTATCACGCTCGGCTTTTCCGTATCACCCGTCTGAATCTCGCACACATCAATCTCTCCGACGGAGGTCTGCGTATCGATATCGAATTCCCTGACCGAAACAATTCGCTCCTCGTCAAACTCAAGACGGCACGGCATCGCCTGCTGCCAGGAAAAGAGATCAAGAATGCCCCCGCGAAGCGCGAACTCTCCTCTCCGTATGACCTGCGAGGCACGCTCGTACCCGGCATCGGTTAACTGCATCACCAAGGCTCCGGGTGATCCCTTCCAGCCCTTGGGAAGGTTGAGCATTCCCCCGGTGAGGTCGCCACGGGAGGGAACCTTGTCATCCCAGTGCGCGTTCGTAATGATCGGGGCTAAAAGTTCGTCGTGAGAAACTCTCCCAAGAACAGATAGCCTCTCGGAGGCAGTCTCCGGGTCAGGTAGGCCTAGGCCTGCTGCGGGAAGCTCCAGATCGGGAAAGAGAATGGCCTGATTGATCCAGGAGCCCAACTCCGAGGCAAACTCCTCCTGGCTTCTGACGTCCCGGCAGACAAACCAGACCCTTTTACTTCCACCCAGCTTGCGGGCCACGACGGCTCCCAGAAACGGCCATGCCTGCTCGGAAACATCTGTCAGCAGAAGAGGGGGGACTTTTGTCGTATCCTCGGAGAGGAGAACTTCCAGGCATGACTCCGCCGCAGCGAAATCCAACAGATCATCATGTTCGCCTGAGTAACTCATACCGTCACTTCATGATCTGGCCCGACTTTGATGCAAAACGTAGATACTCCCGGGCAAGACTTAACGGAAGATTGAAATCAGGGAGTTTTTTCCCATCCAGAAGAGCCACCGGCATGACGCCTAATCTTGAATTGGTGATGGCAAGGGCCAGTGCCCCCCTCAAATCAAGAATCTTCAACTCACGCTCCTCAACGGGAGTTTGACCGCACACCCATGCCAGGAGAACTCCTCGACGCGCGCCCGAACTTGCACACGGAGTACAGAGCACAGGAGCACCTTTTTTCTTAGAGGATTTCAGCCAAACCAAGAGATTCCCCATCGCACAGGAAAGAACCCTCTTTTTTGGATCAACGACGACCGCCTCGTCTGCTCCTACCGACTTGGCTACTTGCAGAGCATGGAGATGGTCCGCGTAATTACCCCATTTCTCCCCCCACGTCGTCCTGTTAACTGGCAGTTCCAGGGAATGAAGGGCATACCCCCTCCGAAGATCCCCCGGGGTGGGGAAACGGAGTGGATCCCAAGTCACGTAGCAGGGGGATTGTCTGACACTCTCTCCGGGAAGCCCCGGACCCGCCGTGAGATAAATCCTAAGCATCCCATCCGCTAGGTTTAGCTTGTCAGAAAACAGACGAAGAGCAGCGGCAAGGTCCCGTGAAAAACTCAACTGCTGCCTCTTGGCCGCTTCATCAAGCAGCTTCAGATGTTCTTCAACCAGCAGGGCTCTCCCCTCGCGGATCGCAATACTCTCAAAAACATGCTGCCCGTAGCGGAATCCACGGTCAACCAACGGAATAGTCCCGTCGAAGAGGGAAAGCTTTCCTCCCATCCATCGCCATGCCCTGAACTTGCTCCGACTCATGGCCGGGGATTCATTTTTCGGAAATGATGCTCGAGAGTCTCTCAAGTCGCTTACGCAGCGTAGCGCGGGTGATGCCGAGCAACTTGGAGGCTTTCACCTGATTGCGCTTGGTTAACTCCATGGCTCGCCTTGTGAAATCCTCTTCGACCCAGGGAAGAAGTTCCCGGTCATCTCCCTCGCGGACAAGAGCCTTAAAAAGGGCGGAGGCCGCCTCTTCCACGGTCAGGTCGGAATAGTTTCTGATAGCCAACTCCGAAGCTTCCTTCACGTTGCTCACTTGGCCCAAGGGCAGGTCTTTCGGAAGGAGAACATCGCTCGTTGCCAAGACACAGGCACGCTGGAGCGTGTTCTGAAGCTCGCGTACATTACCGGGCCAGGGATAGGCCTCCATGATCTTGATCGTCTCGGCGGAGAGTTGCAGGAGGGGACGGTGCTGTGAATTGGCGATTCGGGAGAGGAAATACTCGGCCAGCAGGCGGATATCCTCGACCCTGGCACGGAGAGGCGGAAGGTGGATTCCGACAACATTGAGCCGGTAGAAAAGATCCTCACGGAACTCTTTGGCCACGATTGCCTGCTCAAGATTGCGGTTCGTGGCCGCAACAATGCGTACGTTCGCCTTGATCGTGGCATTGCCACCCACTCGCGAGAACTCTCCCTCCTGAAGGACCCTGAGAAGCTTGCTTTGGACGGTGAGGGGCATCTCGCCGATCTCATCAAGGAATAAGGTCCCGCCATTGCACTGCTCGAACCTTCCGATGCGTTGTGTTGCCGCCCCGGTGAAGGATCCCTTCTCATGCCCGAAGAGCTCACTCTCCAGGAGATTTTCGGGGATTGCCGCACAGTTGATGGCCAGAAGACTCTTCTTGCTCCGCTCGCTGTAGTTATGGATGGCACGGGCGACTAACTCCTTTCCGGAACCGCTCTCTCCGGTTATCAGCACGGGGGCATCGCTCATGGCGACCCGTCCCACCATTTTGAAGACCGATTGCATGGCCTCGGACTGGCCAACAATATCGTCCCGGTACTGCTCGACGGTGAGAGCTGGCTTTGTAGGGGATGCGGTGCGCAACTCGGCGGCGGCCCTGAGCGCACTATCGACCACTACTTTCATCGTGAAAGGGAGCGACTCCTTTCTCAGAAAGTCAAAGGCCCCTAGCTTCATCGACTCGATGACGGCCTGCGTCGTGCCGAATGCACTCATGATGATGACCATGGCGTTGGAGGACTCGGCCCTAATCTTGGCTAGAAGATCAAGTCCACCGGCGGGTCGCAGGTGCATCTCGGTGATGACGAGGTCCGGTTTCTCAAGGCAGAAGATCTTGAAAGCATTGCTCGCATTTGTCTCTGTAATGACCTTGACTCCCGAGGCTTTCAGTTGGAGTCGTGCCCAGTCGAGGAAATCGGTCTCGCTGTCAACGATAAGGACTGTTTGGTTGCTGACGGATGGTATGCTCATGAAAGAGTGATGGATGGTGCGGGATTCTCCCGGGCCTCACCGAAACGACGTTCCCGGGAAGCATAATCGGCAATCGCGGCGTGAAGATCCTCAGGGCCAAAATCAGGCCACAGCTTCCGGGTGACATGGATCTCGGTATAGCTGAGCTGCCAGAGCAGGAAGTTTGAGATTCTCATCTCGCCAGAAGTCCTGATGAGAAGATCAGGATCAGGCAGACCCCGGGTGTAGAGATGATCCGAAATGGTGTCTGCATCGATCGCTTCGGGCTCGATTGATCCGCCGCGCACTTCTGCCGCAATCGACCTGAACGCATCAACGATCTCCTCTCGCCCCCCGTAATTGAGTGCAAGGGTCAGTGTCAACCGGGTGTTGTGAGCCGTCTCAGCAATGGCGCGCTCAAGGCGCTTGCGTGCAGGTCCTGGAAGATCATGTGTTCGTCCAATGGTCGACAAACGCACCCCGTTCTCGTTCATCATGGCCACTTTCTCGGAAAGAAAACGCTCCAGAAGAAGCATGAGTCCGGCAACCTCGTGTGCGGGACGCTTCCAGTTCTCTGTGGAGAATGCGTAGAGGGTAAGGTATTGGACGCCAGCGTCAAGGCAGGCATTGGCAACTCTCTCAACGGCAAGCGATCCCTGCTCGTGCCCTTTGAGACGTAACCAACCCCGCTCTCGGGCCCACCTCCCATTGCCATCCATGATGATGGCAATGTGCTTGGGAATATTTTGTATCGCCGGCTTATTGGAATCTGAACTCACTGGGAAATCCATGAAAACAGGGCCAATTCAGGGGTTTGAATCACCCTGTCTCTTAAAGATGAATCGTCTGCTCCCGTCCGGGACCAACACTGACAATTGAGAGCTTCGCACCACTTAGCTTTGCAATCGTCTCGGCATAGCGGCGTGCCTTACCGGGAAGATCCTTGTACTTGCGGATTTTATCCGTTGGCGTGAGCCAACCGGGCATGGAGGTGTAGACCGGTTTGCAACGGGCCAACTCACCCGCATCCGAGGGAGGCGTATCGAGAACCTTACCCTTCCCGTCTATTCTGTAACCGGTGCAGATTAGAATCTCTTCGAGGCCATCCAAGCCGTCCAGATTGGTGATGGCAAGTTCGTCCACTCCGTTGACTAGACTGGCATAGCGTGTGGCCACGGCATCGAACCAACCGCATCGGCGCGCCCGCCCCGTTGTGGCACCGAACTCACGACCCATCCCGTGAAGCATGTCACCGAGGACCTCCTCCTCGGTGGGAAGAGGTCCTTCGCCAACTCGTGTTGTGTACGCTTTCACGACACCGATAACCATATCGATCCTGTTTGGAGCGATGCCCGACCCCGTGCAAGCCCCTCCGGAGGTCGTGTTTGAACTGGTGACAAAGGGATAGGTTCCATGATCAATATCAAGGAAGGTGCCTTGCGCACCCTCGAAGAGAATCTCTTTTTTTGCCTCCATCGCCTTGTGGAGGTAGCTGACGGTATTGATGACAAATGGCTTCAAAACCTTTGCAGCCTTGACGTAGTCGGCAAGCACCTTGGTGCCGTTGATCGACTTGCCACCGAGTCCTTTGAGGAGGGCGTTGTTTTCCTTGATGCGGCGATCAAGTTTCTCCTTGAAGACATCAGGTCTGATCAAGTCAGCCATACGAAGTCCTGTGCGGGCGACCTTGTCACCATAAGCGGGTCCTATCCCGCGCTTCGTGGTGCCGATCTTGTTCTTGCCCTTGAGGGCCTCGCGAATCTCGTCAAGGGACCTGTGATAAGGCATCACCAAATGGGCATTCTCACTAATAAGAAGGTTCTTATCGACTTTGACACCGCGTTTTTTCAACCCTTGGATCTCCTCCACGAGAGCCACCGGATCAATGACAACTCCATTGCCGATGACGCAGACTTTTCCCTTTCGAAGAATTCCCGAGGGAATCAGATGAAGGACATATTTTTTATCACCGTCCACGATGGTGTGGCCGGCATTATTTCCCCCTTGGCTACGAACGACTATATCGACGTCTCCAGTCAGGACATCGATGATTTTGCCTTTGCCTTCGTCACCCCATTGTGAACCTACAAGAATAGTGTTGGACATGATTTTTAACGCAAAAAGGGCCGGACCTAGTCCGGCCAAGTGGGTAAAAATCGCCACTCAGGAAACAAAGGGCAAGAAAATAACAGCTTTGTTTCTGAGAAGAGGGGACTTTGGAGGGGGTCTCAATGTCACAAAGAGTGCCGAGCACTTTCGAGGGATCAACCGAAGAGTGGAAGTTCAGCCGTCGGATCGGGAGCCCCGTTTATTTTACGACGTGTCCCGGCAAGCTTCGGGCGCCCATCTGCATTGAGCTCAGCTTTTTCCAGATTGGTCAGAATCTCTCGCGCCCTTTCCACAACGGCGGCAGGAAGCCCTGCAAGTCGCGCCACTTGGATGCCATAGCTACGATCAGCCGCCCCATCAATGATCTTGCGGAGAAAGACGATGCGGTCATTCTGCTCGCGCACAGCGACATTCAGATTCCTCACTCCGGCGCGTGTCCTAGAAAGATCTGGAAGCTCATGGTAGTGGGTCGCAAAAAAAGTTCTCGATCCGGTGATATCGTGAAGGTGCTCGGCGACACTCCAGGCGATGGAAAGCCCGTCGAAGGTGGCCGTTCCACGCCCAATCTCATCGAGAAGGACCAGGCTCCGGGAGGTGGCATTATGGAGGATGTTCGCCGTCTCGTTCATCTCGACCATAAAAGTGGAGTGCCCTCTGGAGAGATCGTCACTGGCACCGACCCTCGTGAAGATACGGTCGGTCACGCCGATTCGAGCCGAGATTGAGGGGATCCAGCTTCCGATCTGAGCCATGACCGTCAGGAGACCAACCTGACGGAGGTAGGTTGATTTTCCAGCCATGTTCGGCCCGGTGATAATGCCCATACGATGAGCCGAGGCATCAAGGTCGGTGTCGTTGGGGACAAACGCCTCTCCTCCCGGTCGTTGATCGAGTACCGGATGACGTCCAGCCTCGATGAGAAGAACCGTGGAATCATCAACTACTGGCTTGGAGTAAGCGTAGAGGCGAGCCGTCTCAGCCAGCGAAGCGAGCGCATCAAGTGCTCCAGCAGATGCCGCAATCTCCTGCAAGGGGATGACCTGCTTCAACACAGCGAGTCTTAACCGGTGAAAGATCTCGATCTCAAGCGCCTTGGCCCTCTCCTCGGCCCCCAGGATTTTCCCTTCCATCTCCTTAAGTTCGGGAGTAACAAAACGCTCGCCTCCGGCCGTCGTCTGCTTGCGGGTGTAATCATCGGGAACGTTCCCGAGGTTAGCAGTAGTGATCTCGATGAAATATCCAAAAACAGCATTGAAACGAACTTTCAGCGACTTGATCCCGGTACGCCGGATCTCCTGCTCCTGAAGCGCGGCGATCCACTCCTTCCCTTCGGTTGAAGCCCTTCTGAGTTCGTCCAACGCCTCGTCGAATCCCGGGCGGATCATCCCACCCTCGCGGATCGTCGGGGGAGGTTCCGGAACCATGGCGGCTTCAAGATGACTGGTCAGTTCCGGAAGCGGATGAAGCGCTGCAGCAAGCTCCTGGAGAAGTCCCTTGTCGCTAAAGGAGAGGCTTTCCCGAATGAGGGGAACCGCCGCAAGCGATGCAGCCAGTACGGCGAGATCCCTCGCAGTTCCAGAGCTTTGACTTAATCTGGAAACGGCCCGTTCAATATCCCTGACCCCGCGCAGCAGTTCCCTCACATCACAAAGCTTCATGGGAGATGCCACATACACGCCGATGGCATCCTGACGAGCTGCAATTGCATTCGGTGCTATTAGCGGTCGCAGGATCCAATCGCGAAGCGTGCGGGCTCCCATCGGGGTAACCGTCCGGTCGAGTGCTCCAAGCAGCGTCATGCCCCGACCTCCGCGGGACTGCACAAGTTCCAGGTGGGTCTGCGTCGGAGCATCCAGAAGAAGGTGCTCCGTCTGTCGGTAGGCATGCAGGGAACAGAGATGGCTGGCATCTCTACGGAGGATACGTGTGAGGTAGTGAAGGAGGGCTCCTGCGGCCGAGACTCCGCCCGGAAGATCAGCCACACCAAAGCCATCCAGTGAATGAACCTTGAAATGCGACGTAAGGAGTTCCGTGGCGGCCATCGGATCAAAGAGATAGCTCTCGACCTCCTCGATTGATGGAAAGCCAGGCGGAAGCCTTTCGCGAAGATCCCCCAACAGATTTTTGCCGCTGTCTGGAACAAGGATCTCGGCAGGAGCCACGCGTACCACCTCATCAATCAACGCATCTAGGTTGGCCAACTCGGTGATCCTGAACTCTCCGGTGCTCAGGTCGGCACAGGCGAAGCCGAAAACTCCTCCCTCCTTTGTAGGGGGAAGCAGGGCAACAGTGAAATTATGATTTTTTTCCTCCAACCCAGCATCCTCAAGGGTTCCCGGACTAAGGATTCGTGAAATTTCACGACGGACGAGTTTCCCTGCCTGCACCTCGCCGACCTGCTCGCAGAGGGCCACCCGCCTCCCTGCAGCCAAAAGCTTCTCCATATAGCCACGCGCGGCATGATAGGGGACACCGCACATCGGCACCTCCCCCCTCTTCGTGAGGGCCACATTCAGGATCGATGAGGCCTCCCTAGCATCTTCAAAGAACATCTCGTAGAAATCCCCAAGCCGGAAGAGCAGAAAGGTGCCGGGGGGAAGTTCGCGCCTCATGGCGTGATACTGCTTCATCATCGGCGTTGCCTCGGAAGCCATAAATCAGGATTTCAGAATCAAGAATGTTATCAGATAGTCCTGAAAAAAATCCAGGGTCTAAGATTTCAGAAAGGCTGTGAGAGGACTTGTCGGCACGGCGAGATCCTCCCTCATGGGAAGCCCCGCAGCGAAGGCCTCCGAGGCTCCCTCAACGGCAAGGCGGAATGCCCTAGCCATCCGGACGGGATCCCCTGCCACAGCGATGGCCGTATTCACAAGAACCGCATCGGCCCCAAGTTCCAAGGCCTCCGCAGCATGACTCGGAGCTCCGATGCCGGCATCCACTACGACAGGAACGGTGGCCTGCTCGATGATGATCGAGATCTGATGACGTGTCTCGATTCCACGATTGCTCCCGATCGGAGAACCGAGGGGCATGACTGTTGCCGCACCGGCCTCCTGAAGGCGCTTCGCTAGCACCGGGTCTGCATTGATGTAGGGCAGGACTGTAAAACCCTCGGCAACCAGCATTTCAGTAGCCTTCAGCGTCTCGATCGGGTCGGGCAGGAGATATCGAGGATCCGGATGGATCTCGAGCTTCACCCATTTTGGGAGACCTGCTGCAGCCGCCAGTCTGGCCAGACGCACGGCTTCCTCTGCCGTATTGGCCCCGCTGGTATTGGGAAGCAGGAGATAACGCTCCGCATTGATGAACTCAAGAATGTTGGCAAAGGGGTCCGACTTACCACCTTTCCGTTCTAGATCGGCCCGTCTCAGGGCAACGGTCACAATTTCTGTTCCGCTCTCCTCCAGGGCATCACTCATCAAGGAGCCTGAGGAGAATTTTCCGGTTCCCAAAAGAAGCCTGGAGGTAAACTCCCGGCCGGCAATGATCAAAGGAGATGCAACGGACATGCTACGAGGCTATCTCTTCAGGGGCAATCCCTGCAAGAAACGGCGTGATCGAATATTTTTGATCAGGCGATGGAGGAACCCAACGCCACCAAGGCTTCGTCACGCGAGAGGCAAACCGGGTAAGCCGTCTGAAACTGTGCAATATCAAAGATACGCCGGACTGCGGGCTGCAGGGAACAGACGGCAAGACCTCCACCAACACGCTGGAGTTGGCGACCCAGTAGAAAGAACTCTCGGAATCCCGCACTGCTGACGTATTCCAAGGCAGCCAGGTCAAACACAACACCTTTGCTTCCACCGGACTCGATTTCCTTGCCGACTGATTCGCGGATCATGTTGTGTTCGGCAGCATCTAGGCGTCCCTGAAGGGTCACAACCAGAATGGGGCCTGCTTTTTCAAATTGAATGTCCATGACACTAATCAAGATGCTCGGCGATGTGGAGTCAACTTCCGTGAATAACACCTGCTGATTTCAGCGAAAGAATGTGTTCACAACAACTTGGCATCGCCAGCTCATTCACCTATCGCTGGGGTGTTACAATGACACTTCCCTTTCGCCTTGATCGATTTCTGTCGCCGCGCTCCATAGGTCAGCGCTTTGCGCTCACGATCGGAGCAGGGGCGGGTGCAATCCTGATTGTACTTGCTGTCGCGAACTATATCAGCGGACGCGAACTTCTGTTGGAACAGACATCAAGCGAGGCTCGGAAGGAGGTCCGTGATGAGATGGGCAACTGGGACGATCTAGTGGACCGGATCGCCATGTACCCGATCATCATCGGTGCCACGGAAGTGGCCTCGTCCGACCCATTAAATAAAACCGCCGTGTCCGCGCAGTGGTTGGCATCACTTTTGGAACAATCCCCCATCTCCTCTGTCTACGGACTCTACATGGCCCGGGAGGCTATGGATTGGAGGGATCCGGCGTCTGATATCTGGGTCGACCGCAAAAGTTGGCCACATGCAGCTCGACTGAAATACGACTTCCATGACCCTTCTCAGGACTGGTACCGCGGAGCCCTTGAGACAAATGGAACCCATGTCACCCTCCCCTATTTTGACGAGGGGGGATCGGATATCGAGATGATAAGTATCACCAGGGCGGTTTATGATCATCAAGGCAGGTTCCTTGGTGTGGCGGGCGCCGATGTCGCACTGACTGAGATGAGAAAGATCGTCAGGGAAATGCATATCCGAAACTTTTTAAAGAATTCCAGGATCACTAAGGGCCCCAATCCTCAACCTCAAACCGATCTTACCCCGGATAGTATGAAAGAGGCCGCCTACCTGATCTCCAAGACGGGAGTTGTCATCATAGGCCCCGCTACGACGGCGGTAAAACGGGTTCCTTGCCTCGGAGAAAAGGACTTCAACAAGCTTCTCGGGGATCTGCCTAGCCACGGACTTGATATTGATCCTGCCGACCTAAAGACACTCCTCACCCAAGATAGAGGATGGCTTAGGATCACTGGAAACAGGGACAATGTGATCTATTGGGCAACAAGCCGTATCACTGGATGGAAACTTATCTTGGAAGTCCCCTTTGATCTGATTATTTCGCCGGCACACGTGCTCGCGGAACAGTCGGCCATCATTGGAGTGAGCGGACTGCTGCTCCTGCTCGTAATGGTTTCAATCGTGGCCCGCAGAGTTTCAGAGCCGATCAAAGCGCTGCAAATCGTGGCTTCAGATTTAGCACAGGGATCCGTTGGAAAAGGAAGTGATATGCTCAAAAGGATACAACGTCGCCCTGATGAGTTAGGGCGGCTTGCACGGAGTTTTTTCGCCATGGCGAAGGAGATTCGGAAGAGGGAAAAACGACTCTCCGAGTGGAATGCAAACCTGGAGAAAACGATCAAGGAGCGCACATCAGAGCTTGCTGCTGCCATGGATAGGGTGGAGAAAACGAACCGCGCCATGAGGGCCGAAGTCTCCGAGGCGGCCGCCTACTCGAGAGCCGTCCTCCCAAAGAAAATGAAGGGAGCCGTGGAGACCGATTGGGTTTTTGAGACCTCCTCCCAGTTGGGGGGGGATTCCTTCGGATATCATTGGATCGACGAGAATCACCTCGCTCTCTATCTCCTCGACGTCTGCGGCCATGGTGTTGGAGCCGCGTTACTCTCGGTGAGCCTTGTTAATGTCCTCCGTACGGCTTCACTCCCAGGTACCGATTTCCACGATCCGGCGGCGGTACTGACCCGACTCAACACTTCCTTTCCGATGGAGAACCACAATGACATGTATTTCACGGCTTGGTACGGGGTCTATTCACTCACCACAAATCAACTGCGGTATGCCTGCGGAGGCCATCCTCCAGCCGTTATGATTGGAGGCGAGGGTACTGTCTCCTTACTTCCCGCCAAGGGACCGGTTCTAGGAGCGTTCCCAAAAGCAGAGTTTGAGAATGCCGTGTTTCAGATGACTCCGCCTTCCTCATTCACTTCCCCATCAAGGCTCTACCTTTTCAGCGACGGGGCTTACGAGATTGATCGTCAGGGCGGGAAGATGATGAGTTATGAAGAGTTTGTGCAGATCCTCTCGAAAACTGGGGGAGAGGAGAGAATTCCCTCTATTATTGAAAGACTCCGAAAAGAGAACGGAAGCGATCTCTTTGTGGATGATCTTTCATTAGTTGAATTCAGCTTCTCCAACACTGAAAGAAGTAAAAACTCCGACGACCCTGAAAAGCCCTCCCACTCCCAACCTCAGTCTCAACAGTCCTCAAGTCGCTCCATAACTATCGTTAATTCCCTGCCCGAACTGCAACGCCTCCTTTCCTTCACCTCGGAATTTGGATCCCTCGCAGGGATATGCCGGGAAGATATGATGGATCTTGATGTCATTATCGAGGAGGTTGTCACCAATATACTTAAGTATGGGAAACTCGACCCGGATGCGGAGGCTTGTACCGTCAAACTAACGCGGAAGGAAAACCTTTTGGAGATTTCGGTATCAGATCATGGGATTCCCTTCGACCCTCTGCTTATGCCCGAGGTCGATACAACACAAGGAATCGAGGAGCGTCCAATCGGGGGGCTGGGCATTCACTTTGTGAGGAACCTCACTACCTCGCAACACTATGAGTACAAGGATGGAAAGAACTGGTTGATTCTGACCAAGGAACTAACGATCCCAAGTGATTTCGAAGTTTGATGTGAAGATGAATAGTGGCGCTTGATTCCCACCCTGGCTTCCAAGCCGCCTCATTTCTCACTGCTCCGCTTTTCTTAGCGCTTCGGCATCATGTTGCGATAAGTCTGCACGACGAAAAATCGGATCATCAGGGAGCATCATCTGAAATGTCCGGTGACAATCCCAGAGAGCATGTCCCGTCGTGATCCTGAGTCCCAGCACATGGCCTCCCATGCCCTTATCATCACTAAGGAAATGGAAGTGGTAGCCAGGCACATTGATCCCCTTGATGTAGGGTGGGCAGCGAAAACCGATGAGTGTGCCGGCCACGTTATTGCATTCAAAGACAGCCTCGCTTTTTGCCACTTCGGCTAACGGGCGAAAAGGAGGGTGCTGGCGTGAGATGCTTCGAACCTTCATGACCGGAAACATCCCGTGAATCCTGATCGCCCAGAAGAAATTACGAGAACCTAGATGTCGGTCGAGCCAGCCCTGGAGTTGGCGTAGGGAGGTGATCTTGGGTAACGATGCAGCTTGCTCCCCTGTGAAGAAAGAGACCGTGGCAAAGGAAGTCTTTTCGCTGTCAGTTATGAGGTGAACCTTTCCATCGCTAGTGATCTGATAGAAGTCGCCGTCAAGGGCCAACATTTCACCATCAAGATGATTCACTGTACCAAGCCCGAAGTCACCATAACGACGGACTTCCGCAAAGGTTGCTGGACCATCGTAGATCCCCTGCATGAGAGCATCAATCGTGGAGAACTGGGAGAGGGTTTTGGCAGAGTGCATTAGAGGAGACAGGAAGTTCCGATACTCCGCTAGGTGTTCAAGTGAAACTGTATTATTTATACTCCGAGGGATACAGAACAACGAGGAGCTCGAAAATCCGTGCTTTCGATTATTCTACCGTGACACTTTTGGCTAGATTCCGCGGCTTATCCACATCGCATCCCAACTCCACGGCAATGTAATAGGCAAAGAACTGGAGAACGATGGAAGCAAGGATGGGAGTCAGGATTTCGGAAGCCTCAGGGATGAGGATGACATCGTCACAGATAAGGGAGAGTTCATTTCCCTTTCCCTCCGTACCAATCGCGATGACTGGACCTCCACGGGCCTTCACCTCCTCGATATTGCTCAGGTTCTTTGCAAAGACAGCATCATTAGGGGCAATGACGACGGAGGGGGTCTCCGGATTCACCAGCGCGATAACACCATGCTTAAGTTCCGCACTGGGATAGCCCATAGCGGCAATGTAGCTGATCTCCTTGAGCTTAAGCGCACCCTCGAGAGCCACGGGGTAGTTATACTGCCTCCCCATGAAGAGCATCACCTTGGACTGGGCATAACGGCGGGCGATAGCAGCGATTTCGACTTCCAGCTTGAGGACACGATCAATCTTGGCAGGGAGTTCTTCCAGTTCCGAGATGATCCGGCTTCCCGCAGAACTGGAAAGATTCCGAATACGTCCCAAGAGGAGGGCTATCAGGGTGAGGACCGTGACCTGCGAGGTGAAGGACTTTGTGGCAGCCACACCGATCTCTGGTCCGGCATGCATGTAGACACCGCCGTCACTCTCCCGGGCGATGGTGCTCGCGACATTGTTACAGATGCCCAGGGTACGGTGCCCCTTGCGCTGGCTCTCACGGAGTGCGGCCAAGGTATCTGCGGTCTCCCCGCTCTGACTGAGCACGAAGACCAAGGTATCCTTGGTCATGGGAAGGTTGCGGTAGCGGAACTCGCTGGCGTATTCGCATTCCGTCGGAATCTGGGCGAGCGACTCGATCAGGTACTCGCCGACCATCGCGGCGTGGAAAGCGGTGCCGCATCCGCTCAAAACGATCCGCTCAATGGAGCGGAGGTCACCATTGCTCATGTTGAGTCCCCCAAGCTTGGCGGTTGCCTCCTCGTGGGAGAGACGCCCGCGCATTGCGTCGGTAACGCTGCGCACCTGCTCATGGATCTCCTTAAGCATGTAGTGGGGGTACTCTCCCTTGTCGACATCCTCGTGACTCATGTCGACGGTAGTGACGTTGTATCCGGCTCCGGTTCCATCAATCGTGGAGAGGACGAATCCTTCGCCCGTAATGGCTGCAATCTCGTAATCGTTGAGGTAGACGACGTCGCGTGTGTGGCCGACAATTGCGCTCACATCGCTGGCCAGGAAATGCTCCCCCTTGCCTATACCGAGCACCAAGGGACTACCGCGTCGGGCCCCGATGATAAGTCCCGGAAGCTCCGCATGAACGACCGCGATGCCGTAGGTTCCCTTGACATGGGTCAACGCCTCTCGCACTGCGGAGACCAAGGCACCTTGGTTACGTTCGGTGGAGCGGTCGAAAGCACGACCCACCAACTGCGCAAGCGCCTCCGTATCGGTCTGTGAGACAAAAAGGTGCCCCTCCTCCTCGAGTTGAGTCCTGAGTTCCGCGTAGTTTTCGATGACCCCATTATGGACGAGGGCCAACTTTCCCGATCGGTCAAGATGGGGGTGGGCATTCTCGCGAGTGACTTTCCCATGTGTGGCCCAGCGCGTGTGACTGATGCCGGTGGAACCTCCGATCGGGTTTAAGGCTATCGATCGACGCAGATCATCAATCCGACCCACCTCCTTGCGTACTGAAACAAGTCCCTCCTCAAGGGTAGCGACTCCTGCGGAGTCATACCCCCGGTACTCGAGGCGCTTGAGTCCCTCCAGAAGGATGGGGACCGCTTCAGCTTTTCCGACATATCCGATGATTCCACACATGATAAAAAAGTGATTTGAGGGCCTTCTGGGAAAGGAAGTCTTGCCTAGTTGATTTAAGAGACTGACAAACGGAGAGCTCGCCTGCAAGATGCAAGCGGAATTCAACTCTCTCCTTTATGGCCACCAAGCATGTCATATCGCCGGCAGCTCGTACTCTCGCCATCATCATGGGAGGAGGAGCGGGCACCCGTCTTTTCCCCCTGACCATGGATCGGGCAAAACCCGCAGTTCCGATCGGAGGCAAGTATAGATTGGTCGATATTCCCATCAGTAACTGCCTGAACTCGGGCATTAGGGGTATCTATGTACTGACACAGTTTAACAGCACCTCGCTTCACCGGCACATCAATGCCAGTTACAAGTTCGACGATTTTAGCCCCAGCTTTGTGGAAATCCTAGCTGCCCAACAGACCACGGGCGGAGCCACTTGGTATCAGGGAACAGCCGATGCAGTCCGGCAGAACCTAAGAACCTTTCTGGAGAGCCCACATGACTATTTCATCATCCTGTCAGGTGACCAACTCTACCGGATGGACTATCGTGACATCATTCAACAACACATTTCGAGCGGGGCGGAGTTGACGATTGCCTGCATCCCGGTTAACCGCGAGGCGGCAAAGTCCTTTGGCATCATGGATACGGACTCCACGCAACGGATCATCCGCTTCTGCGAGAAGCCATCAGATCCGGAGGTGCTCGATTCCTTGAGGATGAAGCCTCAACTGCTCACGGGACTCTACGGACAAGAGCAGGAGGATCTCTACCTCGCATCGATGGGTATCTATGTGTTCAACCGTCAAGTGCTGGCAGACTGCCTCGACAACGACTCACCAGACTTTGGCAAGCACATCATCCCCTCAATCATCGGGAACCGTAACGTGGAGGCCTATATCTTCCGCGGGTATTGGGAGGATATCGGCACCATTCGCTCCTTCTTTGACGCCAACCTCAATCTTTGCGATCCTCATCCCCAATATAATTTCTATTCCCCCGGCGCCCCTATTTACACCCAGTCACGTTTTCTTCCGGCAAGTGTCGTGGAGGATACCATGGTAAGCAGGGCCATGATTTCCGACGGGTGCCAGATTCACTGTTCGCGACTGGAAAGATGCGTCCTGGGTATCCGCAGTTTCATTAACCCGGGCTCCACTCTCCGCAACACCATCGTCATGGGTGCGGATTATTATGAGAGTGACAAAGGGGGCACTCCGGAGGGCATGGTTCCGATCGGCATCGGCAGAGGATGCGTGATAGAGGACGCCATTATCGACAAGAACGCTAGGATCGGAGATGGCGTGATCATCACACCGCATGACAAGGATGCAAACTCGGATGGACCAGGATACTATATCAGGGATGGCATCGTGGTGATTCCAAAAAATGCGGTGATCCAACCCGGAACTAGAATTTGAAAGTGTCCTGACTTGTTAAGTTCCGATCGATGATTGCCAGATTCTCTTCCAGTTCACTCTCCTGCCTAACCCTTGTACGTAGATCCATGCGCAGATCTCTCACTCTGCTCTCACTGCTGGAGATTTGTTTGCTTCTCAACGGATGTCTCTACGATAACCCACCCTCGGGACCGGCAGCGAGTATCGACACATGGCTTGTCGGACAATGGGAAACCAAGGACAGTTCGGCCCATCTTTTTAAGGCCATTATAGCACCGGCATCCTCCGACCATTACCAAGTAACACTGATCCAAGTTGCAAAGCAGCCCTCCAACTTCGATGCATGGATCAGTCGGGTTGATGGATTCTCAATCCTAACTCTGAAGTCCCTGAATGATGGGCCATCGCTCGGAAAATACTCCCTGTTTCATTACGAACTCCTTGCTCCTGGAACATCACCTCCAGGCGGTGTTGGACCAACTCGCATTCGCCTCAGCGAACTTCAACTCGACGGATCATGCCGGACTCTGGATTCCTTCCGATTGAGGGCCGAGATACGAAGGGCTCTTAAGGATGGCACACTCCTCCCACCGCGCGACGCAGTTGCAGACCTCAAGGAGGAAAAAAAACTTCGGGAGAACTATGCTGCGGACACAGCCTATCTGAATGGCTTCACGACTTCAGGCAAACTCAGAACCAACGCGACGGCAGCCAACCTCTCCTCGGAGTCGCGGGAAAAAATCCCGGGAAGTATCATCTGGATCAAAACAGGTGGTGTGACTCTGAAGGGAGAAACCTTTTGAAGCAACAGCTCCCTTTCCGGCAAGTTTGAGGAACTGCATTGGAAAACCTACCGGATTCCTTGCCAGTAATCCAAACACCAGCAGACCCAACCTTTTTATCCCATGTCCAAACCACCTGAAACCGATAACCGTATGGAGAAGATCGTCAGCCTCTGCAAGCGACGTGGTATCATCTTCCAGTCTTCCGAGATCTACGGCGGGATCGGCGGCTTCTGGGACTACGGCCCGTTGGGGGCTGAACTGAAGCGCAACCTCCGTGACACCTGGTGGCGAGCGATGACCCGGGAGCGCGACGACGTCGTGGGCCTCGACGCCACCATCATCATGCATCCCGCTATCTGGAAGGCCAGCGGCCACGTCGACACATTCGCCGACCTGATGCGTGAATGCACCATCTCGAACAAGCGGGTGCGTGCCGACCATGTCGAACCACAGTCGGGATCGATCATGCGCTTCAAGAGTGCGAAGGCTCCGACAGGCTGGACCCTCGACCGCGAAGTAACTATTCTGATGCGCCAGGGCGAACACATCGAGAGTTTCCGCAAACGAGTCCGACAACTTATTGCCCAGAATGCGGGCGCGGCAGCAGGTAAACCCGAAGACATCGAGTTGCAGGGTGAGGAGAAAATCGAAGTGGTCGAGCGATCCGTGGACTTCCACCCCGAGTCAGGAGGCCTGCTCAACGAGGCTCGTCCGTTCAATCTGATGCTCCGCACCTACGTCGGCCCCACCGCCACGGAAAATGACATCGCCTACCTGCGCCCCGAGACGGCGCAGGCGATCTTCGCTCAATTCAGGAATGTCTGTGACTCCTCCCGCGTGAAGGTACCTTTCGGCATAGGCCAGATTGGCAAAGCCTTCCGTAACGAGGTGACGCCCAAGAACTTTACCTTCCGCTCCCGCGAATTCGAGCAGATGGAGCTCGAGTTCTTCATCAAGCCCGACGAAGCGGTGAAGCTCATCCATGGAAAAGTCACCGCCTGGAGTGAGGGGGCCGACCTGAGCGAACCTAAGCCCGACTGGGGCTGGGAAATGTGGCATCGCTACTGGGTCGCCCAGCGTACGGCCTACTATGCCTCCATCGGCCTAGGCGCTGACGTGCTCGACTACTACTGGCAATCGAGGAACGATCTCGCCCACTATGCCCGCGCCTGCGTTGATATCCTCTTCAAGTTTCCCTTCGGCACCGACGAATTGGAAGGGATAGCTGCACGAGGTTCCTTTGACCTCACCCAGCACCAGAACCACTCCGGAAAGCAACTGGAATACTTCGACGAGGAGCTCAAAGCTGCCTGCGACGCCATGACACCGGAGCAGAAAAGCTCTTTTGTTGCGGAAACCTTCTCACATCGCACCACTCCCCACATTTCACTCGAAGAAATTACCGCAACTTGTGACAAGCTCTTCAAGGGCCTCTACATTCCCCACGTCATCGAACCCTCCGCCGGACTCGACCGTCTAGCCCTCGCGATCCTGGCGAATGCATTCGCCGAGGAAGAGGTCACCGACGAGAAGGGG